>OQVU01000510.1_pt1 | contig 14679 bp, 12 predicted proteins | sample 1691611 | NCBI WGS metagenome assembly OQVU01 (sample SAMN03418272, study PRJEB22391) | human gut metagenome | biome: human-gut; feature: organic feature; material: feces | host: Homo sapiens | place: Tanzania | collected 2013-01
ATCACAGTAAAGAACTCTCCGGAGAAATTCATTTACTATATTCCTAAAGACAGCAATTATGTCACCACCTATGTCGGACACAACATGGGTAAGAATAGGGTAGTGGCAAGTCTTACAGACCCATTCACCGGACCATTCTTCATCAAATACAAGGATGGCAGCAGCAGTGCATATTGCACCTTCATGGGTGGCGATTTGCGCACAACGCATGTCAAGACAGACGTAAGAAATGGAAGAAAACTGATGATCATCAAAGATAGCTATGGCAATGCCTTGCCAGGATATCTTTTCGGTTCATTTGAGGATATTTATGTAGTAGATTTCAGATATTTCACAAAGAATATCGTCAACTATGTCAATGACAATCAAATCACAGATATACTCTTCGCCAACAACTTGCAGCATGCCTATGCAAAATCCACGGCAAGAGGCTTCGAGCGAATGTTACGCCAATAACGCAAATGAAGAAATAAATAGATTGTGATATTTAACTATTGCATTTAAAGTCATGAAACAGAATTATATATACATATCAATCATGAGTATGGTGTTCTTAGGATTCACCATCGTTTTCCTGTTTTTCCCTCGGAGCACATACTCTGCACTTGAAAAGAGAGAGCTTGCCAAATTTCCAAAATATTCACTGGAAAGTTTGAAGTCGGGTGAATTTACCAAGAGCATCAATTCCTGGTTCAGCGATAGTGAACCTTACCGTGATGTGTTCATGTCTATGAGTATGCAGGAAAAGGATCTCATCAGTATGTCTGTAGGAGAAGAAAAAGTGACCTTCCATGCATCAGCAGATGCCACCGAGACATCGGGTCCTACAGATGAAGAACTGGAAATGGGAGAGAGAAACGTAGGTAAATACAAGAATAATATTACGGCAGAAGAGAATGCCAAAATCGCCAACCGTGGTATTATCATCGTGGGTAAAGGAAAAGAGGTAAGAGCTTTGATGGCTTATGGCGGTAGTTCCAAGGGTGGTGTGGATTATGCCCAGTCTGCAAATGAATACAAGAAGGTATTCGGACCAAAGGTAAATGTATATTGCATGGTCATACCGACTGCAGTAGATTTCTATTGTCCTGATAAGGCTAAGGGATGCTCCAATGAGGAACGCCCAACCATCAACAATATCTATGCTCACTTAGACAAGGATGTTCATGCCGTAGATGTCTATACTGCACTGGGCAAACACGTGGCAGAAAACATCTTCCTCAGAACCGACCATCACTGGGCACCTCTTGGAGCTTTCTATGCCGCTCAGCAATTCGCTAAAGTGGCAAAGGTTCCATTCAAGCCGCTTTCAAGCTATGAAAGAAAAGTGGTACATGGATACGTAGGAAGTATGTATGGTTATTCTCATGATATTTCCCTGAAGAATGCCCCGGAAGATTTCGTCTATTATGTTCCAAAGAACGTAAAATACGAAACCTATTATACGGATTATAAAATCAACCGCAACTACGAGGTCATAGGCGAAGGCAAACCATACAAAGGCATTTTCTTCTATAAGTATAAAGACGGCAATGGTGGAGCCTACTGTACCTTCATGGGCGGTGACACCCGAATTACCCGGGTGAAAACCAATGTCAACAATCATCGCCGTGTCATGATTCTGAAGGATAGTTTCGGAAATGCTCTTCCAGGCTACCTGTTCTATTCTTTTGAGGAAATCCATGTAGTCGATTATCGATATTTCACCAAGAATATGCGCAAATATGTCAGCGATAATAAGATAACTGATATTCTGTTTGCCAACAATATCTTCAATGCATATTCTAATAAGATATGCAAGAAATACACGAGATTCCTCCATCAGAATGGCACCATCTTGCCAAGCAACAGTTCTGTAAGCACTTCATCCAAGTCAACAACTGCTGATTCTGCCAAAAAGCAGAAAGGCACACACGCTACTCCTGCTTTGAATGAAACGCTTGATGCGAAGAAGGATTCACCTAAAGAACAGAGCAGTCATCATGATGCCAACAAGAAGCATGATAAACAACATGATAATCAGCATGTAGAAAAACAGAAACCGGAATCCGTGCCTACAGAATCTGGCGACAAGCAACCGGCAGAATAAGATGAAAACAGGAAGCTATTTTGAGACGGCAATACTCACCATCTGTCTGTTGTCCTTTACCGCATCATGCAAAACGGAAAATAAGAAGACGGAATATACGCCTTGGGGAACGGTGATAGAGGATGGAGAGACAGGTGATGCTGAGGCTTCAGACTCCAGTTCCTCTGCCAGTAACTTCTCGCTTGCTGATATAGAAAACAATGGAGAACTGATCATGCTGACCCTGTCAGGTCCTTCCACCTATTATGATTATAAGGGAGTGGGCTTAGGTATGGACTACTTGCTCTGTGAGAAATTTGCCAGTTCCATAGGCGTTTCGGTAAGAGTCGAACTCTGCAAGGATACGCTTGACATGATCAACAAACTGAAAAAGGGCAAGGGTGATTTAATCGCTTATCCGCTTAAGAAAGGCAAACGCAACGATATTGCCTATTGCGGTGCCTACCAGACATCGAAAGAGAAAGATTCTGACCAGACGACCGCCTCTGTCCAATGGGCAGTCAACAAGGGAAACAAATCTCTGGAAGAAGCGTTAAACCATTGGTTTACGCCCCATATCTTGGCTAATGTCCAAAAGGAGGAAAAGAGGATACTTTCAGAAGGACTTATCATCCACAAAGTATATGCTCCTATGATCAATGCAGCAGGAGGCGTCATCAGCAAATACGACCATTTGTTTAAGAAGTATGCCCCTATGGCACGAATCGACTGGCGACTGATGGCAGCCCAATGCTATACGGAGTCAGGTTTTGATACCTATGCAAAATCATGGGCAGGCTATTGCGGACTGATGGCCATCATGCCTGGTACTGCCAAGGAATTAGGCATCCCCGTTTCCTCACTCACCAATCCGGAAATCAACATCTCCGCTTCGGCTACGTGCATGGCGAAATTCGAGCGTATGTTCCAGGATATAGGCGACCCATTCGAGCGTCTGAAATTCCGACTTGCAGCCTATAATGCAGGACCATGGCATATCCGGGATGCGATGGCACTGACACGTCAACACGGCAAGAATCCGCATCGCTGGGATGATGTGGCAGAGTCAGTACTCAAGCTCAGTGATCCTACCTATTATAAATTGCCAATCATCAAATGTGGCTATATGCGTGGAAGTGAGACCGTCAATTACGTTTCCAAAATCATGCAACGATGGTCAAGCTATTGTGGGGCTGCAAGAGGAGGAGGAGTTTCTACAGGAAATGGTTTATCACCTGATTTTGACCATTCCGTACCGCAGCGGGCCACCAAGAAGTACAAATATCATGTCTGACTCCAACTGGTTGAGAACAAACCTCATAGTTTGTGAAAGCATATTAACTTGTTGCAAAGTATATGAAATAATGCAGGAAATCCAAGACAAATCTTGGTTTTCTGCATTTTTTATTGTAATTTCGCCAACATGAAAAAGATATTTTGTTTGACTATATTATTGCTTTCCGTCTTAAAGATATCTGCATACGATTTTCTTAGGGCAGTAAAGAATGAGATACCTGGAGGCTATAACTTCTGGGTTTATACACCAGTGGATTATTTCTATACGCAGGAGCAAACGCCAGTGATTATCTTCCTTCATGGTGCCAGTCTATGCGGTCGCAACCTTGAAAGAGTAAGAAGATACGGACCGCTGGATGCCATTGTGAAAGGCCGAGATATTGATGCCCTGACGCTTGTGCCTCAAAACCCTGGAGGTGCTTGGAGTCCCAAGAAAGTGATGGATATGCTTGATTGGGTAAAGCAGCATTATTCCTGTGACACCACGCGTGTTTATGTTTTAGGCATGAGTTTGGGAGGATATGGAACAATGGATGTCTGCGGCACCTATCCCGACCGTATTGCAGCAGGAATGGCGCTCTGTGGCGGTTGTTCCCTGAAAGACGTAAGCGGTTTGGGGAAACTTCCATTTTGGATTATCCATGGCACAGCCGACAGAGCCGTTCCTGTAAAGCAATCCAAAGTAGTAGTAGATAAATTAAAACGTGACGGAAATGATACGCGCTTGATTTATGATTGGTGGCAAGGTGCCAATCATGGAATGCCAGCCCGCGTTTTCTACATGAAGAAAACCTATCAATGGCTTTTCTCACACACGCTGAATGATCCAGACCGCCCTGTAAATCGTGATATAGACATCAGCATGGGGGATGTAAGGAATGCTTATGATGGTGTAAACCGTAATGCTCCGAAACCCGAGCTCATCGATGGTCCAAGCGTGATTAAGAATGAGGGAAATGAATATTAATGGGGGCTGGAGATGTGCTTGGCAAACTTCTCGGTCTTCATCCTGTTCACTGAACGCATGGTAATGCAGTAATTAATCATACTTTGTGTTGTTTTGATGGTTAATATTTCAATTCCCCCAGAAGCCCCGTTTCTTGCCCTTATTTGGGTCGTTATTGACGACCGGCGCCTGTCGTCTATTAAGACCAAGGTTTGTCGTCTATTAAGACCGACATCTGGTACAAGAGAAGCTTTCTTTCGATTGTTGGTGCAAAGGTACAACAATTTTGAGTTGGAAACAAATTTTTGGGCTACAGATTTTTGATGTGCGTTCGTAAGCATCTGACTAATAGCACTTTACGACAATATTCAGGAAATCAATTGCTGCATTTGGATAGAATTGGAAGAAAATGAAGGCTTGTGACTCAGGATTTTAGAAAAGCGGTCATTTGGTCATGGTCATGTTCGGTCAAAATCATTTTCAATTTTCTTTTTCGAAACACCATCCACGGCAACAACGAGTTTTCCGCCAAGATCTGTCCTTGCTTCGACGTAAAGAAGGTACTGACATGAAAAGTCCTAAAGCATGGAAGATGGAATATATGAAAAGCACGGCTAAGGAAGATTATGATACCTTAGCCGTGCTTTAAATGTTATTATTTAAAGAGTTTTGATATTTCTTCTATAGGGAGATGAGTGGCTTGGGCTATCTGCTCTGGTGATAATCCCATAGCTTTCAACTGATTAGCAATTTCTAAAGAACATTCTGCTCTGCCTTCTGCTCTACCTTCTGCTCTACCTTCTGCTCTACCTTCTGCTCTACCTTCTGCTCTGCCCGCCGCAAGTCCTTCATCTTTCCCCTCCTGAAAGCCTTCATCACGGCTAGTATCAAAGAGGCTCTTCATGTGCCTTATTGACTCCATGTGGCGATAATAAGCCTTTTTGTCTTTTTCAGAGAGTGAATCGACACGTAAGCACTCACGGGCCTCAGCAAGACCAGCAGCCTTTGCCTTGGCACTGATATTACCAGTCTTCAAAAATTCTATCCACTCATCTAATGGAGTGGTAGCTACCTGATCGAAATCATTCACACGGAGCACATAATACTCAGGGAAGATATCACCTGCAGCCTTACGCTTCAAAATATCATATTCTTTGTTACCGAAGAATTTTTCATTTTGTCTGACGGATAGTTTCAAGGTATCATGAGGCTGATGAATACCCACAAATTCTGTCTTGCCGTGGTAAACATAATCCTTACCCTGACCCAATTCGAAATAAACAATATTGATGGAGTAAACCTTTCGCACTTCTTCATAAGGTTTTCCTAAACCGATATATTCTGTGATAGTCTTGGAAACGCCATATAACATACGGTGGAAATATGACAATTCACGACTATTCTGTACTTCAATAATGCAGAGTTCTCCCTCCTCGCTTTCAGCGAGGATATCTACACGATTGTATTTGTCTTCTTCATCACTCTGGTTGCCTTCGCTTTCGAGGAAGCGTTCTATCTTGAACTTTTTGCCTATCAGTGATGCCAAAAATCCCTCCAAGACCACAAAATTAGCCTTATTACGAAGCAGGCGTTTCATCGCCCAATCAAAACGAATATAATTTCCCTCCATAAGCTATATCATTTTTGTTTTACTGCAATGCAGCTTATATTTTTTGCAAAGATAATGGAAAGATTGGAATTTTCCAAATATTTTCCAAAATATTTTAGATGAATCCAAATTCCGCAATTCTCTTGAAGTCTAATTATCTAAGCTGATATCATCTGCTGCTGATATTTCTCCTTTCATCATCTTGTAGATATAAGAAACTGCCTGGTATTCTTCACTTTCCATATCATAAAAAACAACAATTTTAGATAAATCTTTGTCGAAAATGTATTGTATGTTACCTCCTATTGTTTGACCTCCATTGTTGTTTGCACGATAATTATGGATTGCTTTAAACCCGATGAATTTCTTTCCTTGGGATACTATAGCTTTCATTACTTCAGCAAGTGCCTTCATTTCTTTTGTTGCTATATCTTTGTTTTTTATGGCTTTATCGAATTTTTCTTTTTCTTCTATGTAATTTTGGCGGCCATATGAACTTTGATATGGACCACTCCAAAGCGCCATGTTTCTTTTAGCATCATTTGCATTGTCATCGCATTGACTAATTTTAATACCTAGTTTAGCCACTTTTAAAGCCTTTTCATAGAAGTCAGGATCATCATAAGGTGTGAATGCACTATCAAGCTGAGTACTTGATGGAGCATAGGATTCAGGATGATACAATGATTTTTCAAGTTGCTCCTTGATAAGAGATTCCGCCTTTTGCTGAGGTGTTAAAGTGCAAGAAGCTAACAGGAAGATTCCTGAAAATAAAAATATAGCCTTTTTCATTCTGTTCATTGTTAGATTTTTTAATTTGGTTGTTAATATTTGATTTTAAGTTCTCCGATAAATTATAATCTATAATGATCATAATAACCTTATTGATTCCACAAAATTACAAAAAATATTATTATCTTCCATTTTTTTTCATGTTATTATTATATTCATATAATGAATTTGCTTGCAGAAATGTTAGACAACTACTGTTAATGGAATAGGAGGTAGATACTGATTGTAAGTGTTTACCTCCTTCTTAGTTGTATATTTTGATTATTTACTGGAATTTTAATGCGCACTATTGATAGCATCTTCCAGTTTTTTTCTATATTTTAGGATTTCTATTAATTCTTTCATCGTTTCCACATCAGGATCCTTTTCCCCTTTTAATTTAATCAAAACATCAAGGGCTTTATTGTAATATTCAATGGCCTGGACTATTATTTTCCTTTGGGAATAAGTTTGGGCGATATGTGCATAAGTGGTATATACAAGAATATGATTAGGTCCAAATATATTTTTTCTTCCTTCCAATGCATATTGGTAGCATTTTTCGGCTTCCTCGTATTTACTTAGTAACATATAGATTTCGCCTAACAGATCATAGTCAGTGGTAGCCTCAATACTATTGATGCCGCAGAATTCCAAGTCGATATCAAGAGCATTCTTTATAAAATACATTGCATCCTCATATTCCTCCATTTTTTTTAATACCGAGGCAATAGAATAATAGCTACTTGCTACTTCTGGATGCCGTTCTCCTACAATCTTAATTCTGATTTCAAGGGCTTTTTTATGATAGTATGATGCTTTTTCAAAATCGTTCATGTCAAGATACAAAGAGGCCATGTTATTCATGAGTTTTGCTGATAAAATAGTATTTTCTCCTGCAATTTCAGTCTGAATATCCAATGCTTTTTGCGTATATTCTTTTTCTTTTCCGAAATTATCAATGCAACGATAATTACATGCCATGTTTGCATATAGGCTAACTAAATCTTTGTCCTTATTAATACCAAGTTCCTGATAAATCTTTTCTGCCTTTTTTTCATAGCGTAAGCTTTCCTCGATGTTTAAAAGACCGGATTGAACATACCCCATACCTATATAACCTTCTGCCACACACTTATGATTTTCTCCAGACAAATTGGTCTGAATAGATATTGACTTCTCGAAGTATTCTTTAGCTATATCATATTGACTTTTATAGCAATACAGATTGGCTAATGCTCCATAACTTTCAGCCACATCCTCGTGTGCTTCACCATGCTGGGCCAAACTCTGTCTTAGAGCCAGACGATAATACGTTTCTGCTTTGTCATACTGTGCAAGATTTTCCTGCAGGAATTGTGCGGCATCGTGAATGTTCTTGACATTTGTAGTATCAAGACCCACGATCTTTTCTTTGTAAAAACCTACTGAATCATTATCAAAATTCACCAGATGCAAGTCTACCTTGCCCTGATAGATAGTCAACAGTTTATCCGTGTTGTTGGCCAAAGCCTGGTTGATTTTTTTAGCAGCATTATTCAGAACCGTATGTTCTGCCTCCAGTTTTCTGATGTCTTCAGTCTGGATCAGGGAATCAGCCCGCTCCAGTTCTCCATTTTCGATGAAGATACTCAACTGCTCCTTGAATGCATCCTGATGCGCATAGTCTAAAGAAGCATAGCGCTCCACCATATCACCTATCAGCATATCACGCTTCTCATATTCTTGCTCCAATTGACTAATTTTCTGGGCATACATCTTACCCAGTTTGTTTTTCTCTGCCTGAATACGGCTCAGTTTTTTCTGATAGTTAGCTTCAATCTGCCGACGTACTTTCGCCTCGATTTCCTGTTTGAGCAAACGTGGCACCAATACCAATTCTACAGGAACGGTAGTAGAAATGGCATAAGGTCCCTTTATCTTCTTGTCAAGAAGATCATAACCATTGAGGCTGATGGATGAAAAGGAAAAGGCATCTTTTCCCTCTCTTTTTCCATTGAACAATAATTCAAAAGTACCCTGTTTACCGGACTGGACAGCATTATGGCTACCCATGACTCTCAGCAAAGCACCTGGCAAACGAACACCTTGTTTATTGTCCGGACGTCCCACACTCCTTACAAACCCCTTCTGGTGAATGGTCTGTGCTCCTGCAGTTAGAAAACCTAATAATAAAAGGAAAGAAAAAATATGTCTCATCATATTGCTATTATTTTTCATTCATTGCCTATGTAAATAAGGAATATTATTTCAGCTCTTTAGATATTTACCAAAATCTGCAGCGACTTTCTGTTGTAAGTCTAAAATATTACAATACTCCACATAATATTGTGCATGCTGATTAATCAGTTGTTTAATTTTTACTATTTCACTATTCGGTTCTAGAATTTTTGAAAGGTATTCACTTTTTTGTAGCTTCTTTTGTAAAGCAGGAGAAATGGATTGTAATATCCCCTGCTTACTATAAACATATATACGTGGGTGTTTCACTTTCTCATAAGATTTTAAAGCTCTTTCAAATTCTTCAAATGTAATACCGCCAACTTTATTGTCCAGCACAAAGACTACAGAATCAGCTTCGTCTTCTATAAAACAATTATAATCCATTTGTCTTCCTTCGGCAGAAAAAAAACTCTCAAAGTCTTCAAAAGAATAACCTCTTATTTCTAACTTATTATTAGAAGCGTTTGAGATTTTCATGAACTCACTTCTGATGGCATTTCTTTCTGCATTATGTTGCTTCGAACCTGCTATGAAAACTTTGATTTTCTTTTCCAAAGAATATGTTGAACGTATTTTTTCAACGGTTTCCACAACCTTTACTATTTTTTCTGAATCTATGTTCTTGGCAAGGGACGATAGTTTCTTTATGCCCCGTTTGAAAAGGAAATTATCTTTAGACATATTGCAAAGTTTTAAATTCGTATTCATTAGTTATGAATGCTTATAGCATTCGCTGTACATATATATATTATGATAAATCATGTTTAAAAAGAATAGCTGCTTTCTGGAGAGCAATGCTATCTGCTCCCATTTTCTTATCTTCCTGATTCGATTAAAACAGTATTTTCAGAAAGAGGCATGAAAAGTGTATCTTGCTCCAGCTTTTCTATACCTTTAATAATATAATAAGGTGACTGAAGGGGTAGGGGAATGAAGAGATGGACATATCCATAACACGTTGATGTGACTTTCTGACCTGCAATACTGATTTCCTGATCCGCCCAAGGAGTGGCATCGGCATGCAATAGCCTGAACTGAATATTACCATAAATGGACGGATTACGATGGAGGCGGACTGTCAAATTTCTGGAAAGTGTGATTATCGTATCAAGAGGATAGAAATCAGGAGCATCTGCTTTCATACGTACTTTTTTATCCAAGAGATGGTGCGGCAAGTCCTTGAAGACGAGCACTCTTCCCTGATGCAAAGTATCACTCACTATTTTTTCTCCTCCTTCTTCCGGTAAGCTTTCAATTCTCACAATGGCTTCATGAACAGAAGGTAACTGTTTGGCTCCTGATGAATCCAAGAGCGTGATTTCTGCATCAAAAGGTGAGTTCATGGAGAATACCAGAGCAAAAGAAATCAAAAGAGCAATCATGGACAACAGCCAGGATGCAATCTGTATTCGCAATAAACGGCGATGTCGTTGCCATAAGGAATCAAACTCCACATCCAGCAGTTTGGAAATCAGCTGAACATAAGCTCTTTCCTTATTTAGCCATGGGAAACGGCTGATCTTCTCATGTATATTGGCGCCCAATACATCTCCTAATCCTGCCTGTTGGATGGCAGGATTGAAGCATTCGGTCGCCGGGTTACCGCTATGGGGAATGCCATCAACTATAAAGAAATGGATATTCTTCTTTCTTCCAAGGGATGCAAAATATTCTATTTCCAATCCTACCCATTTAGATTGGGCGGAGCGGGGAGAACAGATCACAATCAGATGTTGCGAAGCCGTTAAACGAGCCTTCAGTTCTTCTGATAATTCTCCTGGTTGAATATCAGTTGGCGCAAAAAACACTGGTGAAATAGGCTTGCGTTTCCATCCGCGCTTACTACAGAGCGTAGTAGGCATACGGTAATGTTCCAATTTATGTTGCAATTTCTTGCCCCAGCCAAGATCAGCCCCATTATAGCTGATAAAGGCAAAATATTTATATCCTTGAGTCATGTTCTAAAATTATTTATTTATCTTTTTCTCTAATTCTTTAATAACTCTCCTGTAAAGGTCAGCATCCGAATCTTTTTCTCCCTTTGTATGAATGATGACATTCAAGACTTTCTGAAAATACTCAATTGCTTGAGCGTATTTCTCCTGATGCTTATAGGCATTAGCTAATGCTAAATAATTACCATAAACTGTCAAATGGTCAGGACCATAAACTTGGATTCCGCTTTTTAGTGCCTGCAAGAAGTATTCTTCAGATTCCTGATATTTTGCCTGACCATAATATATATTGGCAATTTTACTCAATGTATTGGCAACTTCGCTGCTATAAAAACCATTTAAATCCAAAGATATAGCCAGTGATTTGGACAAGTATTCTATGGCTTCATCATATTTTCCACCGGAATCTAACAAACTGCCTATGGCAAAATAACTACTCGCTATTTCCGGATGCCAGCTCCCTACAACTTTCAGGCGAATCTCCATGGCTTTCTGATAATATTCGCAAGCCTTGTCTAAATTCTTCATACCTTCATAATAGGAAGCTATATTATGAAAAAGTTTAGCAGTCAAGATTGTATTTTCACCAGCTATTTCCATTTGGAGCTTTAAAGCTTTCTGATAATAATCATACGCTTCCTGATTCTTACCAAGGATTTGACAACTACCTGCCATATTAATGTAGAGTGGGACCAAATCCGGTTCTTTTTCCCCACAGACTTTTTTTAAGATATTGTCCGCCTTTTGATAATAAGCTAATCCTTCCTGAAAAGCCATCATGGAGGAACAGATAAATCCCATGCCGATATAGGCTTCTGCCACTCTCTTATGTTTTTCTCCGGACAAATTGGTTTGAATAGATATTGACTTCTCGAAGTATTCTTTAGCTATACCAAATTGACTTTTGTAGCAATATAAATTGGCTAATGCTCCATAACTTTCAGCCACATCCTCGTGTGCTTCACCATGCTGGGCCAAACTCTGTCTTAGAGCCAGACGATAATACGTTTCTGCTTTGTCATACTGTGCAAGATTTTCCTGCAGGAATTGTGCGGCATCGTGAATGTTCTTGACATTTGTAGTATCAAGACCCACGATCTTTTCTTTGTAAAAACCTACTGAATCATTATCAAAATTCACCAGATGCAAGTCTACCTTGCCCTGATAGATAGTCAACAGTTTATCCGTGTTGTTGGCCAAAGCCTGGTTGATTTTTTTAGCAGCATTATTCAGAACCGTATGTTCTGCCTCCAGTTTTCTGATGTCTTCAGTCTGGATCAGGGAATCAGCCCGCTCCAGTTCTCCATTTTCGATGAAGATACTCAACTGCTCCTTGAATGCATCCTGATGCGCATAGTCTAAAGAAGCATAGCGCTCCACCATATCACCTATCAGCATATCACGCTTCTCATATTCTTGCTCCAATTGACTAATTTTCTGGGCATACATCTTACCCAGTTTGTTTTTCTCTGCCTGAATACGGCTCAGTTTTTTCTGATAGTTAGCTTCAATCTGCCGACGTACTTTCGCCTCGATTTCCTGTTTGAGCAAACGTGGCACCAATACCAATTCTACAGGAACGGTAGTAGAAATGGCATAAGGTCCCTTTATCTTCTTGTCAAGAAGATCATAACCATTGAGGCTGATGGATGAAAAGGAAAAGGCATCTTTTCCCTCTCTTTTTCCATTGAACAATAATTCAAAAGTACCCTGTTTACCGGACTGGACAGCATTATGGCTACCCATGACTCTCAGCAAAGCACCTGGCAAACGAACACCTTGTTTATTGTCCGGACGTCCCACACTCCTTACAAACCCCTTCTGGTGAATGGTCTGTGCTCCTGCAGTTAGAAAACCTAATAATAAAAGGAAAGAAAAAACATGTCTCATTACGGGTCTTTGCCTGATTCTCTTCCTGCCACTATCCTCATCGAAGTGAGGATAATGATTCATCTGTTTGATTTGTCTAACCACAGAGAGTAGGAGCGCAAAAAAGAAGATGCCCAAGATCCTGTTGGATTTGCACAAGGCCCCCAGTGTTTGCTTAATTACATTTTGAAGGGATAACCATTTATTCAATAAATTTCTCATATTCTCTGAGTTTTAGGCTTATTGTTTACTATTATTCGGCAAAAATATACATTTTTTTCGGATTAACCAAACTTTTTCTTCATTTTCAATGCCCCCTACGAACCAATGGTGAAACATGTCTTCTGCAATGCAATATAAAACAAAAACTTCCCAAAATAGGTATGAAAAAAGAGAAATGCTACATTTTTCCTAAAAAACTCCTTATTAAAACCTAAAAAATAGTCTTTCTTGTTGGATTGAAAGCACCAAATATTGGCATTTGGGCCCTGTAGACTTATATAATGAACTCAGAAAGGAAATTTAAATAAGATAATAAAAAAATCCAAGGTTATTCTTACCTTGGATTTTTTGTTCAAACTGAAATTTCGTTATAATGATCATCTCATGACAGCTGAGTCATATGATAGCCTAATGCTTTCAATTCAATGGCAATTCCCATCAAATACATCTGATGCAATGCAGCGATAAAAGCTCTAAATGCAGTCTCTGTACCTGGTTCTATTCCCATATGAGCCAATTGATTCAATGTACGGGAAGCACATTCTGCCACCACACGATTCATATTCTGATGAGATTCCTCATCCAAAAGAAGTATTTTCTCACAGATGTAATCATCCATGTGATCAAAATCAATACTATTTTTCAAGTATTCATAATGATTCTCTACCTTACTATACAACTCCCAATCTACATCCCAATATTTAGCCATTGCCATTCCCACAAACATAATCCAACCGAGTGCTACGGTAGGATATTTTGTAAATTCCTTCATTGCATCTGGCAAATAGTTTTCACCAATCTTTGCCCAGAGTTCTTCCAAATCTGGAGCTTCTGGCAAATGTTCATCTACTCGATTAATAGAATATAAATACTGGTGAAGATCACGCTTGAAGATTTCCTCGAAATTCGTATTCTTATCAATTATCATGACAATCTTCCGATTAAAGCTGTTGTAAATATCGGTCTGCCTCAATGGCTGCCTTTGCACCAGAACCTGCAGCAACAATTCCCTGACGATAAACTGGGTCTGCCACATCACCTGCTGCAAAAACACCAGGTACATTCGTGCTCGCAGTGCCAGGAACAACCTTGATAAATCCCTGCTCATCCAAGTCGATGTAGTCCTTAAACAACTCTGTATTAGGCTTATGACCGATTGCCAGGAAGAAACCATCTATAGCAATATCAAATTCTTCCTCATCACTTTCGCCCTTGCGCTTCACAAGGTGAGCACCTTCTACACCATTTTCACCAAAGAGTCCTAATGTATTTGTTTCAAAAAGAATCTCAATGTTCTCTTTCTCCTTCACGCGCTGCTGCATAATCTCAGCGGCTCTAAGATAAGGTTTTCTTACAATCATATAGACTTTCTTAGCCAGTCCGGCAAGATACATGGCCTCTTCGCAGGCAGTATCTCCACCACCAACTACAGCTACAGTACGCTTACGATAGAAGAAACCATCACAGGTGGCACAAGCAGAAACACCTTGTCCGCGATATTTTTTCTCATCAGCCAAACCTAAATATTTGGCTGAAGCACCTGTAGCGATAATGACAGTATCAGCAAGGATTTCATTTCCACGCTCGTCAACAATATGGTAAGGGCGCTTACTGAAATCTACCTTAGAAATACTGCCATCACGGATATCGGCACCAAAACGAGAGGCCTGTTCTCTTAGATCCATCATCATCTGGTTGCCATCCACACCTTGTGGGTATC
>OQVU01000514.1_pt1 | contig 14639 bp, 13 predicted proteins | sample 1691611 | NCBI WGS metagenome assembly OQVU01 (sample SAMN03418272, study PRJEB22391) | human gut metagenome | biome: human-gut; feature: organic feature; material: feces | host: Homo sapiens | place: Tanzania | collected 2013-01
ATTTCATGTTTCCGAATGAAATACTTGAAGCTGGTTTTCCTTGAAATTTATAATAGCATTTGTATAATAGCTGTTTTTCTTGAAAAAAAAGAGATTTATATATATAATTGATACTGTATGTCCAATACACGGATACCGGTGGCATATACAGATTTGTCCGGCATCCACAACAAATTATAGAAAAACAGAGGTGTTACCATGATTCAGGCATGTAATGTTACTTACCGTGTAGGCAAAAAAGCCTTATTTGAAGATGTCAATATCAAATTTACAGAAGGCAACTGTTATGGTCTGATCGGCGCCAACGGTGCCGGCAAATCCACATTTTTAAAAATCCTTTCCGGTGCTTTGGAAACCACCAACGGCGAGATTGTCATCACGCCCGGCCAGCGTCTTTCCGTGCTGGAGCAGGATCATTTCAAATATGACTCTTATCCGGTTATGGATGTGGTTATTATGGGAAATGCCAGATTATATGAAATCATGAAAGAAAAAGAAGCCATCTACGCCAAAGAGGATTTTACCGATGAAGATGGTATCCGCGCCAGCGAGCTGGAAGGCGAATTTGCAGAAATGGACGGCTGGGATGCCGAGACCAACGCAGCTATGCTCTTAAACGGTCTGGGGATTGAATCCGATCTCCACTACAGCATGATGAGTGATCTAAACGGCAGCCAGAAGGTCAAAGTACTGCTTGCAAAAGCGCTGTTCGGCAATCCGGACATCCTGCTTCTCGACGAGCCCACCAACCACCTGGATCTGGATGCGATCGCATGGCTTGAAGAATTTCTGATCGACTTTGAAAATACGGTTATCGTTGTTTCCCATGACCGTTATTTCTTAAATAAGGTCTGCACCCACACTGCAGATATCGACTATGGCAAGATCCAGCTGTATGCCGGCAACTATGATTTCTGGTATGAATCCAGCCAGTTACTGGTCAAACAGATGAAGGAAGCCAACAAAAAGAAGGAAGAAAAGATCAAGGAGCTGCAGGAATTTATTTCCCGTTTCTCTGCCAACGCTTCCAAATCCAAACAGGCAACATCCAGAAAACGTGCCCTTGAAAAAATCGAGTTGGATGATATCAAGCCCTCCAGCCGTAAATATCCTTACATTGATTTCAGACCCGACCGCGAGATCGGCAACGAAGTCCTGACCGTGGAAAATCTGACAAAGACCGTCAACGGAGAAAAGGTATTAGACCATATTTCCTTTATTCTCGGTCATGATGATAAGGTTGCTTTTGTCGGCGGCAATGAGTTAGCCAAGACTACTTTATTCAAGATATTGATGGGAGAACTCGAACCCGATGAAGGAAGCTTCAAATGGGGTGTTACAACCTCACAGGCATACTTCCCCAAGGATTCGACCGAAGAGTTTAACAACGATCTGACCATTGCCGACTGGCTGATGGGCTACTCTCCCGTTGATGATATCACCTATGTACGCGGCTTCCTCGGACGTATGCTGTTTGCCGGTGAAGACGGTGTCAAAAAGGTCAAGGTCTTATCCGGTGGTGAAAAGGTAAGATGTCTCCTTTCCAAAATGATGATCAGCGGCGCCAACTGCCTGATCTTAGATGAGCCCACCAACCACCTGGATATGGAAAGCATTACCGCTTTAAACAACGGTCTGATCAAGTTCCCCGGTGTCGAGCTGTTTGCCTGCCATGACCACCAGTTTGTACAGACAACAGCCAACCGTATCATGGAGATTCTCCCCAACGGTACACTGGTAGACAAGATCACCACCTACGATGAATACCTTGCAAGTGATGAAATGGCAAGAAAACGTACTGTTTATACAGCCAATGCGGAAGAAGATGAAGCATAATGAAAGCCGTAGACTTACACACTCACTCAACCAAATCCGACGGCAGCATGACTCCCACAGAGCTTGTCAACTATGCAGTAGAAAAAGGGCTGGCTGCCATTGCTCTTTCGGATCATGATACAACAGATGGTATTGACGAAGCCCTGGCTGCCGCCAAAGGAAAGGATATCGAGGTCATCCCTGCGATTGAATTTTCCACCGAATACGACGGCAGAGATATTCATATAGTGGGGCTCTACATCGATTACCACAGTCAGGAATTTGAAAAATACCTGCAGGATTTCCGTGATGCACGTATCCTGCGCAATCAGAAGATGTGCAAAAAGCTTGCCGAGCACGGTATCGATATCACCTATGACGAGCTTCATGCACACTACGCAGGCTCCGTACTGACAAGAGCACACTATGCCGCTTATCTGATGGAGCACGGCTACGTCAAAAGCCGGAGTGAAGCCTTTGACCGATATGTCGGAGATTATGCTCCCTGCTTTGTGCCTCGTGAAAAGGTGACACCGATGCAGGCTGTCGAGCTGATCTTAAAGGCTGGCGGCATCCCGATTTTAGCACACCCCATCCTCTATCATCTGAGCAAGCCAAAGCTCGAAAAGCTCATACAGGATTTAAAGGCAGTGGGGCTGGTCGGCATAGAAGCCATCTACTCCACCTACAGCACTTCCGAAGAAGCTCTGATCAGACAGCTTGCCAAAAAATACGATTTACTGCTGTCCGGCGGTTCCGATTTTCATGGCTGCAACAAGCCCAAGCTGGATCTGGGAACCGGCTACGGAAAGCTCTTTGTCCCGGAAGAAATTCTGACCAACCTCAAAGCATACCGCCGCGAGAATGGCCGTTTTTGTAAAAAAATCATTTTTTCCGATATGGACGGTACGCTGTTAGATGACAAAAAAAATATCTCCGATGAGATTTATCGCGCCATCGTAAGCTTTACCGATCAGGGCGGCACCTTTGTCTTATCAAGTGGCCGGCCCGTAGGAAGCATTTTGGAAACAGCCCACAGACTGGGACTTGATTTTCCCAATACCTATATTATTTCCTACAATGGTGCCCTGATCTATGATGTTTCCGCCAAAAAACCTCTGTCCGAGATTCGTGTTCCGATGCAGCAGGTCAGACAGATCATGGAGCTTGCCAAAGAGCATCACATCCATGTCCATACCTATACCGATGACGCCATCATCTCCCCGGCCGATGACAAGGAGCTTGCGCATTACAAGATTCATGTGCATCTTCCATCCATCATATCCGAAGACGTGACGAAAGCTCTGGACAAGGATCCCTACAAGATGCTGATCATTCATCTCAAGGATCATATCAGTCTGCCGGAAGAAAATGATGAGCTCGTCGCTTTCAAGCAGGTCCTTGATGAGCATTTCGGCGATACCATGCACACCTTTTATTCCGATCCGCTTTATCTGGAATGCTGCATGAAGGAAGCTTCCAAAGGAAACGCCATCCGCCGTTTATGTAAATACCTTGATATTGATATCAAAGATTCTGCCGCGATCGGTGATGCAGACAACGATATTTCCATGATCGAGGCAGCCGGTCACGGCATCTGCATGATCAACGGTTCCGACAGAGCCAAAAAAGCCGCCGATCATATTACCGCAAAGGACAATAATCACGACGGTTTCCTGGAGATCTTCCAATATCTTCAATAAATTAAATATCTAAATCATTTCTTCCATATCTGGCAGCGTCATAGGATGTTGCCAGATTTTTATTTTTCTCATTCTGGTCTAACAGCTCATGCGATGTTTTCCCCTTGGGCACATCATCCCTGTAAATCCGCCGCACTTCTTTGTAAAAAAGATAGCGGATTCTGTTTTTCTTTTGAAAAAAGAGGCGGCGTCTTTTGGGCATAACCGCTATATCCTCTGTCTGCCTCTCCGGTTCATCATAGATTATTTCTCTTTTCTCCACGGTATCCTGTTTTTCTATCCTGCGGTAAAAATAACGGATTCCATTGCGGATAAATACAAATACAACAAACCAGAAAATCAGATTGCCAATGATTTCCCACAATATAAACCACCTGGACCGGGTAATGGCTGAAAAAAGATCCGGATCCTGTCCCGTACCGGTCAATCCTCCGGTGCCAAACAGACCGGCGATCCAGCTAAACACGGTCATAACAGCCTTAATAATCGTCCCGATGATCCGCAGTACGAGAAGTGCTACCGCAGAAAACACCTCATCATAACCGGCAAGCACACACAGCAGCAATATAACGGCCATTACCCCCAATATTGTAAACAGACTGTTGGCACTGCTTTTAAAAATGGCTGTCCTCGGCACTCCCTCTATGTCACGGTTGATATCCAGAAACCGGGATATTCCTTTCAGATAAGCGCAGATAAACTGTATCAATATCCAGCTGATGGTAAGAAACAGCGCCGTAATCTGAAATGCAAAATGACCGCTATAGGCTCCGTAAATATACATGAGCACAGGTTCCGCAATAAAATACCACCACATCCTGTATGAAAAATGATCGGTTTTCTTCCGGTAACCCACGATATCCACAGCAAGAAACCAGCCAAGCATCACGACAGAGCACAAAAAAATAATACTATCTGCTGCCCCGGCTATCGATAAAAAAAGGCAGTTCAAGGTCAGAAGGATGAGAAACCCGCTGAATATAAGCGGAAGGCTTCGCAAAAAACGGTGCCTGATAATACAGAGCATATACAGCCCGCTCAGATAAAGAATACCGTGAAATTTTGCAAACACCATTCCGGTTCCATCATAAAGCAGAAAAAAAAGCGCGAGCATATAGAGGTAATGTATCAAAAGCACCAGTACCGATTCTGCCTTTGTCAAAAAAATACGCAAAGAATAGGAATCTTTCATTTAGCCACCTCAGCGCACCATGGATAGATCATATTCCGGTGTTCCATAAGACCTGTTTTCTGTATCTTTTTCAAGCTTCTGGATGAATAGGGCATAATGGCATAAACTGCCGTTTTCTGCCTCTGATATGCCATAAGAAGTTCCAGAAATTCTGTTGTATAATCGGAAGACAATACCAGATAGCACTTTTTTTTGCCATGGATTTGTACCTGTTCTCTTAACAGCTCTTCCAAATCCGGTCCGCATACCTTTTTATCAGCCCGTGCCAATGCTCTGTCAATCCGGGCAATATGTCCGCGTCCCACTCCATCCGTCACAGTTACAGGTTCCCTGGTAACTATGTCGGTATAATTGGAATAAAGCTCCACCGATATCCCGCTCTCCAAAAGACAGGAGCTTACAGAGGAAGCCAGTGCTATCAATTCCTCTGAAATTTCCTCTTCATCAAAAGGAAGCCGTATCCTCTGATCTAAAAGCAGGCACACCTCCACAGCTGTCGTTGTCTCATACACATTTACCAGCAGATTTCCCGTATGAGCCGTATTTTTCCAGTTGATCCGCCTCATGGAATCTCCGGGATGATATTCCCGGATTCCGCGAAAGGCAAACAGATCCTCTTCCACCCTGCGCCTGGTAACCACGTCTCCCATCATCCGTGCAAAAAAAGGATTGAGAATATGTGTATCCAGCTTCATCGGATAAACATAGATCGCCGTATCGTTTTTTACCCGCACTGCATACTCCTGTGAAAAAAAATAATCCTTCGTCAGCACATCAATTTCATCAATGGAAAAATATCCTCTTTTCATCGCCTTAAATTCATGATATATAACGGTACGCTGCCTCCCCCTTAAGGAAAAAAGATCTTTTTTGTAAAAACGGTCCGTCACCGATGTAATTCTTTCCTTTTCAAAAAGAAAAGACGGGGCAGTCGCAAACTTGACCTCCAGAATCGGCAGCGGCAGTCTTTTGCTGTTGCTGACCGTCTCCCGTATCACACCGGTCTGCCCGGCATTGATCCCTTTTTGCAAAAAAAGGATGTCCACAGACAGTCCTTTTTCCCACAAATGACGAAACAGTTTCATCTCAATATAATAAATTGCAAACGAAGCAAGAAACGCAACCAAAAGCATCATAGGCGTTTCCAGCTTTCTGTCGGCACCTCTACCGACGATAATATTTCACTTAAAATCCGCGAAACGGTTGTATTGCGGTCTGTCGAATATGATAACAGACGGTGCGAAAAGACACTTGTACAAAGTGCCTTTACATCATCCGGTGTCACATAATCCCTTCCCATGATCGCCGCATATGCCTGCGTACACTTAAGAAGTGCAAGCGTTCCTCTTGGATTGACACCAAGTACCAGCATTGGATGTTTTCTCGTTGCCTCCACCAGATGCGTAATGTATTCCTTCACACTGTCATGCACAAATACTTCTTTTACCATTTCTTTCATTTTGAAAAGATCGTTTTTACTGCATACCGGCAAAAGATCTTCCAATGGATCATGACTGATATAACGGTTTATGATCTGCAGTTCCTCTGCAACGGTCGGATATCCCATCTTGATCTGCATCATAAAACGATCAAGCTGTGCCTCCGGAAGCGGATATGTACCGGCCGTTTCTACCGGATTTTGCGTCGCGATCAGGAAAAACGGTTCATCCAGCGTATGTGTCTGTCCATCAACCGTCACCTGACGCTCCTCCATACACTCTAACAGACCGGACTGGGTACGCGGTGTTGCCCTGTTGATCTCATCCGCAAGCAGAATATTGGTAAAAACCGGACCTTTGGTAAATTCAAACTGTCCGCTTTTCTGATTGTAAATATCAAGTCCCGTGATATCGGCAGGTAAAAGATCCGGAGTAAACTGGATGCGGTTGAAATCTGCATCTAAAGAAGCTGCCAGTGCCTTGGCAAGCTTTGTTTTTCCGGTTCCCGGCATGTCCTCGATCAGGACATGTCCATCCGCTAAAAGAGCCGTCAGCAAAAGATTGATGACGTCATCTTTTCCGACAATGACTTTTGCTATATTCTCTTTTATTTTCGATGCATTTTCCGAAATAAATGCAATATCCATGCCCTTCTCCTTTTGACGTTGCCTGATAGTTTTCATAGTTATCAAATATTAACACTCTACGATCAGATATCTTCCGTCGCCGACTTCAAATACTTCGTCCGCCTCTACAATGCCATCCTCATCCATGGCTTCCATATCAACGCCTTCTTCATCAAAGTATTCCCATACTTCTTTTTTGGAGTCAACGACAATAGCCATACATTCCTCTAAAAAATCACGTGCCTCATCCGGTGTCTGGGCGACCGGCTCCGGGAATAACTGCAACTGGTTGTTTAAAAAGCTTTCTACTACCTTATCATCAAAATCTGGCATTTTTCATTCTCCTTTTCTGCTTATTCTGTATTTTTTTACTTCTTATTTTTATTTGTAATTTTACAGTCAGGCCATTTTCATAAACATTCTCATAAACTTTTTCACAGATCTGCATTAGTTATCCTCTGCTAACTCTTGATACAATGCATCCAGCACCTGCCATACGCCTTTTTCTTTCCAACCGGGGCATATATATCTGGCTTCTTTTTTCAATGCCTCAACTGCATTATCAACAGCATAGCTTTCACCTGCTGCCTGTATCAGCCCAAGGTCATTGTTGTTGTCACCAAATACCATTGTCTCTTCCGGCAGGATACCGAGTGTCTTTTGGATCGTCCTTAAGGCATTTCCCTTATCAACACTGAAATCCATAAAATCGACCCATTCCTCACCAGCCATGGTCGTCTTTACAAGCTCCTTCCACTTCGGAATCAGAATTCCTTCTCCGAGGGAACGGATACTGCCTTTTTTGTATACAGCAAGCTTTACAAATTCCTCATCCTCCGAAAGAATATCATCCGTCAAGGTCACATCATTGCGATAAGAATCCCGGATCAGATGGATAAATTCCTCATCCTTACTTTCAAGATAACATCCGTGTGGTGTGGATGCAACCACATGACAGCCGTCCTTGTAGAGGCTGCGCAGATCCTGCATGATCTCTTCCACATACCTCCGTTCCATCTTTGTGATGGAATAATTCTTCGCCCGGAGTAAAATATGCGCTCCGTTTTCCACAATATAATCAAGCTCTCTGTCAGTACGCGCAAACATCTTGCGCACACTTCCGTACTGTCTTCCGCTTGCGATCACAAAACGGATCCCGGCATCTGTCAGCTTCTTTATGATATCGATCATTTCATCATAAACATCCGGCGAGGAATCCTTGACTAAGGTTCCGTCCACATCCGTTGCGATCAGTTTAATTTTTGTATTCATCTTATTCTATCCCTTCGTGAGGAGTGGCCGGTACAAATACCCGCTCCTGCAAAGGATCCTCTTCCAAACTCTTTGTCTTAGCGACCGCCTCTTTGCAGAAATTTTCCTGCGCACCAAACAGCTCCTTGCCTCTTCGGTCGATCCGGTCATAATTACCATCCTTATCCAAAAGCTGCGCTTTCTTGGTATCTCTTAACAGGCAGTCCAGGATATGCTGTACCTTTTCTTTTAAATCCGGCTGTTCCACCGGGAATAAAATCTCAACACGGCGGTTTAAATTACGCGGCATCCAGTCCGCACTTGACATGTAAAATTCCGGATTGCCGCCGTTTTCAAAGCGGAAAATACGGCTGTGCTCCAAAAATGTGCCTACCACAGACCGCACCGTGATATTCTCAGAAACGCCGGGAACACCTACCTTTAAACAGCAGATGCCCCGGACGATCAGATCGATTTTGACACCGGCTGCACTTGCCTTGTACAAGGCTTCGATAATCTCACGGTCACAGAGTGAATTCATCTTGGCAACAATGCTTGCATGATTGCCGCATTTTGCCTGCTCAACTTCCCGGTTGATCAGATAAAGAAACCGGTTTTTGAGCCACAACGGTGCTAAAGCAAGCTTATTCCATGTACGGGGCTCAGAATATCCGGAAAGCATATTAAATACGGCTGTCGCATCCTCTCCGATATCCTCCCGGCAGGTCAACAGACCAAGGTCGGTATACAACTTGGCGGTTGCATCATTGTAGTTACCTGTTCCAAGATGCACATAGCGGCGGATGCCGTCCTCTTCTCTTCTGACAACGAGCGTGATCTTGCTATGTGTCTTTAAGCCCACAAGACCGTAAATAACATGACATCCGGCCTTTTCCAGCTTTTTCGCCCATACAATATTGTTTTCTTCATCAAAACGCGCCTTTAATTCCACCAGCACGGATACCTGCTTGCCGTTTTCGGCAGCATGGGCAAGTGCCGCGATGATTGGTGAATTGCCGCTGACACGGTACAGGGTCTGCTTGATGGCAAGCACCTGCGGATCCTTTGCCGCATTTTTTATGAAATCCACAACAGGCGTAAATGTCTGGTAGGGATGATGCAGCAAAATATCCTGCTTGCGGATCTGTTCAAAAATATCGCAGTCTCCCATAAGTTCGGGAACCGGCTGAGGGGTATATTTTTCTTCTTTCAGATTTTCAAAACCATCCACTCCGTAAAGCTTCATCAAAACAGTCAGATCAAGCGGTCCGTTGATATAATAAATCTCTTCCTCGGATACCTTTAATTCCTTGCGGATGATGCGCAGGAGATTTTTGTCCATGCCTTCTTCGACTTCCAGACGGATAGCCTCGCCCCACTGACGCTTTTTGAGCTGTTTTTCAATTTCTTTTAACAAGTCCTCGGCTTCATCCTCCTCGATCGGCAGATCCGCATTTCTCATAACACGGAACGGATGAATGCACAATACATCATAATTTAAAAACAGCTTCTCAATATTTCTTTCTATGATCTCTTCCAGAAAAATAAAGGTCCGCTTTTCCTGATCCTCAATCTCGATCACACGCGGCAGTACGCTCGGCACCTGCACGGTCGCAAATTCGGTCTCGGCATCGGATTCTCCTTTTTTGCGCACCAAAAGTCCTAAATTGAGTGACTTATTGCGGATCAGCGGAAACGGTCTGGATGAATCTACCGCCATCGGTGTCAACACCGGATACACGGCATTTTCAAAATAAAGATCCACAAACTCTGCCTGCTTTCTGGTCAGATTCTCATGATGGGTGATAATGTTGATCCCGTTTTGCGCTAACTGCGGCAAAAGGCTGCGGTTGTAAGTAGAATACTGCATATTGACCAGAGCATGTGTCTCTTTATTGATCGCATCAAGCTGCTCTAAGGGCGTCATGCCCGCAATGTCCTTTTTGTGATATTTGGCATGCACCATATCCTTTAGGGACGCCACACGCACCATGAAAAATTCGTCCAGATTGGAAGCGGTAATACTCAGAAATTTCAACCTTTCAAACAACGGATTTTCCTTATCACGGGCTTCATATAAAATACGGTAATCAAACTTTAACCAGCTTAATTCCCTGTTTTCATAATATTGGGGATCCTGAAAATTGATCTCGTCTGCCATAATCATTGTCTCCTTATATCTAAACCTGCACCTATACTTTACCATGTATTTTGCTTTTTATAAGCTTTATTTTATTCCGAATTTTATTTTGCTTCGGATTTTACCCGACTCTTTTAACGTCTTTTCTTTTTAATGACCGGGCGGACGCTGTATACCTCTTCAAAAAACTGGGCACGCCCTGTCAACAGTCCTGTCTCAAGTGTGATATCCTCTGCTGTATCAACCGTGATCACCAGTTCATCATCCTTGAGCCCGGTCTTTACATTCTGGAACTTCTGCTTGTGGCTGCGGTCCAGTCCGTTTGCCACGCGCAAGATCGCGGTCAGCTTGGCGATCATCAGATAGGCCTCTCTGCTGAGCGTAGTATGCTCTCCAAGCTGTTCGTAGTATTCAAAATCATCCCGATTGTATTTGGCAACATAGGCAACCATCTCACGTTCCGTATGGGACAGTCCGATGATCTCTGTCGCCATAATGATACGGAAGCTGCACTCTCCGACATCCGTCTGGGAAATATATTTGCCACAGTCATTTAACTGCGCAGCAATCTGCAATAACAGCCTTTCTCTCTTCCCAAGTCCATGGACTTTTTTCATGGTATCAAAGATAGACAGTGCTAACTGTTCAATACTTTCGTTGCGCTTCCTGCTGCACATATAACGCCTGCTGATCGTCTGAGTTGATGCAATGATATCCTTTTCAAAATCATGTGAGATTGTGATCAGGTTGTTTTTCTGCGCATATTCATAGGCAATTCCGTCGCAAAGGGTTGTTCCCGGAGCCCAGATATGACTGGCACCGGTAACCTCCATGATCCTCTTGATAAGGACAGCACTGTAAAACATGAGCGACGCATGTTCTTCCGAAATTTCCAGATACAGACTGCAGTCAACCGGATTTTTGTGGCTGACCTCATCCATAAATTTCAGATACTGGTCATAGTCGATCTCTCCCGGTGCGCTGCAGATCTTGTTTTTCTGCAAGACAACGGAAAGATAATCGTCAACCACGATCAGATTCTGGATCTTACGTTCTTTTAGATACATCTTTTTAAACAAAGAAAACTGATTGTTTACCATCTCTTCAATCAGCTTTTCAGACTGTCCTCTTTTCGGAGAAAGCGCCTCTAATTTTTCTCTCAGACGCATAACACCCAGTCTCATGTTTTGTGTGGTCACAAGGGAATCGTTTTCAAACAGGGATATCTGCACACTTCCGCCACCGATATCAAGAATGGCACAGCCACCTTCGATACATTTGTCAAAGGCTTCTCCCCTGGTCGCGATTGCCTTGTAATTTAAAAATCTCTGCTCGGAGTTGCTGATCACGTCAACATCAAGGCCGGTCCGGTTTTTAAGCTGATCCAGCACGATCAAAGTATTGGCAGTCTCACGAATCGCACTGGTCCCATACGCTTTGTAGGCATCAACCTTGTAGGATTTCATAATCTCTTTAAAATCACGGAGCGTATCACACAGCTCATCCATTTTTTCTCCGGAGATTTTTCCTGATTTGTAGGAATCAACACCCAGCGCCAGTCGGTGATTGACACAATCAATTTCCTTAATTCCGTTTTTGGGAGAAATTTCAAAAATCTTCATCATCAGCTCATAAGAGCCGACATCAATTGCCGCAAATAATTTTACCGCCATTTTATTACCCCTTTATATTGGTGATGTCCATTTCGTGATATCAGACTGCCTCGTGCTTCCCGGGCTTTTAATCTGATACCGGATTTCTAATAATTTCCAAGAATTTTCATATTGCGCGCCTCATCACGCAGTCCGCGTAATGCATTTTTGACGGCTCCGTCTGCCAGATTTCCTTCAAAATCCACAAAGAAACGGTATTCCCAGTTGCGGTCCTCAATCGGACGGCTTTCAATCTTGCACAGATTGAGATTATTGTATATAAAATGAGAAAGCATGTGATACAGGGAACCGCTCTCGTGCGGGATTTCAAAACAGATGCTGATCTTTTTTGCATCCTTTAAAAATACCTTCTGGTTGGTCACGATAATAAAACGGGTGGAGTTGGTCGATGACTGATTGACACCTTTTTTGAGGATCTCAAGGCCATGTATTTTGCCCGCATATTCACTGGCGATGGCAGCCTGGGTCTTGTCACCGTCTTCCATAACTTTTTTAGCCGCAAATGCATTGTTCTGCATGCTGACCTGTTTCCAGTCATGCTCACCCAAAAACCTGGCGCTCTGCATCAGAGACTGTGGATGGGAATAAACCGTACGAATATCATCCATGGTTGCTCCCGGAACACCTAAAAGACAATGCTCGATCTTGATGATCTGCTCGCCCACAATATAATTTTCAAATTCTACTAAAAGATCATATACCTCACTGATAATGCCGGCTGTGGAATTTTCAATCGGCAGCACCGCAAAATCAGCACTTCCTTCTTCTATCGCAGACATCGCATCCCGGAACGTATTGACATGAAAGCTCTGGATCTTGTCCCCGAAATACTGCACCATCGCCGCCTGGGAATAAGCTCCCTCAGCGCCCTGGAATACAACCCTTACCTTTCCGTCATTGAGAGAATCAACACCCATAAACGGCAGTCTTCCGACACTTCCGTGCTCGGAAAGAATCTGATACTGCAATTTGCGGCTGACAGACATGATCTGTTCAAACAGCTCTTCCACCGCACGGCTCGTAAAATCGCTGCTTGTCATCGCCTTGACCTTTCGTATCTTTTCTTCTTCACGCACACGGTCAAATACTTTTTTGCCGTTTTTGATCTTGTAATCAGCGACCTCTTTGCAGATGCCGATCCGCTTTTCGTACAGCTCCACAATCTGTTTGTCAATCGCATCGATCTCGTCTCTCAGTTCCAATAAATCCATGATTATGTTCCTTTTTCCTTTTGATGTTTTCTTATTTCGTCTTTCTGCTCAAAGCAGCACTTTCTGCCAACTGGAATACCTGCGCACTGCTATCCGTCAGCGGATTGTACTGATACATCGGCGTTGACTGTCCAAATTCCGAAAAGTAAAACAGTCCTCCAGCCACTCCGAAGCCCGTGTAGTTACCCTCTGCTAACTCCTTGGGATTGCTTCCATCCTTTTGTATCTGCATAAGTGCCGGAGCACTTTCCGAATTTTTCTGATAAAAAATATAATCGCCGCAGCAGATGTATGCATCACAGCGGTCATCCGTAAGCTTTTCAACCTGCCCATCCGACAAGTGATAACGGTACAGTCTATAATCTTCATCAATATTCATATAATAAATATATCCATCCTGATAATCCGGATTCCACACATTTTCTTCATATATCAGGGTGGAATTGCCGGTATTCAGATCATAAGCATAGAGGTAATGATCAGTCTCATCCCCGGCATAAAAGATCTTGCCGTCATAAACGCATGCCGGATTGACATCCGTCGGCAGGGCTGCCTGCGATTCTCGGGAGCGGACATCCATTTTCTGCAGACTGATACCGTCTTCATTGTCGTACCGCTGATAATACAGATCATTTCCAACAAGCTTGACCACACCACAGGTCACCTTATCCATGCACTTGGTCTTTCTGCCCTTTAAATCCGACCGGTACAGTCCAAGCATTGCCACCCGGAAACCACCCATGCCGGACACAGAAGAAATATTGTTGATATAATAATAGACATGATGTTCGTCAGCATTGATGCAGGATACCGGACTGTCTGTCAGGCATTTGATGTCCGAACCGTCCCTATTCATGACATAAAGCCGCCCTTCATCATATGCATTGGAAAAATAGATCTTATCCTGCTGCTCACAAAACAGGCCGTTATTATTGAGGTTTCCGGTCGTATTGCCAACCAGATCTTCCGGATTGGAATGCAGATAATCTCCGTATGTCTGATAGACAAAAAAGCCACCAAACAAGAAAGCCAGAATTCCAAGTACCAAAACCAATTTTACTTTGTCTGACATAAGTTCTCCTTCATATCCTTCATCGTCAACCGGTAAACCGGATGTACAAAACCGGGCGCGATCTCAGCCATCGGCACCAGTACAAAATCCCGGTTTTTAATATCTATATGCGGGATCGTCAGATATTCATCACTCAGGATCAGGTCATCATAAAACAGAATATCCAGATCCAGTGTCCGGTTGCCCCAGTGAACATCTCTTTCCCTTTTGGCTTTTTTTCAGGGCGCAATTCCCATATATTTTCTTCAATATGTTTGGTAATATTTTCTGGGAGAAAAGTTCCGTTCTTTTTCAAGAGTTCAATATATAAAACTGCCTGTTTATATTGTATGCGTGCATTTTTACTTTTTTGAGCCTTTATCCGTAGTGCTTCGAGAAAATCCAATGTTGGAGTTTCATGATTCTCTTTTTCGTAAAATATGATTTTGTATTCCATGGCTGCTCCTATCTGCCAAGTCATATTTTACTCTTATACGATAGCATTTTTGCTATCAAAATACAATATGAAACTTTGCGA
>OQVU01000527.1_pt1 | contig 14545 bp, 11 predicted proteins | sample 1691611 | NCBI WGS metagenome assembly OQVU01 (sample SAMN03418272, study PRJEB22391) | human gut metagenome | biome: human-gut; feature: organic feature; material: feces | host: Homo sapiens | place: Tanzania | collected 2013-01
TTTGAAGCAACTTTTTCGCTTACAGGACAAAGATTTAATTTTACATGGGTGTGATGTTGATAGTGCATTTCCGGCTGCATGTTATAAAGTGTTTCATAAGAAGGCGAAGTTGATATTTGATGTATTTGATTGGTTCTCTGCTACCTTGTTTGACCAAAAACCGTTTGTTTTAAGAGCATTTAAGATAATGGAGGAATTTACAGTAAAGAAATCGGATAAGATTATTATATGTGAGCCAGAGAGGATTGAACAAATCCCATTAAAAATAAGCAATTCGAAATTTACTGTTTTACCCAATATCCCCTATTTTGATTCTGATTCTTTTATTAAAAGAGACAAAAATAAAGACTTTACAAATGAATTGATAACGTTTTCTTACGTTGGAGGATTTACAAAGGATAGATGTCTATTTGAAATTGTTGAAATAGCAGAAAAGGGGTTTGTAAACCTAGCAATAGCGGGTTATGGAGATAGGGACTTGGAAGAAAAACTTCTTAGCCTAAAGGGATGCCCTAATATAAAGTATTACGGAAAGGTTGCTTATCAAGATGGACTTAATATCTCATATAATTCAGATGTTATGTATGCAATGTACTCTAAGATAAGCCCCAATAATATTTATGCGGCACCTAACAAGTATTATGAATCTATGTTTTTAGGCAAGCCTTTATTCTCAACCAAGGGAACATTGGTTGAAAAAAAATTATTGTTAAATAACATGGGATTTGTTTCAGAAGAAGGAATTGATGAGATACAGAATACGATTCTTTCAATAACAAATGAAAGCATAGATGAGTATGGTAAGAATGCACATAAACTTTGGGAAAATAAATATTCTCATTATACCTCCGATTGGTTAAACAATGAGTATCTGAAATTTCTGCAAGAATAGTTAACAATAATATCGTTATGATAACAGCATCAATAGTAATATATAAAACAAAGGAAGATGAATTAAACCGAGTTCTTCAGTGTGTTATAGATAGTGATATAAGCAGAACCTATATCGTAGACAATTCTCCTAAAGATTCTTTGAGAACTCTTGTAGGTAATTATGACCAACAAAGAATAGTTTATATCTTTGGTCATGGGAATGTAGGGTTCGGTTCTGGTAACAATATCGCCTTACGAAAAGCAATAGAAGAAGGAAGTAAATATCATATTGTCCTCAATTCAGATATAATTTTCGAAAGTAGTGCTGTAAAAACTCTCGTTGATTATTTGAATGTACATAAAGAAATCGCTCTAGTTGCGCCACAGTTGGAATACCCAGACGGGAGGTTTCAGTCTTCGGCTTTGTTGCTGCCTACACCTTTCATCGTTTTTGGAAGAAGGTTCCTACCACAAAACCTCGTTAATCAAATTAACAAAAAGGTTGAATTTATGGCTTATGACATGACAAAACCAAGGGAGGTTCCCAATGTTTGTGGCTGTTTTATGATGATTAGAACTGAGATATTAAAGCAATCTGGACTGTTTGATGAACGATTCTTCATGTACTTTGAAGATTTTGACTTTGTAAGAAGAGTTAATAATTATGGTAAAGTAGTGTATTGTCCGTATTCTAAGGTCATCCATGCTCATCGCAATGAGCACAGAAAGAATAAAGCCTTACTAAAGGCAGGACTAGAGAGCGGCATAAAGTATTTTAATAAATGGGGATGGTTCTTTGATGGCGAAAGAAAAGAAAGAAACCGTTTTTCATTATCTGAAAATAGTATTATTAAATAGGAAACAATGTATAAGCATTTTTTTAAGAGATTTATAGCATGTCTATTTTCACTTATTGGCCTGATCGTTTTTGCAGTTCCAATGATAATCATTGCAATTGCTATTAAGATGGAAAGTAAAGGTCCTGTTTTCTTTAAACAAGAAAGGTTGGGGAAGGGAATGAAGCCATTCACCGTATATAAGTTCAGGACCATGTGTGACCATGCTTATGAGATGGGAGGTATTGCAACCAGTGCGAGTGATCCTAGAATAACCAAGGTTGGAGGCTTTTTGCGTAGAACCAGTCTAGATGAACTTCCTCAAATGTTCAATGTGTTGAACGGAACAATGGCAATCATTGGTCCTAGACCCATTTTGGATTGGGAATGGGATGAGTATAAAAATAACAAACGCTTTGCGAGGAGATATGATGTATTACCAGGTTTCTTCTGCACAATAGATTTAGTAAATCGTGCCGCATTGCGCGAAGATCAGTTTGAGGCTGATGCAGCCTATGCTGACAAACTATCCTTCAAACTTGATGTTAAGACGTTCTTTGGCGTGATAGCCCCTGTGCTATCTGGTGCCCATGTTTATAGAGACGAAAGATAATATATAAAAAAACAAGATATATGTATAGCATTGAGAAACTACAATCTCTGGAACAGCAGTTTGGCTCGCCCATCTATCTTTTCCGTGAAGAGGACTTTGTGAAGAATTATAAGGAGTTTGTGGCTTGCTTCAACAAGTACTACTCAAAGTATCAGTTGGCTTACAGCTACAAAACTAATTATACTCCTGCAATCTGTAAGTTGGTAAAAAGCCTTGGCGGTTATGCTGAGGTGGTAAGTGATATGGAGTATTCTGTGGCACGTGCTATTGGGTATGCTCCCAGTCAGATAGTGTATAATGGTCCGTTTAAAAAGGAACTCGCAAAGGAGTCTCTTCTGAATGGCGGTATTATTAATGTGGATAATCTTGAGGAGTTGAAGCGTATTTGTAAGACAGCTGATGAAAATCCAAATAAAAACCTGGAGATTGGTATCCGCGTCAATATTAATATTGGTCAGCACTTTATTTCCCGTTTTGGTATTGATTCTGATAGCCCTGATCTGCAGAAGGCATTTGATATGGTTGCTGATGTGGAGAATTTGGAAGTGGTAGGTTTGCATTGCCATGTGGGACAGAGCCGTACCGTAGAGGCTTGGAGCAATCGTGCAACTATTATGTTGGCATTGGCTGATAAGTATTTCCCCAACAAGGCACCAAAGTTCATTGATATGGGTAGTGGTATGTTTGCCCGTATGGAAGAATCGTTAGCGAAACAGTTTGGTGATAACATACCAACCTTTGAGGACTATGCCAAAGCTGTTGCTGTGCCCTTTGCTGAACATTATAAGAACTTGCCACAGGAAGAGAAACCCATTTTGATGACAGAGCCAGGAACTACCGTGATCAATAGCTATATTGATTTTATTGGTAAGGTTGAGAGTATCAAACACATCAAGGGCAGAGAGTTCGTGGTGCTGAATTGCAGCAAGGACAACCTAGGGGACATCTGCAAGATGAAGAAGATGCCGTTGCAGATTGTTCATGTGAACGAGCAACAGGAGATTCTTAATGAGGCTGAATTTGTAGGTTATACCTGCTTGGAACATGATGTGATGTATCCAGACTATAAAGGCTCACTTGGAGTAGGAGATTATGTCATCTTTGGCAATGTGGGTGGCTATAGCAATGTTTCCAAGCCGCCTTTCATATTCTGGAACTGTCCTATGATTGGACAAAAGGCTGATGGCTCTTGCTATGTAATGAAGAAGGGTGAAACATTTGAAGACGTATTTACAACTTATGTGATATAAAATATGAGCGAGTTTAAAAATCTAACTGTGCTGCTATCAGCCTGTGGCGCACAGTTCGCACCAGGGTTGGTGAAATGCCTAAAAGACAATGGAGAACGTGAAATCCGTGTCATAGGTATTGATATGCATTATGACCCTACGCTTGATGGCCTTTATGATGGTATCTATGAAGTCCCTGTTGCTTCAGATCCAAAATATATTGATGTTATTCTTGACATCTGCAAGAAAGAGAATGTAGATGTTGTGCTACCTTTCATGTCTGCAGAACTGATACCATTGCTTGACCGTAAGGCGGATTTTGACAAACTGGGTATAAAGGTGGCAGTCGGTGATAGGAAGACCATTGAGACCACCATTAACAAGTATAACTTCTATGCCTTCTTGAAAGAACAAGGTTTGAAAGTCCCCAAGTTTCATGTCATTAAAAAAGCTTCAGAACTGAAAGAGGCTTGTGAGGCTGTAGGTTATCCTAAATATCCAGTATGCGTAAAGGCAACAGAGTTGAGTGGTAGCCGTGGTATCAGAATGATAGACCCTTCCAAATCTCGTTTTGACATTCTGTTTGGTGAGAAACCCAATTCATTCTTTACAACATTTGAAGATTTACAAGCTACATTGAATGAACGTCCTGAGATGCCAGAGATGATGGCTATGGAATATCTACCGGGTGAAGAAGGTTCTGTGGATTTGATAGCAGACCATGGAAAGATTGTATATATGTGCTATCGTGAGAGCAACGTTAATCTGGCAAGTATTCCTCAGACTGCAACATTATCATACAACAAAGAGGCATACGAGATAGCTGAATCAGTAGTTAAGGCGTTGGAACTTGATGGTTCTGCCGATTTGGACTTTAAATATGATCGTGATGCTAAACCAGTACTGATGGAGATTAATCCTCGTATTGCTGCCACTATGCAGATTTTTAAAGAGGGAGGCTTGAATCTGCCTTACTTGCGTATTAAACAGTTACTTGGTGAGGAGTTGCCTCAAATTGACATCCTATATGGTGTTAAGATGAAGAGGAGATATCTTGAAATGTTTGCAAAATAAGGGCTCTATGTATAAAGTATTGATTACAGGTGCTGGAAGTTACGTGGGCGAAAGCGTCAGGAAATATATCTTAGCCACTTCTAACGAATTTGAGATTGATGCAGTTGACACTTTCGAAGACCATTGGAAGGAGTCTAATTTTTCAAAATATGATGTGGTTTACCATGTTGCCGGCATTGCTCATGTGAATGCAAATCCAAAGATGGAACCGCTTTATTATAAAGTGAACCGTGACCTGACGATAGAGATAGCCAAGTATGCAAAGGCGGCAGGTGTAAAGCAGTTTATCTTTATGTCGAGCATGATTGTGTTTCATGAGAGCCAGTCTTTGAAGACAGAGATGTTGACTGTAGATACAAAGCCTAATCCTAATGGTTTTTATGGAGATTCAAAACTTCAGGCAGAAATAGGCTTGCATGAGTTAGAATCACCATTGTTTAAAGTCTGCATCCTTAGGCCTCCTATGATTTATGGACCCAATTCTAAAGGTAATTTCTTGCGTCTAGGATGGCTTGCTACTAAGACACCAATATTCCCGAATTGGCATAATCAAAGGAGTATGCTCTATATTGATAATCTCGCAGAGTTTGTGAAGCAGGCTATACTTCGAGGGTTGATGGGTACTTTCTATCCTCAAAACAAAGAATTGGCAGATACGGTTGATATTGTTCGCTTCTTTGCGAAGAAGTATAATCATAAAATCTGGTTCAGCCGTTTGTTTAATCCATTTGTATGGATGGGGTCATTCTTTTTACAGCCGTTGAACAAAATGTTTGCATCTTATTATTATGACCCAGAGATGAGTAAGATGGATTTTGATTACCAGTTGGTAAGTCAAGAGAAATCGTTTGAGGGCTTGGTTATTACGGAGACCAGTCGATATATGTGAAGCTACAGGGTTGTCAATGATTGAAGTGTAAATTGTGACGATAAATGAAACAGAGGGACTAGTTTCTGTTTCATTTTCGTTATATTCAAGACTTGAAATTCTTTTTATCTCCACAGTGGGGAAAAGCATAACAAAGAATGATAAACAATCCAGTAACCTTTTCTATTGATTACCTAGCTGACGCATCGAAGGATATTCCTAACATGGTGGTTCAGCTGTCGTTCTTGGTGATGAGTGGTATCATCGTTATGGTGTTCGCTTTCGCTAAGGATCTGAATCAAGCAAGGAAAGGGGTGATGACGACAGTACTGATAGAGTATATGTTTCTCATCCTTGGCTCTTGTGTTATTTATCGAGCAGCAGGTGATGTGATGAAATACGAGCTCACACCATTCTGGAGTTATGTGGCTATTGACGCTGGGCAGACAGAATTGATTGAAGAGATTTTAATGAATATTGCTCTTGGTATTCCTGTCGGTTTCTTGTTGAGTTTCATCTTTACACATCGTTCATGGTGGAAGGCTGCATTAGTGGGATTTCTATTCTCCAGTGTTATAGAGTTAAGTCAGTTGCTTTTTAAGCGTGGCCTCTGTGAATTCGATGATGTTTTCCACAATACCCTCGGATGCGTTATCGGCTATGGTATAGGAGTACTGATGCTGTGGGGGATAGGGAAGGTGAGAAGGTGAAACGGAAAACCGTAGGGGGCGGTGGCAGAGAAATGACGCGATATAATCGAGAGGAATAAGAAACGGAACATGATCCAATTAATTATCCTGCAATTATGAGAAAGATATACTGGAGTAAAAACATTCTAAGCCTGAAGTATAAGGTTGCGAAGACTATAAACTATCTTATTCACTATAAAACTCTGAAACAAGGGTTTAGGAATTCTATGGCTCCACGTTTTCTCAGCAAGAAAGATTCTGGCTATGAAAGCGTGAAGGAATTGGACTATGCCATCGGGAGGAAAGACTGTTTTAACATTGCCCTAACTGGAATCTATGGTTCGGGCAAGAGCTCCATTATAAAGACAGTGCTAAAGAAGCATCGATGGAAGAATGTGCTGAGACTCTCTCTCTCTAGATATATCTCAAAAGAAGAAAACATAAATTTCAACGAACAAGAAATAGAGCGAACAATCTTTCAGCACGTATTATACAAGTCGAACCCCAATCATACACCTCAGAGTAAGTACAGGAGAATTTCACATCGGAACTATAAAAAGGCAGTATTTTATTCATTCTGTGTCATTGTGATTGCTCTATGTGGTGTCATATTATGGAGATCAGAGTGGATAGATGGGCTTGGGTTAAAGCCCCCCTTTATAGGAACAGCCCTTCAGGAGCTTATGTTAAAAGTGGCCGAATGGAAAAATTCTCTTGCTGTAACATGTCTGTTTGTTGCGGCGTTAGTTGTCTTGACACATGTTATCAGAAGAGCATCAAAGTTTGGAATACATAGTATTAAGATAAAAGATGTTGAGTTTGATGTAAAAGATAAAGATGTCGACTTTAATACACTTATTGACGAGTTGTTGTACTACCTAAAAGCAGGGAATTATGACATGGTTGTCTTTGAGGATTTGGATAGGATAGACAAACCGAAGCAACTGTTCTTGAAATTTAGGGAGATTAATCTGCTTTTGAACGAGTCGGCGTATTATAAGTTTTGGCATAAGCGAATTGTATTCTTGTATGCAATTAGAGACGAAGTGTTTCAAGAGGAGGAAAAAACAAAATTCTTTGACTATATAGTACCAGTAATCCCAGTGGTAGATCATTTCAATACGAGCGACTACCTTCTGAAGAACTACAAACCAGAACTGGACGAAGTAGATGACAAGGACATTATGTCGCTTGGACTCTACATCGGTGGTATGAGGCAGTTACTGAATATCATGAATGAGTATGGCGTATATAAGCGAATGATATTAGTAAAGCCGCTATCGCAAACCAAACTATTAGCTCTGACCATCTATAAGAACCTTTATCCCAAAGACTATGCCGAGGCTCATAATAAGCAAGGTAGCCTTTATAATGTTTTTGAGAATAAGAAGAAGTTCTCGGTATTACTAACAGCGAACGATGAGAAGGTACTAGAAAACCTTAATAAGCAGATAGAGGTCACCAAAAGAGATATTATAGAACAGCGTAAGATTCTGACGATATGGGCTCAGATGAAAGGAAACATCACCGCCTTGATTATCAACGAAGAAAGACATGGACTGGATGAGGTGATAGCGCGAGATGATTTATTCCATCAGGTTGAAACCAATAACGTGGATGGAATCGTAGAAGAGGAAGAAGGGCACGAATACCGAAGGACATGGAATTACAAGTTTAATGAAATAGTCAGAGAGATGGATGAGAATGGAAATTATAGCGAAACGATGTATGAATTGAATGAAAAGCTTTTCAAACTGGTCGTCTCAAGGAATACAGTACAAAAGAAGATTCAAGTCATCACCAACTATGCTCTGCAAAAGATAATACTTGAAATTGATGACACAGGAAAGACGCTGGAGATTGTTACCAAACAGTGTGGTAATGATAAAGAGAAAGCAAGAGTGTTGCATGCGTTTATACGTAATGGATATATAGATGATGACTACAAGGCTTACCTTACGTTTACATATCCAGGATCGATGTCACGCATAGATTTTGAGTTCGTACATTCCGTGTTGCAAGGATCAGAGACGGACTATTATGTAGAATTGAATAGTTTCGACCAGATTATAAAATCGTTGCACACGGACAACTTCTCGCATAAGAGCATTCTAAATTACTCGTTACTGAAGTATCTGCTAGCTCAAAAAGATGAGGTCAGGCTTGATTTGTTTATTCAAACAGCAAAGAATGAACCAAGTTTCATGGTGTCGGCATATCAGTATGAAGAAGTAGATGAAGAATTTTTTAGAAGAGTTTTTGAAGGTTGGAACTATTGTATCAGAGAAATATTGAAACTGGTATTAGCATCAGACCAGAAGACGATGTTGATGTTGTTTTGGCGCGAAGCACCGCAAGGCTTGTTGTTAGATGATAGCGAGAGGGCATACCTTAATGGTATGTATAACGTTGTATGTGAGAGTATATCTGTTATAACTCAAGAATCGGCAATCAAGACAGCTGATGCGTATAACTTGATATTTGAGAGAATCAGGAAACCCGATGATGCAACTAAGGATTTGTACGAATATGTATTGGAACATCATCAATTTTCTATCAATGCTGAGAATCTTTCCATTATCTATGGAGAATCTTTCAATACTTCATCGTACACACAGGTAATGAATGGTAAGAAGAGCGTTTACGAGTATGTCAATGAAAATATTGAGGAATTTATGCGCTTGCTACCAGAAACGGACACACAGGAATCGGAGAATGCTATTGTTGAGATAATCAATAAGAAACTCATAGATAGGGAACTGGTAAAGCAGTTCGTTAGCAGGCAGGAAAAAAAACTTGATAGTCTGGATAAAGTTAATGCGGTTAGTTATGGATTTCTCTTTGAGACTGATAGAATTATTCCTTCGTGGGGAGTAATAGAAAAGTATTATTCAACGTGTCCGAATGATACCGAACAAGTCGTTGAATATGTTAAAAGGCATGTGGATGAACTAGAGAACAGCAAATCAGAAGAGAAAGATATGGGCCTGCCAATGCTATTGCTTAAGGATAACGAGACCTTGACTAGCGAACAATATGAGAAACTAGCAAAGTGTTTTGACTTATACTTTAATACGAGTGATCTGGCAAATCTGGATGATGAACGATTAAAGGCTGTGGTGAATAATGATTTGGTGGAGTATAATAAGGAATCGGTAGACTTCTTTAAAGGGGAATCTGAGGAGCTGTTGGCTCACTTCATTATACATTTCTTTGGCGAAATAGTGAAAGATGAGAATTTTGACGTGAGCTTCAACAATGAGCTTAGTCTGCGACTTTTGAACTCGGAACTTACCATTGAACAGAAAAAGTGGCTCATAGATACACAGATTATAATGAATGATGGTGCCGATAAGCAAGAACTGGCTAAGCTGGTTTGCTATTACACGAAAGAGGCGGGCGTAGATAGGGATACCAACGTTAATTTTGTGGTAGAGGCCATGGAAACCTATACTGACGAGGCTGGATGGAAGGTTAAGATAGACCTGATTAATGACGTCAATGGGACGTTTACGTATAATTCGGGACGTGAGGAGCGTATGCTGAATGCACTCGGTGGAGGTTATCGTGAGCTAAACAGCTTAGGTGGAAATCCGATAACCTTTGATAATAGGGAAGAGAATAGGACCTTGCTGAATTATTTGAAAGAGAAGGAACATAATGTTAATAAGGTGAAACCAGGAGAGAATGGTATTAAAGTTACATTCAAAAAGAAAAAACAGATAAGAGAATCGTCAAAAGCTAATACCATTACTTCGGTGTAGAGTAGCGAAGGTGAGTAATATGGTGGAGAGTGATATGTTGTCTATGAAACAGGTGGACAGTTTTACATAAAATATAATCCGTCGTAATATGGATAAAGAAACCGTCATTAAGATGCTGCTGGCTTCCCAGGCAGAGAATAAAAAACTGCAAGAGAAACTAGGTGAGCAGACTGAGAAACTTGACAAACAGGACGAAGAAACCCGTGCTCGTGAAGAGCGACTTCATAAGCGTATCGATGAACTCACATCCATCAATATGCGTGCTTCTGAAAGTCAGATCAGAATGATGGACCAACTCGCAGAACTCCAACGACAGCTTAAGCTGATGGATGATCGTAATGCAGAAATGCTGATCGAGCTTAAGCGTCAGAAGGATATGAACAAGCAGGATTGGGGATGAGGGTAGAGGACTAAGGTCTGATGGAAACTGCCAAACGAGTTATGAGAATGATTGGTTTAGAAAACAATTTCCAATAGAGACATGGCTCGTTGCTGGTATAAGAAACCCGATTTAAGATGGAAGTGGTATTAAAACATAAATCGAAAATAGTCAATGAAGAGTTTGGCCTTATACTATAGCTTGACACCACATAATGATGCTGTCAAGAAAACTAAAAATATCGCCATTGTTGATAATAGCAGTGGCTCAGTGAATTCGCCCTCGATTGCAGGCGTTAAAAGTGAAGATAAGTTTTCATCGTCAGAAAAAGATCTGAAAACTGAATTTCATCTCAATATATGGAAGGTAGAAGAAGGTATACTTCCCATGAGACCAAGATTCTATTTTGACTTTGGTGTCATGTTTCCCAAAGAATACAAGCAATTGTGCTTATACCTACCCTTTAATATCGAAGGAACACCCAAAGACTTGTCAAGTCTTGTATTGCAAAAGACAGAGACTCTAAGTGCGGTCTTCAATGAAGAAACTAGCGTATGGCAGAATAGTTCGCCAAACTTTTATAACGTCAGATTTACAGAAGATGAGAAACGAAAGTTTTTCTTCTATAAGTTGTCTGACATGAACTTTGATATTTCAGAGTTTTTAGTTGATGAGATGAAAGAGGGTATCTTCCTCAAAGTGTTTATCAATGGAGAGCCTGGTCATGAAGAACCCAAGGACATCAACAGTGATTATATTTATGTCAGATTCAGAGTACTGTTGGAAAAAGGAAATACGTTTATAAGAACAGAATCAATCAGTAATGATTTGCTACAGGCTGCATTTTCATCCACAGATTTGATAGACATTAGAGTTAACGAAAGTCGTGTGCTTCATTCAAAAATTAAAGAACACATGGCTTTGCATACATTTAACCCATGTGAGTTTGAAAAAGTCCACCTCTTTTATATGGTCGACACAAGGGAGAACGTGGACAATGGAAGTTCACTGAAACAAGACACGCGTATTGTGGAGAATGAACAGTGGGGTGAGTATATCCCCAAAACTTCTTTGCACAATACCACTTTTGTCGCATATCATTGGAAGAAGAGACGTAAATGTCTAGATGAAGAAAAAAATAAGAAAGAAGATGCAATCAAGTCATTTAATGTGTTTTTTAGTACCATTTACCCTCAATCTAATGTGCCAAGACTTTTTGCATACTTGTTTGTTGCAGTCATTATAGGATTTTTAGGATCCATGCTCACCTTTCATATAACACAATTATACTGTAACTGGTGGCCTAGTTGGATTAGGCCCATTGTATTATCAATAATGTTGTTGTTCGTCTTGGGCTATTTCGTGAAGCGCAATTTTGGCGGCAAACGTTTTGAATTCTTTAGAAAGAGATGATAAAGAATGTTCTGATAGGAACAGACTTGTTAATAAGCTATCTTCGGAATTGTGACTATTCAGAGGGAATAGTCATTGTATTCCGATGGATCCGACTTATTGGTGCACAGCGAATGGCCGACATGGGGTCGGTGTTTATCGCTACCCATTTTGTCAGTGACGAAGAAGCAAAAAGACTGAAAGGTTTTGGGCTTATCAAAGAAATGTCTTCGCTGAATCCAAAGTTGCAAGTGATGGAAAAATTGATTGCTAGGGATGCTAACAGCAAAGCCCTGCTGATGCAACTGAACTTGCTGGAGGAAGGATTGGCCGACATTCTGATAACCGAGAATAAAGAGACTCACTATCTCGCACGGCTACAGTCGATAGACGACCGTGTGTACACAATTGAGGAATTTATTGAAATGTGTGTGACAGAGCATCGCGAGCTTGATGAGATGCGAGGCGTGGTGCTAGAGAAAGTGAAATTCGGAACTTTGACTTTAACAGACCGATTCTTTAAGACTTTCATTGACGAGTATGCTCCTTATTATTACGAATGGTTTAAGAAGAAAGCCAATGATTTTGTGTATGTGGCCAAAGACGAACACGGAGGACTGCATGCACTTTTGAAGTTGAAAGAAGAGTTAATTGACGATAATGAAAAGAAGATAAGACCAGCACTACCTTCAGGAAACTATCTGAAGATAAGTTCGCTGAAAGTGGACTATACAGGACAGAAACTCGGCGAGAGATTTCTAAGGATTATCTATGACGAGGCTGTAGAAAAGAAGGTTGACTTTATCTATTACACGATATATGGAAATAGTCAGCAAAGGAAACGACTGATAGGAATGTTGGGAAAATGGGGATTCAGACGATGGGGTGAGAAAGATACTGGTGAACAGGTCTATGTAAAGCTGATGAGAAGAGAAATCTCGACAGAACCACTTCTGCAGTACCCATATCAAAACAAGGGTAAAAAGTTATATCTAACAGCGATTGAAGGAAACTTTTCTGATTTATTGGTTCCGCCGATGGAAGATAGATGTAATTTCTACGATTTTGAGCCTTTTAAGAACGCCATTAGGAAACTGATGATTGTTGATAGCAAGAACGTAAAGTTAAAAACAGGAGATGGGCTGTTATTTTACCGAAAAGGGGGCAATGATGCGATGAGTTTTGTGACAGCTGCAGGTATTGTTGATGGTATCTTTACTTCGTTTACTAACGAGGAGCACTTTATACGCAGATGCCAGAAACGAAGTATCTTGCCACGCGAGACCTTGCACGAATATTGGGTGAAATATGAGGGTAGACCGATGATTGTGGACTTCCTGCATAACTATAGTTTTGTGATAGGCGAGATAGACAAAAAAAAAATTTCCCAGGCAGGAATAGATGTCACTGCACTAAGAACGAATGCACTGACAGAAATGACGGAAGAACAGGTGAATACTTTGATAGGAGGAACGACGTATGAGAAAGATTTTGTTGTCGATTAAACCACGATATGTAGAACAGATACTGGCTGGCAGAAAGCAGGTTGAGTATCGAAAGCGAATTCCGCAAGAAGATGGGGTAAGACAGGTACTAATATATGCCTCGCACCCCTTGAAGAAAGTGGTGGCTGAATTCACGGTTGGAGAGTATATTACAGATACGCTCGAACTGTTGTGGGAGCAGACACACGAGATAGGCGGCATAGCTAAAGAGGAATTTGACGACTATTTTGAAGGAAAAACAGTTGGTTATGCCTATAGAATAGAGAACCTACAGCGCTTTGAAGAGGCAAGGGAATTGTGTGAATTCGGAATGGAACGAGGACCGCAGGACTATTGCTATGTAGAGGACTGAAAAACTGTACTACTAAAGTAAGCGCCCAAAATCTGCGTCTTTGCTGAAATCTTAAGATGTGTTACTTTTGCACTCGAAATAATTTTTTGAATTTATGGAGAGTACAACAGATTTTGAAAAGTTGCTTTTTCTGTATAAGACAGAGGGCAAGAACATAAACAGGGGGAACACAGGTTTCTGTTTCAGCTAAAATAAAATACGTAATATCGAGGTAATGCCAAGGCAATCCAGACAATCATAAGGAATGGGGATATATCTGAAGTCTGAAGTCTGATTTTTGATGTTGAGTGATACGAGTTACACGGGGGGACATGTCTATGACATTGTGAAACAATGGTGAGCATGATTTTGCAAAAATGATACTCTCAAATTGACAATAAATCTTTAATTTTAGCGAACTCAATAGAATTGGAGCGTTTGCAAATACCTTGAATTAAGGAGATTACGATATATTCAACACTTTCCTATGGTGACTTCTGAAAGCGAATTATATTTTGAAACGATTATAAATAGGATGGATTGATATGGGATTTATCCATTTGTTATATATAAATAAGAGAAAAAGATGAAATATTTACTTGTAGTAGCTCATCCTGATGATGAGACGTTAGGTGCTGGTGCATCTATGTGGAAATGGGCACATCATGGTGATACTGTAGATGTGTGTATCATGTGTACGGAAGCAAAAGCGCGTGCATTTCGTCCTTCTGATGAGGAACTCGGAGATGATACAAATGAGTCAAATAAGTTCTTGGGCGTAAACAAAATCTATGAGGGTACTTTCCCGAATATTGAGATGAATACTGTACCGCACTTGAAATTGGTACAGTTTATTGAATCGGCAATAAAAGAGAGTGAACCGGATGTTGTCATTACTCATCACCCTGCTGATACAAACAATGATCACATGCAGACTAGCATGGCCTGTCAAGAGGCTATTCGTCTCTTTCAACGTCGTCCGGAGGTGAAGC
>OQVU01000529.1_pt1 | contig 14538 bp, 10 predicted proteins | sample 1691611 | NCBI WGS metagenome assembly OQVU01 (sample SAMN03418272, study PRJEB22391) | human gut metagenome | biome: human-gut; feature: organic feature; material: feces | host: Homo sapiens | place: Tanzania | collected 2013-01
TGTTCCATGGTGTAATGGCAGCACTAGAGTTTTTGGTTCTCTCAGTCCCCGTTCGAATCGGAGTGGAACAACATCCCCTTCCCAGAACCCTGCGTCTCTCCCCATTTTACGCAGGGTTCTTTTATTTAAGCAGTGTCTATATGACACTGCTTTTTTTTGTTTAGAAGCAGGGGAGGAAGGGCGTAACAAAAGGCGTTTGTTGATAGTTAGCTATCAGCAAACGCCTTTTACTATATATTTTTTCTATTTATTATTTCAAATAATCGTCAAAGTAGCGCGTAATGCGTTCGTGTAGGTGGACCATGTCGTGGCCCATCATGTTGTGACCATCGCCAGGGTAAACGAAGTAGTCGGGCTGCGTGCCAGCGTCCTCACAAGCACGGAGGAACGACAAACTGTGTTGCATCACGCAAGTGGGGTCGTTATAGCCCACGATGATTTGCAAACGGCCTTTCAGATTTTTGGCCTTGTTGAGCAACGATGAAGAAGCGTAGCCTTCAGGGTTTTCCTGAGGGGTGTCCATATAACGCTCGCCATACATCACTTCGTAGTATTTCCAGTCGATAACAGGGCCACCTGCTACGCCCACCTTAAATACGTCAGGATAAGAACACATCAAGTTAGTCGTCATAAAGCCACCAAACGACCAACCGTGTACGCCAATGCGGTCGGCATCAACGTAAGGAAGCGATTTAAGATACTTCACGCCTTCCAGTTGATCCTGCATCTCGATGTCGCCCAAGTGGCGGTGTGTGCAGCTCTCAAACTCAAATCCACGGTTCTCAGAGCCTCGATTGTCTACGACGAATACTACGTAGCCGCGTTGCGCCATATACACCTCCCAGGGGCGCGTAAGGTAGTTCCACGCAGCCTCTACGTTGTGGGCATGCGGACCACCATAAACGTATACCACTGTAGGGTACTTCTTATTCGGGTCGAAGTTAACAGGCTTTACTAAGCGGTAGTAAAGGTCGGTCTGTCCGTCAGCCGCCTTTATGCTGCCACTCGTAATCTCAGGCACGTTATAAGCCGTCCAAGGATTACCGTCGGTGTGTAGTTTCGTTACGGCAGGCTTCGTAGTAGCCACGAGGTCGTATTGACGGAAAGTCTTCGGTGACGACCAGCGGTCCATGAGGTAAAGGCCATTGGCCGACAAAGTAGCGTAGTGTGTACCCTCTCCATTGTCGAGTAGGGTGATTTTGCCCGAAGCCACGTTTACGCTAAAGTTGCTGTACTGAATGGGGTTGTTCTGATTGCTTTGGTAAACAATGCTCTTGGCCTTGGTGTTAAAGCCCAGTACATTGATAACCTCATACTTACCCTTCGTTAATTGTTTGAGCTGACGGCCGCTTACGTCGAAGAGGTAGAGGTGGTTGTAGCCATCGCGGCGTGTCTGCATCACAAACTTTGTAGCGTCCCAGGGTAAGAACTGAATAGGGTTGCAAGGCTCTACGTAGCGGCTATTCGTCTCGGTGTAGAGTACCGCCTTGCGTTGGCCCGTTGCAGCGTCATAACTAACGAGCTCGGCCTTGTCTTGCGTGCGGGGCAACTCAAACATATAGATCGTCTTCTCGTCAGGACTCCACGCGATGTTGGTAAAGTAGCGGTCGGTAGGGTCGCCTGCTTGTAAGTAAACGGTCTTTTCGGTCGTAGGGTTATATACGCCCACCGTCACCTTGTGACTGGTCATGCCCGCCATGGGGTACTTCTCAGGAGCTAATTGAGCAACGCGGTGGTTGATGTCGATTAAAGGATAGTCTGTCACCATTGATTGGTCCATGCGGTAGAAGGCCAACAAGGAGCCTTTGGGGCTCCAGAATGTGCCCTTATGAATGCCAAACTCATCGCGGTGAACTGAGAGGCCATACTGCAACTCGCGTGTGCCGTCTGCGCTGACTTGGTGATTTTTGCCGTCAGCGGTGCGCACGTAGAGGTTCCAGTTCTTTACGTAAGCCTCGGCCTTTGAGGCAAAACAGAGGTCAGAGGCCGACTCACCAGCGGTGCGTTCAGCGGTCCAAACGGCCTTCTTTGCGTTCCAATCGTAAAGTACGCGGAGTTTCTGTGTGCTCAGTAGCACTTGCGTCTTGTTAGCGTAGGGGAACTCGGCGTAAAGCAAGTTATACACCTTGCCCACCTTTGCCGTATCAATAGCGGCATTCACCTCGTTAGTGGTGAAGAGCACTTGAGACTTTCCTTTTACGCTTTTCGCATTGGTGAGGGTGCTCACCTCGTCTACATCGAGTTTTAACAAGCGGTCGCCCCAAAAGGCTGTGCCATAATAGCGGGGCATAATGTTGGCATAGTTGTTGCCACCCCACATCAAGTCTTCAAGCGTAAAGCTTTTCTTGTTTTGTGCCATAGCGGTGGTGCCAAGTAGCAACGCAAGGGTTGCTGCGATTAAGTGTTTAATGTTCATTATATATTGTGTTTGATTTTTCTGGAGTTGACTTTTCTTGAGTTAACGGGTAAGTTTGTTTTGGGGACGCGTCCTATCTTGTGGGGAAACGCGTCGCCCCCAGGTGAGGATGCATTCCCCCAGGTGAGGATGCGTAGCTATTAGGAATCAACTCGCTTCATCGTTCATTAAAAATAAAGTTCAAACCGCTTTTCACATAGTGTGTAAACTTGCGGTCTGAACTTATAAGTGGTACCTGGTCGGTAATAGCTTGTGCCACGATGATGCGGTCATTAGGGGCGCGGTGGTCAGAATATAGAGGCAAGGCCGCGTAAGTCTGTAAGTGCTTTTCGGTAACTTTATAACCTCATAGCCATCAAACTTTTTAAAAGTCTCTCGGAATTAGTCGCGCTTGCGTCCGCCACTAAATCCGCCTTTCTTCTTAAATCCGCCTTCGCGTTTTTTGAAGCCGTCCTTCTTAAATCCACCATTCTTGAAGCCGCCTTCACCCTTGCCGCCACGGAAGCCACCTTCGCGTTTGGGCTTGCGTGGAGCACGCGTCTGTTCAAACTCGCGGTGCTTGCTACGCAGAATGCGATATTTGGCTTCGGTCTCATCGTCGTCAAAGCGTGTCTCCTCTTCGTCGTTGATGCGCTTCTTAAACTCGTCGCGTTGGGTGCGGAAACGACGTTGGTCGCTCATGAGGCGGCGTTCCTCGTCGGTCTTTACCTTGCCGCCTTCCGCGCGAAATTCGCTGAGTTTACCGCTAAAGAGCTGATACTTACGGAAGTCGCAGTCGAGCTTACCATTGAATATCTGCGTTTTGAGGCTGGGACGCAAACCAAGGTTTTCGAACAGCTCAGCCTTTGACGAGATAATCCAAGCCTCGCCCCCTTGGAACTCATTCTTCAACACCTTGCCAATGGCTTGGTAAAGGCCTAAGATGTCGGGCGGTGTTAAGCGTTCGCCGTAAGGAGGATTGGTCACCATGATAGCCTTCTCGCTGGGATTCTTAAACTTGCGGAAGTCCTGTGCTTCAACGCTTACGATGTCGGACACGCCAGCGCTGCGTACGTTCTTTAGGGCAATGTCGACAGTAGGCACGTTAATGTCGTAACCATAGATATGGTGTGTAAACTCACGTTCTTGTGAGTCGTCGTCATAGATTTCTTGCAAGAGGTTGGCATCGAAGTCCTTCCACTTCTCAAAGCCAAATGATTTGCGGAACACACCAGGGTAGATGTTGCGCGCCATTAAGGCAGCTTCTACCAAGAACGTACCCGAACCGCAGAAGGGGTCGATGAAGTCGCAGTCGCCTGTCCAGCCCGTCAACTTAATCAAGCCAGCGGCCAACACCTCGTTGATAGGAGCTTCGACCGTAGCCACGCGGTAGCCGCGCAAGTGGAGCGAGTCGCCCGAAGAGTCGAGTGAGAGTGTGCAGTCAGCCTCGGCTATGTGGATATTGAGCTTTACGTCGGGGTTGGTAATGCGAATGTTAGGACGTTCGCCCGTCGTGTCGCGGAAGTAGTCGACGATAGCGTCCTTCACCTTATAGGCCACAAACTTAGAGTGGCGGAACTCTTCAGAGAACACCACCGAGTCAACGGCAAACGTTGTGTTGACGTCTAAGTACTGGCTCCAGTCAATGCTGCGCACAGCGGCATACACGTCGTCAGCACTCTTTGCCTTAAAGTGCTTAATGGGTTTGAGTACGCGAATGGCCGTGCGCAAGCAGAAGTTGGCACGATACATCATGGCCTTGTCGCCAGTGAACGACACCATGCGGCGTCCTATTTGTACGTTGTTTGCACCGAGTTCGGTGAGTTCTTGTGCCAATACCTCTTCCAGTCCTTGAAAGGTTTTGGCTATGAGTTCAAATTCTTGCATAATCAAGTTAATGTGCTAATATGCTAATGTGTCCATGGGCTAATGTGGCCTATGTATCGCGTGTTTCCTACACACGAGAAGTAGAAACTATATTATCGCGTGCTGGAAAGCACGCGTTACGTAGGGGCTACACTTTCTCCCCTGCGGACACGTCGTGTGTGACCCACTTATTGGCACCAATTACGGCCCCTTGTCCGATTGTGATGCGTCCTAAGACGGTGGCGTTAGAGTAAACGATCACACCGTCTTCGAGAATGGGGTGACGCGGGTTATTCTTAACAGGGTTGCCATGCTCGTCGAGCGGAAAACTCTTTGCACCGAGCGTGACACCTTGGTAGAGCTTAACGTTACGACCAATGATACAGGTGGCTCCGATTACCACACCCGTGCCGTGGTCGATGGTGAAGTATTCGCCAATCTGTGCCCCAGGGTGAATGTCGATGCCCGTTTCGCTGTGTGCCAATTCCGTAATGATACGCGGAATGAGCGGCACGTCCAATCGATACAATTCATGTGCGATGCGGTAACATGTCAAGGCACGAATGGCGGGGTAGCAACTGATCACCTCACCATAATTCTGTGCTGCAGGATCGCCCAAGTAAGCCGCTTCAACGTCGGTAGCCAATGTGCGGCGCACCTGAGGCAGTAGGCTGATGAGAGAGGCCGCAATGGCCTCTGCCTTGGCGTGATAGTCAATGCCCATGCAGCGATTGTCCTCTTCTTGTCGGCCAAAACAGAGTCCCGCCTGTATCTGTGCGGTGAACAACGAGAAGAGGCGTTCCACTTCCATGCCGATGTGGTAACGCACGGTCACGGCATTCAGTGTGCTACGTCCGTAGTACCCCGGAAAGAGTACAGCGCGACACAACCCAATAATCTCTTCCAATGCTGCAGAGGAGGGTAGTGGGTCGCCATGTCGGTGTTGATGAAAGAGTCCTTTCATTTTCGCCGTGTCCGATAGGTCGTCAACCGTTTGACGAAGTAGATGCGAGTATGTTTCGGGAGGATTCATTCAAGGTCGTTTTTATGTTGGCAAAGGTACGAAAAACTTTTCGATACGCATTATCCCTTGCTCCTTTATGATAACGCGTTTTGGTAGTCTGACCTTTCAAAAAGCGCGGTAATTGGTTATAAATTCGGTATTACCGCAAAAACTACCCCTTTACCACATGTTGTATAGCATAAAAACGCCAATTTTGCACTCGATTTTAGCGCAAGGCTGCGCATCGAATGCAATTAATAACAAAAATATATTCAACAAACAATGGCAAAGAAATTTACCTCAATGCTACTTTTGCTCGTGAGCTGCGTAATGAGCGCACTGGCTCAGCAAGTAAAAAGCACACCTACCACGTGGAGCGAATTGACTACTGGTAATTACCTCGTGCTCGTTAAGTCAAGCAAAACCAGTGATGCGGGCAACTTTATGTATCGCGGTAGCGATGATTGTGCCTATGTAGACAAGAAGTCTATGGGTACGGACCTAATTGGTAGCACGCTCAATACCGACCAACAAAAGTATATTTGGAAGGTGACAAAGAGTGGCAATACGGTTACCTTGATGAGCCTTGAAAGTAGTACTTATATTGAGGAAACTGGTAAGAATAAAGACAAGGCCACGATGGGTAAAGATGCTCAATCATATACGGTAAGTGATAAAGGTGGATCAGTTGTGCTATCATATTATCATGGAAGCGCTTTGATTTGGGAAAGATACACCACCTATCTCACCACTAATGGCGATGGCACTAATTCAGACTCATATATTGGTACGTCAAAAACAGAAGCCAATGCTGCACAGTTCGTATTCTACAAGACTGAAGAGACTACAGAATTGACTTATAATTACGTATATGAAGGCACTGTGCGTTACTCTTGTAAAGTAAACGTTTTTGAAGGTCAGGCTTATCCCGAAACGACAATCTCAGAAAGCAGCCTGCCTGCTTATGTTTCTTTCGGCCAAACTCATCCTCAAGGCACATTCAATAAGGCTACAAGCGAGACTACGTTCAATTTTGATTTGAATGTCAACTTGCCCTTCACTACCAGCACTGATGAGGCCCCTGTTTACTATTACTTGGTGAATGGTACAGATACACGTAATCGCGTTTATGCCAATGGCTCTTCATTAGCTATTCGCACCGATGGTCAAGCAGCACAATTGAACGATGTTCGAGGCGACCTTTGGTATGTAAAGGGTAATCCTTTTGATGGATTCCAATTTCACAATGTGGGAGCAAACAAAACTGCTACATCAAGCCAAATTCCAAGTAACGCGGGTATACCACGATGCAGATTAGCATTCTCTGGTACTTCTGGCGAAAATGTATGGAAAATTTACAAGTTCGATGATAATTCTTTCGGCTTATACAGATATTCAAATTGGGTTATTGGATCTGGTAATGTTGCATGGAATTACAACAACGAATATGTACAGTTTGATAAAATAGATCTTAACGCTCTCCCCACAGAAAAGAGCTACGCCTTCACCCTCACCCCCGCCACTATCACCATGCCGCTCAACTACTCAGAGGCTGACAACAAGACCTTTGCTACTACTTGCTTGCCTTATGCTGTTGAGGTAGCGGAAGGTCAAGACAATATCAAGGCGTACGCTGCTAAGTTGAATGACGAAAAGACTGAACTTCAGATGAATGCCGTGACGGCCGTACCTGCTAATCAAGGTATCATCTTGAGTGGTGAAAGCGCAAGTGACAATCAGGTCGTACTGAACGTGATTGCTTCTGCCGATGCTATTGACAACGACCTCTTAGGTACTACCAGTGAGATCAGCACCGAAGGTGTCTTGGCCCTTGGCCGCGCCAATGGTACGGGCAGTGTAGGATTCTTCCGCTCTACGAATGGGACGTTGAAGGCTAATCGTGCTTACCTCCGTGTAGACAACGAGACCATTCAGTCTCTTGCCATGAACTTTGGTGGCACAACAACGGGTATTACGAATGCTATTAAGAATGAAGTTGCCCCCAACGCTCCTATCTACGACCTCAGCGGTCGCCGCGTGTTTAATATGGTGAAGGGCAATATCTATTTGCAGCAAGGTCGCAAATTTATTGCTCAATAAAGATTACTTACTAAACGATTACAAAAAGACAATGAAAAAGACATATATACAGCCCACGGCCACTGTTATTCGCTTTGACGCTGAAAGTGCCGTAGCTATGTTGGCTGGCAGCAAGGGTGCGGGCGAAAGCATCAGTCAAGGCGACGACTGGAGCAACGAGCGCCAGTGGGGCGACGAATCTTTTGATTGGAGCACTGACGAAGACTAACGCGAACTGCTTTCGTTGGGGTAGTGTTAAATGAAAGATGTTATTAACGACCCAAATGAGAGCGACGCAGCAAGTGGGGGCAGGCCCTCTGGCTTGCGGAGTAGTAAAACTCTATTAAATATAGAGTTACTCGATTCCGCGGGCCGGGAGGCCTGCCCCCTTTTATTGATGCGTTTCCAAACAAAATTCGTACCTTTGTCGCTATGAAAGTAAACATTGACCCTTCGTGGGGCGAACACTTACAAGCTGAGTTTGATGCCCCCTACTTTAAGCAACTTACCGACTTTGTGCGAGCAGAGTATGCACAAGGTCCGTGCTATCCTCCCGGACACGAGATATTCAATGCCTTCAACCTCTGTCCCTTTGACAAGGTGAAGGTAGTCATCATCGGGCAAGACCCTTACCACGGGCCGGGCCAAGCCGAAGGACTCTGCTTCTCGGTAAAAGACGGTGTGCGCATTCCCCCTTCATTGGTCAACATTTTCAAAGAGATAAATGCCGACACGGGGCGTCCAATCCCTGCTTCGGGCAGTCTGCGCCGCTGGGCCGAACAAGGCGTATTGTTGCTCAACGCCACCCTTACTGTGCGCCAACACCAAGCAGCTTCACATGCAGGTCATGGTTGGGAGACGTTTACCGATGCCGTTATTCGCCACCTCTCTTCCGAGCGTGATCACCTTGTCTTTATCCTTTGGGGCAGTTACGCGCAGAAGAAAGGACAAGTAATCGATCGCTCGCGTCACCTCGTCCTCTGCTCTGCCCACCCCTCGCCCCTCTCTGCCTATCACGGCTTCTTTGGCAATCACCACTTCACGCTTTGTAATGACTATCTTATCAAAAACGGACAAGTGCCGATTAATTGGTGATGTTAATATTTCAAGCATGTCGAAGTGTGCAAGAACATGTATGTTATGTATGTTCTCGCGCTAAGCGACTAAACTCATTAAACTCACAATCTCATGACCCGAATACCACCTATTATACAAGTGGGCGACGTATTGCTGTCGTCCGACATATTTACCGAATGCTTCTGTTGCGACCTCGATGCCTGCAAAGGCCAGTGTTGCGTAGAAGGCGATAGCGGTGCGCCACTTACCCTCGATGAGGTAGGCCAACTCGAAAACGTACTCGACGAAGTGTGGCCCGAACTCAGCGCTACGGCCCAAGCCACTATCGACCGCCAAGGCGTGGCCTATACCGATAGCGAGGGTGACCTCGTGACGAGTATTGTCAATGGCAAAGACTGCGTCTTTACGTGCTACAATGCCGAAGGCTGTTGCTTCTGCGCCACCGACAAAGCCTTTCGTGAAGGACGCACCGCATGGTGCAAACCTATCTCATGTGCCCTCTATCCCATACGCGAGAAGCAGTTCTCCAATGGCACAGTAGGCCTGCAATATCATCGTTGGAGTGTTTGCCACGCAGCCGTAAAGAAAGGCCGTGAGTTGCAACTCCCTATCTATAAGTTCTTGAAAGATCCTCTCATTCGCCGCTTCGGTCAGTCATGGTACGACGAGTTGTGCGAAGTAGTAGATAGCATATTAGCGAACGATTAGATAGACTCTTCCTTTAAGAAGAAGTTTTTTGTGTCGATTGTTTGATAGCGGCAATGTTTTTCCTAATTTTGCATGACTAATTCAACGATCGGATAGACATGATGTCCTTATATCTTTTACAATTTGCGTGTTTAATCTTCACGGCCATGTTGGCCCTAATGCTATTTACCTCTCGCTTCCACGTAGACGTAGTGAATGCTACTTATGAGCGTTCACGTTGGGCCCTCTTTGTAAGCATGAGCTTATTAGTGTTACACTATGTGCTACAGATGGTATGCGGTTTTCGTGCCGAGAGTGATGATGTCGGAACAATCGTCAACATACTCTTCTATTCGCCCGTTACCTTCCTCGTAGCCCATTCCATACTCAATATCGAATGCAACCGTCGGCGACGTTGGCAGTACGATGCCGCATTTATGGTGATATATTTCGCTATTTTGGCCGTATTCATCGTAGGATTGATGGGACGCGATACCTTCTTGTATACCCGTACCAAGTGGATTATGCACGTGCTCTTCTTATTAGCTATGGCGAGCAGCATATTCGCGCCGATGATAGAAATACGTCGTAATCAAGGGCGCGTTGAGGCTGAAACGGGAGCCGACATCGCACCTTACAATCGTTATACTTGGTCAGGCTATACGATGCTCTGCATTACGGCCGCGCTTATGGCCTTTGCTATTATCTATCGTCCCTTGTTATTTGTGTTTGGCCCCTTGTTGCTATTAGCCCTATTCGTATTTATATTTAGTTTCATAGCTCTGGGATATAACATGAAGCCACTTGAAGACGTGTTGTCTTGCGATGAGGAAGAAGATATAGTAGAAACTGCGACAGAAATCGAAGGCACCGATTCTTCCGAGTCAACTTCATTGACTACCCACTTATCGGACGAACGTATCGCCTCAATAGGCCAGTGCTTGACGCAATGGTGTGATGAAGAGCGATTTACCGAGAGCGATGTCAATATGGCCAAACTCTCCCAACAAGTTGGGGTGACACGTCGCGAACTCAGTGCTTATTTTGAACAGCACTTAGGTCAGACTTTCCGCGTTTGGCTGTCAGACTTGCGATTTGCTGAGGCTCAGCGCCTCATATTGGCCCACCCCGATTATAGTAATGAGAGCATCTCGTCCATTTGTGGGTTCTCGTCACGCAGTCAGTTATACAAGATGTTTTCCACGCGACTGGGCATGACTCCCCGCGAGTGGCGCGAAAAGCAAGAGCAGTAAAATAAAGAAAACCAAGGAAAGGTGTCCGATTGATAGCAATCGGACACCTTTTTTGTAGCAATCGGACAACAATGTATAGCAAGTGGACACCTTATGCGAAGTGTGTCGATTATATTTGCACTCGTAATAAATCGTTTAGTTGAATATAGTTGACGAGCGGAGCGAGCATACAGCGGTATGTTGCTCCGCTCTTTTAAGTATGCGTAAACTATTTTTACTACCTTTGCATAAGATAGGCTGCGGCTCAGCATATCGTTCAAGCAAGCTTGACGTTCTGCATTCGCCTTGCACTATCTTTGCAAAAGATAGGCTGCGGCTCAGCATAATTATACTACAATCTTATACTATTATCATAAAGCTACAGAATGCTACGTTCCATTGACATAAAACAAGCGGCACAGGCTGAAGGATTTTCTGTCTGTGGCATTGCACGTGCCGAAAGAGTAAGTCCCGCGCGAGAGACCGAACGCTTAGCATGGCTCTCACGAGGTGAACAGGGCGATATGGACTATCTGGCACGTAATGTTGACGTGCGACTTGACCCACGCTTGTTGGTAGAAGGGGCAAAGACAGTCGTGTCGGTGGCCGTGAACTATAACCCCGCCAGTTGTGACAATCAAAACGCTGAAAAATCCTCTTTTTGTGATGAAACCGTGCAAAATGGAAGTACGGATAGGCTCCGTTTGTCACGCTATGCCTACGGAACAGACTATCATGAAGTGGTGAAACAGATGCTGCGCAGTATGATGCAGCGACTAAGATTGGTAGAACTTGTTGACGGACGTTGCTTTGTCGATACAGCCCCGATTGATGAGAAGTATTGGGCCGAACAGAGCGGCATTGGTTGGAGAGGGCGCAATTCGCAACTCATCATTCCGGGTATGGGAAGCTACTACTTCTTAGGCGAATTGGTACTGACGGACGAAGTAGATGCTTACGATGAAAAGGCTAAAAATCGGTGCGGAACGTGTGCAGCCTGTCTCGCTGCCTGTCCCATGCACGCTTTGCATGGCGACGGCACGTTAGATGCGCGCCGCTGTCTATCCTACCTCACGATTGAGCATCGTGGCGAACTTCCCCCCGAAGTACAAGGCAAGTTGGGTCATTGCTTCTATGGCTGCGACCGCTGTGCTGAAGCCTGCCCGTGGAACAAACGATTTGCCACCCCAACCACGATAGCCGCCTTTCAGCCTCGGCCTTCGCTTCTGAGCATGACCGCAGCGCAGTGGGGCCGCTTGACCGAGGAAGAATATCGTCAATTGTTTCGTAAAAGCGCGGTGAAAAGGGCAAAATTCGAAGGTCTCACGCGCAATATCCGTTGCGCGTTAGAAGGATTAGACAAAGCGTAATCATTCACATATTAGCATATTATCACATTAGCACATTAGCAAATTATCACATGCATAAATTACTATTTACCACCATGCTTGCCGTTGCGCCCTTGGCGGGGCAAGCCCAAACCAACGAAGTATGGTTTGACCAACCCACAACGCTCAATGGACAACAGTGTTGGTGGAAAGGGCAAAAAGATCACAGTAGCAAACCCGTGCGAGCGGGCGATTCTGCCGTCAATTCCGACCACGAGTGGGAATATCGCTCCCTACCTTTAGGCAATGGTAGCATCGCCTGCAACGTGATGGGAAGCATTGCCACGGAGCGTTATACACTGAACGAAAAGACCTTGTGGCGCGGTGGTCCCAACACGGCCAAAGGTGCTACCGACTATTGGAACCAAAACAAACAGTCTGCTCATGTGCTGAAGGATATTCGCCAAGCATTCACCGACGGCGACTGGAACAAGGCCGCACAACTCACCACCCAAAACTTTAACAGCACCGTTCCTTATGAGGCAACGGGCGAACCCCAATTCCGCTTTGGGTCGTTCACGACAATGGGAGAGTTGACCTTAGAGACAGACATCAACCCCGAAGGCGTGCGTGACTATCGTCGAGCCTTGTCGGTAGACTCCGCTTTCGCACGTGTAAGTTTCACAGCAGCCAGTGGGGTACACTATGAGCGCCAGAGCTTTATCTCTTATCCTGCCAATGTGATGGCCATTCGCCTAACGGCCAGTCAACGAGGAAAACAAAACTTCACGCTCAAGTACGCTCCCAATCCTGTGAGTGAAGGCGCATTCTCAGCCGACGGCAAAAATGGCTTGTGCTACGTGGCCCACCTCGACAATAACGGCATGGAGTACGTCGTTCGCATCAAAGCAATAGCGAAGGGCGGCAGCGTGATGTATGCTGACGGCCAATTGACAGTAACCAATGCTGATGAGGTCACTCTCTTGCTCACGGCTGATACGGACTATGCTCCCAACTATAATCCCGACTTTACCGACAACAAGGCTTACGTAGGCGTTAATCCTGTAAACACTACTAAACATTGGATGAAAAATGCGGTGAAAACGGGCTTTTCGAAGCTTTTCAAACAACACTATGCCGACTATGCTGCGCTCTATAATCGTGTAAAGTTTACGTTGGACGGCCCAACTTCTACCAAACCTACCAACGAACGCTTATCCGATTATCGTCAAGGCGTGAAGGACGCTGGACTCGAAACGCTCTATTATCAATACGGCCGCTACTTGCTCATTGCATCGTCGCGCCCTGGCAACTTACCCGCCAACCTACAAGGTATGTGGCATAACAATGTAGACGGCCCTTGGCGTGTGGACTATCACAACAATATCAACCTTCAGATGAACTATTGGCCCGCCTTGCCTACCAACCTTACGGAATGTGCAGAACCCTTGACGGATTTTATCCGTCTGCTTGAAAAGCCCGGCGAACGCACCGCTAAGGCCTATTGGGGCGCTCGCGGTTGGGCAGCTGGTATCTCGGCCAATATCTTCGGTTTCACCGCTCCGCTTGAAGGGGCAGATATGTCGTGGAACTACAACCCAATGGCGGCTTCGTGGTTGGCTACTCACCTTTGGGACTATTATGATTATACGCGCGACGAACAGTTCTTGCGTCAAACGGCCTATCCCTTGATGAAGGGCTGTGCCCTCTTCTGCGAAGACTTCTTGTGGCGCAAGGCGGACGGCACACTGACGGCAGCTCCTTCTACTTCGCCCGAACACGGTCCTATTGACGAAGGCACTACGTTTACGCACGCAGTTATTCGTGAAATATTGCTCGATTGCATCAGTGCAGCGCAGGTGTTGCACACCGATGCTAACGAGGTGAAAAAGTGGGAGAACATTCTGCGCAGTTTGGCTCCTTATAAGATAGGTCGTTACGGACAACTCTTAGAGTGGAGTCGCGACATTGACGACCCTAACGACCAACACCGCCATGTCAACCACCTCTTTGGCCTTCACCCAGGTCATACCATTTCGCCTTTAACCACTCCCGCCTTGGCTAAGGCTTCAAAGGTGGTGCTCGAACATCGTGGCGACGGTGCTACGGGCTGGAGCATGGGGTGGAAACTCAATCAGTGGGCACGCTTACATGACGGCAACCACTCTTACGTGCTTTATGGCAACCTCTTGAAGAACGGTACAGCCGACAACCTTTGGGACGTACACCCTCCCTTCCAGATAGACGGCAACTTTGGCGGCACAGCGGGTGTGACAGAGATGTTGTTGCAGAGCCATGCTGGCTGTATTGATCTCTTACCCTCATTGCCCGATGCATGGGCTACGGGAAGCATTCAAGGACTGCGTGCGCGTGGCAACTTTGGTGTCGACCTTGCTTGGTGTGACGGCAAGTTAACGCACGCCACGATCACTTCAGGTTCAGGTGCTACATGTCGTTTGCGCTATGGCGCGCAAACACTCAGCTTCAATACGCAAAAGGGTAAAACGTATCACGTCGTACTTGATGAGACAGGTGCTTTGTTGATTAAGTAGAGAAGAACTGCCTAATTGGGGGGCGGGTTTGTAACCCGCGGCAGCAGCAGAATGTTGTAAATGTCTACTTATAGTCGCTTAGCGCACAAAATCTCTATACGTATTCAAAACCTTTGATTTATCTTTCATGTTTCATTTTAATGTTTCAACTTGTTGATTATCAATCGTTTCAGAAAATGAAACATACGACTTTTATGTTTCATTTTTAGTTTCATGTTTCACTTTTCAAAACACTGTGGGAGCGTGAAAGCGCTCCCTCAGTGTTTTTGAATCGCTCCCTCAGTGTTTTTGTTTTTCTCCCTCAGTGTTTTTTGAATGA
>OQVU01000537.1_pt1 | contig 14482 bp, 10 predicted proteins | sample 1691611 | NCBI WGS metagenome assembly OQVU01 (sample SAMN03418272, study PRJEB22391) | human gut metagenome | biome: human-gut; feature: organic feature; material: feces | host: Homo sapiens | place: Tanzania | collected 2013-01
CAAGCCCCCCCCTCGGAAAAATCCGAGGGGGTTCTTCATTTTAATATTTAATTACTTGTATCTTCTTCCGCCCTTTTGGTTGTTCTTTGGAAGCTGAATTTCGGCAGTATCGTACTTACTGCGTCTTTCTGACTTTCTGCCTGAAGATGAGTAATCATCGGCATAATCATCGTTACTGCCGTAACGCTGTGGCTGAGCAGATTTGCTCTTTGGAGCGTTACTTCTGCCGCCGACTGTGACTCTCTTCTTTCTGTTGAGAACAGTTGAAATTACAAAGTACGCAATGCCTGCAACACCGAGTGAGAGTAAAACGAGTGAAACATAGAACATCCAATGACCGTTGTCACCTTTGCTGTTATTGTTCTTGATGAAGTTAAAGTCATCACCGTCAGAACCCGCTGTGTCGGTATTTTTAAGATTTTTTGCGATATCCGACCAGTCGTTGCTTGAAAGAGTTTTTTCGTCAATGTTATCGTCAGACTTGATGAGCGACGCTGACGGAGCAGTATTTGACGGAGCAACATAGGACTGACCGCCGCCTACATATGACGGCTCAGAGTAGTAGTAAGTCTGACTGCTGCTGTAATTATTGTCATAACTGTTATTGTTGTAGTCATAGCTACTGTCATAATTATAGTTGTTGTCATATGACGAATCACTTGACGAATAGCCGGGATCTACATATGATGAGCTGTCCGACGAGTCCGGATACACAGGATCAGGCTGTGGCTGTGGCTCCGGCTCAGGCTCCGGTGATGGTTCCGGTTCGGGCTCGGGCTCCGGCTCTACGGGATCAACAATAACGCTTGAATCTCCGCCGGGATCAACCTCCTCACCAACTGCCGATACAGAAAAGCTCACAGCAGAAATGCTCAAAAGTGCCGTCAGAAAAATTGCGCAAAGCTTTGAATATTTTTTCATAAAAGCCCCTTTCTTCAGAATAATCTGAAAATGCGTCTGTTGTATGTCCGATATCAATTACTTTGAGCTTTTATCGGATGCCGATGTTGTTGATGCCGATGTTGTAGGCTCAACCGCAACGAAGAAGAGTTCGGGCTTATACTTGTCAATAACCGAAGTGTTTTCTTCATACTTGAGTTTCTCTGCAAGACTGTCAATGTACTTTGAAAATTCGTCTGACTTCATTGACGCAAGAACACTTGCTCTGTTTGATTCGTTGCCGATATAGCTGTCAACATCCTTGTTGATGTCTTTCTTATAAACGAGATAGTAGATTGCGCTGTCGCCGCTGCCGACCTTGAGAGTTTCAGCCTTGCCTGTTTTAAGCTTGCCGATAGCCTCTTTAAGCTCGTCACCGATTGAGCTCTTGTCGAGAACTTCTACATTTGAAACAGAAGAATCTGTTCCCGAACCGCTTGACTTCTTGTATGATGCAATAACATCATCAAAAGAACCGCCCTTGTTAAGGTCATTCTTGTAGCCGTTAAGCTGATCCTCAACCTTCTTGATTTCCTTGTCGCTCATTGCAACATTCTTTGATGAACCTGCCTCATCTTTTGTTGATGTATAAAGGTTCACGGGAAGATATGAGTAGTCCGTATAGTTTTCCTTGAAATACTTTGTAAGGTCGGCGTCGGAAACTTCCTTTGAACCGCCCTTGCCGTAAACTGCTTTGAAGAGAGCCTCATACTTTGTGTTGTAGAGAGTTGTGCAGTATGCAAAGCTGTCGAGTGAAACGCCGTACTTTTCATACTGCTTCTTCATCGGCATTACATAACCCTGTGACGCATACGGACCGACATTCCAGTATGTTTCAGCCTGACTTGTTGCGGAGTCAAGAGTTGCCTGACCGATGTTTACATTTTCCTTTTTAAGCTGTTCGTCAACTACGAGGTAGCTGAGGCACATTTTCTTAGCCTGATCTTTAATCCACTCTCTTGCAACCTGCTCGTTGCCGTCATCGTCCTTGATTTTTTCATCAAGCCACTTGTCAGATGTCGAATCATAATCGTCAAGCTTTTTAGCAAATGACTCAGCCTGACTGTAAGCTGCATTGAGTGAGTAGATATAAACGCCGATGGCAAGCTCGTTGTCGCTTGTCTTATACGACCATTCTTTGTTAAGAGTTGTGGGTGTACAACCTGCAATTGCAAAAACTGAGAACATCATAACAATTGCAAGTAAAAATGAACCAACCTTGATATTAGGCTTCATAGTTTTTTACCGTCCTTCTGAAAAATTAAATGCAAAGTGTCCTGCAAACACACTTTCGCAGGATAATGTACCTTACGATTATACACAAAAAAATCGTCATTGTCTACATTTTTATAAAATTTTGTTGAGAATTTCCACCGAAAAACAGCATTTTTGTACTTTCGGGAGGTTTTTTCTTAACAAATTACGGTTTCATGCCGTAAAATTACTGCACACCGAAAATTTTAGTGAGGATTTCAAGCGGAGCGGAGCTGTTTTTGCACTCAACCGCAACGCACGGTTTTGCTCCGGCAACAAGCTTTGCCTTTCCGCCCAAAGCAATGAGCAGGTCGGCAACCTGAGGTGATTTGAGTTCGTTTACAAAGAGCATGAGCGTTGTGCCGTTCTGTCTGATTTCGTAAATACCCATTGAGTAAGCCTTGTTACGCACAAGGGCAATGTCGATAAGTCCGAGAACCGAGTTCGGAATCTTGCCGAATCTGTCCTGCAACTCGTCAATAACATCGTCTGCGTCCTCATTACTGCGGATATCGGCAATTCTGCGGTAAACATCAAGACGAAGCGTAAGACTTTCAACATAGCTTTCGGGAATATGAGCGTCAACCGAAATATCAATAAGACAGTCGAGGTCTTTTGTGACATTCTGCTCGCCCTTTTCCTCGCTTACTGCCTCATCAAGAAGCTTGAGGTACATATCGTAACCGACCGATTCCATATGCCCGTGCTGCTGTGCGCCCATAATATTGCCCGCACCTCGCAGTTCAAGGTCACGCATTGCAATGCGGAAGCCGCTGCCGAATTCTGTAAATTCCCTGATTGCGGCAAGCCTTTTCTGCTGAATCTCCGTGAGAACCTTGTTCCGTCTGAAGGTAAAGTAGGCATATGCCCTTCGTGAACTTCTGCCCACACGGCCTCTGAGCTGATGCAACTGTGAAAGTCCCATACAGTCGGCATTTTCTATAATAAGGGTGTTGGCATTCGGCAAATCGACACCCGTTTCGATAATTGTTGTGCAAACAAGCACATCAATCTCCTGTTCAAGCATCTGTCGCCAAACTTCGCTGAGTTCGCCCTCTTTCATTTTGCCGTGACCGATTGCGATTTTTGCCTCAGGAACAGCCTCCTGAATTTTTGCGGCACATGAAGAAATTGTTTCAACATTGTTGTGAAGATAGAACACCTGACCGCCACGGCGGAGCTCACGGCGGATTGCCTCGTTGATAACCGCATCATCGTGTTCAAGCACATAGGTCTGAACAGGCTGACGGTTTGTCGGCGCTTCTTCGATAACGCTCATATCACGCAGACCGCTCATCGCCATATTGAGGGTTCTCGGAATAGGAGTAGCCGAAAGCGTAAGCACATCGACATTTTTGCACAGTTCCTTAAATCTCTCCTTTTGAGCAACACCGAAACGCTGTTCCTCATCTATGATTGCAAGTCCGAGGTCACGGAATTCAACATCCTTCTGCACAAGCCTGTGAGTTCCGACAATCATATCAATTTCTCCTCGCTTTAGCTTTTGGAGAATTTCTTTCTGCTGTTTTGCTGTACGGAATCTTGAAAGCAGTTCCACACGAACGGGATAGCCCTCAAAACGCTTGATTACCGTCTGATAATGCTGCCATGCGAGAATTGTTGTGGGGCAGAGCAATGCGCATTGCTTTGAATCTGCAATACACTTAAAGGCGGCACGGAGTGCAACCTCTGTTTTGCCGAATCCGACATCACCGCAGAGAAGTCTGTCCATCGGCGACGAACGCATCATGTCATGCTTGATTTCCTCACAACAACGCAGCTGGTCGGGAGTTTCGTCATATTCAAAGCTGAGTTCAAAATCTCTCTGCCACTCGTTATCTGCCGAAAAGGCATAGCCCTTGGCTTTCATACGCTGTGAGTAAAGCTCAATAAGCTCCTTGGCAATGTCCTTGACAGAGGTCTTAACCCTTGCCTTTGCTTTTTGCCAATCACCCGAACCGAGTCGATTAAGCTTGACCCTTGAATCCTCTTTCGGACCTATATATTTTGCAACCATATCAAGCTGTGTGACAGGCACATAAAGCACATCGCCCTTTGCGTAGTCAATCTTGATATAGTCCTTTACAACACCGTGAGTGTCAATTTTTCTTATACCGCCGAACACACCGATACCGTGAACATTGTGTACAACATAATCACCGGGGGCAAGTTCGGAAAGACTGTAGATTTCCTGTCCGGTCTTTTTTTTCTTCTTTTTGGACTTTTCAGGTCGATACGAAACCTGACTGTAGGTTATTGCAAAAAACTTTTGTGACGGATATTCAAAACCCGCACTCAAAGCGCCTTGCATAACAAGCAGTTCGCCCTTTGAAATCTTATCCGCACCCTCGCTGTAAACCGCCTTTATGCCGTCTGCGTTAAAGGTGTCACAAAGATTTTTGGCGGCTCTTTCTGTTCCTGCAAAGATAACGCCCCTGCTTTCGGGGGTAAAAAGTCCGTCAACATCTTCTTTTAGCTGTTTATACGAACCGCCCCATGCCGAGAGCTGTTTTGTTGAAAAGCTGATGATTTCCGACAGCTTGATAGGCATACTTCCGTGAACAAAGTTTTCAAGCACGATTGTTCCGTGACTTTGCAAAAACTCGGTACATTCGTTGAATGTGAGCGCAAAGCGGTCAAAACCTCTGCAAAGAGTTCCGTCCTCAAAGCCTTGCATAAGGGTTTCATTGCTGATAAAGTCCATTGACTTTCCTCGCTCCTGAATTGCAGTAAATTCAGATGCAAAAACGAGGGTATTTCTGTCGAGATAATCAAAAAGCGACTCGGGTTTATCGTAAATCTGATTGATAAATTTGTCCGCATTGGCAATCATTGCGCCGCTGCGGATAAGCTCTGCTTCTGAAAAAAGTTTTTCCTTGGCTTTTGCGCTGTTCTTGGAACGGAGGAGCTTTGCCTTGTGTTCAATTTTGTCGGCAAGGGCGGCTCTGTCCTCAATTACGATTTCGGTTGAGGGTGAAAGCGTGATTTTGTCAGCCTTTTTAAATCTTCTCTGAGTTTCAATGTCAAAATAGCTGAGGTCGGTAATTTCATCGCCCCAGAATTCACATCTCACGGGATAGTCGCTGTCGGGCATAAAAAAGTCGAGAATACCGCCTCTCAGCGAAAACTGACCGCTGCCCTCTACCGCATCAAAGCGTTCGTAGCCGAGCAGAGTAAGCGCCTTTGTCGCCTTTTCAAGTGAGAGTTCTTTGCCCTCTTCAAACTCGATAACCGACTGTTCAAGCACATTTCTCGGAACGGTAAGCTGTGCCGCCGCATCAACACACGCAATTGCAACATCACATTCGTGGTTGAGAAGTTTCAGCAAAACTTTAAGTCTTGCGTGCTCGTACTCGTGTGAACGGCTTTGAAAGTCGAGAAAGTTGAAGTCACGCACAGGATAAACATAGGCACGCAGTCCCATACACGAAAGGTCGTTACACAGGGTTTGCGCCTCTTTTTCATCGGAGGCAAGACAAAATGCCGTGACGCCCTTGAGGCGGCACAGCGCATAGATGATATTTGATTTGTTGATTGTTGAAAGTCCCGAAGCACAGACCGTTCTGCCCGGCTTGACATTCTTTTCAAGCGTTTTGAAAACGGGTGACTCTTTGAGGACATCAACAAGAAAGTTGAGATTATTCATTTCTTTGTCCCTTTTCAGTTGAACAAATTCATAGCACGGTCGGTTTTGCCGTCAATAATCAGCTCGATTGCTTTTTCGGCATTGTCAAAAATTTCATCAAGCTTTTTCATTTCATCGGGAGTGAACTTTGAAAGCACCCAGTCGGCAAGGTCCCAGTCGGGATTTGGCTTTGCGCCTATGCCAACCTTGATGCGGGGGAATTTATCGCTTCCGCTGAGATAGATGATACTGCGCATTCCCCTCTGACCGCCGTCACTGCCCTTTGAACGGATACGCATTTTTCCGACATCAAGCGAGATATCGTCAAAAATTACAATGACATTTTCGGGTGGGATTTTGTAGAAGTTCATCGCCTCAACAACTGCCTGACCGCTGTTGTTCATATATGTTGTTGGTTTCATCAGCATAACTTTTGCGCCGTTTACAGTGCAAGTGCCGATAAAGCTTTTGTATTTTATTTTGTTCACATCACAACCGAGCTTGTCGGCAATGCGGTCAATTGCAAGCCAGCCTGCGTTGTGGCGTGTGTTTTCGTATTTTCTGTCGGGGTTGCCGAGTCCCACTACAATGTACTCGATTGAACCCGTTGATTTGTTTTTTCCGAACATATCCGTTTTCCTCTTATTTATATTATATGTATTCTGAAATTTAAATTAACCTTTTCCGAAGCTTACAACAACCCAGTCATCGTTGCCGAGATGATAAGGATTTCCGCAATACGGGCAGTTGCGTTCTCTTGTTGCATCAAAGCTTGCGCCGCAGCTTTTACAGGTTACTTTTTTCATTGTGAAAACTCCGTCATCCATGGCGTTCACACTTCTGCAAACGGTAAGTCTGAACTTTTCGTTTTTAACCCTAAATGAAGAATTTTTGTTTTTCACGGTCGTTGCGTAAACGGTCATATCAACATAGCAACAGCCGTTTGTGACATTGAATGAATTAAGCTTTGACACTCCTCTGTACTTAATGTCAACAATATCTCCGAAAGGATTTTCCATCGGATTGCCCTCATAGACTGCGAGGTTTGTGTAATCATCGCTGAAAATCATAATCTTGAGCAAAGCAAGCACCTTGCCGATAAAGTATTCATATGAGAAGTTGGGATTAACCTCTTTCATAAGCCACGGAAGTCTTTTCTGACAATTGAAGTGCGGACCTATCATCGGAATGCTCTTTGCCGCACCGACAAAAAGTCCGAAAAGCGTTTTTAATGCCCATGCAAGGTACCCCGCCAAAAGTCCGCCGAGCAGTACGGGGATTGCTCTTATGCCGATTTCATAGACCATATTTGCGGTTGCGGGATCAAAAGTTCCGTCCTTTACAACCACCCATACCGTAAATGCCGCAACGGCGGCAATTCCGCCGAGAAGGTACGGAGCAAGCACTTTTTTCGTTGACTTGTTCGCAAGCGAATAGGTTTTTACAAAGTAGAAGTTTGTAACCTTCGGGAACAAATCGTCCATAATAAAGCGAGTTCCGCAATTTTTACAACCGTTGAGAAGCTCTCTTACACTGCTTACCGCACCGCAGTTCGGACACGAACACGCAGCCTCGGAATTTTGGTTTTCGAGCCTTGTAATCATTGTGTAGAAGAAAAATCTGTCCTTGATTTTTTTCTTTTTCTTTCCGTCTTTAAAGTATTTCTCCGTGACCTCATAAGTCTTTGTCGCAATGTTACTCTTACATTCGCCCATATCGTAGGCAGTACAAGCATTTACCGGGGTTTCATCCTTCACCGTTTCCTTATCGGTAAAAGCGGTCTGAATCTTTACACCCTTTTCGTCAAGTCTTTTCTTCTGTAGGTCAAGCGCAAAGTCGAGGTCGATTGACGCAATATCCGGATTTTTGCCCTCATTGCACCACAATTCGTACTCATCGACAAAGCGGTTCATTATTTTGTTATCTGAATCAGAACCGTAAACAATACCAAACAAAATTAAATCACCCTCACATATTGTACCGTTTTATTCCTGAAAAATTTGCAGTAAAACAGCGAAATGGCGGGTTAGTTAAAACCCGCCTGTTTAATTACATAATTAAATTGTTCGCCTATCAACCGAAAGCGGCTGTGAACGGCTTGTCGTTGTAGATTCTTGCGATAGCCTCTGCAAATGTAGGAGCAACAGGAAGAATTGTGAACTTGTCAATCATCTTTTCCTTCGGAACAGGAATTGTGTCAAGAAGAACAACTTCTTTGATGGCACTGTTCTGGATTCTCTCGATTGCAGGACCTGAAAGAACTGCGTGAGTAGCGCAAGCGTAAACCTCTGTTGCACCGCCCTTTTCAACGATAGCGTTGGCAGCGTTGCAGAGAGTACCTGCTGTGTCGATCATATCGTCAACGAGGATAACCTTCTTACCCTTAGCGTCACCGATGATGTTCATAACCTCACAAACATTAGCCTTTGGTCTTCTCTTGTCGATAATAGCAAGACCTGTGCCGATTTTTGAAGCGAAGTTTCTTGAACGAGTTACAGAACCGAGGTCGGGAGAAACAACGATATAATCATCATTTTTGCCGCCGATTTTCTCTCTCATATGGTTTGCGAGAAGTGATGCGCCCTGAAGGTGGTCAACAGGAATGTTGAAGAAGCCCTGAATCTGATTTGCGTGAAGATCCATTGTAAGCACACGGTCAGCACCTGCACAGGTGATGATGTCTGCACAAAGCTTAGCCGAGATCGGATCTCTTGCCTTAGCTTTTCTGTCCTGTCTTGCATAGCCGAAGTATGGCATAACAACTGTGATTCTTGCAGCGGATGCACGCTTCATGGCATCAATCATTATGAGCATTTCCATAAGATTGTCGTTGACGGGAGCACAGGTTGACTGAACAATAAAGCAGTCGCTGCCACGAACAGATTCGTGAAGAGAAACAGAGATTTCGCCGTCTGAGAACTGTGTACAGTCACTCTTACCAAGCGGCAGACCGAGACAGCCTGCAATTCCCTGAGCTACATCAACATTTGAACTGCCGGTGAAAATTTTAATGTCCTTACCGTGAAAATTCATTGCAATAACTCCTTTGAATTTTAATGTGTGTAGTATATGTTTACCAATGATTAACCGAACAATTAACAGCTGTAACCCTTTGCCCTTGCAATTTCGTTAAGCTGTTCAAGCTGAGCCGGATCGTTTGCACCCAGAACCGTATCACTGCACTGAGCCGTGAATGCTCCGACCTTTCTTCCGTCCTCAAGCAAAAGCTTGATTGCGTCGGGAAGATAATATTCCTTTGCGCTGTTATCCGACTTGATTCTGTCGAGAACCGAAAGAAGAAGCTGACAGTCAAACCAGAATCCGCCCGAGTTTACTTCATTTATTTTGAGAGTTTCCTCGTCAGCGTCTTTCTGCTCAACAATTGCACGCAGGTTTCCGTTTTCGTCACGGACAATTCTGCCGTAGCCTGTCGGATCGTCAACCTTTGCGGAAATAACCGTTGCGGCACAACCGTTTTCGATGTGAGCCTTTAAAGAATCCTCAATAGTCTTGCTGTCCATAAACGGAGCGTCGCCGTTGAGAATAACAACATTGCCGCTGTGCTTTTTAAGGAAATCCTTTGCCATCATCACAGCGTGACCTGTTCCGAGTCTTTCGGCCTGAAACACGCTTTCAACGGAAAAATCGAGGGTTGAAAGATACTCTTCGACACACTCTTTTTTAAAGCCCTTGACAACACAGATGTCGTCAATACCGGCTTTCCTTAAAGCCGACATAACCCAGCAGAGCATCGGTCTGCCGAGCACCTCCGACAATGTTTTCGGTTTGTCGGATTTCATTCTTTTGCCCTCGCCGCCTGCGAGGATAACGGCACAATTCTTCATTTTTTCTCCTTTTATCTGTGACAAAACAACAAAGATGCAGACAGTCCTGTCACAAGGCACTCGTTCATACCATAATATTATCTCACAAAAATCACAAATTTCAAGAGAAAATTACAAAAATCGGGCAAAAAAAGGCATTTTAAACGATTTATACAATATTGTCGAAAATAAAACCTGTTTTTTATAAGAAAAAAGTTTGAAAAAAATATAGCTATTTTGACCAAAGTTTGTTATAATATTCGATAGGCTTATACAAGCAGGCAGGTTTTACCAAGGGGTAAGTCTGCCACAGCCGTATATCTAAATTTATTTTTTAGGAGGATTACCAGTTATGGCAAACAAATGGGTTTACCTTTTTACAGAAGGTAATGCTAACATGCGTGAGCTCCTCGGCGGTAAGGGTGCCAACCTTGCAGAAATGACAGGTCTTGGACTTCCTGTACCACAGGGCTTCACAATTACAACAGAAGCTTGTACTCAGTATTATGAGGACGGCAGAGAAATCAACGCTGAAATTCAGGGTCAGATCAACGAGTACATCGTAAAGATGGAAGAGATCACAGGCAAGAAGTTCGGCGACAAGGAGAACCCCCTCCTCGTTTCAGTTCGTTCAGGTGCTCGTGCTTCAATGCCGGGTATGATGGATACAATCCTTAACCTCGGTCTTAACGAAGATGTTGTTGAAGTTATCGCTAAGAAGTCAAACAACCCTCGTTGGGCTTGGGACTGCTACAGAAGATTCATTCAGATGTATTCCGATGTAGTTATGGAAGTAGGTAAGAAATATTTTGAAGAGCTCATCGACAAGATGAAGGCTGAGAGAGGCGTTACTTATGATGTAGAGCTTACAGCTGACGATCTTAAGGAGCTTGCAGGCCAGTTTAAGGCTGAATACAAAGAGAAAATCGGTCAGGACTTCCCTGACGATCCTAAGGAACAGCTCATGGGCGCAGTTAAGGCTGTATTCCGTTCATGGGACAACCCTCGTGCAAACGTTTACCGTCGTGACAACGATATCCCTTATTCATGGGGTACTGCCGTTAACGTACAGTCAATGGCATTCGGTAACATGGGTGACGATTGCGGTACAGGTGTTGCATTTACAAGAGATCCTGCTACAGGTGAGAAGAAGCTCATGGGTGAGTTCCTCATCAACGCACAGGGCGAAGACGTAGTTGCAGGTGTTCGTACTCCTATGCCAATCGCTAAGATGGCTGAAGAGTTCCCGGAAGCTTTCGAGCAGTTCCAGAATGTTTGTCAGACACTCGAAAACCACTACAGAGATATGCAGGACATGGAGTTCACTGTTGAAAACAAGAAGCTCTATATGCTCCAGACAAGAAACGGTAAGAGAACAGCTCAGGCTGCTCTTAAAATTGCTTGTGACCTCGTTGACGAGGGCATGAGAACAGAAGAAGAAGCTGTTGCAATGATCGATCCTCGTAACCTTGACACACTTCTTCACCCACAGTTCGATGCTGCTGCTCTTAAGGCTGCTACACCAATCGGTAAGGGCCTCGGCGCTTCTCCCGGTGCTGCTTGCGGTAAGATCGTATTCACGGCCGAAGATGCTGAAAACTGGAACGCTAAGGGCGAAAAGGTTGTTCTCGTTCGTCTTGAAACTTCACCTGAGGACATCACAGGTATGAAGGCTTCACAGGGTATCCTCACAGTTCGTGGCGGTATGACATCACACGCTGCCGTTGTTGCTCGTGGTATGGGTACATGCTGTGTATCAGGTTGCGGCGACATCGCAATGGACGAGGCTAACAAGAAGTTCACACTCGCAGGCAAGGAATTCCACGAGGGTGACTACATTTCAATCGACGGTTCTACAGGTAACATCTACGACGGCGTTATCCCAACAGTTGACGCTACAATCGCAGGTGAGTTCGGCAGAATCATGGCTTGGGCTGACAAGTACAGAACTCTTAAGGTTAGAACAAACGCTGATACACCTGCTGACGCTAAGAAGGCTCGTGAGCTCGGTGCTGAAGGTATCGGTCTTTGCCGTACAGAGCATATGTTCTTTGAAGAGGACAGAATCGCTGCATTCAGAGAGATGATCTGCTCAGATACAGTTGAAGAAAGAGAAGCTGCTCTTAACAAGATTCTTCCTTATCAGCAGGGCGACTTTGAGGCTCTTTATGAGGCACTCGAAGGCAATCCTGTAACAATCAGATTCCTTGATCCGCCGCTTCACGAGTTCGTTCCTACAGAGGAAGCTGACATCGAAAAGCTCGCAGCTGCTCAGGGTAAGAGCGTTGAAGACATTAAGACAATCATCGCTTCACTCCACGAGTTCAACCCAATGATGGGTCACCGTGGTTGCCGTCTTGCAGTAACATATCCTGAAATTGCAAAGATGCAGACAAAGGCAGTTATCCGTGCTGCTATCAATGTTCAGAAGGCACACGCAGACTGGACAGTTGAGCCTGAAATCATGATTCCGCTCGTATGCGATGTTAAGGAACTCAAGTTCGTTAAGAAGGTTGTTGTTGAAACAGCTGACGCTGAAATCGCTGCTGCAGGCATCGACCTCAAGTACGAAGTTGGTACAATGATCGAAATCCCAAGAGCTGCTCTTACAGCTGATGAGATTGCTAAGGAAGCTGACTTCTTCTGCTTCGGTACTAACGACCTTACACAGATGACATACGGCTTCTCAAGAGATGACGCAGGTAAGTTCCTCAACGCTTACTATGATGCTAAGATCTTCGAGAACGATCCGTTCGCTAAGCTTGACCAGACAGGCGTTGGCAAGCTCATGGAAACAGCTATCAAACTCGGTAAGCCTGTAAACAGCAAGCTCCATGTTGGTATCTGCGGTGAGCACGGCGGCGATCCTTCTTCTGTTGAGTTCTGCCACAAGATCGGTCTTGACTATGTATCATGTTCACCGTTCCGTGTTCCGATTGCTCGTCTTGCTGCTGCTCAGGCTGCTATCGCAAACAAGTAATCCACACAGGATGTATTGACAGGTAACTTAATACAAGTTTATTCCTGATATAAATTTGACCTTGCAGATTTTACTCTGCAAGGTCTTTTTATGTCTTATAAAAATCTTTAAAGGTTTCCCACAATTTATATAACGGCGTATTTTGAAAATTTTTATTGTTTTTGCAAAATCTATTGATTTTACATTTGTTCTTGGGTATAATAACACCAAATCACGATTTAGTAAATCATGATTAGATAGCATGAGAGGTGTTTTTATGTTTATAGGCAGAGAAACCGAGCTAAAATTTCTGAACGATAAATACAATTCAGACGGTGGACAGGAAAGACAACAATAAGGGATAAAAACACAGCAAACGGACTTAGAATCGGAGAAACAGAAATAGATATTTTATGTATCGACCAAAAAGCAGAAAATTATTTAGTTGGGGAATGCAAATTCAAAAAAGAAGCATTTACCTATGCAGAATATCTGGACACACTTGCAAAATTAACACCATTGAAGGAAAAGACACAGTTTTATTATGCACTGTTCTCTGAAAACGGTTTTGATGAAAAGATAAAAGCCGATACAAAATCAAGTGGCACACTTCTCTTTTCCCTTGAACAAATTGTCAATTACAGTTGACATATATTTTGAATTAACCTAAAAACCGCTCTCGAATATGAGAGCGGTTTTTTATTCCTGCATAACGGATTTTACGGACTGATTTTTTATTCGGTGTGAAAAGAACATCATTGCGCCCTCATAGATTACTACAAAAAGCACAAGTGTAATCCAAAAGCTATTCCAATCGAAGCTATACTTGGGTTTAACTCCGAGCAAATCGGAAAACACCACATTGACCATCGTATTCATCAGCAAATACTGATATAACGAGCCTATAACAAAGCCGACAGCCGCAATCGGTCTGTAGCAATTAATCACTGAATCTGCACACTCTTTTTGCGAGTAGCCGATAACTTTCATCATGGCAATTGTCTTTTGATTAGCCTTTACCACGCTTAACAGCGACAAATACAAGGTCACAAATGCAAGCGTAAGACCTATCAACAGCACAATAAATCCCATTTCATCGCTCGCATATTCGCCCATAGATGCCGACATCTGCAACATTGCCGAAAAACAAAACGCTGAAAATCCTGCAAAAAACGCCAGTATTTTTCTGCTTCTCAGGGTATTTCTCTTCATATCTTTTAAGAAGCTAAAATCATCGACTTTAACCTTTTTAACTTTTTTCGGCTGTTTTTCAATTCCTTTCAGCATATTGACCGCAGGCATTTTCAACTTTACAAAAGCATAAAAAATTGAAATCAACGCAAAAAATACAGTCGGCAAAATCACGAGAATAACCAAAACTTCAAAGTGAAATTTCGGACTAAATTCGGGAAAAAGGCTAAGATTATTTTGAAGTTCGTACAGTCGAGGCATATACACACTTGCAACGGCATAACCGAGAGAAGTTCCCACAAACACGCTCAAGGCAAACACCCACAAGCGGCAGGCAATGCTGATCTCGGAATATCCCAAAGCTTTTAATATACCAAGCTCTTTGCCGTGACTGTCTATGTAATTTTTAATGTAGAAAATCAAGAGAATGACCGAAGTAAATGCAAGACTGCCGCCCGATGCACCTACAATCACTTTTGATGTTGCAATCTGCGCATCATACATCATTTGTGCTTCGGGGGTTGTTATAAGCGCTTCAACCGACGCAATGTCAATGCCGTAATTCACAAATAAAGCACACACAAACACGGCACATAATGACACAACAGAGATAGCCGCCATTTTTACTATATCTTTTATTCCGACAATCACAAAATCACCAACCTATTTCAAATGCAGATTTACGCACAT
>OQVU01000538.1_pt1 | contig 14480 bp, 8 predicted proteins | sample 1691611 | NCBI WGS metagenome assembly OQVU01 (sample SAMN03418272, study PRJEB22391) | human gut metagenome | biome: human-gut; feature: organic feature; material: feces | host: Homo sapiens | place: Tanzania | collected 2013-01
GAACATTAATTATTTCATTAATTTTTTTCGTTAATGTTCATTCTCGTTAGGCCGACAAATTGCAGTTTTTCTTTCTCACTCTACCCAAAGGCGGAGGGTTTGGTCTTGTCCATTTGACAGTGTAACACGGAGAATGAGAAGTCCTGCGGGACAAGGCATGGTGAGCGCGTGAACGCAATCATACCGAACCGTCGACAACAGACGGCCTGTGACATCGTAAAGTGTGACTTGCTGAATGCGCTGATCTGATACTTCAGGAAGTGAGAGAGAAAGCACACGATGCGACACAGAGAGTTGGAGAGAGGAGGTTTTCTTCTCGTTTGTAGGCGCAACTATGCTATTCACTACCGATGGCGTTCGTTGCAATACAAAACGATTGAGTACAACAGAGGAGCCTTTAAAGGACAAAGGCTGCGTACACTGCAGAGGCTGCTGCACATTTACTTTTGTATCTATCAGTTGATAGTCTGATAATTGCACACCACCTATGCTCTCAGCCTCAAGGGTTAAAGAGTCGCAATCAGCAGCATATATGCCTAAAGGGATACGCTCCGTCTTTGTTGACACTCGAGCCACGTCGAAGGGCTGCAGCGTCTCGTCTATACTAAATAATGATAGTTGGGGTTTGGCCTCAGCATCAAACAAAGTGGAAGAGGTTATATTGCTCTGAGTCGAATCTTCGATCAATAAGGTAGAAGCTTTCATGCCATTGGGAGCAATGGCTGTTAAACGCAAGCCACGCACCTTGCTTTGCGTAGTCGTAGTGGTAGAGGCTTTGCCCGAAAACATCTGGGGAGCAAACTGTAAAGTGCAATCGGTGGCAGCTGTTGATAGTTCTACAAAGAAGGCTTCTGCTGGGGCGATCGTGCTGGCTGCACCACACGTTATCAACTCTCCGTCAGCCTTTACGGCCGTGTTGATAGTATTGCCGTCATACGTCTTAACGGTTTTCACCGCTGGGTTGGCGGCTAAGAAGGCCGACACGTCGAGGTAACTTTGGAAGGGATTGCCCACTAAGAAGAATGGGGTCGCATCAGTGGCCGTAAGGTGAATGCTCAAAGGCGCATCGGTTGTCACGGCATGTGTGTAGACACTGCGCTGCTGCGTTTGTTCCACACCATTGATATAGCCCGTATATGTAGTGGTAAGGGGTGCAGCGTCTTGTGGTTCGTAAATGAAGCGTCCTACATGGTCGCGCACCAAGCCTGTTTCGCTCACATTCATGGGTTGACGGTCGAAGTCATTGTAATAAGTATAGGCCGTATGCGTCTTGGGCAAGCGAAAACGAAATACAGTATTATCCGACAAAGAGTCGTTGTCCACCCAGAGCGAGAAACCCTCGCCCAGCGTGTAGTTGTGCGCCAAGTGATTGAAGTGGTGACTCCAATGTGCCTCATCGACGCTGATGTCGGTAATTATCCCATCGGCCAAGCGTCCTACGGCCGTTTTATCCCAAAGGCGCTGATAGACGATCGGATTGAAACGATTCTGGGGTGACGTCTCGTCATTCAATTCGGTAAAGTAATCGGCCGTATGTACGCCCTTCATGCTACGTGGCACGAAGTAATCACCCGAATAAGTATTCTGCAGCGTAGCAGAGAGCAAATAATAACGATTGGGCACAAACGAGTGTTCTATCCATGCTTGGTGATAATTGAGCAAGAACGTACCTGCCACACCTGCCTCAGGGGCGAAATGAATGTTATTACAACAGTATTCGTCTACGTTGTCGGCCGTGATAGATTCCTCTAACACAGGGTAACGCGCAGCTTGCGAAGGGAGAATGACATCGGTACAGCAATAGGGCGAACCCTCTGTCCAATTGTTCCACTCATTCCAATCGCTGCTATTGGCATCGCGTCGCCACGTGGTCACGTTGGGCGAAACGGTGTAAGGTGCATTATTGAGCAAGTTGCCACTGGCGTCGTAGAACAACATGGAGTAACGCCCCGCCGTCTTCATCGTATAGCTGCGACTAAACGATCCATTCGTTTCTGAGGTGAAATGATCATCAATGTCTTGTTCCTTCATCACGATACGATAGTCAGTGGCTGAAGTGCCAACACCGCTTATCGTAAGCGTTCCGTTTTGACAGACGCGATTTAATTGTATGTCCTTAATCGTTGAGTTACATGACTCGGTGTCTTTACAGTCGGGTATGCCGTCGTTGTCTATGTCGCCACGAATAAAGATGCCATAGAACTTTTGTATGTCAAGTGCTGAAACGACTCCTGCTATCGTGAGTCGCACTTCATCATACATATTCTTGGGTTGCATGAGTAAGAGGCTCTTCTCGCCATAGCCCGCCACATTGGCACCTATTACATTCCAATCAGTAAACTTATCGCCTGTCTTTTCGCCCTTGTAATAAGTCTCAACGGTGAGCCAACCACCTACGGATGCACCTAAGGCATAGGTCTTTTGGTCGACCACAATGCCTAACTGATGACGAAAGTCGAGCGTGCGCCCCATGTTGACAGCGATAACGGAACCGCCTCCTACGTCTACCGAACTGACAATGGTCATGGCCGTTTGGAGATTACCGTCAACGAAGCAACTCAAGTTGTCGTCAACTCCCGCCACACGCACGGCACCTGCCATTTGACAAGCATCGGCATTGATTGTAGTACCCGTCGTATCGCTCAACACCACAGCGCCACAACTCAAGGCATTAGCACAAGGGGAGTTAACGTCTTCAAGGAAGGCATAATAGAGCCTGAGTTTTGAAAGTCCTAAATCCAACAGGCCCGACTTCCACAGTACGACTTGATCGAACTTAATCGTTTTGGAATCTTTGTCTATCGGTTCGACACGAATACTAAAGCGCACCTTTTGCGTCTTTGAACTGGTGCCGATACCAGCCGCAACAGCATTGCTCTCGGTGATAACATGGCGATAAACTTCCTTACCGCCGTTGTAGCATCGTATTTGGAAAAACTCTAACACTTTGGCATCTATCACCTCGTTGTCACTCTCTACGACAAAGCCCACATTCACGGCTTGCTGCCCTTCTTTATCACCATCAAACATCAAGCCGTCTGTGCGTTTCACACCAGCTATGGCCAAGTTGTTGGCCACACCTAAACCGCCCACGTACGTTGCATAATTGCCATAATCCTTATCAAGTAGGTTCTGTCCATTCTCAAGGTTTGATATAGAGATGAGCGCTCCCGTTCCATCGGGAATGTCCTTGTCCATTAATTCATACGTACCTTTCGCCGCCTCATCCAGATTGACAAAGTCCGTTCCGCAGTGCTCCGTCTTATCGGAATTGAACCCCGTACCTACTGATAGCGTGACGAAGTCGTTACACCCATCGGCTGTGGTGGCACGGAAGGTATATTCACCCGGTTCGTTCATGCCCGTTACGTAGCCAGAGGGGGTGACTTTAGCCGAAGCACCTTTAGGTTGGAGTTCGAGTGTCCACTTTACCGATAGCGAAGGATTGGAGTGGAGTTGGAAGGAGGTTTGCGTGTCACAAACATTCGTATCGGGGGTAGGACGAATGTCGCAATGGTGGTCAACATCGGGTTTTTCCTTTACAAAACCATAGTAAACCAACATACCACCTAAGTCCACTTTCAGTCCGCCATAAAAGGCTATGCGCGCACCTGAGAAGTCTTGTTTGGCCAAAATCGAAACGGTGCCGTCGCCTCCTGAGGCTACTCCGAGTCCGAGCACACCTGCTGAGAGCGTTTCGGTCTGTATCTTCTTGCCGTCGCGGTTATAAAGCTCTATGTTGATAGCCGAACCGAGAGTGAGGTTCAATAATGCCGCGTTTTTATACTTAAAGCCCACTTCCGACCCTGCACGAAACACTTCCTGTCCCGTGTCGTGTTCACCACCAGGAGCTGTCTGTATCTTCACACCTCCCATATAGGCCAAGCCTACGATTGGAGTAAGTGCAGCACCATTCGTCAAGTCATCGTCTACCAACTTTTTTATTTCACTGCTTACTAAAGGGAAGGGAATACCCAACAGAACGGGGTTCTCGCCCGAAGCTTTCTTGATATAGGCCCCTGGGGCAGGCGTATCCTTAGCCTCGCCATATTTTTTCACACCGTTTTCAGTCAGATAGGTATTATTCTCTTTGCCCACAAAGGCATACTTTATTTTAAGTGCTGTACCCAAGTCGAGGTTGACACCGCCTGATGGTTGCAGACAGACTTCGTCAAATATCTCCTTTGCTTTAGCCGTCAAGCAGATGCAAGCATCGTCAGAGCCAGGCACTTTGATCAGCGTCAAACTCACACCTCCAGCATTCTGACCTTCCTCTACGGGCACTGTGCTACCCAACTTGCCGTCGCGATAGAACACCAAACTCATCGCTTTCACTACATCGAGTGACAACACACTGCTTCCCGACGAGGCCACAATACAGAAACCGGCCTCTGTGCCCTCGCCATAATAATTGTTTTTATCGCGCACGCTCACAATCGGATTGACCGTTACGCCAACTTTGAGCACAGCGGGGAAGGTGGCATAATCGGTCAAGTCCTCATTCGTCACGTTGCCCAAACTATCGGCCCAAGTAGCTACACCGACTGCACTTACCAACTTGTTAACGTAGCACCCCCGACCGACTAAAGCTCGTCGATTGGTCAAGTAGCGCCAATTCTCCACCGTGGGTTGATTTTCATTCGGATCGCGGTCGTACCAAATGGTACGACGACCGTCTAATTGTCCGTCGGCCGTGGGCGTATCGTCTGCTCGAGTGGGAAGGGCGAACAATAGTTGGAGGATACATATATAGAGAAGATATAAACAAATGCGTTTCATGATGATACCTTTAATTGCTATTCTAACTCCGTCTTTGAGGTGAGTGTGGAGAGTTTACCCACAAACTGGTAGCGTTGATTGCGACGCAAATAGAACGTATTGTCTACCACGTCGGGCGAGATAATGCCTGTACCCGTCTCGGCCGATGATAGTTCGCTCACTTCGATGGGATAATTGTGGGTATTATTATAACCTGCTAAACCACCATCGCGTATAAACGTACGAATGGCCAATTTTGTGGCGGTTGGCAAGAGCCAAGCGGTAAGGGTGACAGTGCTGCCCACGCTGAGTCCACCAGTATTGACAAAGCCTACCAAGGCGTAAGTGCCATTTTTCATTGTAGTGTGAATGGGATTGAAAGGCTGAAGAAAGTCGTCGTAGGTTGATAGTTTTACCGAAGTACGCGTTTCGTTGGCCAAGAGTCCTATCCATTGCAACGTACCTCTTTGGTTATCAATCGTGAGCGTAAGTTGCACCTTTGCCATACCCCGATAAAGCACACCTGACAAGGGGTAGGTTGAACTGATGCTATCTGCAGGATTCTTTTCGTGAAAGTGTATCACTTTATTTCCATTAACGGAGGTACATTGGCCATAAAACAATTGAGGAGCGTAACACAACTGATCGCTCAAGGAATGGGTTTTGTGTGTGTAAAATTTGTCTGTTCCATTTCGGAACTCTTTCCAAGAGTCATGGACCACGTGCGTAAGGTCTGCTTCAAATTGATCTAATGTAGTATGAGCTGCGAGGTTAAGCGTAAACAGGTTTTCTTCGCCCACATCGGCTAACAGTTGATTGGAAAAGGGAAGGCTGCGCGTCGAACTATAGGCTAAGGCTACGACCCGATAGGCATAACCTTTCATTTTCTTCAATTGACCATGGGCCGTGAGTCGATGCGCCGAAGTGGTGGCACGACTGCACTTGACGATTTGATCGTTGGTAGGATCATAGACAAAGTCGGAGTCAGCATAGTTTTCGTCATTGGAATCGGACACATTTTCTTGTGTCTCTTTACAACGAAAGGCTATTATGCGTACCGTGTTGGTTTGTTCCGTCTCTGCTTCACCATCTACAGTGGGATTCATCGGGTCGGTACTCCCCGGTGGTGCAGAACGAGTCGCACGTTGTCCCAAAGTCAAGGTGATAGGTACTGTCGTTGCCTCATCAGCAGTCGCTGGCTGTAGTTCATCGTCCGAACAGGCCGTCCATAACAGGCAGGACAATAGATATATAATGGTACGAAGTTTCATAATTTTCTAATCATAGTTTATAATCACAACAAAAGAAGGCAACCATTCGCACATTTGCACATTCGCACATTTGCACATTAACCCAAGGCAACCATTCGCACATTTGCACATTCGCACATTTGCACATTAACCCAAGGCGACCATTCGCACATTTGCACATTCGCACATTTGCACATTAAAAAATCTCATACTCATGGTCTTTCTCAAAATTAGGTTCAACCTCTATCACTATATCGCCTTCGGCCTCACCCAAACTTACGGGTTCGTTCTCCTGTTTGTTGAGTACCCCAATCGTATAGAAGCAATTTGCGCAAAGCGGATAGACATAGCTGCGCGCCTTCGCCGTACCCAAAGCCACGTTATAGGTCTTATACAAAGTCGTTCCCTTATAGGCCTTGAGTTGTAAGGTGTGACTATCGGTCGCAGTCGGAGCCTCAATCGGCAGTAAGTAGCAAGCGGACAATACGCTTCCCACTTGTTTGGTCAATTGTGTGCCCGATAGAGTTGCGCCTTTTAGGGTCGCATCTGTGACGGGGAGGTCGAGCAGGCAGGTAGAGTTGGGCAAGAACAATGTGCCGTGGTCGGCATAAATGCCGTCCGAGGTGTTAGGCTGCTTTACGAGAGGAACGTCCGTGTGTTGATTGGAATAGAGGTGGAGTTGGAGGTCGGTCACGTCGGTGGGAATGTCGGTGACGTACACTTGTACGCCCACCACGCGTCGATAGAGTTCGATTGTCACGGCATTGTTGCTCGTAGGATCAACTTGTAAGGTGGCCGTTCCAGCAAAGAGTTCGGCATGTGATAAGTCAGTGGCCGTCCGTTCCATAGCTAACTGCGCCACGGCATTGCCTAAAGTCGTGCCTATAGTGACGGCATCGGGCAGGCCGTAAGCATAGGCTGCACCCTCGGTCGTATTAGTAGGGTCGTCATCTAAACCTACAGCCAAGAAGGTGTAAGTAGTTGATCCGTCAGGACTAAATTCACTAAGCGGCAAGGCATAGGCCTGTTCGGCTGTAGCTCCTACGGGCTGCGTCCACCGTACGTTGCGGCTTACGATGCAAGGCGCATCGGCCGATATTCCTTTAAATATATAGAGCTGCACATAGCTGACGTGCTGCACATTGTCCGATGAGAGCAATGTGGTGCGCATGCCATGCTGTACAGCAGTAGTTTCAAAACGAAAGGTTAGTTGTGGTGCACAATCTATCACGGGGGCGCTTTCGTCCGCACAACCCATCAACAATACAAGGCAACACATACTAACTGCAAAAAGCAAATGCTTCAGCATAAGATTGTTTATATGTCATTCGTAGCGTTTGATACGCTATCTAAAAAAGCAAAAAAGGCTGTGCTGTGCCACAAAAGTGAGTGTTTGTGCACGGCACAGCCTTTTATATTGTACTTGGGGATTATGAACTCAATAATAATAACTGAACAAGTATAATGTCATTTCTCCCCAAGTTAAAAGAGTTCGCGATTAGTCACCAATTGTCATGCGGTTGATTACCTCCCAGTTATCGTTCACACGGAGGATCATGCTTTGTGACTTATCAAGTGGCTCGGGTTGGTCAGGAGTAGTAGTACCTGGCTTGTCTTTGGTATTGTCCACCTTCTTACCGAGGGTGTACATGTGGTTACGGAAGAAGCTGAAGTTTTGTGTTGTTTCGGTGGGTAATGCTACTTTATCTACGTCTTGACCAGTAGGTTGGGCAGCAGCCATTTCTACCGTCCATGACTTAAGAATTTCGCCACTTGCATCGAGCAACTGCAACTCGAGGGTAGCAGCATCAGTAGCAGCAAAAGGTACGGCGAAACCACCAGCGAAAATAGTACCCTTTTGGTAAGTCTCGTAGCCCTTAGATTTCAATGGATTGATCCAAGCTTCCTCGCCAGCCTTGGTCAAAACATCCTTCTCATCAAGGATACCATCATTGTTCGTATCGCCTTTAGTAAACCATTCGGCTACCTTGATATTGTAAAGGGTATAGGCATCGTTGTCTGCACTACCTTTGAACTTTGCGTCCTTAGGAGTTGCGGGCTCTGAACCATTGACTACGTACATGATGTCCTTGTTCGTCGTAGTAAAGCTTGAGTTGAAGTTGCCATAAGTCAACTTCATGTTCTTGCTACGTGCTACCAAACGTACATCGGTAACTTTCTTGCCATTTACCTCAACTGGAATAGAAGTGAAGTAACCATAGTAACCTGCTACTTGACGGTGAAGCGTTACGCTTGTGTTAATAGCCGCGTGGTTTTCAAGCAATTCAATGCTTGATTCACCTGCAAATGCCTCTTGAGCTGCCTTGTCGTCAGGCACTTCGGCGGTGAAATTGCCAGGTACTACTTTACCCTTCGTTGCACTCTCAATGGTGTTGGTGTTGTCCTTGAAGTCTGCTGCGGTGTAACCTACGGCAGTGATGGTGTATTCACCTGCATTCAAACGCTGATCTTTTTCAAGTTTCAACGTGTACTCACGGCCGTGACCATTGTCCGTATAAATGTTTGACTTTGTGTTCCAACCGTTAATGATCGTTTGATAAACCACTTCGTTCGTTTTCTTATTGCGAATAACTACGGCTACGTTTTCAATGTTCTGACCAGGCTCTTCGCTATTCAGGTCACGGCTACGCGTTGACTTGTCACCTGTGCTGGCTACAGCAATCTTAATCGTCTGTACGTCGTTGTCGGCAGGAGATACAATGTCGTCACTGCTACAAGCTGCCAATGACATCATACCTGCCAGGGCAGCCACACTCATGAAATACTTTTTCATAATGTTGTGTGTATTAAAGGGTAAGCTTGAGGAGTAACCCCGACAGTTAGGAATTACACAAGCACTTTTTTTGAGCCAAGGTCATTGCTCTTCAGGTTTGCCCAAGGTTATATTTATGTTAGTTTGTTTCTAATAATTCGGTTTCCTGTTTTGAGGTTATGAGATTATAAAGTTATACCCTGTTAATCATCAACTCAACTAACCTTATAACCCCGTTTTACACGCCCCTATTATAGAGTGCTACTCAATCACCATATTATTAATCACCTCCCAACCATCATTGATGCGCACATAGATGTCGTAATCTTGTTTTTCGACAACGTAGACGTAGCGCAAGGCGGTAATTGTGTTACGATAGAGTGTGGTAATGACGGAACGCGGTGTGAGTTGCGGAATTTCATTGCCTTGTTTGTCATAAACGCGTATAGTGACCGTTGTCTTGTCCTTCCCCACACTGGGAGGCAATACGGTATAAGTGGTTACGCCCGTGTGTGACGAGAAACGGCTACGATTGCCTGTTTGCATCTCGCCGTCGTATGCAAAACTTTTGTCACACTCTTCATAGAGTCCCGTCTCCTTCTTCTGCGACGACGTGGCTTCCCATGCTTCGGGAAGTCCTTCTATTCTGATGTCGAGTTTGCTTTTTATACGCTGCAAGAGCAAAGTGTGGTCGGCATGACGTGCATCATAGGTTAAAGTGTCGTGTACCAAGTAGGGATCTTCCGCAGGGTCGTCAAGATTGGTCAGTTCAGGAAATTCTAATCCTTTGGGCATACCCCCCCACACACTCACCACATAACGACCAAAGGGCAATGTGTCGGGCAAGGCAATGTCGTCGCGTTGGCGGTCGGTAGGAGCAAGATAAGCAGCTCGCTCGGCCACGACCTTTCCCGTTTCGGCATTGGTCACGCACCACGAGAGGGTGCTAACATACGTTGACAGAGGACCATTGGTTGGTCGCAACGACTCGGTAGCGAATACGGCAGCATTGGAGTAGTTATAGTCTTCTACGCCTACGTGGAGCGTCAAGGCTGGACATGCAGGCAGGTCGTCATATACGCACGCCGTGAGTAGTAGCAAAGAACTAATGAGACTGAGCGCAATGGTAAAAAAGAGTTTCATGTATGCGCTTGATTGGTTCAATACATATACAATTATACGAGTTACGCCTCCCCCCGTCAACGACTTTCGAAAAGGGGACAATGGGGACTGAACTCAAAGCGCACGCGTCAAATTCTTACAACGCGTCTAAACTCGTTTAATTGAGCAATAAATTCAAGATGAAAAAATCAAACATGTGTAGGAAGTACTTTCTTCATATCGGTGTCTTGACTTCCCAACGGTTTGAGTAGAAAAAAACATAAAGTAGAAGTAAGCTTACGCCAAAGGTACGTCTACCTATACATGGCGTAGAGCAAAAGATTTACAAAATGTTTTGACCCGCTTGAGGTGTTGCGTGATGATGTGCAATACGCGTATATTTTGTATTGCGTTTAAAATTTAGTTGAATGCGTATGTATGTAACCATTCGCTTTACACCTCAAAATTTAATCGTCAAGTGGCCTTTCAGCCTTAAACTATTTGCAAATTTAATAAATTCTTTAAATCTCCCCCCCCTGTAAGGTTAATATACATTAAATACTGGCGATATTAGCTACTTTTCGGGAAAGAAGTGACAATAAAAAGGGATATTAGTGTGTGTGGGAGTGGGGGAAAGGGTGAGGGAAGAGGCTTTCAAATCGCAGTTTAACGTTTCTAATTCCCCAAAAAGCGTGCCTTATTGCTCATACAGAACAATAAAGCACGCATTATATATATATATGGGTGGTTCTAAAAATCAGAATTATTAGAACCACCCATATGTGTGTTGAGAATTAGAAAATTACTTCAACACGCCTAATTCCTTACCTACCTTAATGAAGGCTGCAATACACTTGTCGAGGTGTTCACGCTCGTGACCAGCTGAGATCTGTACACGAATACGAGCCTGATCCTTCGGCACTACGGGATAATAGAAGCCTGTTACGTAAATGCCTTCTTCTTGCAACTTAGCAGCGTAGACTTGTGACAACTTAGCGTCGTAGAGCATGACAGCGCAAATGGCACTCTGAGTAGGTTTGATGTCGAAACCTGCAGCCATCATCTTGTCGCGGAAGTAGTTAACGTTCTCAACCAACTTGTCGTGAATAGCATTGCTCTCGTCGAGTATCTTAAACGTTTCGAGCGCGGCACCTACAATAGCAGGAGCTACTGAGTTAGAGAAGAGGTAAGGACGTGAGCGCTGACGCAACATGTCGATAATCTCCTTACGACCTGTAGTGAAACCACCCATAGCACCACCAAAGGCCTTACCAAGTGTGCCAGTGTAGATATCGACACGACCATAAGTATTGAAGAACTCACTCACACCACGACCTGTAGGACCTACAACGCCTGCTGAGTGGCTTTCGTCTACCATAACGAGGGCATCATACTTCTCAGCTAAGTCGCAAATCTTGTCAATCGGAGCTACGTTGCCGTCCATTGAGAATACACCGTCAGTTACGATGATGCGGAAGCGTTGCTCTTGAGCTGCCTGAAGTTGACGTTCGAGGTCCTCCATATCAGCATTCGCATAACGATAACGCTTTGCCTTGCAGAGACGTACACCGTCAATGATTGAAGCGTGATTCAAAGCATCAGAAATGATTGCATCGTCAGCAGTCAAAAGGGGTTCAAATACACCACCATTCGCATCGAAGCAAGCAGCATATAAAATAGTATCCTCAGTCTTGAAGAATTTAGAAATAGCCTGCTCCAATTCCTTGTGTACATCTTGCGTACCGCAGATAAAGCGAACGCTTGACATACCATAGCCGCGACGGTCCATCATGTCCTTTGCAGCTTGAATCAAGCGAGGATTGTTTGAAAGGCCCAAGTAGTTGTTGGCGCAGAAGTTCAACACTTCTTTGCCCTTTACTTGAATAGCAGCCTGCTGAGGGCCTTCAATCAAACGTTCCTCCTTATAGAGGCCTGCTTCTTTAATATTATTCAGCTCTTGCTGAAGATGTTCTTGAAATTTACCGTACATTGTGTGTATGATTTATAATAAGGTTACTTGTCTAAAAATTAGGACAATGCAAAGGAACAGATTTTTTTTGAAAAATAACAGTGTACAAGTTATAAATATCAAAAAAAGATTGCACCTTTGCAACGCATTTTGACGACTGCGCTAAACAAGTACTTTCGTAGCCTGTCAATAAATGTATCAAACGAAACATCTAACAAATACGTGCCAACTTCTTTGCGCCCTTTATATACTATATATATAAGGACTAACTTGCTTGTTAACTCGTTAACTTGTTAACTCGTCAACTTGTTAACTCGTCAACTAAAAGAAAGCACGTACAAACCCCTTTTCATACACACGATGAAGAATATTTTGGTGATTGGTGCTACAGGACAGATTGGTTCTGAGCTTACCATGAAGTTGCGCGGCATTTACGGCAACGATCACGTAGTTTGTGGTTACATTCCCAGCGCTGCCCCTCAAGGAGCATTGGCTGAAAGTGGTCCCGCCGAGATTTGCGATGTTACCAACGGTGAACAAATCGCCGAAGTGGTATTGAAGCATAAGGTTGACACTATCTACAACCTTGCCGCCTTGTTGAGCGTAGTAGCTGAAGGCCGTCCGCAGTTGGCATGGAAGATTGGTATTGACGGACTTTGGAACGTGCTCGAAGTAGCTCGTGAACACGGATGCTCTGTATTCACCCCCAGCTCTATCGGTTCGTTTGGTCCTGAGACGCCTCCCGACAATGTACCTCAAGACACGATTCAGCGTCCACGTACTATCTATGGCGTATCAAAGGTTACTACCGAATTACTCTCTGACTACTACTACCGCAAGTATGGTGTCGACACACGTGCCGTACGTTTCCCAGGATTGATCTCATACGTTACACTCCCTGGCGGTGGCACTACCGACTACGCTTGCGACATTTACTACTCTGCCGTTCGTGGTGAAAAGTTCATTTGTCCAATTGCTAAGGGCACTTACATGGACATGATGTACATGCCTGATGCTCTTCGCGCTGCCGTAGAATTGATGGAGGCTGACCCTTCTCGCCTTATCCACCGCAACGCCTTCAACATCGCTTCCATGAGCTTCGACCCCGAAGGCGTACTCGCTGCCATTCGCAAGTACAAGCCTAACTTCGAAATGGAATATCAGGTTGACCCCTTGAAGCAAACCAACGCTGACTCTTGGCCTAACAGCCTCGACGACATCTGCGCTCGCCAAGAGTGGGATTGGAAACCTGAATACGACCTCGACCGCATGACGGTGGATATGTTGCAAAAGTTGGAAGAGAAACTGAAATAAGCACCAACTCCGCTAAACGCATCAACGCGAATGTTCGCCAACGCGAACGTTCGCGTTTTTTTGAAAACGCTGACGAGACATTCATATCTTCACATTACGTTTGGCTTTAAGCATTAACGTCTCATTCATCGTCCGTTCATCTCTTCTTTAATCTATCCGTTAATCTTTTCCGTTAATCTTCTCGCTTATGATATCGACTGAAACGCTAACGCACAATGCTATTGACGTTTTGAAAGCGTTGATACGTATTCCCTCTATTAGTCGTGATGAGGAGGCCGCAGCCGACTTTATATTCAACTACCTTACAGCACAAGGCGCAAATCCCAAGCGCCACCACAACAACGTGTGGTGCGAACAACCAGTGCCAAAAGGCAACCACCCTACCCTACTGCTCAATGCACACATTGACACGGTAAAGCCTGCTGCTTCATGGGTGCACGACCCTTTCACGCCTACCATTGAGAACGACCGTCTTTATGGACTCGGCAGCAACGACTGTGGCGGCGGATTGGTAACGCTAATGCAAGTGTTTTTGGCCTTAAAGGACGACGCTACGCTCCCCTATCACCTCATCTTTCTGGCCTCAGCCGAAGAGGAAGTATCGGGCAAGAACGGCATAGAGTCTGTACTTCCTTTATTGCCTCCCATTGATGTAGCTATCGTGGGCGAGCCGACTGGCATGCAACCTGCCGTAGCCGAGAAGGGACTTATGGTTCTCGACTGCACTACGCACGGCCGTTCGGGCCACGCTGCACGTAACGAAGGAGTAAATGCCATTTATAAAGCTCTACCTTGCATCGAATGGTTCCGCACCTATCAGTTCGAGCAACAGACAGACTTATTAGGTCCAGTCAAGATGTCCGTTACCATGGTGAATGCTGGCACACAGCACAATGTCGTGCCCGACACGTGTCAGTTTGTAGTCGATGTGCGCGCCAACGAATGTTACACCAACGAAGAGCTTTTAAGCATTATCCGTCAACACCTACCCGACTGCGACATCCTGCCTCGTTCTACACGCTTGCACTCCTCACGCATCGACATCAATCACCCCATTGTACAAGCCGCCATTGCCGAAGGTCGAACTCCCTTCGGTTCGCCCACGCTAAGTGATCAAGCCCTCATGCGCTTCCCCTCATTCAAAATGGGCCCAGGTAACTCTGCCCGCTCTCACACTGCCGAAGAGTTCATCACCCTCAGCGAAATACGTGAGGCTACAGAAATGTACATTAAAATTTTATCTGCCTAATTGGGGGGGCGGGTTTGTAACCCGCGGCAGCAGCAGGTTGCGCTCGCGCTAAGCGACTATAAGTAG
>OQVU01000539.1_pt1 | contig 14463 bp, 14 predicted proteins | sample 1691611 | NCBI WGS metagenome assembly OQVU01 (sample SAMN03418272, study PRJEB22391) | human gut metagenome | biome: human-gut; feature: organic feature; material: feces | host: Homo sapiens | place: Tanzania | collected 2013-01
ATTCCATTACCAGATAGGTAGTCAGCTCGTTCGCTATTTCATTGCGCAGCATATTCTCATTCCAGGCATCATAAAAGGATTGTGCCTCTATAGCAACCAATGCCGGAATATCCGCTTCCGTCATTGCTCTGAAGCTTATTGTTGCTTGTGCTTCTTCTCCCACAATTCCTCAGCCTCCGATCTTCTGATATAGTATGGCTCCAGGCCAAAAATTTTCTTATCGTTTTCTGCATCAAATTCTGCTAACGCAGCCAAAGCAACAGAGCTGCCTTTTGGCATACGCAATGCTTCCGGTGCTACGCTGATAAAATCAGGCAGACCGTTTTTCGCAAGCTTGGTGCACTCTCCCAAAAGCAAAGCAGGGGTTCCCTGCAGCGCAATTCTTTCTAATGCTTTTTCCGCACTGACAACCTCAACAGGTGCCAGCTCCACAAGCTCACCGTTGCGCCATTCGTACAAGGCCTGATAAAAATTACCCTTTTGCGCATCCAGCACCGGTGACAGCACCCTGCCCTCAAGCTGGATATTATAAGCCATCGCCTTTAAAGTATCTACTCCGTGCAGGCAGCACTGCCAGCTGTAGGCCATAGCCTCTGCCGTTGCCAGACCGATACGCAGGCCGGTAAAGGAACCGGGGCCCATGCTGACAGCCAAAAGCTCAATATCCTGCTTTTGTACGCCGGTACGCTGCAGCAGCTGGTCTAATTGCGGCAGCAAGCCTTCGCTGTGTGTCATCCCCATATTTATCGTATATTCAGCTAAAATTTCCTTATCACGGCATAATGCAATCGTGCACACCTTAGTGGCCGTATCAATTGCCAAAGTCAGCATCTTTTTCTACCTCCCGCAGCAGTTTTTCATATCTTTCACCCAGAGCCTGCAGCACAGCACGACGGCCTTCACCATCATGCAGCAAAGCAATCTGCAGATATTCCTCCGGTAACTCATCCTTGAACAGCTCAGCCCATTCAATCAATGTTACGCCATCGCCTCCGGCATATTCCTCAAAGCCGATGTCCTCCAGCTCCTCCGGACGGTTGAGGCGATATAGATCAAAATGCCTTATTTCCAGCTCACGCCCCTGATAAACATTCATGATAGCAAAAGTAGGACTGTTGACATCTTCGGCCTCAGCCCCCAAGGCCACAGCAACACCGCGGCTGAGCAACGTTTTACCTGCGCCAAGGTCACCGCTCAGGCAGAAAACGTCACCGCTTGCCGCATGCTTGCCCAAAAGCCTTCCCAAGGCTTCGGTTGCAGCGCTGTCCTGCAAATAAATTTCCATAACCAACTCTCCTCACATTTGGCAGGAAAGAAATCCCCTGCCATAGTAATCAATAATTTGAAAAAGCGGCACCAGACTTACCAGTACCGCTTCTTTGTTTTTACAATAAAGTCGTATTACGCGTCAGCGGATCCTCAATATCCATATGACCACTCAAGGTAATAGCCTTTTTACCTTCTATCAGAATTTGTACCCGCTTAATTTCCGGAAATTCTGTCAAGGTATTGGTAATAGCGTAGCAAAGCATCATCTCACCATAGGATCCTTGTCCCTTCTTTGCCAGCTCGCGCGTAAAATCAGCATAGGCAGTGCCATCCTGCTCGATTTTCAAACTGCGCACCTTGGTGCCTATGGGTACAACATCATCCATCTTCGCGTCCTGCGGTTTAGTAGTCACCAAAGCAATCAAAGCATTTTCCGGCAAACTTTTGCCGTTATCCTTCATCGTAATTTTTTCCGGCAACAGCTTTTCGCTGCCATCGGAAGCTGCACGATAAACAATAAAGCTGATATCCTTTTTTTCCTGCACCACAGCTGTTGCCGCATTCTTGGCATCCTCTTTCGGCGGAACATTTTCACTGCAGCCGCTTGCTATTACTGCACACAAAAGCAGCATCAATAAAATAAGCTTTCTCATTCTTGCCGCCTCCGTATTATGCAAAATATTTTTCAATGCCTTCAGCAATCAGACGAGCTGTTTTCTTTTGGAACCATTGTCCCTTCATCAAGGTCAGCTCCTTTTCATTGCTGATGAAGCACATTTCTACCAAAACTGCCGGCATACTGATACGCTTGATAACATAAAAGTTTGCCTGACGTACACCCAAATCATCTACACCGAAATTATTTTGGATATTTTTAGCTAAGCGCAAATCATTATCGGTTTTCGGATAGTAGTATGTAGAAAAACCGCCGATATTTTTATTGACCGAAGAATTGATATGCAGGCTGACGAACATATCCGAATTATATTTTTCGCCTACGTTTACACGTGCCTGCAGTTCCTCAGCATCACTGGCATTAGGTCCGAATACATCAACATCGGTAGTACGTGTCATATAAACCTTGGCACCCTTTTCTTCCAGAATTTCCTTGACCATTTTGGTAATAGGCAGGGTAATATTTTTTTCTTTGGTACCGTCACTGCCGATAGCGCCCGGGTCGCTGCCGCCATGGCCTGCATCTAAGGTAATAATTTTACCGTCAAGGCCGCCGCTTATGCGGAACCTGCCGTTCCCTTTGATTACCGCAAGCTTATCAGCGTCAGTTTTATTTACTGTTGTTTCTGTTTTGGCAGCTACAGTATTTTTCTTATTGTCAACCTTCTTGCTGTCGGTTTTCTTTTTACTGCTGCTCTTCTTTTTGTCAGCTTTCTTATCCGCTGCGGTACTTGTTTTTATAACGGTATTTTTCTTGATACTGCTGTTATTTTTTGTCGGACGATTGCTTACTACAGGTCTGTTGCTTACAACGGTAGTTGCAGCACCGGAACCGCTGTAGGAAGCCTGGCGCGGCGTAACATCAAGCACTACACGGAAGGGACGGCCTGTTGCAGGATCCTTCTTTAAGACGAAAGCCTTATAGCTTTTTTCCAGCAGACGCTGTTTCAGCGGTACACGCACCACCGTATAGCTGCCTTTATCCACAATTTTCAAGGAATCAGCCAAAGAACTTTTTACAGCCTTGCTATGCGGCACCTGTGCTCCCTTATCAGCATTCACCGTCAGATTCAGCGTATCGCCTTCCATGTCAACAGCATAGCCTGCAGTATCCGTTACATCAACAACAATACGCAGCACGTCTGCTTTATTGACACCCCATTTTACATCTGTTATCTGCGCCGCCTGAGCAACCGCGCCTAAAAGCATACAGCAGGCCAGCAGCGTCAGCAGGAAAATCTTGCGCAATAGTTCCACCTCGCAAACTTACATACTCTTACCAAAGATTTTACTTCAACAATTTATTTTAACACTAATTACAGAAGTCTGTAAACAAAATTACCGTTAAAGCATTAATTACCCTTCAAAACCTCACAGCGAGCCTCCGGCAAAAACTGCGCCAGCTCGCCTGCTGCCAGTCCGATATCAATACCGCTGATATCTGCAGCCTTTCCGTGCAGGTAAACACCGCACACAGCAGCCTCCTGCAGAGTAATCTCCTGCGCTGCCAGACCGGCAATAATACCTGTCAGCACATCACCGCTGCCACCTGTAGCCAAAACACTGGAGCCGGTGCTGTTTACATAAACAGTGCCGTCCGGACAGGCAATAACGGTCGGTGCTCCCTTGAGCACCAGCACAGCATTCCATTCCTGAGCATATTGTGCGGCAATATTGATACGGTCAGCATTAATTTCACTGATTTCCTTGCCGATAAGACGTGCCATTTCACCCGGATGCGGAGTCAGCACCTTTGCAGCCTGCATCTGTGTAAGAATTTCTGTATGTCCCTGTAATGCTGTCAATGCATCCGCGTCAATAACAACAGGTACCTGCACCTGCAGCAGGATATCACGCACTACCTGCTGTGTACTTTCACTTGTGCCCAGGCCGGGACCGATTGCCAGTACATCGGCAGCATTAGCATTTTTAACTACATCGCCTGTTGCGCCGCCGCCAAGAATACCGGGCATACGCTCAAGCAGTCCGTGTACCATAACCTCTGTAAGCTTGCCTGCCAGCACATCACGGCTGCTGAGCGGAGTATAAAGCGCTACCAGACCTGCACCCGCCTTTACTGCGGCGTAGCTGCTCAAAGCCGCGGCACCGGTGAAGCCGGGGCTGCCGGCACAGATAACAGCGCGTCCTGCATCACCCTTATGCGCATCTGCCTTGCGCAGCGGCAACAGCTCACGCACAATATCATCAGTCAGACGATATTTTTTGCTGGCACATTCCTCTACCATTTTTGCGGGCATACCAATATCTGCCAGCTCAATATCACCGCAATATTCACGGCCGGGATAGAGTAAAAGGCCGGTTTTTAACAAAGCCATCGTCACGGTTTTATCCGCACGTACAGCATTTTCTGCAACAGCGCCGTTGTCTGCATTTACACCTGTCGGTACATCAACTGCTACAATATATTTTTCGCTGTCATTCATCAGTCTGCAGGCACGCAGCAAATCGCCCTCCGGCTCGCCATGAAAGCCGGTTCCTGCTAAAGCATCAACCAAAATATCAGCCTTCGCAGCAGCAAGCTCAGCTACTACCCAGTCATCCTCGCCGGCAATAGCCTCTACCTTAGCATCAGTTTTTTGCAGCATCGCAAGCTCTGCCGCAGCATCACCTGTTACAGCCTCGAGCGCCTTGCCTACGACAAAAACGCGCACTCTCGCACCGTAATTTTGCAGCCAACGGGCAGCACCGAAGCCATCACCGCCATTATTGCCGCCACCGCAAAAAACAACTACGCTTTCGCCATCCAGCTCGTTTAAGCTATCATTAACAGCATCGGCAACAGCCTGCGCTGCATTATCCATCAATAAGATTCCCGGTACAGCATATTCCGCTGTCGCCAGTTGATCAAGCTGTTTCATTTCCTGTACGTTTACTAATTTCATTTTCCATCCTCCATTATCACATACGCCGTAGCAAGTTCTCTGCTATGGCTTAAGCTGATTTGTATATTTTTTACTCCAAGCTGTTTTGCCAACATTGCAAAATGGCCGCTAAGCTGCACTAAAGGCTTACCCAGAACATCGTTGTCTACGGCTATTTCCTGCAGCGAGCCTTCGCGCAGGCCGGTTCCCAATGCTTTCAGCACCGCTTCTTTAGCAGCAAAGCGTGCTGCAAAGCTTGCTGCCGCCTGCTGTCCTCTTCTTTGACAATAGGCAGCTTCCTCAGCAGTAAACACTCGCCGGATAAAAGATTCACGCTTTATTGCCCGGGCAATACGTTCTATTTCGATAATATCACAGCCTACGCCTACTATCATTTGCTTTCACTCCTTCACACAGCTTCGTAACTATTATTAATTCTTGCAAGTATATCCAAAATCCTTTTTTTATTTTTGTTTTTCACAAATATATTGCAAAATTTAAAGCGCAAATGCTTTTAATACAGATATGCTGCCGTTATATTTCTTCGACATTGAAAAATCCCCGGCATTGCATCAGCACGCAATACCGGGGAAATATTTTTTATTAAGCTGCGGTTAAATCAGAAGCAGGCAATCTGGCCGTCAGTACGTTTTTCGGTTGCACCGCACAGTACGCCATCCTCATCGCGGATAATAATCTGTCCGCGGCCCATATGATACGGATCAGGCTGAACCACAACATTATGGCCCATACGCTGCAGCTGACGGATAATGTGGTTAGGAGTATCCTGTTCTACTTCTACAGTTTTGCCGCCAATCCACTGCCATCTCGGCGCATCCAGTGCCTGCTGCGGATTCAGACCGAAATCAATCATGTTCATAGCAACCTGAACATGAGCCTGCGGCTGCATAAAGCCACCCATAATACCAAAGGCACTCACAGCCTGACCATCCTTGGTCATGAAGGCAGGAATAATGGTATGATACGGACGCTTGCCACCCTGCAAAGCATTCGGATGATTTTCATCAAAGGAGAAGTTCTCGGCACGGTCATTAAAGGAAATAGAAGTGCCGGGTACAACGATACCGCTGCCGAAGCCACGATAGTTGCTCTGAATCATGCTGACCATATTATCTTCGGCGTCGGCAGTGCAGAAGTAAACAGTGCTGCTGTAGCGCGGGTCGCCTACAACCGGCTCCAGTGCTTTATCATTAATCAGAGCACGGCGGTCTGCTGCATAGCGCTCGCTCAAAAGCTGCTCGGCAGTAACCTTCATGTAGGAAGGCTCGGCAACATATTCTTTAGTATCAACAAAGCTCAGCTTCATAGCTTCGATTTGCTTGTGCATTGTTTCTACAGTATCGCGTTCGGTAAAGTTATAGCCCTTAAGAATATTCAGAGCCATAAGTACGGTAATACCATGACCGTTAGGAGGCAGCTCCCAAATATCGTAGCCGCGATAGTTAACGCTCAGCGGTTCAACCCATTCCGGCTTGTAGGCTTCGAGGTCGCTCTTGCGCAGGAAGCCGTTATGTTCTTTCATAAAAGCATCAATCTTATCTGCCAGCTCACCTTTATAGAAAGCATCGCCATAGGTTTCGGCAATCAGGCGCAGGCTTTTAGCCATATCAGGATTCTTGAATACTTCACCCGGCTGCAGCCAATGTCCGTTAGGCTCAAAGGTATCAAACCAGCCTTTGAATTCCGGTCTATCTTTATATTTAGTATAGAAGCCGTCAGCCTCTTCCCACAGACGGCTCATGTTCGGAGAAACAGGATAGCCGTTTTCCGCATAGTTGATGGAGGGTTCCATAACAGTTTTGATAGGCAGCTTGCCAAACTTTTTATGAATTTCCATCCATGCGCCTACAGCACCCGGAACGTTAATCGGCTCAACACCATAGGGAGGAATTTTATCAAAGCCACGTTCCTTCAGAGCTGCGATAGAAGCAGCCATCGGTGCCGGACCGCTGCCGTTAATGCCGTACAGCTTGCCCTTATACCAGATAAGTGCAAAGCAGTCACTGCCCAGGCCATTGCCGGTAGGCTCAACTACAGGCTGGCAGGTTGCAACGGTAATAGCGGCATCAATTGCGTTACCGCCTTTAAGCAAGGTTTGCAGACCGGCGGAAGCAGCGGTAGGATTACCTACGCATACCATACCGTTTTTAGCATAAACAACACTACGTTTAGAAGCATACGGATAATTTTGTGCATCAAATTTCATTGCTATTCTCCTTTACCAACTTACAAGAATTTCTCTAAAATACCGGCAGTAATTACCGAGAAGGTAGTAACGGTAGCAAAACCGCCTACAAGATATTTCGGCATAATGGCATCGTTGACAACCTGCCTTTCCTCTTCCGTTTCGCCTGTAGCAATCGCAATTTCGTTTGCTACCAGATAGGTTGCCGGGAAGCCCAAAAGCTGCATTACGGCTACGCCCATAGCCAGGTTTCTGTTGCCAATGATTTTCCACAGCGGCAGAATGTAGAAGAACAGGAAGAGTACAACAAATACTACGATAAATACCATGATGGTATTAAAGCTCAGTACAAGCAAATCGCTGACTTTAATTTTTGCCAGAGAAGGAATAATTACCGCAAATACACCAACGTTGAAAATACCGGAGGATTTTGCATGATCCAGAATTTTCGGCGGAACAAGGCCGGTGCTGCCCATTGCGGCACCTAAAATCAAAGCCCAGATAGTAGCGCTCAGACCGGTATATTTTCCGATAACGAATGCCAGCCAGCTGAAGAAGGCTGCGATAGTCAGAGAAGCAAACGGACCATAGAATTTTTTGTGTTTTTCAAAGAAGGTTTCTTTAGGAGCTGCACCGCCATGCACCTCTTCCTTCGGTGCATAAGGATTGACACCGGTACGACGGAACTCCGCCAATGCTTCCTTGGCAGCACGCAGGCCAAAGTAAGAAGCAACAGGAGTACCAAAGAATTTTTGCACAGCGTATAAAACAGTACCCAAAGCAGCAGCCATAGCAAAGCCTTTATCCATAGCAGCGCTGGTCATAATCTGGGTAGCAACGATACCGCCGTTGATAATAGGAATGCTGACAATAGTTTCCTGATAACCGATTACGGGAATCAGCACAATGCTGCCGACAATCAAAACAATCATGGATAAAACAGCGACTGCAACTGTACGCCATTCAGCAATCAGCTGCTTGATATTCAGGCTGGTACCCATGCTGAATACTACGAAAATCAAAGACCATTTGCCTACGTCCGTAAGACCGGCAAGCTTGATAATATCCGGCGGCAGAACGCCTGTCATAAAACCAACCAGGAAAAGCATCAGGCTGACAAATACAGCAGATACCTTTGCTTTTGTTGCAACGCCTAAAACGTCACCAATGCCAAAAAGCAACAGGCAGACAAATAAATAAAAAAACATACTTGTAAACAAAACAATACCCCTTTCAAAAAACATATATTATTTCAGTCCGAAAATGGACCGATTTGTTATAGTATATATGTTTCCTAGGTTTCTGACAAGCATAACATACCTTTTTGCGCAAAAATAATTATAAGTGTTTCTTTCTGTAAATTTATTTACATTAGAGTAAAGCACAATTCCAAAATATCTGATTATATTTTCCTTTATCTGTTATTATGTCTAAACCGTAAATCACTTTGCAATACCGTAATTAAAGCATCATGAGCGTGCTATTCTCGTTTACTATGACTACTGAAATAAAGCGCTCAGTTAAAATTACATTTTCAATCCGGGGCCGCTTAGCCGGGAAATACAAAAACTCCGCAACCGAAACAGTTGCGGAGTAATTTGTGCGATTTGTGTTTGTGATTGGTGCTTGACAGTAAACCAAAAATTAACGTTTGGAGAACTGGCTAGCTTTACGAGCTTTCTTCAAGCCGTATTTACGACGTTCTTTTTCGCGCGGGTCGCGAGTCAGGAAGCCTGCTTTTTTCAGTGCAGGACGGAATTCAGCGTCAACTTTCAGCAGAGCGCGAGCAATGCCGTGACGGATAGCACCAGCTTGGCCGGAAATGCCGCCGCCGTTTACGTTAACGAGTACGTCATATTTGCCTTTGGTTTCGGTAACTTCGAGCGGTTGGTTAACAATCAGCTCTAAGGTTTTCAGACCAAAGTATTTGTTCAATTCACGGTCGTTGATAACGATGTTGCCTTCACCCGGAACCAGGCGAACGCGAGCAACAGAAGATTTACGACGACCAGTTGCGTTATAAGTAACTACTGCCATTTATTTGTTCCCTCCCGGATATTATCTAACGTTGATTTCCATTACTTCAGGTTTTTGAGCTGCATGCGGATGTTCGCTGCCAGCATATACATGAAGTTTGGAGAAAATTTGAGCGCCGAGGCTGTTGTGCGGAATCATGCCTTTAACAGCGAGCTCTACCATTCTTACAGGGTTTTTCTTCAGCATGTCGCCAGCTTTTACATAGCTGTCGCCGCCGAGATAACCGGAATGACGGAAATAGATTTTGTGAGTCAGTTTTTTGCCGGTCAGAACAACCTTATCTGCATTGATAATGATTACGTGATCACCGGTGTCCATGTGCGGGGTAAAGGTCGGTTTATGTTTACCGCGCAGGACTTTTGCAACCTCTGCAGCCAGGCGGCCCAGAGTTTTATCAGCTGCGTCAACAACGTACCATTTGTGTTCGATGTTAGACGGATTAGCCATAAAAGATTTCATCGCTTGTGTCCCTCCTAGATATTTTCCAAATATACAGTTCGTTGCGATCTTCTCACCGTATTTCGGGGCTAGTGAAATCAAGCGGAAAATCACGTAGATATATTATACGCAACTTAAGAGTTTAAGTCAAGTATTTTTGTTAAAATTTTAGCATTTTCCCAAAGTTTTTCCCTTAAAGCTGCGGATACTCCCGATAACCGACCTCCGCAAGGTATAACCCCTGTGCCGGAGCAGGCTCGTTCAGGAATTCACAGCGCTGTGCCGTCAGCTCGGCGGCAAAATCCTGCACAGTACGCTTGCCCAATCCTACCTGTACCAGGGACCAGACTATGTTGCGTACCATGTGATACAAAAAGCCGTCACCGCTGATGCGGAAAAGAATCTCTTCTCCCTGCTGCTGCCACATGGCAGCATAAATGGTTTTTATCGGCGAAGTATCTACGCTGCCGCTGCTGCGGAAGGCACTGAAATCATGTGTTCCCAACAGCAGCTCCGCTGCCTTGTTCATAGCCTTCACATCAAGCTGCTGACGCAGCTGCCAGGCGTAACGCACCATAAAAGGATTTACGTGCTCATTGACAAGCAACTTGTAATAATACGTTTTCCACTGTGCACTGAAGCGCGCATGGAAGCCTTCCGGCATATCCTCGGCGCTCACAACCACGATATCCTCCGGCAGCAGGCTTGCCGCTGCACGCACCAGATTAGCGCAGGGAATGCGCCCATTCGTAGTAAAGGTCACCGTCTGCGCCAAAGCATGCACCCCGGCATCAGTGCGCCCGCTGCCTGCGGTTACTACAGGCTCGCCGCACAGCATGGCCAATGCATCTTCCAGAACATTTTGCACCGTCTGCACGTTTTTCTGCTTCTGAAAGCCGTGATAGGCACTGCCGTCATAGGCTACTACCAGCTTTATTGTACGCATACGTTCCCCCAGCGCAATACCGCCAGACTAACCGCCAGTATAATAATCAGAGCAAAGGCCAGATAATCGCGGCCGGCATATACCAGCTCATGCATGCGTGTACGTCCTTCACCGCCGCGATAGCAGCGTGCTTCCATAGCCACAGCCAGTTCGTCGGCACGGCGGAAGGCACTGATAAACAGCGGCACCAGCAAAGGCAGCATATTTTTCATTCTCTGGAAGATATTGCCGCTGGCAAAATCAGCTCCACGAGAGGTCTGCGCCTTCATAATGCGGTCCGTTTCATCTAATAATGTCGGAATAAAGCGCAAAGCAATGGTCATCATCATAGCCAGCTCATGCGCCGGAACGCCCAGCTTTTTGAACGGACGCAACAGATTTTCAATACCGTCAGTCAATACAATCGGCGATGTCGTAAAGGTCAGCACCGAAGAAAACAGCAGCAGCAGAATCAGGCGTACAGCCATCTTTACGCCCATGTCGATGCCTTCGGCAGTTACGCTCAAAAACTTCCAGGTAAAAACAATATGCTCACCGGGAGCGGTAAACATATGAATCAGCATCGTAAGAATAACAATAATCCAGATAGGCTTCAAGGATTTAAAGACCAGCATCCACGGTACTCTTGAAATAAGAATTACCACAGCTGCAAAGGCTGTCAAAATGCCGTAGGCCAACGGCGTTACCGCAAAGAAAATAGCAATGATATAAATCAAGGTAGCCAACAGCTTAGTACGCGGATCAAGCTTATGGATAAAGGAGTTACCGGGGAAATATTGTCCTAAGGTTATATCTGTCAGCATTATTTCCACCCCTTTGCTTGCTTAATCGCCTTAACCAGGCTCATATCGTCTTTAATATTCTCTTTCACGGCCAGGCCGTTTTTGCGCAGTAAATCCGCCAGTTTATAAACCTGCGGCACATCTACGCCAACCTTGACCAGCTCACCGGCATGCTGCTTGAAAATATCTGCGGGAGTACCGTCGAACAGCACCTTGCCGGCGTTGATAACCAGCAGACGGTCAGCATATTTTACTGCCTCCTCCATGCTGTGCGTTACCAAAACAATGGCAATACCGCGGCTTTTGTGCAGCGACATAATTTCCTTGAATACTGCATTGCGGCTGCGCGGGTCCAAGCCTGCGGAAGGCTCGTCCAAAACCAGATAATCCGGGTTCATCGCAACTACGCCGGCAATAGCTACACGGCGCATCTGGCCGCCACTCAGCTGAAAAGGAGAGCGCTGCGCATAGGTATCATAATCCAGACCGACGAAGGCCATAGCCTCACGCACCTGCTTTTCTACCTCGTCCTCGGCAAAGCCTTTATTGCGCGGGCCGAAGGCGATATCCTCGAAAACAGTTTCCGCAAACAGCTGATGCTCCGGATACTGAAATACCATGCCAACCTGCTGGCGTGCAGTCTTGGCCTCTGCCCCCTTAGCAGTAATATCAATGCCATCAATGCTTGCGCTGCCCTTATCCGGCTTCAGCAAGCCGTTTAAATGCTGTACTAAGGTAGACTTGCCGCTGCCGGTGTGTCCTATAATGGCAACTATTTCTCCCTTGGAAATCTCCAGCGACACATCATTGAGCGCCAGGCGTTCAAACGGCGTGCCCTTGGAATATGTATGATATATATTAGAAAGTTTTATTGACATAATGCCTGCGCCAGCTCCTCATCTGTAATAATATCCTGCGGCAGCTTTACACCGCTTTTGCGCAGCTCGCTGGCTACCTTCGCTGCCAGCGGAGCCTCCAGTCCCAAGGCCTCCAGCTCATCCACTCTGCTGAAAACCTCACGCGGAGTGCCCATAAATCTGATATGGCCTTTTTCCATAACAACTACGCGGTCGGCAGCCAGTGCTTCAACCATATAGTGCGTAATATAAACTATGGTCATCTTTTTTTCTTCATTAAGCTTGCGTACAGTGCCCACAATTTCCTTGCGTCCCTGCGGATCGAGCATCGCTGTAGGCTCGTCCAGCACAATGCATTCCGGCTGCAGCGCCAAAATGCCTGCTATAGCCACACGCTGTTTCTGGCCGCCGCTCAAAAGATGCGGTGCATGCTTGGCATATTCCGTCATGCCTACAGCAGCTAATGAATCTGCTACACGCTGCGGTATTTCCGGTCCCGGTACGCCGATATTTTCCGGACCGAAGGCCACATCCTCTTCGACAATCGCAGCAACTATCTGGTTGTCGGGATTTTGGAACACCATGCCTACCTTTTGGCGGATATCCCACATTTTGCTTTCATCTTCAGTGTCCATGCCATCTACCAGCACAGTGCCGTCAGTCGGCAGCAGCAAAGCGTTCAAATGACGTGCCAGCGTAGATTTACCGCTGCCGTTAGCGCCGATAACAGCAACAAATTCGCCCTGCTTAATCTCCAGGCTCACACCATCCAGTGCTCTTACCTCGTTACCATCAGCATCTGTATAGTAATGCTTCAAATTCTTTATACTAATCACAACAGTGCCTCCATCATAAATTCGTGTACTTAATAATTATATACGTGATAAAAAGATTAGTCAACCTCCTTTTCTTTCAAGGTTAACCATAATGCTAAAAAAGTAAACCATAAACGCTAAAGCACGTTTACGGCTTATTTTTTACTTAAATAGAAGCATGAGTCCGCCTATGGTCGGCATACTGAGAACAATATAACGCAAAGTATTGCGCGACGCCAGACGTGTAAGCTTGGCACCCAAATATGCGCCGATAGTCAGACCACCCAAGGTCTGAAGAAAAATATAAAAAGCAAGGTGACCATTGACTAAATATCCTAAACCGCCGGAAACAGAAATCGGCAAAATAACCAGCATTGTTGTACCGATGGCATGATAAAGCGATACGCCGAAAAACAGCATCAGGCTTATTTGGATAAAAGCTGTCGCACCGATACCGAAGGCTCCGCTCAAAAAGCCGGTCACTACACCGATTGTCAACGCATGTGCATAAAAGCTTGCGCCCTCTGCTTTCGATGCATGCTTTGCCACAAAGCTGTCCAGCATATCCTTACGGAAAAGAATAAAGTAAAGCAATACCGATGAAGCAAGCATCAGAGCTGCTGTCATTTTTGATAAAATATCTCCCGGCAGAGCATCAGAAATACGTGCTCCGGCAAAAGCACCCAACATACCGGCAGCGCCGGTTGTCAGCCCAAGACGCAGCAGTACATCACCTTCACGAAAATGGCTTACGGCACCGGAAAGCATCGTAAACGACATGGCCGCCAACGCAACGCCAAGCGCAGTATGAATCGGCACACCAAAGCCTACAGAAAGCAGTGTAATCGTTAAGCCTGCACCACCTGCACCGGCAAAGCCAAGCAGACAGCCTAACAGAATCATTGCCAAAAAGATCATTTTCAGTCCCCCCATTATAACTAACTATATAATCTTTATTTTAGCAATATCAGAAAGCATTTTCCAGTAAAAAATAAGACTACTGCAGATTTCTGATGAAAAAAGCAGCAGTCTTGCCGATAAACGAGAAAACAGCCTGCAGGGGATATTGCAGGCTGTTTCTCTTAGGAAAGCTGTTTATGATGAATTTGATGGGAAGGGTGTAGCAACTTCTTGCTACACTCATAGTATACTATAATGCTGTGACATAGCAAGGGCAAAGTTTTGAAGAAATCGTGAATAAAATTCCTGTATGAACTGCTCTTGCATTCAAGTTTAACGCTTATTTATCCGTAATCTGTGCTCCAAACGGCAGCAGTGCCAGCTTAGCCAGCTTAAAATGCTGCATGCCGAAGGGAATGCCGATAATCGTACAGCACAAAATCACAGCAAAAACTGCATGCGTAATTGCCAGCTCGATACCGCCAAAAATCAGCCAAAAAATATTTAGCAGCAACGAGGTTGTTTCACCGCTCAAGGCTACATCCTTGCCAAAGGGAAAGAAGCTCAAGCGTCCCAGCTTAAAGCACTGCAGACCTACCGGAATACCGATAATCGTCAGGCACCACAAAAGGCCTACCAGATACCAGATAATGCCT
>OQVU01000544.1_pt1 | contig 14385 bp, 10 predicted proteins | sample 1691611 | NCBI WGS metagenome assembly OQVU01 (sample SAMN03418272, study PRJEB22391) | human gut metagenome | biome: human-gut; feature: organic feature; material: feces | host: Homo sapiens | place: Tanzania | collected 2013-01
TAACGCGCTGTCCGGCTTTTACTCTCAGAGCAAAAATGGCAGGACGCCATTTTTGCGACTAGAACCAGAAGCAGAACTTGAACGGAACGCGGTAATTGATTCCGTTTGCCTCTACATTTTCGTTTGAAACATTCATGTACTGAACTTCAAGCGCAATCTGGAAGAAGCCGTTGCTGAAATCCTTCTGGAAATAAGGACTTGCGTAAACACCGATGTAGCGTGTTGCAGCGCCGGTGGTTGTTACGTTAGGACCGTCCATCCAGTCTGTGTGAAAGTCCATAAGACCGTCTGCATGTGCGCTGTTTGTCGGAGCGTAACCGTCAGTTGTACCAAAGGATGTTCCGTTTGCATCCTGCGCATATTTTCCGACTGCATTAAGACCAATCCTGTATGAAGTTCCCGGAATGGCATGAGAAACACCAACAGCAACTGCATCCATCAAAGCCTTTTCGTTGATTGAAAGATAATGGTCATCTGCATAGAAGAAACGGTTTTCGAATGTAATTGGCCAGGCCGGAATTGCTTCTGTTCTTCCTGAAATGCCCACGTAATGTGCAAAAGTAGTCTTTGACCAGTCTTCAACATCGCCTGATACAGACTGAACTTCATATTCAGCTTTGCGCCATCTTAAATCGTACGAAACGTTAAGTTTGACTCCAGGAACGAGTGTCGGAAGATCTGCCTGAAGGAACGCTTCACTGTAAAAGATGTCGTTGTAATTGTTTTCGTATGCCCAGGAATTGTTTGTTCCGGCATAATATTCGTTGTGGAATCCGGCTGTAAAAAGAAGATTGTACCTAAGCCACTTGTAGGCTGCCATAATCTTTGTCTTTTTCCAGAGATTTTCCCACTTGTTTGCTTCTGTCCAGTCATAGTCCTGTCCCGGCGGAAGAAGCGGAAGACCTGCGTACATTCTTAAACCAACAAGGGCACCGTTTGCAATGCTCATGTTGGGAATCCACTCAAGACCCGTCATGTGCTGGCCATAGTCGCGCATGGCAAGATCAGAAATAGGCTGTCCGCCCATCTGGTATCCGTTAAGAATAAAACCGCAGTTCCATTCTTCGAACTTTCCTGCATGAAGCACAAGCTGATCCTGCAGCATGCTTACGCGGATATTTGCCTGGTGGAACATAGTTTCGTTAAGACCTGAAGCAGAAACATCGCGGTAAAGGTTGTACCATTCGCCCAAAGATGAATCAAGGCGAACACCGGTTGCAAAAGATACGGGTCCCACGCCACCGGTTACGTTAAGTTCGGTACGTCCGTTGTAGAAAGAACCATATTCTGCAGACGCTTCGGAAACATCCCACTCCCCGTCTTTTGACAGTTTGTTTATTTCCTGTCCAACTGCAAAATTGGTATAGTCCATGTAGCCGTGGAAGTTCAGATTCTGTGCTCCCAGAGCGGCTCCTGCAATCAAGGCTGCAGAACCTAAGATAATTTTTCTTATTTTCATCATTCTGCTCCTCATTTTGAATAGGCTTCATAAGCTGCCTTTGCTTCTTCTGCCGTCATGGCTGTTTTTACAGACAGATCCTTTATTACCTTGTAGGCATTACCTGCATTTGCCCAAGAGTCAGAAGGATTGATTGTAAAGCCGTTCATGTTTATCTCTTTTACCATGCTGTCAATCCATTCAGACATATCGGGGAATGCTGCATCCTTTGCTGTACGACCACTGTTGTATGTTACATACAGATTGCCGTTAAGGTACCAGGAGATACTGTCGCTTGCACTGTCAAGGGATATTGTTACATAAGCTCCTTCGTCAGAGTTTACGGCATTTTTGTATGCATCCCAGTCGGCATCTGTATAACCTTTGCCGTAAGTGTTTGTTGCATCCTTATACCAGGCATTTGCTTTCCAAGCGGAATTTTCCTTGTAATGAAGACAGGTTCCGCCTATATTGCCGCTTTGTGTGACGATAATCATTCCCCAGTCGCTGGCACAGCCACCCTGTACGTAATAACTGATTGAAACTCCGGTATCTGTATTTATTCCGCCTACATAGGAAACCTTTGAGTCGGTAATTATTTTTCCCGAACGGCTGTAGGGTACCTCTATGTCTCCGAGATCGGCAGAAGGCAGCGAAAGCTTTTCCCTTACTTCAAGGTCGCAGGAAGATACAGACAGTACAGTAAGTGCCGCTGCAGCAACCGCTCCCATTAATTTGATTATTTTCATTGGTCATGCCTCCGCAAGATTAGAAGTTAAAGCAGATTCCAACAGGAACACGGTAACTGATTGCCATGTTTGATGTGTCTTCGTTTTTGATCTGCGAATACTGTGCTTCGACTCCCATGCGGATGTATCCGTTTGAAAGATTGTACTGAACATACGGATTTGCATAGGCGCTTATGTAATTTGCGGATTTTCCGGCTGCAACAGATGCTGCACAGTTCAAATCGCCAAGGTCAAAGTCATCAAAGTAAATGTCGCTTACTTCACCGCCTTCGTAAGAAGTTCCGCGTGCGTCAACAGAATACTTTCCCTTGAGTGTAAAGCCCAGTGCCCAGTTTGTTCCGGCAAGCTTGTGCTGTCCTGAAACTCCCAGTTCACCGCCAAGAAGTTTTTCGTCTGCCTTGATGTAGTCGTCGTTTGCATACATTACGCGCAGTTCAGCCTGGAGAGGAAGAGCCTCTATCAAAGAAATATTGGCTCCTGCACTGAATACGCCTGCATAGGTAAATGCAGTTGCAGTTGTTGCATCTGTCTTTGTGTACTCTGCGTCACGATAGCGGAAGTCTGCTGCAAAAATAAGGTCAAGACCTTCTGTAATTCCCTTAAGTTCTGAGGCAAGGAATGCTTCGCCAAATGCGCTCTTTGTAAATGCACCGTCGTCTCCTGTTGTTACTGCAGAAGCATCGTATGCTTTTACACCGGTGTAATATGTTCCGGGTCTCCAGCCGGCAGTTACAGAAAATTCTGTTCCGGGGATTGTGTATCCTGCGGCAACGTTGATTTTTTTGTAAAGATTCTTCCACATATTTGCGCCTACAGTGTTCTGCACGCCGTTTCCTCCTACAGGAAGAATAGGTACACCTACAAGAACTTTGAGTCCGCTTACGACATAAGGTGTAAAGTTAAGTGCTGTGTAATACTGTCCCATGTCACTTGAAGCAAAGTAGCGGATATTCTGGTCGCCGAATACAGGACCTTCTGCAAAATAACCTGCGTTAAAGTCTTCGAATTTTCCTGTATAAACATTGAGCTGGTCGTTAAAGAAACCAATCTTCATGTTTCCCTGGTAGAAAGGTGTTCCGTCGTAACCGTCTGTATAGTCAGTGTAGTCGTTGTCGCCTTCGTCTCCTGCAGATTCGTTGAGTTTTACTCCCAGGTTAAATTCAAAATTTGCAGCCTTAAGGTTAAGGTCTACTACTGTCTCTGCATCATCTGAAAGTCCTGCTACGGGGTCTGTGTGCTTCATGTCTGCATCGCCTGCTTTGGAAAAAGTCTGTATGACACCGTAATTTGTGTAGTCTACATTTCCCTTAAGGGTTACTGTCTGTGCACCCGCAAATCCTGCTGCACAAGCAAGGGCAGCTGTAAATATAATTTTATTAAGTTTCATATTTCCTCCAATAAGAATAAGTCTCTTTTACCTGACGGCACGGCAATTATTCTGCAAATGTAATGCTTGTTCCTGCGTCACCCTTGAGTCTGAAGAATACGTCTGCGTCTACCTTAATATTCTTGTAGTACTGGAAGTGTGTTGTACCGTCTTTTTCGAGGTCATAGCGTACTTCTGCTGTACCGTTACCCCAGTTGATTACAGATACTGTACATGTAGCACCGTTTGTCCATGAACAAAACTCTTCCCAGTTCCAGTCAGAAGAGAGTTCCCATCCGAGAGTAGCCAAGGCTTCAGAAGTTTTAACTTCACCCTTCCAGCCGTAATTGTCACCGCGCACTACTGCATATTCTGTTCCGGCACCGTCACCGTCTTCTGAGCGAAGTACAACACACGGTAACTGACACCAGTTAATTGTTGTTGCAGAATTAACAGTAAACTTTGAAGAAACAACTGAACCGGCTTCTACCTTTGCATCGGCTGTTCCGCCCATGTCTGTCCACCATTTTGTAGAATTTACACTTCCTGTCCAGCCGGCGTTTTTAGTAACAAGAGTAGCTTCTGTTACTTCTGTTACTTCTACATCGTATGTTGCGGTAATTGTATCGCTGTATTTTACTGTGATTGTGTATGTTCCGGCTTGTGTACTCTTGAATGCAGACGAGTCAACAGTATATTCGGTTATTTTTATTTCCCTTGTTGTTTTGTCTGAATATGTTGCGGTTACTTTTATTCCGTCGCTTGTAAAATCAGAACCAACGCCGTTATAGGTATAGAACTTTGTCTTTGCAGAACTTGGGTTTACAGCGATTGATTTAACTGCATTTGTAACTTCTACAGAATATTTTGCAGTACAGCCCTTGTATGTTACAACAACTTCCTTTGTTCCGAGTTTGTCAAACTTTGTTCCTTCTGCGATTGAATCTGCGATTGAAACTGTATAGTCTGTAACTTCGACTCCGGCTTCTGCTTCTTTGGGGTCATAGCTGTGTGCAATAACCTTAAGGTCGCCCTTTGTAAAAGAAGTGCCAATAACAAACGATTTTGTTCCGCCGCTTATTTCTATTGACTTTACCGCGTATCCGCCAACACTTACACGGTCTTCTGTATTGTTCAGCTCAAGCTGACATCCTGTCATGGCCGCGGCAGCAATTGCAGCAATGACTCCTAAAATGAACCTCGTCTTCTTCATAGTCCATTTCCTCCTGTTTACTTTTGATACGAGAATGTTAAGCCCTTCAAAAATGTTTGTCAAATTATTTTTGATACGTATTGATTTTTTACGATATTTAACTCAGTTTTTCAATAATTTTTGATAATCAGGGCAAAATAACACGTGTAAATACCAAGTTTATTCGATAGATATATGATATATATTGTTTTTTTTTGATATTATCCTTGACAATCTTGAATTCATGCCGCATGATTAATAAAAAGTTCAACGTGCAAACAAACTAATTGGAGGAACCATGAAAATAACCAGAAAAACAGCCGCGTGCACAATTCTGGCTGCAGGACTTGCGGCAACAGCTATTGCACAAGGCGCTTCACTTACCGCAGATTTTTCAAAAAAGACAACGGTAAGTGACAATCTTTACGGAATCTTCTATGAAGACATAAACTACGCAGCAGACGGCGGACTCTACGGCGAAATGGTACAAAACCGTTCGTTCGAATTTAGAAAGTCAAAACGCTCCCCTACAGAAACCTGGAAAGACGTAAACATAAGCGGTGCAAGATCAAAAAGCCGTCTGCGTGCTGCAAAAACCGCTCCGCTCAACGAAAACAACCAGGTCTACGCAACACTTACCGTAAAACAGGCCGGTGACGGAATGGCAAACAAGGGCTACGGCGGAATGCCTTTCGAAGCAGGAAAAAAATATCCCGGTTCTCTTTACCTGCGTTCCCCCGACGGAACAATCAAATCTGTTACAATAACAGCAGGCGGTTCGGGCAAAAACGCAAAAAAAGCAAAAGTTTCTATTAACGGAATTACAACTGAATGGAAAAAATTTGAATTCACGATTGTTCCCGAAGAAACAGTTCAGAACGGTGAACTTGCAGTCTGCGCAGACACAACAGGAAAACTTGACGCAGACTTTGTTTCACTGTTCCGCGCAGACATTTACAGAAACGAGCCCAACGGATTCAGAAAAGATCTTGCAGAAAAGCTCGAAGCCTTAAAGCCTGCTTTTGTAAGATTCCCAGGTGGCTGTATCGTACACGGACTCAACCTCGAAAACCGCTATGAATGGAAAGACACCGTAGGACCTGTAGAACAGCGCAAAGAAAAACTCAACTTCTGGGGCTACCAGCAGTCATACGGAATAGGATTCTACGAGTACTTTAGGTTCTGCGAAGATATAGGAGCCGAGCCGCTTCCTGTTTTAAGCGTAGGAATGGCACACAACGGCGAAATATCCCCTGCATCAGACTACCAGAAATATGCACAGGATGCGCTTGACATGATTGAATGGGCAACAGGTCCCGCAACAAGCAAATGGGGAAAAATCCGCGCAGAAGCAGGACACCCGCAGCCGTTTAAACTTAATTATCTTGGAATAGGAAACGAAGACTGCGGACAGGACTATTTTGCACGCTTCAAGTACATTGCAGAAGCCGTAAAGGAAAAGTACCCGCATATCAAGACAATCATTTCTTCGGGCTACACATACAACGACGTAAATTTCCACAACACATGGAGCCAGGTACGCGCCTGGGAAAAAGGCAAAAAGACATCCGGAATATGCGACCTTGTAGACGAACACTATTACAACGAGTCGGCATGGTTCCTTACAAACGGTAAACGCTATGACAACCTTGACTTCTACCCCCGCGGTGAAGGACAGCCCAAAGTCTTTATAGGCGAATATGCATCATGGGTAGACGGAAGACGCAACAACCTTTACGCAGCCCTTACCGAGGCAGCCTACATGACATCAATCGAACGCAACGGCGACATAGTAGAAATTTCTTCCTACGCACCGCTTTTTGCAAAGGAAGGTTCAACACAGTGGGTTCCCGACATGATATGGTTCAACAACAGCGAATCATACCAGACACCGGACTATTATGTTCAGCAGCTTTTCTCTACAAACAAAAGCGACAATACCGTAAGTTACAGTCTTACACAGCCAAAAACAGCGCAGAAAAAGAATGCCATAGGCGGAACAGTAGGTCTTGGAACCTGGTCAACAACAGCACAGTTCAAGGACATAAAGGTAACAGACGAAGACAGCAAAGAAGTACTCTATGATTCAAACGCAAAGTCTTCAAAAATTACCGACTTTAGGCAGGAAACAGGAGCCTGGTCAAAGAGCGGCCCGGTAATTGTACAGTCTTCTGCAGACATAAACGTACGAGCAGTTCTGAACAACGAAGCACAGACAGAAGGAATACAGAACTACACTTACGAACTCAAAGCCCAGAAAACAGGCGGTGCAGAAGGATTTTTGATTATGTTCGGAGTAAAGGGCAGAAAGCTTTACTGGTGGAACATGGGCGGCTGGGGAAACACACAGTCCTGCATAGAAAAGGGAACAGCAGACGGCCGCACAATAATTGGTGACGCAAAGCCCCTTAACCTCGTAAATGGAAAATGGTATGACATAAAGATAGAAGTAAAGGGCGACTCCTACAGCTGCTATCTTGACGGACAGCTCATCCATTCCTATACCGACGCAATGAACTTTGACCCGCTTTATGCCCACATCGGTGACACAAAAGACGGAAAAGTAATCATTAAGCTCGTAAATGTTTCGGGAAGCGACCAGAACGTAGACATAAGCCTTAAAAATGCCCCGGCACTTGAGACTTCAGCAAAGGCAACAATTCTCTGCGGAAAACCCGAAGACGAAAACTCTTTTGCAAATCCAAAGAAAGTTTCGCCCGTAACAGAGACTATAACAGGAATTTCTGATTCATTTACGTACAAAACAAAGGCAAATTCGGTTACGGTGCTTAAGTTAAAAACAAAATAAACGTAAATTTGAAATATTAAAAGAACCTTAAAACAGGTATACTCCGGAACAGCTGCCACTTTTTGTTCCGGTTTATATAAACAAAATGCTGGCACAAAAGCATTTTAAGTTCGAATATACGCTTTTCATACCGTATGTTCGAACTTGCCTCCTTTTTTTTCGCCGGTCTGTAAAGTTTTTTCAGGCCGGTTTTTTTTATTCCAGTCCATAAATATCAATATTAATAATTGCAAATAATATTCAAAAAATATGGACAATATCAATAAATTGCGATACGATAGCAGAATGCAGGAAATAGAATCAACATTAGTAATTAATCCGCTGGAAGACATAAACAAACTCAAGGCTCTCGCTTCAGAACCAAGAATCCAAATGCTCAACCTTTTAAGGGAAAAAACACTCAACATCAACGAAATATCTGATGCCCTCAAGCTGCCGCAGTCAACTGTAGCCACGCACATTTCAATTCTTGAAGATGCAGGCCTTATTGCAACAGAGTCGGTAAAGGCAAAAAAAGGCAACCAAAAGCTGTGCTGCCCTTCGTTCAGAGAACTTCTTATCCAGTTCCCCGAAAAACACAACACGTCCGGCGACTTTATAGAAGTAGAAATGCCTATCGGAATCTTTACCGACTACCGTGTAACTGCCCCATGCGGACTGTGCTCTTCGGAACACATTATAGGCCTTCTGGACATTCCAGACTCTTTCCTTAACCCAGAAAGAATGAAAGCCGGACTTCTCTGGTGCGGAAGCGGTACTTTTGAATACAAATTCCCCAACAACACGATGTACGAGTCCAAAAAGATGACAAAACTCGAAGTAAGCCTTGAACTTTCAAGCGAAACTCCGGGAACAAACACAAACTGGCCGTCAGACATAACAATGTGGATCAACAAAACAGACATCGGTACATGGGTCTCGCCCGGTGACTTTGGTGACAAACGCGGCAAATACACTCCGAATTGGTGGAAGCTCGAAGGCTCCCAGTACGGTCTTTTAAAGCATTTTTCGGTAACAAACGAAGGCAGTTTTGTAGACGGAATGAAAATTTCCGAAGTAACACTCGATGACCTTAAAATCCACGAGCACCATTCAATCAGGGTCAAAATAGGCGTAAAAGAAGATGCCGAACACATGGGCGGAATGAACATATTCGGAAAAGGCTTCGGCAACTACGACCAGGGAATTATCCTGCGCTCTTACTTTAACTGACGCCGCATGAACAGACGGGTTATTTTTATAACCCATTTTTTTTGATAAATATCAGATTTTTTTGTTGCAAATCCGCAAAAGTGGTGATAGAATACCATTTATGCGAGGTTTAACATGAATGAATCAATAATTGTTGATGTGGCCGACAAAAAGTCCACAATCAGCCGTGATATATACGGACACTTTTCCGAACACTTGGGCCGCTGCATTTACGGCGGTTTTTGGGTAGGAAAAGACTCTGACATTCCAAACACAAACGGTTACAGAAAAGACGTAATCAAAGCTTTCAAAGACATAGACATACCCAATCTCAGATGGCCGGGCGGATGCTTTGCCGACGAGTACCACTGGAAGGACGGAATAGGCCCTTCAGCAAACCGCAAGCGCATCATAAACACAAACTGGGGCGGCGTTGTAGAAGACAACAGTTTTGGTACACACGAATTCTTTGGCCTGTGCGACGAACTGGGCTGCAAACCCTATATCTGCGGAAACGTCGGCAGCGGTACAGTCCAGGAAATGGACGAATGGATAGAATACATGACGTTCAGCGGTGAAAGCCCCATGGCAAAACTGCGTGAACAGAACGGCAGAAAAGAAGCATGGAACCTTCCCTTCTTTGGTGTAGGAAACGAAAACTGGGGTTGCGGAGGAAACATGCGCCCCGAATACTACGCAGACCTTTACCGCAGGTTCCAGACATTTGTGCGCCAGTATGGAAAAGAAAAAATCATGAAAATTGCAGGCGGACCAAACGTAGACGACTACAACTGGACCGATGTTCTCATGAAAAACGCACACTGGCTCATGGACGGTCTTTCCCTTCACTACTACACCTACGAATACCGCTGGGAAGACAAGAGATCTTCAACAGAATTCGATACAGAAGGCTGGTACAGAGCGTTAAAGAATGCATTCCGCATGGACGAACTTGTACGAAGGCATTCAGAAATAATGGACAAATACGATCCTGCAAAACGCGTGGCTCTTGTTGTAGACGAATGGGGCAGCTGGTATCTTCCCGAACCCGGAACAAACCCCGGCTTCCTTTACCAGCAGAATTCTGTACGTGATGCAGTTGTCGCAGGAATCGAACTGAACATATTCAACAACAGAAGCGACCGCGTAAAAATTGCAAACATTGCACAGGCTGTAAACGTACTGCAGGCTCCTGTTCTTACAGAAGGCGACAAAATGGTTCTTACACCAACCTGGCACGTATTCCACATGTACAAGGGACACCAGGGCGCAACCCTTTTGGGAACTTCGGCAGCATATTCAAGTGCAGGCCTTTATGAAAAAGACATAACTGTTCCGGGGCTGAGCGTTTCTGCTTCAGAAAAGACAGACGATGCAACACAAAAGCCGCGCTATCTTGTTACAGCCGTAAACACAGACGCTTCTTCTTCAAAGAAAGTGGACATCTCTTTTGCAAACCTGGGCGCTTCAATTGCAGCCGCTTCGGGAACAGTAATTACAGGCGACTGTATGAACACAATAAACACTTTTGACGATCCCGAGCGCGTTACAGAAAAAACGCTTTCTGTAACAATAAAGGACGCAGACACTGTTTCAATAACAATGCCTGCACATTCCGTAGCTTCGGTAACCGTTCAAATCTAGAAGGAAAAGATGAAGCAGCCCTGTCCTGAATGTGAACTTCGCGCAATACAGAGTTCAATAACAAAAGAATCCCTTGAACGCGAAGTTTCAGGCATGAAGTATGTTGAAGGAATAACAGCGAGTGAAAGCCAGTTCAGAAAAAGAATTGGCGTATGCGAAAAATGTTCCTCACTGGTTTCACAGATAATGTGTTCGGAATGCGGGGCCTACGTTCTGTTCAGGGCAAAAAATAAAACCAGCAGCTGCCCGCGAGCAAAATGGGCTGCACAAGGATGTTAGAAAATGAAAACAAAAGTTACAGTTGCAAAAGAATTCAAAATAGGAAAAGTAGACGACAATTTATTCAGTTCGTTTATTGAACATCTTGGACGCGCCGTTTACACCGGCATTTACGAACCAGGCCATCCCGAGGCAGACGAACAGGGATTCAGGCGTGACGTAATAAAAATGGTTTCTGACCTTAAGGTAAGTCTTGTGCGCTACCCCGGCGGAAACTTTCTTTCGGGCTACAACTGGAAAGACGGAATAGGACCGCGTGAAAACAGACCAGTAAGACTGGACCGTGCCTGGCACACAATAGAGCCCAATCTTATAGGAATTGATGACTTTTACGACTGGACCCAAAAAGCCGGAACAAAAATAATGGGCGCCGTAAACATGGGAACAGGCACACCGCAGGATGCCGGCGATCTTGTAGAATACTGCAACTTTCCCAAAGGCACATACTGGAGCGACTTAAGACGCAGCAACGGACACGAAAATCCGTACGGAATAAAAACCTGGTGCATAGGAAACGAAATGGACGGTCCGTGGCAGATTTGTCACCTTAGCGCCGAAGATTACGGAAAAAAAGCCCTCGAAACCGCAAAAATAATGAAGTGGACCGACGAAGACATAAAACTTGTAGTATGCGGAAGCGCTTCTTCAAGTATGCCCACTTATCCGGAATGGGACAGAATTGTTCTTGAACATACATACGATGTTGCAGACTACATTTCAATCCACCGTTATTTTGAAAACTACGGCGATGATGATGACTTTCTTGCTTCTTTCTACGACATGGATCAGTTTATAAAAACGTGCGCGGCAACCTGTGACTATGTAAAGGCGTTGAAGCGCAGTTCAAAAACAATGTACCTTTCGTTCGACGAATGGAACATCTGGTACCAGCAGAAAAAAGAACCGCACCCGTGGATGACGGCACCAAGAATTCTGGAAGACCACTATTCACTTCTTGACGCGCTTGCCTTCGGCGGAATGGCGATTACCCTTCTTAACCATGCAGACCGTGTAAAAGCCGCCTGTCTTGCCCAGCTGGTAAATGTAATTGCACCGATTTTTACGGAACCGGGAAAAGGCGCATACAGACAGGCAATTTACTGGCCGTTCAGGGACATCTCATTCTTTGGCCGCGGAACATCACTCACGCCGATTGTAAACTGCGAAAACAAAGTAACAAAAAAGTACGGCGAAGTTCCGGCAGTGATATTTTCATGCGTGCACAACGAAGAAAACGGTGAAATTTCTGTATTTGCACTCAATACAAACAAAACAGAAAGCTCGGTCACAGAAATAGACTTGAAATCATTCGCAAAAACAAGCATGATTTACAGGACAGAACTCACCGGCGATAATTTAAGTGCAAGAAATTCACTTGAAAATCCCGATGCCGTAAGTCCAAAAAACGTTCCGCTTGAACAGAGCGACAGCGGAATTTATACACTGGAACTAAAACCTGCATCATGGAACGTAATAAGATTCAAAATGCAGGCAGAAAAATAATCTATATAGGAGGGAGTATAAAAAATCCGCCGAAATGGCGTCGGCTTTTTTAACTCAAAGTTTGCGTTGCAAACTTTCTTATAGAACTGCGTTTTTCACTTCGTTGCAAAACGCAATAAAAACCTTTTTGACTGTTGAAACAGTCTTCAAATGTTTTTACAGGAGGAAATATGGAACTGGCTAAATATGAATTCTGGTTTATTACCGGAAGTCAGGATCTTTACGGAGAAGACACACTCAAACAGGTGGCAAAGGACTCCAAGGACATTGTGGAATCACTTAACGCAAGCAGCGCACTTCCCTGCGAACTTGTATGGAAGCCTACACTTCTGACTCCGGATTCAATCCGCAGCACTCTTGAACAGGCAAATGCCGATGACAAATGTGCCGGAATAATCTGCTGGATGCACACATTCAGCCCGGCCAAGATGTGGATTGCAGGACTAAGCGCCTACAAAAAGCCGCTTCTTCAGCTTAACACACAGTACAACGAAAAAATTCCGTACGCAACAATGGACATGGACTTCATGAACCTTAACCAGAGTGCACACGGAGACCGCGAATTCGGTTACATAACAAGCCGCATGGATCTTCCGCGCAAGGTCATTGTAGGACATTGGGCAAATCCTTCCACACAGAAACGCATTGCCGACTGGATGAGAGTAGCACGCGCCGTAGCAGACGGAAAATCACTTCGTGTTCTGCGCTTTGGTGATAACATGCGCGAAGTTGCAGTTACCGACGGAGACAAAGTTGCAGCAATGATTCAGTTCGGCTGGTCTGTCCCCTACTACGGAATCGGTGACCTGGTTGCCTACATGAATGAAGTAAGCGATGCAGACATCAACGCACTGTTCGACCGCTACAACGAAGAATACGAAATTGTTTATGGAAGCGACAAACAGTACACAATCGACCACATAAAGGAACAGGCAAAAATAGAAATTGCACTGCGCCGCTTCCTTAAGGACAACAACGGAAAGGCACTCTGTACAAACTTCCAGGATCTCTGGGGAATGAAACAGCTGCCGGGCCTTGCAATACAGCGTCTTCTTGCAGACGGATACGGCTTTGGTGCAGAAGGTGACTGGAAGACTTCGGCTTTTGTACGCACATTCAAGGTAATGACAGACGGTCTTGTAGGCAACGGAAAGGGAAATGCCTTTATGGAAGACTACACTTACAATCTTGAACCTGGAAAAGAAGCAGACCTCGGAAGCCACATGCTCGAAGTTGACCCGCAGATTGCTGTTTCAAAACCGCGCATTGAAGTTCATCCGCTTGGCATAGGCGGAAAAGAAGATCCGGCACGTCTTGTATTCAACTCAAGCACAGGTAGCGCACTCTGTGCTGCTGTCGTTGACATGGGCAACAGATTCCGCTGCGTAGTCAACGAACTTGACGTAATAAAACCAGAAGCAGAACTTCCAAAACTGCCTGTTGCCCGCGTATTGTGGAAGCCGCTTCCAAACCTTACGACTTCGGCAGAAAGCTGGATTCTTGCAGGCGGCGGACACCACACAGCATTCAGCAACATCATAACTACAGACATGCTCCGTGACTGGTGCGAGATGGTAGGAATCGAATGTGCCGTAATCGATGCAAATACAACTGTTCCCCAGTTCAGAAATGAATTGAGATGGAACGCCGCTTATTATAACAATAAATGTATTTAATTAACAGCGGTAGACCGCTGTTAATTAAAACCGGCAGTTGCTGCACAACTGCCAAAAAAAAGGCTGTCACGGTTTTCCGTGGCAGCCTTTTTTATTTTATTTGGCAAGGCATGCGTCGAGTTCGGCGCTTATTTTTTCGCGGTCAAGATTCTGGCCTATTATACACAGTTTTATCATGCGGTCACCAACCTTTTCATCCCATTCAGCCTTTATTGCCGGATTGTCTGCAAGAATGCGTTTCTGTTCCGCAGGAGAAGAAGCGGCAACCCACTGTCCTGAATATCCTGCCTGAATCTGTCTTCCTGAAGTTTCAAAAACCCATGCCATTTCGCTCTCGTCTGCAAACCACATGAGTCCCTTGCAGCGGATAATGTTGCGCGGCCATTTGTTTGCATATTCGTCCAGAAGCTGTCTGTCAAACGGGCGGCGGCGGTAATAGACAAAAGTTCCTATTCCGTATTCGTCTTCGCTTTCACCTTCATGGCGGTGTTCGTGATGATGATGCTCATGTTCGTGCTCATGCTCTTCATGGTCGTGA
>OQVU01000546.1_pt1 | contig 14339 bp, 21 predicted proteins | sample 1691611 | NCBI WGS metagenome assembly OQVU01 (sample SAMN03418272, study PRJEB22391) | human gut metagenome | biome: human-gut; feature: organic feature; material: feces | host: Homo sapiens | place: Tanzania | collected 2013-01
GATGATCTCTCTGTTGTTGCTACAAACTAGTATATCGATGCTAGAAATATAAAGATATCGTCATATAGAGGTGGAGAAGGTAGAGATAATAGACATGGATCGTTAATGCCAGTCTAGGGTGTAAAGCTAGCTGGATCATTTGCTGGTGATGATAACAAAGTTGTTGCTACTGGTTCAATAAGAGATTATGGAGTAGTTGTTTGCATTGATGAAAATGAAAACAAACTTAAGGTCTATAGTTTTAAAAATGCAATAGGCGGAACGGTTCATGATTAGGACTTCAATGATATATAGAAGAGTAGCCTTGTTGTAGACGCTCCATTATTGCCATTAAATAAAGGAGAAAAGTATCCAGATACATTCGATATTTAGCTTAATTATGAAAGTGAAAACAATATTAAGCTATACTTGGCCGATTCGATACACCCGATAATGGTTTTTAATATAAGCAATGATTTTTTATATCAAGAACTTGATAAATGCCTATCTTATCCAGAAGCTGTTTGCAAGCCACCAGTATTTGAAGAATACGTACCAGGAAAGATAGAATTTGGTGTTGTAAGTTATTGTTATCAGTTGTATAATAGATACGGAATACATACAGGAGCATCTATACAATGCCAGCAAATACCAATTGGTAATTATGATTTCGACAGTAAATATGTAAAGTGCGGCGGTAAATAGGGTGCTATATCAAATTGTGGAGTAAAAATATCTATAAAAATTCCTAGAAATTATTGGCACCTTGATTACATTAAAGTATTTAGGGTACAGTATACGCAAAACGGATAGATGCCAATAGTATCTGTAATATATGACGCTAAAGTAAACTTTAATAAACAAGATTCTACAGAGCTGATTATAAATGATGTTGGTAATGATCCAATAGAGAATATCAGCGTAGAAGAATTAAATTCATTACAAGGAGTTAGAATAATACCTAATTCATTGGCATCTAAAGATGGTTTTCTGTTTGCCGCAAATACGAAGACAATACAGACAACTATTAAGGATTTTGACAAATGGGACGCGAGAGCATTTAGGTTTAATTATGAAAATATTAGTACTGTAACAGATGTTAATGGTAATGACACATTTACAATAGATGCTCATGGTAAAGATATAGAAAACGACGATGTTGCTGTTCCTCCATTTGATCATGATTGCTATGACAGTATTTACAATAACATAAATAAAGAACCTGCATTATATTCTACTAATTTTGTATTCGACTCAAAATATAGATGGGTAGGTGGATCTGGTAAAAACATAGAATGGAGATTTGTTATAAGCCCTTAGGTTGAAGACTCCTGCGTAAAAGAGAATAATACAAGAAAAATAGGAACATTATACAATTATTCTCAAAAAGAAAACGTAAAGTAGAACAACGTATTTTACATAGATAAAGATTTTAAACCATCTGAAGTAGAGAAAGCAGAATTTGATCCAGGAATAAATAACAACACGTGGTTAATAAAGTCACTTAGGCGAAACGAAATTTATCGTTATGGAATTGTTTTGTATGACAAATATTGCCAAGCATCTCCAGTTAAGTGGATCGCTGATATAAGAACCCCAAATGTAACTGAAGAAGGTTTCTAGCTTATGTCATCCAATACTATTGTTAATGGTAAACGTTATGAACTAGTTATCAGAAACCTAGGAATATAGTTTATGGTAAAAAGTTTACCAGAAGGCTGTACCGGTTATTAGATAGTTAGATGTGCTAGGCATGAATCTGATATTGCTACAATATCGCAAGGTGTACTTAGCTCCCCTGTATCTAATGCATATAGTAGACAGTATGAAGCAAGTGGCGATTATTAGATAACAAAATATCATATGTTTTGTCCAACTGGATTCTTAACAACAAATAAGTTTATAGAAGGTTACAATGTACATAATTAGCTTGTTGGTGACGGAAAGGATGGCGAATCCCAATGTATGACAAATATAGACAATGACAAATTATTGCAATTTGTTTCAAAGGAAATTTGTTATCAGCCAGAATCGTTTAAGCAATTTACAAAAGATAAAAAATATTATTTGCAAAAATAGTCTTTTTTGTTTGGAGCTAGGGGTGATTATAAGTTTAGAGATGACTAGTACGATACTAGTGAAGATATGTACAATTCTGCAAATGGTACAAGTTTAGATTATGGTCCATTAATTGGTGTTAGTGATAGGAAGGATTATAAATTTATAATACCATGTATATCAAATTGCGCTGTAGAATTATTTACTGGAAGAGATAATAATGGTGATGCAAGAGGAGATATTTATGTTAATAACCTAACTATAGAAAGGAACTATTATGATCCTAAAACTAGTGAAATATGCTATTTGGATACACCATATAATCCAAGCTATTTTTATAAAGTGAACCCTTAGTCGCATAAAAATAAAGGACTAAATATGGTTGGAACTCTTACTTGGGTTAATGCTTTAGTTGGTGGACTTGGAGACGATAGGCCATACTCATATGCGTTAATAAAAGATTGTATTTTAAATTTTGATAGACTATATAATAATGATGACTAGTCTGCCAATGATAGAAAAGAAAAATCTGGTAAATTTATAATACAGAAAGCCTTCGCTTATATAAAATTATACGAATAGAGTGTTTAGCCATACGAATTTATTATCAATAGACATCCCGATCCTGGTGATTGGTGGTTTAGTACCGTTTAGGGAACAAACTATATATAGGACTTTTAGTTGGTTGATCAAATAAAATGGGATTAGGCGTTCAAAAGAAATTTTAACAAAGAAGGTGATGAGCAAGCTTCATCAAAAGCTTACCCTAATTACGCAGTTTCTGCTGGTGGAGTACTATTTACAAATATGGTTACTGGCGGAATTTGTAATGATACAAATGGTAATATATTTGGCGCATTTGGTAATTATAGTGGCGCATTTAAGTTCGATAATACTGGTGACTATGGTAAGAAAAACGCATGTTTTGGTACTGGTGGGAAATGCTTGCTATTAAGTTGTTAGTATAAAGAAAAGGGCACAGCTGGTGCAATTTCTTATTACTATCCTAAGAACGGAAACTATTATGATAGTTTTGAATAGGAAGCATATCAGACAGAATCTACAGAAATGGGCGAGATATACAAGATAGTTAGACCAACTCTACTTGGAACATATTTAACAAATCTTAGACAGCAAATAACACCTTATGGTGGATATTCGTTTACAAATAGACTTACGAATGTATATTACGGAGATGGCAACTACTTTGAATCTACGAATGATTGGAATACCGTATTTGATGGAGATTGTCACGTAGAGACATTTGAATATACATCTATGCATAAAGTGTATGGGGCATATAAGGGATCAAAGAGTTTGGATTTCCCTAATACTCACATGATAACATACTCTATACCAACCGAGTCAAATATATGGTGTAAATTCCAACACGGATGGACATTTAGCTCTAACGCAAGAGATAATTATGCATCTTTTATACAGGCTGAACCGTGTGAAATAACAGAAGCTTACGTACAGAAAGAGCCCGAATACGTTTACAACTCCGTATATAGCGTATAGAATACAAGTATCCCACTTGCTGCGTACGATGACCTTAATCCACAAGACTATAATAAGACCATAGATACAAGAGTGTATTATTCTGATTTAAAACAGAATAACGAAATTATAGATAGTTGGTGCAAATTTAGAAGCTCAAACTTTATAGATGTTGATTAGGAGTATGGTCCTATAACAGATATATGCACATTTAAGAATGTTCTTACATTTTTCCAGGAGCAGTCATTTGGCGTGCTTAGTGTAAACGATCGTAGTGTTGCTACAGATAATTCTGGACAAAACATAGTACTTGGAACTGGAGGAGTACTTGATAGATACGACTATTATAGTAATACTTATGGAATGCATAAGCAGCAATTCTGTGCAGTATGTACTACCGGTGGTATGTATTGGTTTGATAGTCATAATAATGTAATCTGCTTATTTGATGGACAGAGTGTAACATAGCTTTCAAAGCAATGTAAGGTATAGAACATACTTAACAAGTACAAAAAGGACGACAATTTTAAGGTATTCTATAATAATAGATATAACGAAGTTGTATTTAATGTGCTAAGCAATGATATGCAAATAGTGTACAATGAAATGCTTGGAAAGTTTACATCGACATTAACGATCCCATTTGATGGAGCTATACAGTTCTTTAATGGAGAGTACCTTGTAAAGAAGAATGATACAGTATGCATATATCAGTACGACTATCTTGATGAATCACCTAAGTCAACAAATAGATAGTTACTTTCTAGCTATGTTGAATACGTCGTTGCACAGTAGCCACTCGTTACAAAGGTGTTCGATAACCAAGAGATTGTTACATACGAAAACCTATAGTTACAGGACGTGATACACGATGAGGATGATTACTTCTCAAAGAATCACAAATACGTATGGTAGACAGAATCTTAGGAGATAGAATCTAGTCTGGAAGAACAGATAACTCTTAGGGAAAATAATCATAGATTCGCTATACCTAGAGCTGGTGGATTGTTTGGCAATAGAGCTAGAGGCAAGGTTATGATTTGTAGTATAGAAGACACAAAGCCAAATCCGGCTATGACAATACAATACATAATAACAAAATATAGATAGTCATGGAGCTAAAATAGAGAAAAAGAATAAATAATGTTCCAAAATTTAATGGTGGTACAGATCTAGCTGGTAGTATAAAAGGTATTGGCGGAGATGCAACAGGTCTGAATACATACAAATAGCAACTTACATCCGTTCCAACAAAAATAGAAGTAAACGGAATGAGAACTCCTGGAAAGTCATTACTTGGTTCTGGCGGAGGAGGAGTAAGTGCAGGAGCTGTAACTGGAGCTGTTAATGGAACCATAGGAATGATAAATGGATACAATTCTATGCAGGACGCAGTAAAGGGGACAGATGAGCTTATGGCTTATTCTGGACAAAGAACGGATTAGGCATTTGGCGTAAACTACCAAGCGTAGAACGATATCAACAGACAGAAAGCAATGGAAGATATATCCAAATCAAATAGAAACGCAACGTTAGGTATGGTTGGATCCGGAGCTGCAGCAGGAGCTGCTATAGGTTCATGTTTTCCTGGACTTGGAACAGTCATAGGAGGAGCCGCTGGAGCTATAGTAGGATTGTTTGGAGGCTTGTTTGGAAGCAAAAAGGCTAGAGAAAGATAGCGCAGAAAGGTATTTAATGCACAACAGTAGGTTAATCTTATTAATTAGGTTAATCAATCATCAGCTGCAACAGAAGGTCTTACATAGCAATATTATTTAGATAATGGTAATACATATGATGACGTATTATATGCTAACCGAGGAAAGGATTTAATAAAACCAAGATATGTTAAAAGGAAATAAAGTATGGACACCTAATGGGTATTAGAGTGGTCCTGTAAATAGTTTAGTTGGCAAAGGGGAGTCCATTATAGATTATACTAATGGCACAGGAACTCTTGTAACCAAAGGAAAGGTTGGGGTTGATAATTAGCCTAGCTCTGTTAGCGTAAACGATAATAATGTTATAGCTGGTAACGATGTAGACTGGAGCAACGGCATGAAGTTTTCTGACCAAGTAGCCCCATTAACAGCAAAACTTTAGATGTATAACAACATTGAGAAAAGAGCTGGAAAGAAATCCGAACTTAGCTCTTTATCAAAATAGACTATGGAACTTTAGAAGAATCAGCTGGATCGCGCTAAAGCTCCTATTTTATAGGCTATGAAGAATATTACAGACAGACAAGAGAAGCAGCATTAGATCGAGGATTATGCAGCTCAGATTAAGCATAATTGTGGCAAAGATAGATTTGATAATGGCAAAAGCTTATGGGATAAAACAAAGTAGACAATTTCTAGCTGGTCTAAATCAGGTAAAGGAAAGGTGTCAAATCTTATGCTCGATGCAGGATACGCATTCCCAGCGCTGCTCGAAACATAGATGCTTAATCATTGGCGTAACGAAAAGCCTGTAATGCCAAGCATCTATGCTGCAAATAAATACGCGCCAATAGCCTTACAAACTATGGCAGGCAATAGAGTGTCAGCTAATCCTATTCTCGAAAAGTTATATGCACAAGATAGACAGGCTGCTTATTAGCTTGCTAATTCTGGTGGTTATACAGGTGGTCAAAGATAGGCTAATAGAGTAGCATTGGCTTTAGGTAATTAGAGAAACGTTGCAGATGCGCTAATGAATGTGCAGGAAAAGAATGCTGCATATAGAAATGCTTATGCTGAAATGGCTGCCAGACTTGGTGATAGTGATGCCCAGAGATTGCAGCAGTCTAACCAGTATGGATGGGAGGCTTACAATAGAGCACACGGTGCTAAGACTAAGGGTATTGAAACACACTTATCTAATCTTGGTCTTATTGGTCAAAAATGGTTGTCACAGCGCATTAAAAACAAACAGTATGGTGATATTCTTGACCTGTATCAGTAGGATATAGACAATAAGAAAGATGCGTTAAAAACAATATACGGTATAGGTGGTGATACTACAAGTGGAGCAAATGGTGGAAACGCAACAGGCAATACTGGTAATACGCCTGGGAAGTCTACTGGTTTAAAAACATTAAGTGAATAGATTGGTGGAATTGCCCCAGGTTGGACTCCTAGTCAATACTAGCCATTTATTGGATCTCCAAACATCGCTCGTTAGAATACAAAATACGACCCAATACTTAATACCGGAAAATAGGTTGTTTATAGTTAGACCCCATCTTCGGCTCCATTTGAGTCTACAGGCAACACTATTATGCACCATAATTATTTTATTCCAGGTGATGGTGGTAGGTATCTCACGGATGAACAAAGAGCCAGATTTAATAGTATAACTTTACACCCAGGAGAATAGAGATATTTAAGATCTTACAAATACGGAATGCAAGATGTTATACAAAACCCATTGTGGTTTTTATATGGAGCAGGACAAGGTAATAGACTACCTGGATTTTATATGAATAAGAGGAATAGAACTAATCTTTATACAGGTATTTAATTATGATAGGAATGTATGATGAACCAGTAGCGGTCCCTATTATAGACCTACTGGATAGCAGTATGATGTCGTAGTACATTAGTGCTGCAAGAGAACAATATAATTAGGCTGTACAAGAATAGAAGGAGTTTGCTAAGGAATTCGGAGAATTGTATGGGCCTAATGCGAATATAAATAAATAGTTCTACGATATTACAAAAGGAGCTGTTAACAAAGGGCTTGATTATTTGTATTAGAACGGTATAGATCCTCTTAGATCTGCTGAGGGTAGAGCTTATATAGCTAAGATTATTAGAGAAAGACCATACGCCGAAATAGCTAACCTTAAAGCTTAGAATGAGTCCATGAAGACTTATTAGAAGTATAGAGCAGAAGCTATGCGTAATGGCACATATGATCCAGACTTTGAGAAGTTTGCACTTGGTGGTAAGACTCTTGAAACATGGGACCCTTCTACGGATGGTATGTGGACAAGAGAAGCTCCTTCTAAGTATTCTAGCCTAAAAGACTGGACTAGTAATCTATTTGATAACATGTAGCTCGAATATGATCCAGAGTTAACAAAACAAGCTGGAGGGTTATATCAAGTATATTCAAAGTCACCTAAGAAGATGTAGTAGATTCTTGATGCAAATATAAAGGATATGATAAAATCTGACCTTGGTAGATATTATCTAAATATGTATGGAGGTGATATAGATGCGCTTAAAGCTGATATTGTTAACCGTAACAGAGAGTATACATAGATTGATAGGCGTCCAGATCAAGTTTAGATACATCTTAACGATTAGTAGTTCTAGGCTAATGAGGCCGCTAAGAGCAGAGCGTTCTAGAAAGGACTTGCTGCTCTTAAGCATAAATGGGATCAAGATGACGCAATACTTAAAGCTCAGCTTAGTGGTTCTGGTGCAAATGGAGAATAGTCACCTTTGCAATGGTCTACAAGATCCGAAAGAACTTCGCAGAGATAGAAAGATAATTAGGTTATGACAAACTTATTCGATACTATGGAAAGAGCTTCTAAGTATTGGAAAGATAGGGCTAATAATACTAAGCTTTCTGCTGCGTAGAGAAAATAGGGTAGAGATCACGCTGCATGGTGGGATAGCGCTATCAAGCAGGCTGGTTCTGATCCTAAATCTCTTGTAAAGAATGGTCTTGTACAAGTCGACGAATATGGTTAGTATCAGCCATCTAAAAGACTCTTGAATGCTGACGGATACGCTAGTAATGTGAACGTTGGTACATTTAACGATCCTAAAAAGCTTGCTTAGGCCGCAGATAAACAGTATAGTGGATACATGTACAAGCCAACTGGTGGTTCAGCAGAACATAAGGTTCTCTTGAATAAGTTCGCAGGAACAGAAAAACCATAGCAATTTGAATTAATGCAAAATAAGCATCTTGCAGTAAACCTTAAGGATTCTAACCTTAGATACTCTCCGATCAGAAGAATAAATGTTACCGGCAACAAGAGACTTAGATACGCTACTACAATGCGTAAGTTTGATAGATGGCTTAAGAGTGGTGCTGCTGGTAGAGGAGCTCTTGTAAACGAGGATCTTAACGCTGGATGGATACCAGGCAAACATAAGCAGTTTGATATAGCTGGACACGTTACAATTACGGGAAAACAGTTTAGTGAGTTCTGCGTATCAATCGGAGCTACATCTGATAACGATAAGGCGAGGGTAGCATCAGAACTTGGTCTTGATGCATTTGACGCAGCATCTAAGCCTGTAACAAAGAAGGAGAAGGTTGGATCTGCTACATATTACTAGGTTCCTATGACTAGAACGATTCAGAACAACGGTGCATTTAAGATAAGAGATATAAATACAGATATCAACAAATAGGAGTTTGGATCTAGCAATGCATACAAGATGGCTAATGATGCGCAAAACTCTTCATTAATGATAGATTAATAAAATATTATGGCAAACAAAAAGAAAAAGACGTTTACATACAACTAGGCATATAGTAGAGGAGCTTAGATAGCGTAGGATTTGCAGCGTAGTGTGGCACAAAGAAGTGCTGACTACGCAGCTCCTTATGTTGAGGGGAGTATGGGCGCCTATACAGATGTCAGTGACTTTAACAACATGACATTCCCTGCGTATACTACGCTAGATAAACAGGGTAAAGCTGTTGTAGACCCAGAAGAGGGCAATAGTGGTTCTTTAGGAGATTTCCTTTTAGGAGATTCTTGGGACCTAAGTAAGATGAAAGAGAGATGGGATAAGTACTCTTTCAAGGATATGTGTAGACTTGCGTTCGAGAAAGGATATGGAGCCTATGCTGATTCTAAAGAAAAAGAGCTTGATGATGTTACTTTCCAATAGGGTTCTCTAAAAATAGCTTAGGATTACAATAATCTTCTTAAACAAAGAGAAGATCTTATAAATCAATATAGAGCCTTTAAGAGCCATGGATATGCTTCAAAGGAATAGACAAGACAATTACAGGACGCTATTATAAAGGTAGACGATCAAGTTAAGAAATACCAAGATTTCTTTAAACAACATAAGAACGATGATGTATTTTTGGACTTGTTTTACGATACAAATAAAGCTGGGGTTGGCGATTATTTGGCTTCTATTAAGGATAATGCATTAGTCACTCATGCTAAGTTTTAGAAATACAAAGCAAAAGATGAAGATTGGTTTTATAAATATGTAACAGACCCAATTGCTAATGCGTTACAATATACTGGCAACACATTGGCTGAAGGCTTACAAAATGTAGCTTTAACTGTTTAGTCTGGAATAGGCAAAGTTTTGCCAGAGTCTATGGGTGGATCTAGAAATGGAGATTTTATTAAAAGAGCTATTAAGAACGGAACTAGTGATTATAATAATCTCTTTGAAGGATATTCATCAAAAGGTGGATCTAGTGCACTTTAGGCAAAAATAAACGATCTAAAAACAGGATTAGACAGAGAGTAGAATGAAAAAGAAATTTCATTAAGGGCAGCTATAAATCAATACAAAAATGGTAACTGGTTATTTGATCCTAAGAAGATTAATCCAGAATTCAGAGACCTTTAGAATTAGAACAAAGGTGGTTTAATTGGTTCTATTATTGATCCTACGCAATGGGGATATTCAGTACCAGAAATAGGTACATCGTATAGTGATGCCGCAAGTTTCGCGTCAATGATAGCAACTAATGCTGGCGGTGCATTGCTTACAAAAGCAGCTGTTAAATTCCTTACTAGAAAGATTCCTGGATTAGGTGCTGCACTAACTGCTGAAGATATGACAAAAGCTTTTAATTCTGCAGAAAACGTAGAACAAGTGGCTAATGCATTAAATAGAGTAGAAACTGCTAGGAAAATAATAGGTGGTTCTACGGCTGCAGCAAGTATGTATTGGACAAAGTAGATGCGCCAATCAGAGACTAACGGCGAAGCTATAAATGCTTTAGCTCAGAGAGTTCTTAATGAGTCTTTTAAAACAGACGTAGACTTCAACAAAGTATTTGATGCGGTTGATTAGTATTCTAAGCGTATAGGCGTAGATTCAAAAGATCTTGATTAGCTTGAAAAAGTAAAGCTTGCATTAGCTTATAATATACCTACAGGAGATGATAACTTTGACAAAATTAAAGTAGATTCTAGAAAAGGTTTAGCTAAGCTTATAAATGATAACAACGCAATGGCGCTTGATGATTATTTATAGGCTTTACCTTTTATGGATTATACTAGAGGCGTAATATCTAAAGCTGCTAATAATATATTCTCTAGAGCCCCAAAAGGATATATATAGGATGAGTTCCTTAAGAAAGTTACAGATGCTGCTGCTACTGGAGTTATAGATAATGCAATAGAAAGAATTGCTATGAGTAAATTTAGTAATATAGGAAACAGACTTAAATTTATTCATGGATCAAAATATCTTTCAAACAAGATAAATAAGCTTGTTCCATATGCTACGTCTGAAGCATTAGAAGAAGGTCGACAGCAATTGCTTACTTCTAGATTTGAAAGGGGTGAGTATGACAACTATGTAGCAGGATAGTCTTCTTTTTATTTGCCATCTGTGTTAGATAACCAGCTATTGAACGCACAAGCAACTGCTGCTTATTTAGGTATTAATCCTGGTGACCCAGACAATGGTGATGCAGAGTTAAGGAGGTCAATGGAAATAGGAGCAATGACTAGTTTATTGTTCAGAATACCTCATAATGTGAAAAACCTTTTAGCCCCATATAGAGAAGGTAGTACCCATCCTTTTCGTTCAAGTGATAAGTATAGTTTAAGAAATACTATAGCATAGCTTAAAAATGACAATGTAATCAGAAGTGTAGCAGCTAATAATTATTAGCTTGCACAAGACAATGATCACGTAGGAATCTTCTTTGATGCATTTAGAAGAGCCGGTGTAAATAAAGACAGGCTATAGACGGCACTTGATGATATGAAGAAGTATAAAGGCTCTTTGTTGCAAGATGGCTCAGATAGTTATATAGAGAATGACAAAGAGCTTCTTAATGCTGCATGGTTTGCTTATAACAATAAGAATCTTGAGCAGTCTATGAAAGATCTTAATATTTCTAGAAACAGCGAAGATCATAAATAGTTGGTACAAGCAGCTACTAGAGTTATGATAGATTCTAACAATGCTGAAAAGGATTCTGAGAAAGCCAGAAATAACATTGACGCCATAATGAATAAAACGGTATAGGATTACGAGTCTGCTTCACAAGAAAACAATCCTGCACTGTTCAATGTTGTTAATAAGATTAAGTAGGATTATCTGTAGTTTAGCGATTCTATAAATACAAGAAGAAAGCAGTTTAAGAACTCTGAAGAAGGAAAGAAAGCTGGCCAAAAATGGATAGACGAGAATGAGGGTTATTATGAAGACGATGTGCAAAGAACATCTTTGGATTAGGCTATCGAAAACGTAATGAATGAACGTGATGAGTTCAAAGTTGATTCTGAAAAAGAGTACACGTAGTCTAGGCTTAAATCAATATTCAGCTATAGAGGGTATAAGGCAGCTCAGAAGTTGTTTAAAGATCTAAAAGATCAGAAAAGAAGACTTTAGTTGATATCTAACGAAACAGGAACAGATATCAACACTGATAAGCTGACTGGTATGATTGATTATCTTGATAAGCTTATATAGAACAGAAAGGATAAGATAGAGAATTCTAAAGAGATATTAGCATACAACGAAAAGGTTGATTTACTAAACGCTTCTATAAGAGACAAAAAGAAATAGTATAAAAAGAAAACGTATGACTCAATCTTTAAGGATTATTAGGATTTTGATAACCAGGATGAGATAGATAAGGCTTATTAGGCGTTTCTTATAAACGACGCTTTATCCAATGTACTAAAACCAATGTCTGTAGCATTTGCTACTGGACAAGTTGATCCTAGATCTGTATATTTTTCTAGAAGAGAATAGAACTGGAGCGAATTGTCAGATGAACAAAAGTCCGAGTTCACAAAAAAAGTATAGGGTTTATATCAAGAGCAAGGCAAACAAGCTCCAACTGAAGTATAGATAAGAGCTGCATACTTAAACGAGTAGAACAAGAAGAGAAAGTCTGTAAAAGAATTGTCTAAGAAATACGCAGAATTAAGAGATAAGATTGAAGGTAATGACGATATATCCAATATGAGTATGGATGATATTGCTCGTCTTACTGATATGGAAAGAGAGGCAGCTAGAGATCTTATTAATTCGGTTCTTGCTGACAAAAAGAATCGTATGCGTATAGCTCGTAGGGAATGGGATCAAGAGAGACCACTTACGCCAGATGACGTTTAGCAGGCTGAAGATGGTACTGCTAACGAAGATGTGACACATAGAATTAAAGATCTTGCTGGCGAACCTAAGAGTCCAGAAGTTGAGAGAGAGTCTGAAGATATGAATACTTAGCTAATATCTTAGGATAAGTCTGTACTTGATACATCCGAGCTTGATGCGGCTATGGATAACTCTGAACAGGGTTCTACGGAAAATGAAAGAAATCTCGAGGATGCTTTAGGCATGAGTCCATCTGAAGATAAACAGCAGTAGAAGCTTAGAGAAAAACAGTAGAAGTAGAAAGCTAAAGAAGAATAGCAATCAGATTCTACAGACTTCACTGATGAGAAAGATGATCAGCAAGATGAAGAATTACCACCAGTTCCAGACAATGTAATAATTAATGGCGATGGTACAGTAACTGCAAAACCAGAGAAGTCGCAAGAGGCTTAGTAGAATAGTACTGATACAGGTGTTTAGGATAATACGGAGAAATAGCCAGAGTAGACGCAAGAGGAGGAAGAGCCAGAAGATGAAGATAATAATGATTCTCCAGATTTGACTCCAGATAAGACGATTGCTGATACGGGTCTTAATGTTGAACAGATTCAGGAAGATCAGGACTTTCCTGACGATAACCCAGAAGGCAACAACGATGATATAGATTAGGTTCCTTAGAAAGAAGGCAAGACCGCACAGGTTCTTGACCCTAAAGATATGGATGTAGAAGATACGCTTAATATAGAAAGTCCTTTAGAGCAGGAAGAACCAGAAGTATTGCCTAAGAAGTACGATGATAACGGAACCTTAAATATAGAAGATCTTCCAGAAAAGTTGGATGTAGACATATAGGGTGAATCCGATACTCTTAGTAATATGGATAACCCAACTGAGTCAACTGATACATCTGGGGTATACGATGACAGGAAGCCTAAACCACAAGCTGTATAGGAGTCTGAAGATATAGAAAGAAGATACATTGATCATACATTCTTCTATAGACCTGATGCTGAAGAACCTATGAAGATAAGGGTTAATGGTAAGGATGTTAAGTTACCAGAAGGATGTACTATTGGTACCGGCGCAGAACTTGCACAGAAGCTTACTTAGAAAGGATGGTTTGAAAAGGCTGAAAAGTTCTATGTGGTATCATAGATGCAACAATATCAAGAAAATAATCTCGGCGACGAAAGAGATTTGTTCACAGTATCTTTAGCTATAAGAGATGGCAATAAAATATATTTCTCTGCACTTAGAGCAATAGGTAAATATCATAACCAGTATAAGAAAAACACAGACATAGATCTTTCTAATGAGCTTACTAATAAATTAAGAGTTATAGGTGTCGATATGGATACTTATACTACGAATTTATTCGAAACTGTAAAATCTTATTACTTATCACATAACAATATTAGCTAGGATTTGTTAGAAAATGACGATAAGTTAAATAAAGCGGCAGCATATTGGTACAACACATTATATAAAACAGACCCAGAAAACTTTTATGATATATTTCTACTATTAGACGATATA
>OQVU01000547.1_pt1 | contig 14332 bp, 9 predicted proteins | sample 1691611 | NCBI WGS metagenome assembly OQVU01 (sample SAMN03418272, study PRJEB22391) | human gut metagenome | biome: human-gut; feature: organic feature; material: feces | host: Homo sapiens | place: Tanzania | collected 2013-01
GTTTTTCTTTTCAAGTTCAGCCAACCTTTTTTTATATTTCTTTTCTGCTTGATTTCTTCCAATAGAGATAAGGTTGTTTTTCTGCTTCTGAAATTGATTGGCATCACAGAGTATCAGTTTAAGCGGCTCTTTCCTTGCACTCCATTCATCCACTGCCTGTTGGTTGAATACCATCAAGCCCTTCTTACTAACCGTTGCCCTACCGAGTCGGTCACCCATCTTAATATTCTGTAGTTTCAAGGAAAAAACGCCATTGTTTTCATCGCTTACGACACCATTGGGTGAAGTAGCTGTCTTCACATACACTCCTCCAAGCGGCGTACGTGGATTCTTACCATTGTAACGAAAAGTAATACCTTTTTGTACAAAAACAGATTGAGCCAACACATTACATGTGCCCAATAAAACCATAAAGAATATTACAATTTTTCTCATATTTCTCAATCTTTTTTAATGGCAGTCAGCAAAAGCAAGGATGCTGTTCGACATTGCTTCCCTTTTGAACCCTATATGCACCATGAGTGGCAATATGAAGTCAGCCTTTACCTCCTTCTTGTCTCGAAGTACAGCTTTTCAGTCTTTTACGACATACAGCTCATCGATAAGATGTTCCATATACTAAAGATTATATTATTTTACTTTACTATCCTCAATAGCCAACTTTCCTTGGATGCATTTCCTCAGTTTTTCCATTTGTTCTTGAGTAAAATCATATAATTCGATGGCATCAATACAATTAAGATCATAGTCTATCTTAGGAGCAAAAGGCGAGTTATCTAATTTAATTGGAATAACTACCTTATTATATTTGTCTGCTAAACTTATTTCTTTGGCAACATTGAGAGAAGCATTAGAATTTTTAGTAGAAACAAATAGTACCAATTGTGACTGCTTAATGGCATTTACAATAACCTCTTTAAAATTTTCTCCACTATAGGTACCATCAACATCTATCCAATAGGGAATCCCCATATCATTCAATAAGGAACATATTCCTTTTGTCTTATCTTCATCTTTACGAGAATAACTAATAAATACCTTATGTATTCCATGTTTTGTATAAGCAGTTTTAGAAATCTCAACATCTGAAAAATCCAATTTTTCATTATTTTCTTCTACTGCTTGTTTATGAAGTTCGAATTTGTGGACTTGCTCTGAGCAGGCTTCGGCACTGGAAAAACTTTCAAAGAAAGGAAGGAAATCCCAATTTTCCATTTTACCATATCTATCATATAAGTAGATCTCTATCTCAAAGTGCTTGTTGGTATTTATCAAAAATTCAGATATAGCAGATGCCATAGATTGAGCAACCTTTTTATAAGGTATCCTTGCGACACCAGCACCAATTGCAGGAAAAGCAATAGACGACAAACCAAGATTACTTAATAAACGCAGACAATACTTTACAGAATGAACAACAATAAATTCCTGAATTTCTATTTTTTGCTGTGAATCTTCCTCATGTCTTTTATGCGCATATTCATTGTCAATAGTGATTGCATGGAAAATGTATTTTTGCTTCAGACTACCTGCCGTTGTAACTATAGCATTTCCCAATTTGGCAGGAATCTGCTTTTGTGCATCATCATAGATAGCTCTACCACCAGTTTTGACAATACACCCAGATATACCACCACCCATCGTTATATAACAATCATCAGAACTTACCAAAACTTCTTTTTGGGAATCAAGAATATTACCAAAAATTATAGTTACAGTAGAATTATTGAAAGAGTATTTTCGTGTAATCATAAAAAAAATATAAACTTATGGTTTCTTTGGCATACTTTGCATTCCTCCCATCGCACCCATCTTACTACCTGCTGCGCTACCCGTCGCATTCAATCCTAAAGAGTTTTGCAGGCTATTAATCAATGGCGTATAGGTTGCTTTGATGATATTATCCTTGCTCTCCTTAAAAGAGGAGACAACATTCATCATGTATTCGTTTTTGGCTTTACCATGATTCTGCAACCTAACCAGCTGCTTGTAGTCTTTGTGCCAATTGCTGGAACGGCCTTTAGTAGGGTTATATTGGCATCGCTCGCTCATCACTACTTTCATCTTATATTCACCAGTACCCCAAGAAGGATTGTTGGCAGCTACAGGCATATAAGAACGAGGAATCACAAAACAGTCGCCCGTAATATCTATCAACTGTTTATGCTTCATCAAAGCCTCCTGGCGACTATAAACATAGACGGAATCCTTTCCCAAATCCATCTCATTGATAGGAATATTTACACTGAAAGAACCCAATTTCACATCTTGATAAACCTGTACTGCCTCATTAATCCATGATGAAGAGAAGTCCATGCGGATATTGATGGTAGGAGATTGCTGTTCGGAGAAACTAAATTTGCTGATCATATTCCAATAGTCAATCTGTTCCTTAGAACTTTTTGAGTCAACACCCCTTATGCGATTGGCAGACAAATTTGGCAGATACGACTGGTATGGATGAAACACGACACTATCCAATACTAAATAAAACTTGCTATGCAAGAATAAATGGGAGAACTTGGTGGTATCAATATGACACACCATCTTGAGAATCTCATTTCCATTACGGCTGGCTCGGAAAGTGATTCCATCAAAATTCATATCGCTTGGATCCAAGGCACCATGAACGGATGGCTTCCTATAGAAATCGCTCTGTCCTTTAGAAGACTGCAAACTATCTATAAACAAACACTCATTTTGCCTCATTTCCATCCACTTTTTCTTTTGCTGTGAGCGTATCTTTGTCAACGATATGATCTCATTGCTAATGACAGTGAAAACGGAAGAAACGCCTCCGTACAGCATAGACTTACTTATATCTGTGAATGCGCCTCTGCTTTTTGAACGATAGATAGCAGCTACTTGATTCAGTTTCTTTCTGGTATCATCATCCATTTGGTTGACATTCACCTCAAAATTATCCATCTGCATATTTTGCAAATTACCCATCATGCCATCTTTAGGTTGTACACCCGTCATCGGCCCTTGAGCAAAAGAACGAGAACTGCAAATTAATAACAACAGCAATAAAACAACTTGCTTCTTCATCTTTTTATATCATTTATGTTTATACTTACGTTAACTATATCTTTATATTCGTCCTTCTCATTCATTGCCATCTATCAAGATAAAGGCATCAGAATACATAGGATCATCAAAATTCTTCTCAACAATAAGGTCAGGAAGTTGAGAACGGTGATAACGTTCTTCTATCGTTGCCGTTTTCAGATACAATCTCGCCTTGGAAAAAGCTTCATGCAGTGGATTTCCCTGACCAAGATATTCATACATTTTTCTCATCAACAGCATAGTAGCCTGATCATCAACACTCCACAGACTTGCAATGATGGCTTTCACACCTGCAGTTTTCAATCCGCGCTGAAGTCCATACACACCATCTGTACAAATATATCCTAAGCCCGACTGACAGGCAGACAAGACAACAAGACTAACATGAGACAAGTCTTGATCTGCCAACTCTCTTGCAGACAAGATGCCATCATAATTATCAGGACTGAAACTACTATTGCTCATGCAACTTTCCGCTCCTGCCAAAAATAAGCAACTATTAGATAACTGTTCGTCTGCTGATGCTGGTATCAAGTCAGAAGCATAGGATGTAGAATTTGACAAATATCCATGTGTTGCCAGATGAATGACAGAATATTTCCCTAAGAGATTTCGCAAAACTCCCTCGGAAGCTTGCATTCCAACCAAAATACTATCCTTTGGATTGTTCCTGTAAATAGAAATGCTATCAACCTCTGTTAGTGAACCGGACAAATAAGGAAGACCCATAATCTCATGCGACATTCTGTAATATGCTACCTTATCATTATTCTTTCCTTCTTCTTCTTTTTCTTTCGACTCATAGTTCACACCACCACAAAATAGAACGTTGCTAATTTTCTGTTTGTGTGAACGCTCTGCCAACAACCTGGTGGAAGTCATTCTATAAAATGATTTCCTTTCCAACTTTTCCGGTAAAAGATATTCTATTGCAAGGAGATGCAATAAATCATCTGCTGCGAAATATATAGACTTAGACTGCCCTATTACATTTATTAATTTACGATTCCATATTAAATTCCTCAAATTCAAATTCCGATAAATCAGGTTCTTCATCTCTGACTCATTGGAAGATAAAGCTTCTCCTAAGGTAATACCATTCTCCAAGGGATAATTAAATAAGGAATCATATGAAACAATCTCTACAAATACAGGGCTCTTGCTCTCTTTGTTAATCACTAAAGCACCTATATAAATTTCTCCTCTCTTTTCATAAGTGATAAACTCTATGGCCGATGAACCTCGCGGCATAGCTCTTTTCACATCCAGCCAAGTAGTTCGAATGGAAGAAAGAGTTTGTTTTCTATTCGATAGACTCATGTCTGGTTTGAATTGCCTATTCATTTGCAGTAGAATAGCTTTGCTGAACAAGGCTACATCATAGAGAAAACCTGCATCCCTGCCTTCCAGACGATAACAGTCTGTGGCAAAAGGTTGCTCTGCCAACCAATACTGTTCTCTTTCGGAAGCTGACATGCGGACAAAATTCTGATCAATAAACTTTTTGGACAAAGCGAGATATTCCTTATAATATCGTAAAGCCTGAGGGTTATAAATTCCTGTCCCATCATACTTCACCATGAGAATCTTAGCTGTTTTGCGCAATGCTTCTGCTCTTCTTTTGTCGTCACGATACTGTTTGAAATAACCCAATATGGATTGCATGATTTCATAGGCTTCGTTATATTTCCCGTTACGAGCTAAGCATAAAGCCCGTTGCGACATAATCTCTTGGCGAAGAGATTCCATACCTCTCACTCGTGCATTCTCCTTATATCGAGGTCCAGCCAAAATAGAATCGAGCTGAGTGATAGCTTCCGAATACCTACCCTGCTGATAGTATATTTGAGCCAAGTCATCTCGTAATGCATCAGCAAAATCAAAATCTGCAGACTTCATTGGCAAAGCCATTTTTAGATATGCCTCTGCCTCCTGATATATTCCTTGCAAAAAACAAGAATTACCTGCAATCCTATATAAATCGGCAAGACAAGTATTATAGTTAGCTTGTTCTTTAAAAACATGTTTGCCGAATATATCCATCAGACCTTTGCTACAAGCATCCATTTCCTTATATAGTCCTAACTTATAAGCCACCTCTCCCAGACTTTTCTTTACAGCCCAATATGGCATCAAAAAATCATCTTCATGAAGATCGATTACAGTTATACCTTTCTGCGACAAACTATTGTCCATCTCCCTTTCCACCTTTTTTAGTACATCAAAGGCTTTGATATATTCCTTTTTCTCATTCAGGTCGTAAGCCATGAAATAATCATCTACCACCTGATTAGAGAAAAAATGTTCTTGTGCCTTCCCTACAAAGGGGGAAAAAGACAACAAAGCAAACAGAAGAAGAACTTTACTCATCATACCTTTCATTTTCCAGGATTGTAATTAACGATTACAAAAGCCATATTTTTACCAGTCTTGTTTTGTATCGACAGCTTAAAACTATCACTCTTTGATACCTTTTTGTCGAGTTGTACAAAGCAAGTCCCATCCCTCATAGTAGCTTTACCAAATATTTTTCCTCCTTTGGTTACTGAAACTGTAAATAACGATGTATTATGATAAGGCAGAACTGCAAACTGTTGCAATCCCTGTCGCCCCGTTATCTCATAGCTCACAGACATATTCTTCTTAATCGTAATCTCAATAAAAGAAAACTTATACCGCTCATCTTGCCCATTACGGAATCTGCCACCCATATTGGTTACGCCATTTTGTCTTTTAGCAATGCGGTATCCCATGTCATTAATCCCGAACATCGTCACCCTATCTTTTACAGTACATTCGCCATGCCTATCTATATCAATTTCATCCATGAGAGTCCATTGTTTGTCAAAAAGGAATTCACGAGACACTTTATTAGCATTTGCTGAAGTACGCAAAGATTTACACCTATTTATAATAGTGACCATTTCCTTGGGTACATCGGTTTGGGCATAAGCAATATTGGGACATACCATCATCAATATCAAAACTATGACTGTAACCATCTCCTCTGGCCAAAAGTTGACCAAAGAATCAGAATAGTTCTTACCCTTCGCATTGGTTATCTTTTTCTTTGGAAATAGTTTTTTATCCATGTTGTCTGCAATATATTGTTGCAAATCAGACAGTTTGGGTCTTCTTGAGGACTCGAAAAGAAGACATCTATGAATCAGACTGCTCAAAGTTTCGCTACAATGAGAGACACCTATATAAGGAACTTCCGTTTGCGGTGTCTGGGTTCTATCATCATCTGCACCAAAGGCTGGCATTCCCATCAATGCATAAAAGGCAAGATGCCCGATTTGCCAAACATATTCGCTTTCCTCTACATTTGATTTTTCTACATTTTTCTCTAAAAAGCAGAACTCATCATGATCTACTCCTATCATATAAGGATTCAAATGAGCAGGTGTTTTGTCGAACCTTGCTCTCAACAGGAAATCCATCAGATGCCATATGGAATTTTCTGTCATATAGCCGACTATCTCATCCAAACAAATCATCTTCTAAATATTAAAGTATCAATAATATTTCCTCCACGTTGCTTCAATGAAACAATTTCTGTAGAAGGAACTGCCCAAAATGTACCTTGCGTTGCTTGTCCATCCGCCTTAGAAACGATTCCTATCACTAAAATTCTATCTTGAATTTTCGCCAAGACAGGACCTCCAGAATTGCCAGGATTGATAGGTGCAGACATTTGTATGCAACCTGCTATTTCGCTATCATTCTTTACCAACTCCACATTCTGACTATTACCAAATGCCTTTGCGCAAATACCTTCTTCCTGGTTATCATTCAATGGAAATCCGATGGCTACAATGTCTTTATCTGCCTGTTTCCTAAAAGCCTTCATATCCTTCATATCTGCTAATTGGAGATTTCCCTTCAGACCTTTGGATTCCACATAGGCAAAATCACCCAATTCCATGTCACGTCTGGATGCTAATGGAACAATGGTTCGCCAATATATAGGATGCTGATCAGTTCCAAGACAAACGACTTGATCTCTCGACTTATTAAAATGGAAATCTGTGGAATAATACTCATATAGTTCAAGACCCTTGCTGATTATACAATGAGCCTTGACTTTATATTTTTCTTCTCCCAACATCATATTACGAGTCTCTGCCATCGTTGCCAATCTCACAGCAGGAGACATCTTGTCATCATAAGAAATTCCATTCCAATCCTCGTCATTTATCCAAGGTTCTACACAATGACGAGCTGTTACAAACAAGCTATCACATGTCAGGAAACAAGTTCCAGCAACCTGCCTATCTAAAGCAATAGCTTCCAACATCTGTTCCTCCATCTTTCCATTTATAATGCTGTCTTGTAGAAGATAAACGGAATCTACATGAATATGATAAATAGAAGCATCATAAGCATCTATGTTCTCATGACGAAGGATATGATAATCTTTCCTGAAACACATTGACAAAGCGGATATCAAAAGTGCCAAAAATGCAATACCAGCTATCCCATATTGAATTTTTCGATTTGGCTTATACTTCTTATAAACAACTCCCATCGAAGCACTATATTCGCCATCATTATACATAGAAAACAAAAGTGATATGATCTTTCCATCAACCACAAAAGAAATCAAGTCGCCATCTTTCAAGGATTGGCAAATATTCAATCGTTTCCCATTAATCTGCAACTCATGGAAGTCTGTTCGTCTGATGATAAAATATCCTTTCCCTTCTTGTTTGCACAAAATGGTTGCAAAAACTACAGGTTCAAAATCAGAAGATTCAGGCAATCTAAGTTCGCAACAGTTTGTCTGTCCTATATCCAACTTCTGGGCTCCACATAGGAAGAAATCTCCTACTTGCTTTTTATCTACAGAATTATGGTATGTCAACTTATAATACATGATATTTCGAAATTCATTTAGTAAGAGAACAAAAATGGAACTCCTTAAAAACTAACGGAAACAGCTTTTTACTATGAGCGGAATGCCTTGAGTAAGTGCCAAGTCATAGACATAGACTTGCTTACCTGTCGCATCAGGACGTAGGTCATGAAATGCCCTTATGTCATAGTGTATTTTCTTTTCACGAAATTTCTTTTTTAAAGATATATCCTTCTCTATCATTTTCTGCTCATCGTCAGTCACAGGTCGATAACCAAGAATTAGTTCTTCCATATCCCATCTGTTGTGTTCTACCTCTGTCATTATCTCTATTTCTTGCTTTGACAAAGCATAATACCTTTGCCAATCTTCCTGCCCATGTCCAAGCGAATGCATTTTGGAACCAATGGTCATGGCATTGAATATATTGGAATATTGCTTTGGAAGCGAACCAACTTGTGCCCACAAACTATCCAATTTGCTTTCATCAATAACCGATGGAGACGAAATGGGAGCATTATGTGGCAATGAGAAACAATAATCATATACATAATTCACTCTCATGGCAAGTTGCTTCAAGGATTCAAGAATTCCCATTTGACATATATAACTGCCAAATGGGAATACAGTTTGATACCTATCGTCATTCTTAATCAAGTTCATCATATCGCTCTCTTCTGTATAGCACAACACAGGAATCTGATTCTTATACAACTCCTCTGGCAGCGTAAACGCTTCTATAAAGTTGCGTTGCTGATCGTCCGTACAAATTGCCACTGTAAGTTGCTGATTTTCCGATTCGCCCCATTCCGACAGTTTTGTCCTCAAAGCATCATTGCGCAAATTTCCGTTCACAAACTCCCACTCCACATCCACAAAATCTTCACGAGTCTTACCATACATAGGTTGATGACAAAGACAATGGGGATTTTCTTCCTCAAGATTGATGATTCTATAATAAGAATTATCAAACAGATGCTGATAGCGTTGTATCAATTGATCTTTCCATTCATAGATATCATCCGCCACAATAGAGATACGTGTTCTCAAACGATGATCACGGCAATAATTAGGATAATGAGCCACTAAAGCTGCATTGATGCCCAAAGCCTCCACCAAATCATTCTTGCCAAAGATGACCAGATGCACCGTGGTTTCCGAGTTTACATCAATAGGTTTTCTGTCTAAAGCTGGATAAGGAGATTTTATATGTGGTAATTTAACGAAGATAGACTTCGCCATAAAATCCTCTTGGGTCGTGGCAAGAACATCCACCTTCTGATATAAATCATCAGGAATGCCTGTTGTCTGCAACAACCACAAAGACGTCATATTGCTCAACAGCAAGTAGCATTCCAATCGCTCATTTCCATGCTCTGCTAAAGAATACTTCTCTGCTTCAGCGATAAGTTTCCGAACGACTTCATTATCATTTCTATCTTTATCTTCTATCAGCATACCTATATGTGTCTTTATTTAGTTGATTTCTGGCAACTCATCAAACTTGAGGATAATACTATCTGTTGAATAACGACGAATCGTATTGTCTTTTACTTTTTTACCCACATTAAAATTCAATTTTTTCAACAACTTTATGATAGGCTGAGGAATTGTCAAATCATTTCCTCCCTTTTCATTATAAGCCATGAAATAGAGATAAATAGGTTTCAAGACAGGGGATTTATCCTCGTCATTTACTACAACAAGATTAAAAGCCTTGCCCAACTTCACGTCGCTTTCGTAGAGTTTCTTCATACAGTAAGCCTTACTATCCAGAAGAATATATGGGCTTCCATCCCTATTAACCGTAGGTAAATCAGAATCTTCGGAGAAGAGATATGTCGTATCCTTTGCCAATAGATAATTTTCCTTTGCCAATAATTTTTCAAAAGTATGTCGTGTGCCACTTCCTGTACTCGTAGTAAACACATTTACATGATTTTTCTTACGATTGGCTATAATTGAAGCAAGTTCAGAGCTGGTGATTCTTCTACTATCAAAATCCTTAATCATGTGTTTGAATACATCATCGTTTTTTAAACAAACACTCAGCGTATCATAACCTACCTTCACCTCTATAATAGAACCTTTCTGAATGAAAGAGTTTTTAGAAGTGACTGTTAAGAAACAGCTATCTTTAGCCTGTTCCGCTGATAAACAAACAGGATAATACTGACGTTCATTAGCATCGCCAGGAGTAATCACTTCCTCTGTTAACAAAAGCCAGGCATTACTACTTGGAAGGTGTACATAATAACCGCCATCAAAGTTACGCAGGTTGAAACCAGGATGATTTCTCTCAATGAAATTTGCTGCAGAACCACCACCAGTCAATAATAGTATTGGAGACTTAAACAAGTTTTGAGCCAATATCGCAACTCCTATCAAGACCACAGCAGTCACCACTAATCCTATTGGTTTGAGATATTTTTTTATGAATCCCTTACATGATTTACTCTCCTTATGTTGCGACACGAACTTCTTGATACGATCCTTTGCTTTCGCTATTAAATCTTCATTATTTTTATAAGAAACATAGAACTGGTTGATAGAACCTTTCAAGAGTCCTTCGATATATAAGATATCTGGAGTTTGCTCTGTAAACTCTTTTAAGAATACTAAGATTTGCGGATGCTTTTTCAGTTTGAGCTGCTGATAAGCTACCAAGAACTCTTTTTCCGTATAAGGACCTATTTTACCTTCCAATACGAAGATTATCAAGTCTGCCTTGTCTTGAATATATGTATTATATTCTTCTTGGTTTTCTCCAAAATTCTCATACGTTCTTATGGAGAGACTCGTATCATTTCCAGAATGTTCAAACTCTGCATTGATATCATTTCCTAAGGCTTTAAGAGCCGTACGCTGCAGCTTCAGGTCTTTTGCCCCTGCTACAAAAATATGAATCTTTTTCATCGTTTTAATATTAAAGATGAATACATAAAACTAATAACTTCTCAATATTTTTGGAATTGCCAGCATTAAGAAGCAATCATACTTCATATTTCCTGGGTCAATCCGTCGAAGATCCTGATAAGAGCAAAGGTCAATGTGATGCCCTTTTTTCTTTAAAGATTTGCGATATACATTGCGGGAAGTTCCGAAAAGTTGAGCATCCTCCCACCGTTCTTCGGGAGTAAGTGGAGAAAAACCAAGGATGAGTTTCTCTACGTTCCAACGGGCATGCTCACATTGTGCCAATACCTGAAGATTATCTTTCACTATAGCAAGAAGTTCTTTTTCGTCTTTTGTTAACAAATCATCAGGTTTGTCCAATACAGACTTGATACGTGTAGGAATGCAGTCGGAACAAAATACGTTGGAGAGTTTATTACGCAAATTTATCTGATATGCAAGTGTCATATCATTTTCTTTATCTGAACAAAGACTATCCCATTTTTCTTTTGTTTCTTCTAACGGTTGTTGATAGCAGAAATAGAGCAATGCCTTGCCATAACGTTCGGCAGTATTCGGATCGTCGGGAGGAAGGTTGTCTATGTCTGCACCTACATTATATACCATGTTTACACGACGGGCATTTCGAACGTCTATTTTTTGAGTACTATGGCTTATTTTCCCAAGTACGTCATTATCGATTATGACAGGTTGCAAAATGCTACCTTCTTCCCTTTTCGGGGTGTATTCGTTAAATTCATCGTCTTCGTAGGCTACGAGTTCTAATTCTATGTCGATATATGACTGCTTATTGATTACCTCATAAGTTTCCCTTGTATTACCATTTACAAGACTACACTTACAGACATCAGGCAAATTGCAGAGATATTCATCCTTCTTCAACTCTTTTAAAATATTGGGATGCATGTTACGATTATATAGAATCGTAATCTTGGTGCAGTATTCGGGAATGCACTTTTTGCCTGCACCCTCTCTGAAATTAGGAAAATGAGCCACCAATGCTACTTGTCTGGCAACATACAAAGCCATAGGGGATGTATAATGAATTATGACATGGACATAATCTGACGAAGAATACCGAATTCCATCAGCACCCATATTCTTATCCTTACTTAATTGTTCGAGTACATATTCCCTTGCGCAATACCAACCTTCAATGATTTTCTCGTCAAAGGAGTCTTGGCATTCTGCAAAATCTCTCTGTTCATAAGGAGGCAACGGACGCATCTTTCTGAAAAGATCCTCCATGTAACCTATATTATTATTTAAGTCTAGCATTTTCATCTGTTTTTTTACGATAATCGGCAGTTTGCTGCGTAAGATAAATATTACTGTTGCTTGCATCATATCCCGAAGGACTCTGATAGAGTTGCAAGTCGAACCATCCCATCGCCTTAATTACGTGTTCCATAATTTGAGATTGCTGCCATTCAAAGGCATCGAGCATTGTGTCTGTAAGATAGACTAAAAGTTGGAGAGGAAGTCCCTCACTGGTCTGTTCAAGCCAGCGCACTATCAAGCGCGGCTGCTGTGATACGTTTGGATTGTTCATCAGCCAATGATAAATGTAAAGACGGAAAACCTCTATATTTAGCTTGTCACATTTCACTTCCTTTTCAACAAAAAAGTTTTCTACATCCAATGCTCTTCGCAATCGTTTAATATCATTGTCTGTCAATGGGTGAACCCAACCAGAGTCAATAATAAATGTCTTTTTCATCAATCTTCCGAGCGTCTTACCTTCTAACATACGCTGGCTGTTCTTGAAATGATCAGCATGCAGGATAAAAGTAGGGAATGCAGATGTTGTTGTATCCCAGTTTTCTACTGTTACGGTGGTGAGTGATATGGTTCGTACAAATCCTTCTATACCCTTTGTAGGTACTGCAATCAAGTCGCCAATCTGCAGCAGTCCATTTGCACGAAGATAAAAAAATGCAGCAACACTCTTGATGGTATCCTGGAATATCCAACCGAGTACCGCACCAAATACAGTAATAATTGCCGTATCTGTGGGATTATTGTTTTGTAAATTTAAACAACATACTATCACAACAATCCATAATCCAAAAGCAGCCAACAAAGAAATTTGGCTCCATGTGATATACGTTTCCTGTCTGCGCAGACTGAATATCCTATTTAGAGTTTTAGTCACAAACCATGCACCCCACAGAAAAAGCGTCATTAATGTGACTATCAATATTTTAGAAACAAATATATATCCTAACCGCCAAAAAACATAAGCTATCAAGACAGATGTCAAGGATGTAGGAATCATACAACGTTCACACTTCGTTTTAAGTAATGCTCCCAAAATCAACCTATGGCATTTTGTGGACGATAACTCTCTCCGATAGTCATACACACTACCCATGAACCATAAGAAAAGAGCCATAAGTATGATTGATGGCAGGATTATGTCTCCATAAGTAAGATCCTGTAGAAAATCTAAAAATCTCCTGAGAATATCATATTGCCCAAATAATGAATAGACACGACAAGAAGACGAAAAACTATCCATGGATAGAAGAAAATACAATACAAGTTTTATAACAAGACATACAGCCCATAAAACAAGTAAGGGTATCATCAATCTGTTATTTGTTTTGCTTTTGAATATTTGCATATTTTTATTTTCTCTTTATTTCAAATCCCAATTTCTTTACCAGTTTCAGTGTCTGCATCGCCATTTCCTGATCATACAGTTTCGCATCAAGAGAAACATCATCAAGATTGATAGGAAAAGGCCCATATACAAACTTTCTACTTTGAAAATGTTTCAATTCTTTGTATAAAATCATTCGGGACGTATGCCGTTGCGACATTACAAAGACCTTCAAGTACAACAAATACTCGTTGCTGTCCAGCAGCTCTTCCTACACGACCAACCACTCCAGTAAATGAGCCTGCAATTACTCTCACCAAGTCACCACTTTTAAAATGGCAACGTTCTGGTGGCAAAACCATGATGTGCTCACTATTTACACTTGTCAGTTTAATGAAGTTCATCATCTCGTTATCTGGGATGATTACAGGAGGATTTTTACCCGTTACTGGTTCGATAGGCTTAGTCTTGTCGGTGTAGTATTTTAGCCAAGAAGCAGTGAGCGCAGGCTTCCTAACAAACTCATAAGTTTTCTCACGAGTCATATAGGCAAAAATAATATTAGGAAGCAGAGGCTCTTTAATGCGTTTCCGCCTCCCATCAATTTCTTTTATGACATCATGCATTGGCAAATATGTCTCAATATTCTTGGCTTGAAGAAAACTGAGAGCCTTCTCTGTTCTACCATAAGTAGCACGTAGAACAAACCATTGCTTCTTTTCTTTTGGCACACAATCCGAGGACACCCCTGTTTGTGAGTTCATAGCCTTTTGACCTTGAACTTTGGGGGAGGTACTGGAAGTAAATCCAGCACTGGAGGGATTTTTACCGCCTCGTCGGGTGTCTGCATTAGGCAATGCGTCCATATCTATGTTTCTGTT
>OQVU01000548.1_pt1 | contig 14313 bp, 12 predicted proteins | sample 1691611 | NCBI WGS metagenome assembly OQVU01 (sample SAMN03418272, study PRJEB22391) | human gut metagenome | biome: human-gut; feature: organic feature; material: feces | host: Homo sapiens | place: Tanzania | collected 2013-01
ACCTCCCTCATGCTTCCCGTTTTATGAATGACAGAAAACAATAAAAAAGAAAGTAGAAACATTGCATTATGGGTGTTACAATAAAAAATAAAGTAGTGGGTGTTGTCGTCGGATACGATATGGCTACCTTTGCCATTGTCGGTGTGCGTGGCGACATTATTGCTCGCGACTCTTTCTATATATCGACCTACCACGATATCAACGATTTCGCTGGAATGCTCTGCGAGAAAATTACATCGCTCGTCGCTGCCAATGGTGGCATGGAGAGCATCCGTTCGGTAGGAATCAGCGTGCCCAGTGGCAACTATGTGACGGGATGTGTGGAAAATTCTCCGAATATGCCGTGGAAAGGACGCATCCCCTTGGCATCTATGTTGCGCGACCGCTTGGGCTTGGCAGTAGGTTTGGGTAATGATGCCCATGCCACTGCAGTAGGCGAGGCAGCTTATGGTGTAGCTCATGGTATGCGCAACTTCATCGTTGTCTTGTTGGGCAATGGTGGACTGGGCAGTTGTTTCTTCTGTAATGGTCGTGCCCATTTAGGTGTAGAAGGCTATGCCGGCGAATTTGGCCATACCTGTTATAAAGTGGGTGGTCGCAAGTGCAGTTGTGGTCAAGAGGGATGTCTGGAGGCTTATGTCTCGGCACGTGGCATGATACAGACTGCTCGTGAGATTCTTGATCAGCATCCAGAAATGGACAGTATGTTGCGCCGTATGCCTGAAATGACTATGAAGATCTTGAAGCAAGCTTGCGAAATGGAAGACAAGGTGGCATTGGAAACCGTGCGCTATACGAGTCGCATCTTGGGTATGAAACTTGCCAACTATGCTTCCATAGTCGATCCTGAAGCTGTTATCCTCACTGGCGAACTTGCCATGTTCGGTAAGTGGATGATGCCCGACCTTCGTGCTTGTTTTGAAGAGAATGTGTTCCACAATAGCCGTGACAAGATAGAATTGCTCTTCTCCGATTTCGATGAAGGGGAGCGAGACATCCTTGGAGCCAGTGCCTTGGCATGGACGGTGAAGGAATACTCGTTGTTTAAGTAAACTGTAGGAATGGATATAGAACATATCAAACAAATTATTTCAAACAGTCCCAATCTCAGTACCGTCCTCGGCATGGAATTTATCTCCACTCCCGAGGACGATATCTGTATGGCACGTATGGCTGTTGATGAACGCACACGTCAGCCTTTTGGCTATCTTAGCGGTGGCGCTTCGTTGGCATTGGCAGAGAATGTGGCTGGTGTCGGTTCGTCGGCACTCTGTCCCGGATGTGCCTGTGTGGGCATTGAAGTCAGTGGCAGCCATGTCAAAGCTGTGACAGAGGGGGAGACGGTGACCGCCACTGCACGATTGCAACATCGTGGAAAGACCCTTCATGTGTGGAATGTAGAACTCCGTGATACGTCTGGTGATTTGATATCCACTGTGCGTGTCACCAATTATATCATACCATCCCATGAATGAAACAACAGCTTTTGCCATATATCGCTTGCCCCATCAACAGCAGTGTGTGCTGGTGGATCAGATTGGCGGACTGCCACGCGAGTTGCCATCGTGTGCCGAACTGTGTGGCTGCGAGGGATTTGTCATGGCTCCCTTTGCTCCTTCTGCAGATTGTCCTATATTGCTGTTGCGCCCGGACAGGGTATATACTTTTGCTTGTGCAGACCATGTGGAGGCATTGATTCCTATAGATTCGGTAGAAAATATAGAATCGCAGATTGAACCGCAACCTTTTTCTCATGCCGACTATCAGGTAGATTTCGCCAATTTCCACGAGCATCTTGTCAATGGCGAGTTTAGCAAACTCGTCCTTTCCCGCAGTGTTGACATCAAGCGCAAGCCAGGTCTTACGGCAATCAGTCTTTTTGCCGAAGCCTGTCGCCGTTATCCACGGGTGATGGTGGCATTGGTTTCCACTCCGCAGGCAGGTACATGGCTTACTGCCACTCCCGAAATTCTGTTGTCGGGCAGTGGTCGTTTCTGGCAGACCATGGCTCTTGCCGGCACCATGCCCTACAGCGACAAGGTGCGGTGGAGCGATAAGAATATTCAAGAGCAACGTTATGTGGCTACTTATGTCACTGAGGTGTTGGAACACTATACTTCCGATTTCACCGAACATGGTCCTCGCACGGTGCGTGCTGCCCATTTGGCACATCTGCGCAGCGATTTCCATTTCACCCTGTCGAATACCGACAGGGTAGGAGAACTCATTCAGGCACTCCATCCCACACCGGCTGTATGTGGTCTGCCCAAGGATGAGGCTCGCCAGTTTATCCTTGCCAACGAGCATCACGACCGTCGTTATTATAGTGGTTTCATGGGACCGTTGTCACTTCACAATACGACCCATCTCTATGTCACCTTGCGCTGCATGCAACTCTTCAACAGTCATTGTCGCCTTTATGCCGGTGGTGGCATCTTGCCAGAAAGTAGCGAACAGTTGGAATGGCAGGAGACCGAAGCGAAGCTCGACACCATGCGTCGTCTTTTCCAGTAATCATTGCTTATAAACACTAAATTTCTCGTGATGTATTATTCATCGAAAGAAAACGTCAATATCCTCACCGCTTTATTGGTTGCCCATGGTGTGCGCCATGCTGTGGTGTGTCCCGGCAGTCGCAATGCTCCTATAGTCCACAACCTTGAGGCTTGTCCCGATATTCAGTGTCATCCGCTTACCGATGAGCGATCGGCAGGCTTTTGTGCGCTGGGCATTACTGATGCTACAAACCAACCCGTAGTGGTGTGTGTCACCAGTGGGTCGGCATTGCTCAATCTCGCCCCTGCTGTGGCAGAGGCTTACTATCGCCACCGCCCATTGGTCGTGGTTTCTGCAGACCGTCCTCCCCAGTGGATTGACCAACTCGATGGACAGACCCTGCCGCAACCTGATGCGCTTGGACGCTTTGTGGCAAAGGCTGTCACTCTGCCGGAACCTGCTGATGATGAGACACGATGGTACTGCGAACGGTTGGTCAACGAGGCCTTGTTGGAACATCGCGCGCCTGTACATATAAATATAGCCATCAGCGAACCGCTTTTCGATTTCTCTTGCCCCTCGCTTCCTGCTGTTCGTTGCATGGAACGCATTGAGGCTGAGATGCCCAACCATGTGTTGAGTCACATCGGCCGTATGTTTATGTTGTCCAAACGGCCTATGCTTATCAGCGGTCAACCCTTCAACCGTCGGTTGGATGAGATGGTGATGCTGGTAGAACACGACGAGAGCTATGTGCCCGACCTCGTGGTCTATGTTGGCTTACCCATAGTGAGCAAACGGGTAAGGAAGTTTCTGCGACGTTCCAAAGAGTCGTGGCTGATCAACGAAACAGGCGAGGTCAGCGACCCCTTGATGAATCTCACTAAGGTCATGGTGGGTGATCCTGATATGGTGGTTGATCATTTACACTTCCTGCTCGAACAAGATCCCCATCCGTTTGTGCAGCGTTGGCAGACCTTGGCGGCAAAGGTTGATGAGGCTGTGAGTACCTTTGATGCTCCTTTCTCGCAGCTGCTTGCTGTTTGTCAACTTGAAATGCGATTGTCGGCATTGCCCATGGTCTATCGCCATTATGCCAACTCCACCGCCATCCGACTGGCGAATAGTTTTGCTACGGGTGCGTTATGGTGCAACAGGGGTGTCAATGGCATTGAAGGGTCACTATCTACTGCTGTCGGTCAAGCCATGGGAGTCAGTCCGTGGCCTTTGTTCTGTGTCATCGGCGACCTCAGTTTCTTCTACGATCAGAATGCACTATGGAACAATCAGCTACCATCCAATCTCCGCATCCTGCTGCTCAACAACGGTGGGGGAGGCATCTTCCGCCTTTTGCCTGGACTGGAACAGAGTCCTGCTCGCGACGCCTTGGTGTCGGCAGCCCATCATACTACTGCCGCAGGCATCTGCCAACAGTATGGAGTGGGTTATCTCACCGCTGTTGATGCTGATTCGCTTACTGATGGGTTGCAGTGGTTAGTGTCTGCATCCGATCGTCCTTTGTTGCTTGAAGTCACCACCGACGCCGCCATTGACGAGCAAGTGATGCGCAGTTACTATCAGACTATTCTCAGATTTCCTATAGATTGATTCCATCAATCGGTCATTAGCGATTATCGCTTTTGGAGTAAAGCAATCGGGCAGGAAGAAAACATCATGGTGTTTCTTCCTGCCCGATATTCATGATTTCAAAATCGGCAGTTTGTCCGATATGAGTTTATTGCTTGTGCTGTGAAGCATAGCGCAGCATGTTGAGCAACAGCTGTCGTCCTACAGCATCGGCTTTGTTCATGCCCTGAGTGTTGAAGGTATTCATCGACTCGTTCATACCGTCGAGATCCACCTTCTTCGTATAGGCTTCTGTTCCTTTAAGACAAGCAGGGATGTCGAGTGTGGTAATGAGTATTCTGCCACGTCCTGCGGGAATCTCGGAGAGTGCCGAATACACCTCTTTGCGATGGTCAGACACACAACCGACCAATACTTCACCGCTCATGTCGCGCAAACCGATGCGGCGACGATTGTAGGCTGCAAAACACTGATACTCCCAGTTGAACACACAGTCGGTGGGCAATCCTTCAAAGATGGGGTGTGACCGACAGAAGAAGTTGCCACCATACCATGATCGTCCCAAGGCTTTCTCTCCTCTATAGTCCATCACCTCTTTATCGCAAAGCAGATCAGCCCAGCGTGTGGGATTATCTACAATGACGAGGGTGTGGCCCGAATAAACCCACTCCAGAATATCGCTGTATCCACTTCCAAACTGTGTGGGTTCAAAGGCTCCTACTATCATCAGGTCTGCCTGTGGTCTGCCACGATGGTAATTCACCGTCTTCACGCCTTGTGCATCAAGGTAGGCAGCCAGTACACCAGTGGTATCAGCCACGGCACATACACCGTCAATACCTGTTGCATTCATAGCCACGGCATAGATCTTATCATCACCGGTAGCCACGGTGCGTCCGTGTTGTTGCAGTTGGGCTTCGATGCTGACATAACCGGCACAGGGAATGCGCACCTTCCAACCAGTCATCAGATTCTCGCCATAGACCACTCCGCCACTCACTTTGACGCGCTTTTTCATCTGTGACAATACTTTGCCTTGTGCGTCGCGTGCGGTGAGTTGAAGCATGGCTGGTCCGTGGATATCCTTTCTGTTGACGATATACACATCGGTAGTCGTCGTATCGCCAACGGCAAGCACCTTATGGGTGAGTTTCACTGAGAGATAAAGTGGACGGTTGTAACGGGCTATCAGCTGTGCATCGCCTTTGAGGTTGCGGTAGTTATCTACCACACCCGAATGGTTCTCCAGTTTCATCGCCTCCCATCCGTTGATGGCATAGGCATCTACTGTGTTGCTGATGTGAACATTCTCCATCACACGGCCTTGGTAGTAATATGCCACATTGCCCATCTGTCGAGTCAGACTGTCAACACAGGGGAATGCCTTGCTGAAACCACGGGTGCGGAGGAAATTGTCGTAGGCGTCATACCATGCTAAATAGTCGGCAGCCTCCCAGTTGTTGGTGCGTCCCGAACGGAGAATCTCGTCGCGGATGAGTTGCAGACGTGGCGGTGTGCCGATGGCTCCCTCTTCTCCCCAATATACTATTTCGCCTTTATTATCAGAGAAACGCAGGTAGTCGTCCTTGCCTTTGTAGATATAGTCATGATAGACACCGGGTCCGCCAGCATGGTGGTTGTCCCACCAACCAATGTTGTGGAAAGTGGTATCGCCGGGCATCAGGTGCAGTTTGAAATGGTCGTCGGGCAATCCCTCCGGATTCTTTCCGTTGCATGAATTATAGGTGAGGATGCGCGATGGGTCGAGGCGATGTGCCATTTGCATCTGTCGGCGGTCTTCTGCCTGTGGTGAAGCACCACGCTCGTTGTGCAGATTATAGATGACGAGTGATGGATGTGATCGGTCGCGACGTATCATACGTGCCAGTTTCTCGTTGCGGTAGTTGAAATAAAACTGGGTGTAGGCTGTACCGTCATCAAACTTGTTGGCGGGATATTGGTTGCCGCCGGGTTCCTCGAAATAGAGCAGACCGAGTTCGTCGGCTGCGTTGAGCACATCGGTATTGCCGATGTTGCGGTGGAAGTTGAGCATATTCATGCCCAGTTGTTTGGCGTCTCGCACCTGTTTGTAGGCGAGCTCGCGAGAAGGAGTAATACCGTTGTCGGGCCAGAAACTCCATGAGATGGCGGTGATGAGGGTGATGCGCTTGCCGTTGAGGTAGAACTGTCGGTCACCTTTTACGTCGCGCACTTCAAACCATCGGAATCCGAAACGTTGTGTCAACTCATCGTTGCCCAGTTTGGCGGTAAGTTCGTAGAGGTTGGGTTCTTCCACACTCCATAGTTTGGCTTGAGGCAAAGAGAGGGTCAGGGTTTTCTCGCTACCATCCATCTGTTCCTGACGACTCCATACTACCTTGTTGCTTCCGCGTTCTCTCAGTTCGAGTTTCAGCGGTGTGGCTTGTTTCACGCCTTCTGCTGCTATGTGTACTTTGACGGTAGAGGCGGTTGGGGTGTTCTCCACAAACATATCGCGGATAAACGTATTGTCGGTTGCCACGAGGTGAACACGTCCAGTGATTCCTCCAAAACCATGTGAGGGATTGGTGAGGTAGGCTCCCCACGCATAACACTGCGAGTCTTTCCAGTTGAAATTGCCGTTGGGGTCGGTGATGCGAACAGCTACCTCATTCTTTTGTCCCACTTTGGCGTATGGGGTGATATCCACTTCAAAGGGAGTGCTGTTGACCAAATCGTAGCCCACCAATTGGCGGTTGACGAAGATCTCGGCACGGAAGCGCACGGCATCAAACTGCAGAGCGATGCGCTTGCCTTGCCAGTTGGCAGGCACATCAACCTGCGTGCTAAACCATGACACGCCGACATAATTGCCGGTCACACCATAGGTCTGACCATTCCATCCCCACATCTCACCTTCCACGGTGGCAGGAAGATGCACACCAGTCTTCTGTGGGTGGTCGAGCAACTGCCATCCGCCTGTGGGCAGATTGACTGGCAGCGATGCCATGCTGACGGGCGGTGTGAAGAGTTTGTCGTTTGCCCACTGTGCTTGAGGATCGAGGGTGATGTCCCACGCTAATGGCGACAGGTCAATCTTGTCGCGTGCCGTACTCTGTAAAGCAACTGCAGAGAGGGCCATTAGTAACAATCTTTTGATTTGCATAATTGTTGTTTTTTAGATTAGTTAATATGTGATGTTTGGTAGGGTAGTGTGTAGTAGTTTGTCGGTGATTGCTGGGCTGTCAGACCGTAGCAGGACTCTTAGATGTCTTTCGGTCTGCCATATACATTCCCGTCAGAATACAGACGGCACCTATCAGAAAATAGATGGTAATCTTCTCGCCCAACACCCATGAGGCAAAGATCATCGTGGTGATGGGATTGAAATATACCCAGTTGGTGGCTTTCACCGCACCGAGTTTGGAGATACACCAGTTCCATGTCAAGAAACAAATCATCGATGCCAGACAGCCTAAAAACAATAGGTTGCCCACAACCACGGGTTGGGTCAGCACTGCCATGGAAGGCACGCCCGGCACCAATATATAATAAGGTATGATGGTCAGCACACCATAGAAGAATACCTTCCGCGTGATGAAAGCAGCACTGTACTTGTCGGTCATTGTCTTCATCAGCAGCGAGTAGAATGCCCAACAGATGCAGGCTGTAAATGCCAGGGCATCGCCCACGGGAGAAAGGTGGAGCACAAATCTGCCGTTGAGCACTACGATGATCATACCCATAAATGCCAATAGTGAACCTGTCAACTGCATGATATGGATGTGCGAAGAGCGATAGACCAACCGCACCAGTAGTGTGGCAAACAGTGGACAGGAGCATACGATGAGTGAAGTATTGGTGGCTGTGGTGTAGTTCATGGCTTCGTTCTCACTCAGGAAATAGAGTGAACCTCCGGTGATGCCCAACAACACCATCAGACCTTCGTCGCGCCATGAGTCAGCAAAGAGTCGTCGATGGTTGAAACAGAACATCAGCACATACGCCATGGCGAAACGCAGCGTGAATATCTGTGCTGGCGAAAGACCATTGATCATCAACACCTTGGTAGATACAAAGGTGGTGCCCCATATTGCTACAGTTAGGAATGCAACAAGATGGTAGAAGATGTTATTGTTTGTCTTTGGCATCTGAATCTTTGGTGTTATCACGAATCAATACAGTCTTTGTTGTGTGGCTATCGCTACACGCATGCAAAGATAGTGCAAACCGAGCGAAATACAAAGAAAAAACCAAATTTTTTCTTTTATTTCCGAGGTGCCGCCTATCTTGGGACTTCAGTCCAGAGATAGTGCAAACCGAGCGAAATACAAAAGAAAAACTCGTTTTTCTTTTCATTTCCGAACTGACGAACGAAGAAAGAGCAGAGTCAAGCTCGCTTGAACTATGCCTTTCAAGGAGGAAGAAAACCTTAAGGTTAGGTGCCGCCTATCTTGGGACTCCTGTCCAAAGATAGTGCAAACCGAGTGAAATACAAAGAAAGACCCTGTTTTTTTCTTTTCATTTCCGAGGCAGTTATGAAAAGGTCACACAGAAATCACGGAAATCACAGAAATATTATTATCCACGGAACACACGGAAGACACAGAAAGATTATAGTTGAAGATTATTCTAAAGATTTTTCGTTAAGATTTCGAGCCTGTAAGGCGATCCCTATAAAAACCCTTCCCAAAAGCGAGGTATTCGAGCGCATTTTCAGTTAGGATTTTTGTTAAAGATTATATTTTCAGCCTACCTGAATGATGTGTTATTTCTTGCGCTCGCGCAACATCTTAAATAAGATTTCCTCCAAAGATTTCTTGCGAAGCAACTAAAAACATCCACGGAACACACGGAAGACACAGAAAAAGATGTTGGTTAAAGATTATTTTCAAGATTTTCGTTAAGATTTACCATAGGTTATTTTTCTTGCGACTCGGCAAAGAATCAGCATCGCTATAAGCCAAATACATCCTTTAATCAGGTTATGATGCTCTATCGCTTTGATAAGAAGTTGCGTTTGCTTATCTTTAATGAGATTGAAAAGATAGAGGTTGCTGTTCGCAGTGCTATAGTCAATGTAGGTAGTGAGATGACAAATAACCCATTTTGGATGACAGAAAGTGAGCCGTGAGATTATCTGTACGGTTATCGGCGGTTTGCCTTATGGAAATCGTCGTTTACCGTACCGATAATTTGGCGTTTTTGGTGGCTTTATGACAAATCCACGACATTTCGTGTTAAAATACCATATAAGTAAGTAACTAATTGCGTGTTTTTGTACGAAAAGCAGTATCTTTGCAGCGGAACAATACGTTATAACGAAATGAAATCACCAGAGCAGATAAACAAGATAGTGGCGGTTGTACTGTATATATTGCAGCACTTCAAAGACGGCGTGGACTATATCAAGTTGTTCAAAATCATGTATTTTGCACAACGTGAGTATTTGGCTACCTATGGTTTGACCATTGCCGAGGACACGTTTAAGGCACGCCAGTTAGGTCCCGTTCCATCGCTCACTTACAAGGTGGTGAAGATGGTAGAGAACGGCGACGAGTCGGCAGACCTCAAAGGTTTTACTTCTTCTATTCGTGTGGACGAAAACCAAAGGGTTTATGCCACGGCAGCACCGGACATGGACTATATAGCCGACATGGAAAAAGAGGAATTGGATAAGACGATAGCCCAATATGGCGGCGTTGACTCCAAGCGACTTTCGGAGTTGTCGCACGATGATGCTTACAAAGCGGTGTGCGAGCGTATGAAAGACGATCCGCAGAAAGACGTGCTTACACTCATTGACATTGCACGTGCAGGCGGTGCGTCGGACGCAATGGTAAACCATATTCGCCAGGTGCAAATTATCAAGGAGTCAATGGCATGTTGATAGACGATGCTAAAGGAGCATTGGCGGCACTCAAAGCCGAGATGCAGGAAGACAGGCGCATAAAGTCTGGCGCAGACCTCAACGTGGGCGATATTGTTTATCAGGACATGGACAGAAACGACGGTTTGGTACTCAACAAGGGCTACGATGATAGGTTGAAGTTTTTTGTTATTGTCGGCAAGAACTCAAAGGGCGATGCCATAGGGCTTTGCCTGATAAATTCGGATTTGGATTTTTACGAGAACGTGCCGGCTATGCAACGCTTTCAGTACATTTTGAAAGCCACCGACTACAAAGGAGTGTTGGAGAAAGACAGCCGTCTGGACTGTGCGCAGCTTTTTTCCATGAAAGCGAGAAAGAGCGTAGCGGTAAAGGCTGAACGTGTGGGACACCTCACACCCGAAGACGAGGCAAAGGTTTTGCCGCTTGTTGCATCATGCGGATTTATTGACGCACACATGAGAAAGGTTTACAGAATAGGGCAAAAATAAAATTTCTCAAAATTATGGGGATGGACGTTTAAACACAAAACGACATTGGTAGGAATATATGAAAGCCTAAAGGCGTATTTTGAGAATACACCAAAGGAACAGTTAAACAAAGACTGGGAAGAAATCAAGCATCTTAACGAGATTAGCCCCGACGTATTGGAATACGCCGAATTGGTAAAAGGCAAAAGTTAATAACGAATTAACAAAACAAACCCCGATAGGTTCAATCACTTATCGGGGTTTGTTTATTTGCGTATCTTCTTTTTGCCGTTCTGAATGATGTAAGTAGCAACTTCATTGATGCAGGAAAGTTTCGGCATACTATGGATCTGATTGATGGTGAGTTGCGTCGCTCACGAGAGGATTTTATCGACCATTTCAAACAGACATATTCTGATGTCTATCCTCCTGCATGGATTTTGGCAGAAGTGCTTCCTTTCGGTGTTCTAACCAATATATATAACAATATCCGGATTCCTCGAATAAAGAAGCGTATAGCCCAGAAGTTCGGCTTGCAAGTTGCTCCTTTTGAATCATGGCTTACAATCGTTGCTTTGACTCGTAACTCATGTTGTCATCATGCCCGTATATGGAATAAACAGAACACTATTCGTCCTATGATTCCTAATCGTATGACTGGGCATTGGATTTCCTTACCTACAGATCCGCTTCGTATCTATTTTAATCTGTGTATTATTAAATACTTTTTAGATGTCATTTCGCCTCAGAATGACATGAAGACGAAGATTAATACCTTGCTTGCGAATTATCCTGATATAGATGTTGCTGCAATGGGCTTTCCGCACGGATGGTCGAATGAGCCTTTATGGTAATTTTCTTGTAGTACATATACTTGAACTCTGATGTGGGAGTGAAACTGGCGGGCTGAAAGCCCAATGGTTTCCTTAGCCCAGGGTAACACCCTGGGGACATCATGTGACATATTCAGCCACGTCATGTTAAGGACAAAAGTAAAAGCCAGATTCAATCTCAAATATAATCTTTAATAAAAATCATTGACCAAAATGCGCAACAGTACGTTGCTCTATGGGAGGAATTTATTATGGATCGCCTTACAGGCTCGAAATCTTAATGAAAATCTCAAAAATAATCTTCAACAAAAATCTTTCTGTGATTTCCGTGATTTCTGTGTGACCTTTTACTGGTGGGAATATCTTTCTGTGATTTCCGTGATTTCTGTGCGACAAAAAAGGGAGGATGAGTGTGCGATAGTACCGCCCTAACTATATAAAAACGGGTAGTTAGGGCGGTGCTATCCTTGCGTGTCTCAGTTTTTTTGTTTATCTTTGCACCAATAAGATACGGTATAAATGAAATAAAATCAGAACGTTATGAATACAAACGGGATAATAGGACGTGAGTATGAGCAAAAACTCATACTGGAGCGTTGTAAAAGCAGCAAGGCAGAACTGATAGCAATCTATGGCCTATGGCCAGAAATCAATCATCATCGGAATTTAGACGGAATTTAAACGGATTTTTTGGGGTTGCTTACGCAAGAAATCTTGGAGGAAATCTTTGAGAAAAATCTTTGGCCTATGGCCAGAAATCTGTTTAATATTCCTATCTCCCTAAAATATTTCTTGCGCTCGCGCAACATCTTAAAAATGATTTCCTCCAAAGATTTCTAGCCTTCAGGCTACTAAAAAAATCCGCTTTCTCAGTGTGCTCCGTGGATAATAAAAATTTCTGTGTGACATACAAAACCAAATTCAATGAATTTCCTCAGCAAATCAATTGAATTTCCTCAGCAAATCAATTGAATTTCCTCAGCAAATCAATTGAATTTCCTCAGCAAATCAATTTGAATTACCAAACCATTTGGCGTGACAAATGCAGATCACCACATTCTGTGGTCGATCTGTGGTCGATGGAAACACTTTCCGACCACCATAAAACGTTATCGCACAACATGTTACACAGAACTGTGGTCGAGTGGTCGAAAAATACGCAATTACGTGTGTGCGCATATACACGTGTGCGCACGCGAGAAGCACGCACACCCCACCTGCCATACTTCTCCTGCCACCCCGATGTACCATTACCCAACACCACACCATCCAATTCCCCAAAAAGAAAGTCCGAGCAGCATCTACCACTCGGACTTCTCTTGTCTATTGATCTAAAACTACTTACCCGACAGACTTCAGATCTCAGACTTCAGACCTCAGACTTCAGACCTCTACTTACCCGAATACTAGTTCACGGTACATTTCCCTTTCTGCCAGTAGTCTGCTGGGAGACAACCTTTATCTACCAATGCGTTGTAGGCTGCCTCATCTTTTACTTTGAGTGTGCGAGATTTATTTGGGTCGACTCCTTCATCTGGCAACCAATCAATAAAGCGATCTCCTGTAATTTGGTCGCTTGGTGCCAACATTGTGACGGATGTTAAATCTGTGCAACCGTAGAACATGCCAACGTAGCAGTTATACGGTAATGTTTCAGCAGGCAATTCTGGGGCTTTTGTGAGTGAAGTACAGGAATAAAACATAAAATAATAGCACTTATTTGCTAACTGTGTAGCAGGCAAATCTGGAGCAGAGGTCAATACGGTGCAACCCTCAAACAAGAAACAAAAAAGGGCATTTCTGGTAGTAACTTTCTTAAAGTCTCTATAATCTAACAGTGTGCGAATATCACCTGTGCATGCTACTTTTGTGCTGTTGCCAAATATAATCTGGCTATATTTACTATAATCAGATGCTGTTCCCTTTAGGTTCTCAGTAGCACGCAGTTGCAGGTTGCCTAAGTCGCCACCGAAGGGAATTTCCTTGTCTGCTTCTAATGTTTTCCAATCATCTGTACCTACGGAATACTCTATGTTGCTGGGGAAATAACCATGATTTTCCAACTTGAAAGTTTGTGCTGCATTAGCACTAAAGGTGACGTAGGGAGTTCCGTCCAGCACATTGCATTTGCCTTTCTTCCAGTCGTTGGGAAGATAAGCTATATTATTTGCCAACGCATTATAGGCATCTACATCTTTTAATATGAGTTTGCGAGATGTAGCGTCGGTTCCTGCATTTCTTAACCAAGAACCGAAGCAACCAGTTTTGCTTATAATTTGGTCGCTTGGTGCCAGCATCGTGACAGATGTTAAATTTGTGCATTCTTTGAACATTTCACAGTAGCAGTTAGTCGCTAACTCTGTAGCAGGCAATTCTGGGGCAGACGTGAGACTTGTACAATCCTGGAACATATTAAAATAGCAGCCTTCTGCTAACGTTGTTGCAGGCAATGATGGGGCTGTATTGAGGCTTGTACAACCATAGAACATATATCTATAGCAGTTTTTTGCTAACGTTTCAGCAGGCAATGATGGGGCTGTTTTGAGATTTGTACAACCAGAGAACATAGCATAATAGCAGATCTCTGCCAATGTTGTAGCTGGTAAATCAGGAGCAGAGGCTAATGCTTTGCAATAATAAAACAAACCATAGAACTTGGCATTTTGGGTATCTACTGTCTTATAGATTCTATAATCCAACAGCGTGCGGATGTCGCCTGTGCATGTTACATTCACATCTTTCTTATCAAATGAAATGGTTGAATAGGCGCTTCCATTAATCGCAGTACCCCCAGTGTTTGTACCACGCAGTTGCAAAATGCCTTTGTCGCCACCGAAGGGGATTACATCAGTTTCTTTTAATGTAATCCAATCACCTGTACCTACGGAATATTCTATGTTGCTGGGGAAATAACCATGTTTCACCAACTTGAATATCTGTGTTGTATTAGCACTAAAGGTAACATAGGGAGTAAAGGTCGTTTTACCACCAGTAATTTCACCTGTAGTCCAATCTTTCACAGTAATGCCGGTAACTACGACTTTGTTTTTACCTACGG
>OQVU01000560.1_pt1 | contig 14241 bp, 6 predicted proteins | sample 1691611 | NCBI WGS metagenome assembly OQVU01 (sample SAMN03418272, study PRJEB22391) | human gut metagenome | biome: human-gut; feature: organic feature; material: feces | host: Homo sapiens | place: Tanzania | collected 2013-01
CGAGGAAGAATGTCCACATGATGAAAAAACCCTGCTGACGTTGGTGTCGGTATGGTGGCGCGGGCTGCCGTTGAGGAAAATTACGACGCCTTATTATGCCGTAATGATGCTGTTAGTGTCGCTGATATTCGTGGCGGACGCATCGCTCTTCTCGTTCTGGGACAGCAAGTTAGACAAGGCGGTGTTTGTGTATATCGACTCGCCGAAGAACGCTGCTGCAAGCGTGTCAACGGGATACATCCTGCTGCGCGTACTGATAATCCTGCTGCTTACTGCCGGCACGACCTGGACGCTGCGCCGCATCACGCCCCGACGCCTGGACGCCATAGAGGGAATGACGCGCCGCGGACTTGCCACGCTCGGCTCCGTGCTGGTGGGCGGACTGCTGTTCCTGGTCATCCGTGGCGGCATCAGAGTGTCTACAGCCAATGTGGGCAGCGTTTACTACAGCAGCGACCAGTTTCTGAATCTCTCTGCCATCAATCCGGCGTTCAATCTGCTGGCAAGCATGGAGTTCGGCGGGAAGTATGAGGACGAGTTCGATTTCTTCCCCGAGGAGCAGCGTGCCAGCCTCATGAAGGGAATGTACGCCACGGCAGACACAGCCACGGTGAGCGTGCTCAACACCAAGCGTCCCAACATTCTCTTCATCTTCATGGAGAGTTTCGGCTCCACGATGATAGAACGTCAGGGCGGCGTAAAGGGAGTGGCGCCTACGCTGGACCGTCTTGCCAGCGAGGGCGTGTTCTTCTCCAACCTCTACGCCAACAGTTTCCGTACGGACCGCGGCACGGTCTGCACGTACAGCGCTTATCCGGGTCTGCCCACGCTCTCCATCATGAAGGTGCCGAACATTGCGCGTAAACTGCCAAACATTGCGAAGTCGTTAGGCAAGGCGGGTTATCAGACCGACTTCCTCTACGGCGGCGACATCAACTTCACCAACATGCGCGGCTATCTCATGGCTGGCGGTTTCCAGAAGCTGACATCGCAGGACGACTTCTCCTTGCACGACCGCAACTACAGCAAGTGGGGCGTGCCGGACAACATCACCTTCAAGCGTCTGCTGGCGATGCTCAAGGAGCGTGAGGGACAGAAAGAGCCGTGGTTCACGGCATTCCTGACGCTGAGCAGTCACGAGCCGTTCGAGGTGCCGTTCAAGAAGTTCGGGGACAAGCATCTCAACGCTTTCGCCTTCACGGACGACTGCATCGGAAAGTTCATCAAGGAGTTCAGGAAGTCTCCGCAGTGGGACAACACGCTCATCGTGCTCCTCCCCGATCACGGCATCCCATACCCGAAGAAGGGTGAGCGCTTCGCCCCGCACTTCTTCCGCATCCCGATGATATGGACGGGTGGTGCCGTGAAAGGACCGATGGAGGTGGACCGCATCGCCAATCAGACCGACCTTGCCGCCACGCTGCTGGCACAGTTGGGCTTGCCGCACGGAGAGTTCGGATTCAGTCGCAACGTGCTGGACAAGAGCTACACGAACGAGTTCGCCTTCTACTCCTTCGTTAACGGCTTCTGCTATCTTGACCACACGGGCGTAAGCGTCTACGACAACGCCGCCAACCACGTGTTCTACAACGAGCAGCCATCGGGCAACAGCCAGCGTGTGGCTAAGGGCAAGGCAATATTGCAGACCCTATACGATAAGGTAGGGGCCATAAATAGTGGCAAATACAAATAAAGCATTTCTTAAGGAGAGGGGATTAACGGCATCCCTTCTCCTTTTTATTATAATGTATATATACAAAAAAAAGCCGTTTTGTGTTATATTGTAGATATAAATGTAATATCTTTTACAATTTATCGAAAAAAATACAATAAAAACTACTAATTATTAACGATTTTATTTTATCTTTGCGTTGTAATAAGTGAGAGTAGGACAAATGACTCAATACAACTTTGTTGCTACAAATTGCTCAATACATAGTTTATAATATAATTATTATCTTTTATGAAGAACAACTACATCTTAGCGTTGGCTTCGGCGTTCTTCTTTTTCGGTTCGATTGGTGTCAAGGCACAGACCATCCTCGACGAGGATTTTGAAACTGAGAATACAGATGCCGAAAACAACATCACCCGTCCAGTGGCGGTTGAAGAAGGTTGGACCACAATCGACTCCTATTCAGGAAGCGAGTTGCGTTACAATTGGTCTAACTATTATTCTGAGAAAGGCACAATTGGCGGCAAGCATGTTGCTATGTGCGACGGTCCTATAAGCGCCGACTTTGCTCCTGAGGCAGCCAAGCCACGTGAGGAGATTCTGCTTTCGCCAGAACTCGACCTCAACAACACCTATCAGTTGAGCTTCGACTGGAAGGTTTCGCCAGTGGCAGCCACTGCCAAGAGCATGTACGACCTTCAGGTTAGAGTTGTGGTAGACGGCGATGTTGCCAATGCCGAGACAATATTCTCTATCCAGAACAAGGAAGACGTTAAGGAGAGCGGCGTTAGCGAGTGGCCTCTTTCTACATGGAACACACACACCAGCAAGCTCGACCTAAGCGACTGGAAGGGCAAGAAGATTAAGCTTGCTTTCGTTTACAAGATGTATACTACTATTGCCAACATTGTTTATCTTGACAATGTTAAGGTAAAGAAGTTTACTCCTGCCACATCGCCTGTGGCCAAGCTCAACAAAACCACTTACAGCTATGGCGATGTTTACATCGGCGAGAAGTTCTACTCGGATGCCTTCACCCTTACCAATACCGGTTTGAAGGGTCTGCAGATTACAAGTGTGGACCAGCCTGAGGGCGTAGGTCTTACTATCGACCCATCTGCTGTAAATCTCGACAAGGCCGAGTCGGTTAAGTTTAATGTCTCTTATACTGCCTCGATTACATCATCTGCCACACCTAAGGTTGTGCTCCACACCAATGGTGGCGACCTTACCATCAACCTTAAGGCAAACAAGAAGATGGCTCCCGACGGACTTACCGAGGAGACATTCGAGGTAGCCTTCCCGCCAGCTGGCTGGCAGAACGACGGATGGTCTAAGTCGAATGGCGGTCTTGAGGGCGACGTGTCGGTTTATGCCTCAGGTTCATATCGCGACCAGTACATCACATCGCCACGTCTCGACCTTACCAAGGGCGGAAAGGTGCAGTTCACTTACTACAATCAGTATGATACCGAAGAGACCGATGAAGACGGCAATGGTGTACCACAGAGCAACGACATCACACTCGACCTTTCTACCGATGGCGGCAAGACATGGAAGGCCGTTTGGACATTCGACTACAAGAAGGGCACTTACGGCGAGACTACTACAGTAGATCTTGGCACAGCCACCGACAACTCATACGTGCGCTGGCACAATACAGCCATTAAATCTAACGACGGTGATGTAGATCCTTACTCTTCGTTCTATCTCGACCGTGTGTTCCTCCCTGCACTATATGGACAGGAAGGCACTCCGTTTGCAGCTACTCTTGTGGCTCCTGCCGACAGCCTTACAAATGTATACAACCAGAACATCGAACTTAAGTGGGGACCGGCCCTCTTTGCCGAAGGCTACAAGCTCTACGTAGGTACATCAGAGAATGTGTACAACGTTGTAGATGGTCTCGACCTCAAGGATGCCCTGTCTTACACATTGGCTACAGCCGAGTACGAGACAATGTACTACTGGAAGGTTGTTCCTTACAACGAGAAGGGTGCCTCGACACAGGCTACAGTATGGCACTTCACCACACAGAAGGACGCTTCTACATCCGAATTCCCATATATTCAGGACTTCAGCGGTGTTAGTACCGATCTGCCAACAGGCTGGATTTCTACCAACACCACACAATATGCCAACCGCAACTGGAGCGTGCTCAAGGACAAGGGCACACCTGCTCCTTGCCTCTTCAGCATGTGGCTCGAGAAGGGCAACCAGGCATTTGTAACCACTCCAGAGTTCAAGCTTCCTACCGACAAGAATATGTCTATCTCGTTCGATTGGGTTGACTGCCATCCGGTAAGCGCCAAATTCGACCAGCTGGGCAACGCCAAGAAGCAGAACACAGAGGGTGCTCCTACAACCGTTACATTCGAAGTGTTGGTAGACGGCGCATGGAAGCAGCTCTCTTATATCTCACAGGGTCTCGACGAGGATGTTGATCCTATCTATTGGATTAACGAGAAGATAGACCTCTCGGCTTATGCCGGCAAGACAGTACAGTTCCGCTGGACTCACACAGCCAACAATGGCTACGACAATGGTTGCGGTCTCGACAACGTGGTTATCGAGGAGAACGTAAGCGACAAGGTCGTATTCAACAAGGAAGGCTGGAACGCTGGCAAGGCGAACTATAACAAGGGCATCAACTCTGGCGACATGTTCACTATCAAGAACAAGGGCGATCAGGCGTTGAAGGTTAAGAGCGTAAGCTTCGCTACCGACAACTTCGCCTCTTCTATAACTCCGGGCACAGAGATTGCAAAGGGCGAGTCGCTCACATTCTCGCTCCAGTTCTATGCCAAGGACGTGCAGTCTACCGTAAACGACAACATGACCATTACATTCGAGAGCGGCTACTCTGTACAGTTCCCTGTTGAGGGTACAGCTCTTGCAAGCGACGTGCTCTACTACTCGTTCGAGGACAACGACCTCGACTACAACTGGACAACCGACTTCACCCTTATTGATGTTGACCGTTCAGCCACAGTTCCATTCAATTGCTATGGCACCGAGTTCCCGTCAAATAATGGCGTTTACGCATTTGCAGTGGCTTACGAGCGTCCCGACCACAAGAACGTGGCTCCTATCTCTGGCGACGCATTCATTATCCCTGGCTCTCCGCTCAACGAGACAATCAAGGGCGACAACTGGATTGTGTCTAAGAAGCTCACAGCTACAGCCGAGTCGGAGTTCGACTTCTACGCTCGCAACTGGGAGAGCAACCAGAGCGTCCTGCCTTCAGGTCTACACAAGGTAGAGGTGCTTGTTAGCGAGACCAGCAACACCGACCGCAACTCGTTCAAGACTGTGCTCAACCTGCAGGAGATACCATTGCTCGACCACGAAGACTGGAAGCATTACACAGTTAACCTCTCGGCTTATGCTGGCAAGGACATCTATGTTGCCGTACGCGACTACACAGAGAGGTATGCTCTGGCTGCGTTCTACGACGACTTCACCTTCTCTCATTTCGACAATGCCACTGGCATCAAGTCGGTTCAGACCGCTGTTTCGGCTGCCGACGCTGTGGCTGTATACAATCTTAATGGCATGAAGGTGGCACAGGGCAACGGCATGGCTACCCTTAACGGCTTGGCAAAGGGTGTTTACGTAGTAAAGGTGCAGACCGCCGATGGTGTTAAGACCATGAAGGTGGCCCGCAAGTAAAATATCATCTTTGGATTAATGCTTAAAAGGTAATGTGGTGCGCATGCTCCTTGCGGGTTGTGCGCATCCGTTACCTTTTTCCTATTTTCATCATTCTATAAAAAGCTAAGTAAAAAATGAAATCAAAATTCTACTCATTTACGCTGCTCCTCTTCCTCTTGCTCACGTCTACAGCTTCGTTTGCACAGAAGCGCGACAAGATGCTAAATATCGAGGTCACCACCAATGCCGGCATTTCGCTTTCCGGACAGCTGGTTGACGTAGAGCAGACCGATTATCAGCTGCAATATCCCGAAACCACACTCGATGCCGACGGCAAGTGCTCGCTCAAGGTTTATGCCGGTAACAATAAGGTTACGGTAAAGCGCGACGGATTCAGCACAGCTACTGCAACAGTCAATATTGCCGCCAACGAGACTGGCAAGGACGTAAAGTTGCAGCTCGTAGAGCTTACGCGCGACCCCTTTGCGCTTAACGCCGTTTGCACATACGACGCCTATACTGGCAAGAATCAGGTCAAGGTTACATGGAATACCGAGAAGCCTGCATTCTTCGACGACTTCGAGAGCTACGATCCATTCTCTATCAATTTTGGCGATTGGACTGGAATCGATGCCGACCATCTAATGACAGCTCCTCTTACTGGCGACTATCCCAACCGTGGTGTTTTCCAGTATGCACAGATAATGAATCCCCTGAAGGTAGACCCTATGTGGTACTACGACTATCCTACAATGCGTGCATACAGCGGCAAGCAGTATGTGGGTTTTGTACGCACCAATTCGGGCGAGCCTAACGACGACTGGCTCATCTCGCCTGAGATTACTGTCGGTACCGACAACATCCTCTCGTTCTACGCTATGGCTGCCGACAAGTACATTGAGAAGTTTGTTGTCTACATCACAACCCAGACCAACAATCCTACTGCCGACGACTTTGTTCAGCTTACCAAGGGCAATTACGAGACTGCCGACTACAAGAAGAATTGGCAACTTATGCAGTACGACCTTGCCGAGTACGCTCAGCAGAAGGTAAAGATTGCCATTCGCTATATTGGCGATGCTGCCAGCGAGGGAGCCTTCATGCTCAAGCTCGACGACTTCTATGTAGGCCAGTCTACAGCTGCCTCGTATGCTCTCGCTCCTAAGGCCAATCGTGTGGCATGCAACTACAAGTCGCCTGCCAACCCCAACGAGACCTTCGACATCTATCTCGACAATCAGAAGGTGGGCAAGACCGGCACCTACAGCTATGTGCTGAGCGATGTTGCCGAAGGCACCCACACCATTGGCGTAAAGGCCAACTACATTGCTGCCCAGAGCCAGCTCGTTACCACTACCATCGAGGTTAGCAAGTCGGCCTACGCCAGCCTTACAATGAAGGTTGCCGCCGACAGCAAGCTCTCAGCCGACGGAACCGCGGTCAACCTCCTTTCTACCGACAACGGAACTGCCTACCAGGCTACAGTTGCCAACGGCGTGGCAAAGATATTGATGCTGCCTAAGGGCAAGTATACTGTAAATGTGGAGAAGGGTGCCTTCAAGGCCTACTCTAAGGAAATAGACCTGCAGGCCGACCAGACTCTCGACATCAATCTTGAGGACGACGTAATAACTCCTTACAATATTACTGCCGACATGAACGAAAGCGCCGACGGTATAAGTGTAAAGTTGAATTGGAACCAGATTCTTGGCTTTAGCGACAGCTTCGAGACCTACGACGACTTTGCCACAGGACAGTTTGGCGACTGGAAGTCGGTAGACCTCGACCAAACCCCGGTTTATCCTATCGGTCTTGGCTCGGCCAGCAACATCGTAACTTTCCCTGGCTCGGGCGACGCCTCTAATCCTAAGCCCATTGCCCCAATTGTGTTCAACCCATGGACCACGGTTCCTGCCATGCTTCCTACCGATGTGGCTATGCAGGCTCCCGATGGCAACAAGTACGTGGTGTTCTTCTCGCCCCAGCGCGCTCGGGCCGACAAGTGGCTTATCTCGCCGCTTATCGACATCTACGACGACTACGAGCTTAAGATTACAGCCAAGAGCTATCTCGACATGTACAACGAGAAGATGGAGTTTGCCGTGTCAGAGACGGGCAGCGACAATCCCGACGACTTCGTAGTGCTGAGCAACGTCCAGAACATTCCGAGCGACAAGTGGACCGTCTATTCTACCGACCTTGCGCCTTATGCCGGCAAGAAGGTTCGCCTTGCTGTTCACTACACGTCTACCGACGCCTTCTTTGCCCAGCTCGACCTCTTCAAGGCTGAGCCTGCCGATGGCAGCAACGTGCAGCAGGATTACGGCAACGTGCTCCACTACAACATCTACATCGACGGCTCTAAGTATGGCGAGTCTACCACACCGTCGTTCACCATCGACAACATGCCCGAGGGCAGCTACACCATCGGCATCGAGGCTGTCTACAAGAACGCCGTGTCTGAGATGGCTACCTATCAGATTGTTGTTAGCGGCATCGATGTGGTTAGAGCCGATACCGACGCCAATGCCCAGGTGTACAACCTTGCCGGACAGAAGCTCAACGCCCGTCTGCACGCCCTGCCACAAGGCGTCTACATCGTTAAAGATGCCAACGGAGCAAGAAAGGTTCGCAAGTAATCAAGACAATCTAAGAAATAAAAAAAGTTCAAGGAATTCAACCAATTTAAAGAAATTAAAGAAGAGTAAAAATGAAAAAAACATATATTACCGCCATGTTGATGTCGCAGAGCCTTGTGCTCTGCGCCCAACAGGTGCACGTGGGTGGCGTGTGTGCTAAGCTGCCCAAAACGTCTACAATAACTGTCAACGTTCCGGTAGAGTCGGCTGCACCACAGGCCAAGGTGCCCGTTCGTCGTGTGCTTGCCTCTACCGAGCGTGGGGTGGGCTATTGCAGCGGCGATAGCATCACCACCAAGGGCATGTGCTTTGGCACAGCTGGAACCTACAGCGTGGCAGCCGACCTATCATCCTCTGTACTAAGCTCGTACAAGGGCTGCAAGGTAGTGGGCATTCGCTTTGCCCTATCTCAGAGCATAGGCAAGTCAAAGGTATTTATATATAAGGTTAGTGACCAGAATGCCTCTGGTCTTGTCAACGCTACCGTGCGCCGTACCAGCGAGGGCTGGAACGAGGTGCGCTTCAACAGCGCCCAAGAGTACACCATACAGGACAACGACGAGCTGATAATTGGTTACGACTACAACGAGTCTGAGGCAATGGCCACAGCCGAGGAGGGTGCCATGTGCTTCTACACCCCCAAGACCTCCACTCCCAAGGCGTCGCTCATTATGAAAGGCGATGGTTTCTACTATATGGAGGATGTTGGCAACCTTTGCGTGCAGCTGATAGTTGACGTTAGCTCGTTGCCCAAGAAGGACGTGCAGCTGACCCACCTCGTGGCTGGCGGCAAGTATCAGAAAACAGGCGCCACGCTCGACACTTATGTGCAGTTGCAGAATGTTGGTCTGGAGGACATCTCGTCTATGCGTCTGGGCTATCGTTTCGACAACGGCGACGCCACCTATCATGATTACAACGAGGAGGTTAAGGCCGATGGCGTAAGCGGCGTAAGCCTGCTGCTGCCATTGCCTAAGGACATTACGCCCGGAGCCCACAAGCTGACTGTCTTTGTAGACAATATCGAGGGCAGCACACCTACCAAACCCGATGGCGACGAGATTGCCAACTCGTTCGTGGTCTACACCAAGAGTCTTGAACGCCAGCAAACCTACGTGGAGCAGTATTGCAGCCAGGACGAGAGTGTGGCCTACTACATAAACCCTGGCATGGACAAGGCTGCCCAGAACAAGGATGTGTGCCTGGTCAATGTCTACAAGCATGGCGAGCCACTTGCTCCAGAAGGTTCAAGCTATCTCGAGAATCTCTATGCCTACACCTACCCGTGCTTCACAGTAGACCGCTTCTACTTCTTTGGCGAGAACAACATTGCCTTCGACATAAACGACTACGCCAGCTTATGGCCTGATATGGTGTCTGAGGCGGTTGAGCAGTTTGTCAACGAGAACCGCGCCGGCAACCCGTCGTTCGCCACAGTCAATCTGTCGTCGGCCTACACATCTGCCACACGCCAGCTTACGCTCGATGTTACGGGCGACGTTACCGACGAGGCTAAGTCTATTTATGGCGACATAGGCCTTACGCTTATGCTTGTAGAGAATGGAGTTGTGTCGCCGCAGAAGGTTGTTGGCACCCTGGGCTATGGCACAACCACCGACAACAAATACGTACACAACCACGTGCTGCGCGCCTACGTAACAAGTCCTAAGGGCGACCGCATGGATATTGCCGACGGCAAATACTCTGCCCACTACACCTACACCTTGCCTGCTGCCTGGAACGCCGACAACATGCAGGTTGTGGCATTAGCCGGCAAGTACATGCCGACAATCGACGACTCTAACGTGCTGGATGCCGACATAACCAATGCCTGCACCGTTAAGCTCACAGGCGGCACAAGCGGCATAAGCGCTGTAAATACAGCCAACGTAGCCTCACCTGCCGACGGCATCTACACCCTTGACGGCACACGCGTGTCCAACCCATCCAAGGGCCTCTACATTGTGCGCAAGGGAGGCGTGGCACGCAAGGTGGTGATAAAAAATAACTGAGACACAGATAGCGATAATTATAACACAGATATTAACAACATAAAAATTTATTAGCTTATGAAAAATTTTTATTGTTCGTTAGCTCTCATCGCCGCCTCCACGCTGTGGGCAGGACAGGCAAGGGCCGACATTGTGCAAAACTACACGATGGACTTCAACAAGTCCATCTCTACTACTGCCCACGATTTTAAGGTGGGCTCAGGATGGGGCCACATCGTGGACAAGTACACAACCCAGGGTTGGGGCGGCAGCGACTATTATGTTAGTTACTCCTACAGCTCGACTGACGGACGCGACGGTTCGGGTGCTATAAAGGTTGAAAGCCAGACTATTGGCGACGATTGGGAAGACGACACCAAGGCCGTGAACGACCTGCTCGTTACGCCAGCCATCACAGGCAAGGCAAGCATCTGGGTAAAGAAGCCTTCTTCGTATAGCTCGTCTACCATCAAGTTTTATGCCGTAACCCTTGAGAACGGCAAATACAAGATGGGCGACCAAATTGAGGTGGAGATTCCTGAGCTTAGCACCGATTGGGTTCAGATCAACTTGCCCGAGCAGAACAACCAGTACATTGGTATTCGTGCCGAAAAACTCTATATCGACGACTTTGCCGCCGACAAGGCCGACATCGAGTTGCAGAAGTCGTTGCTCGTAAGCAAGGTAAGCTACAAGGGTAAGGACGAACCCGACTGTGATGCTGATGGCAACTTCCCTATCAACTACGAGGTAAGCATCACCAACAACGGCGATGTAGACCTTACCGAGGGTACCGAAGGCTACAGCCTCTCTGTAAGAAACTATAGCAAGGGCAATGCGGTGGTATTCACACAGCCGCTTAAGGGCAACCTTGCGGTAGGCGCATCTACTACAGTTACAGTATCTGGCACCGCCAACTGCAACACTTATCCTGATCGCAACCGCTATGATGTGTATGAGGACCTTACCAACACCTCTAAGTATGGCGCATGGATAAAGCCTGTGCCCTACAAGCCTGTGCTCACAATGCGCAACGATGACGGCAAGATAGACAACGGCACGGAAACATTTGCATGGGGAATGGTCAATGCCAGCACCGACAAGACATTCAAGATAAGCAACGATGGTGCAGCTCCGCTCAACATAACAAAGGTTGTTGTGCCCGACGGATTCACCACCTCGCTTACAGCTCCGCTCACAATTGCGGCTCACGAAACTAAAGATTTCACCGTAACTATGACGATTGAAAAACCGGGCATCTACTCGGGCGAGTTTAAGGTGTCTGGAGAGGGTGTTGACGACTTCAGCTTCAACGTGTCGGGCACCGTGCTCGACCCAGCCAAGTATTACGCCAACTTCAACGACAATAAGATTCCTGAGGGATCTTATGTAGAGGCTGGCTGGGAGGTAAAACAGCGCGACGCTGAAAGCAGCGACAACCCATACCTATTGTCAAACGGCAGCCAGGACACGGACAACAAGTTTGTTACACCGCTGCTTAAGGTGGCAGAGGGCGAGAAGATGTCGGTTGACGTAGCCCGTACCAACTACTATACTGATGGCGAAGGCGTCTACCTCAACGTTTACTATTCTGCCGACCGCACAAACTGGACTCTGGCTCGCAAGATTACAGCCGACGAACTGTCTAACACCCGTGTAGACTATTCTTACTCCTTCGGCGAGCTCAAGTCGTTTGTTATCGACAACATTCCTGCCGGCAACTACTACATTGGCTTTGGCGCTGGCTACACAAGCATCGACAACATCTATGGTTTCGAGAAGGTAGACGTGGCTCACGACCTTATGCTCACAGCCTCTAAGCTGCCTGCTACAGCTGTTGTAAACAACGCCTATACAGCTACAGCCACCTTGCTCAACGTTAATGCCAAGGACGAGGCTGCCGACTCGTATACAGCTTCGCTCTACGTAGACGGCGAGGTAGTGGCTACTGCTCCTGCCAAGGCTATTGCAAGTGGCGAGAAGGCCGAGTTCTCGTTCAGCTATACTCCGCACAAGGCGGGTGCTGCCGAGGCTTACATCGAGTTTAAGAACGCTGCCGACAACTATACCGTAGCTTCAGAGAAGGTTTCGGTTGACGTTAAGGAAGAGCAGGCTACCGGTACCGTAACCGTAGGCAATGGCAACACTACTTCAAACAAGACCGCCATCGACTGGTACGACGCCAACGGCTCAGGTGCCCACATGGACAACCTCTACAAACCCGAGATGCTCGAGAAGTACGGTCTTAAGAAGGGTGCCAAGATTACATCCGTATCTTATACCGGAACAAGCTTTAACGATAAGACCGTAAGCGACATCCTCCTTACAGCATACGTAGGCGCTGTTGATGCTGCTACATTCGAGGCTGGCAAGAACTATGAGTCGCTGCAGAAGGTGGACGTTTACACAGGCAAGACTACTATCGACTTTGTAGACGGTAAGACCTATACAACAACTATCACGCTGCCCGAACCTATCATTTGGGATGGCACATCGGCAATCCGCGTGCTTACTTATGTTAAGGCCGACAAATATGTAAACGTTAAATTCAACGCCGACGATTCTGACAATAACTCATATTATGGCTCTGGCGCTCCGGGCGAGGCTTCAAGTCTTTCGGCTAATCCTACTGCTGTAGCCGAGTTTGGTTTCCAGACCGAGCCTTCAGTAATTGCGGGCAACATCACTTGGAAGAACAAGGCTGTGGCTGGTGCTACCGTAACACTCACAAGCGGTGACGTTATCTACACAGGCGCTTCTGACGACAAGGGTGCTTATTCTATCGACGTTATACAGAACGACAAGAAGTACAACCTCACAGTTTCAGCTCCTGGCTACATCGACTACACAGAGAACGACGTAGACCTTAGCCAGAGCCTTAACAAGAACATCGTGCTCGAGGTAGAGCCTGTTGCTGTAACAGTAGGCGAGGGCGGCAACGCCATGTTCTCTGCTACATGCGCCATCGACTTCTCGCTCACTCCTGAGGTTGAGGCTTATGTTGTAACTGACGTTAAGGGCAACTACACCGAGCTTGCTCAGGTTACAGCCGTTCCGGCTGGCACGGGTGTGCTGCTCAAGGCTAAGGCTGGCAACTACAAGCTTGCTCCGGTTCCCGAGGCCGAGGCTGTTCAGAAGAACTTGCTTGTAGCCGTTGACGAGGATTACACCATTGCAGCTTCCGACGTTCAGAACATCTGGTCGTTGGCTACCGACGACAAGGGTCAGGCTTGCTTCACATCTGTTGCTGGTACTGTGGTAGAGGCTGGTTCGGCATATCTGTCTGTAGCTTCAGACATGGATTACATCTATCTCGACAAGACTACAGGTTTGCATGGTATCAACGCTGCTGCCACTCTCGACACCAAGGCTCCGATGTACAACGTGGCTGGTCAGAAGGTAGACGCTTCTTACAAGGGCATCGTGATACAGAATGGCAAGAAATTCAACAACAAGTAAAAGATTTAAATTCTGATGCTTGCATGGCTTAGCCTAAACATGGGCTTGAGCCATGAACTTATACAAAACGAGAGGGGATGTCTTATTTACGAGGTGTCCCCTCGTTTTGTGTTTGGGCGGTTATATGGATTAGAAAAAGCTTCTTGTCATTTTCTAATGACCGATTTGGGGTAAAGGGCTTCTGCTATCTTGACCGCACGGGCGTAAGCGTCTACGACAACGCCGCCAACCACGTGTTCTACAAGGAAGGAGCGGCTGGCGACGACGTCCGCGTGAAGAAGGGCAAGGCCATACTACAGACGCTGTATGATAAGGTAGGTGAATTAGAAATCAAGAATTAGGAAATATCGGTCATTAGGATTTGGGGTTATTCAATGCCACAAGCAGATTCTCCAAGCTGTTCTCATCTTGAATCTTCACTTCTCGCGGCTTGCTTCCCTGTGCCACGCCCACGATTCCAGCCTTTTCCAACTGGTCCATAATTCTGACCGCACGGCCGTAGCCGATAGACAAGCGCCGTTGAATCAACGAGGCAAAGCCCGACCGCATTGTTACGATTATGCGTGCAGCTTCCTCGAACAGCGGGTCGAGCGAACTGCTGTCTATGACATTTTCAGAGTCAAGACCCATTTCTACATGCATATCCATCATTTGATTTTTCTCCATTGTTTTGTTATTTTTATTATAGAATATTCTTGTAATTATAGCATAAAAGCGAATGTTATCTTCTTTGGCATATTGACTGTGAGTTATATCATTTTATAGTGTAGTTGTACAATGGTCGCAGACTGTCACCGGCTATCTCGAAAGCCACAATGTCGTG
>OQVU01000562.1_pt1 | contig 14235 bp, 7 predicted proteins | sample 1691611 | NCBI WGS metagenome assembly OQVU01 (sample SAMN03418272, study PRJEB22391) | human gut metagenome | biome: human-gut; feature: organic feature; material: feces | host: Homo sapiens | place: Tanzania | collected 2013-01
CGAATAAGAGAATGGTGAGCTAAAAATAGCTAATTCACGACTCTTTATTCGCAAGCCAGAAGGCCTGCCCCTTAGTTGCTGAATAGTACACATGCGTACTATATAATGTACTTTATAATGTACACATATAATTAATATATATATGTTACTTCACAATGATGAGGAAGTAGTTCTTCTTACCACGCTGAACAAGAAGATACTTGCCGTCAATGAGGTCGTCAGAATTGATTTCCTGATCGAAAGCAGCAAGTTTTTCTTTGTTAAGGCTTACGCCACCACCCTGGGTGAGCTTACGCATTTCACCCTTTGAAGCGAAACACTTGGTGGTTTCGGCAAAGAGGTCAACAGCCTTGGCTCCAAGAACTTGATCTTTGGCTACCTCAAATTGGGGTACACCATCGAATACGCTGAGAAGCGTAGCTTCATCAAGTTTTAAGAGGCTATCTTTAGTAGCCTTGCCGAAGAGAATGTTTGAGGCTTCGAGGGCCATTTCATAATCTTCACGACTGTGTACCATACAGGTAACCTCTTCGCCCAACTTCTTCTGAAGGAGACGACGACCTGGGTCGGCACGATGTTCGGCAATGAGGGCTTCAATCTCATCGTGTTCGAGTGAGGTGAAGATCTTGATATAACGTTCAGCTTCTTCGTCGCCTACGTTGAGCCAGAATTGGTAGAACTTGTAAGGAGTGGTGTAACGACGGTCGAGCCATACGTTTCCTTGCTCCGTCTTACCAAACTTCTTACCGTCGGCCTTGGTAATAAGCGGACAAGTGAGGGCATAAGCATCAGCTTCAGCACCAAGAGTACGACGAATAAGTTCGGTACCAGTGGTGATGTTGCCCCATTGGTCAGAACCACCCATTTGGAGTTTGCAGTTTTTCGTCTCGTAGAGGTGGAGGAAGTCGTAACCCTGTAAGAGCTGGTAGGTAAACTCTGTGAATGAAAGTCCGTCACGTGCTTCACCATTCAAGCGTTTCTTCACGCTATCCTTAGCCATCATATAGTTGACAGTAATGTGTTTACCAATCTCGCGTGCGAAATCGAGGAAGGTGAAGTCCTTCATCCAGTCGTAGTTGTTAACCAATTCGGCTGCATTGGGAGCATCAGAATCGAAGTCGAGGAAGTGAGAGAGTTGCTTCTTGATACAAGCAACGTTGTGGCGAAGAATGTCTTCGGTAAGGAGGTTACGCTCGGCACTTTTGCCTGAAGGGTCGCCAATCATACCTGTTGCACCACCTACGAGTGCTAATGGCTTGTGGCCCGCACGCTGGAAGTGGCGGAGCATCATTACAGAGCAGAGATGGCCAATGTGTAAAGAGTCGGCCGTTGGGTCGATACCTACATAGGCTGTTGTCATGCCTTTTTCGAGCAATTCTTCAGTGCCCGGCATCATTTGGTGCAACATGCCGCGCCATTTGAGTTCTTCTACAAAATTCATCGTATGTTATTTGTTATTACTTTTCTTTATTTTGAGATGCAAAGTTAGTGCAAGGTGAGCGCAATAAAAAGGGAAAAAGCATTTTTTTCCCTTTTATTGCTTAGCCAGAGTCTAACTTCGACTTTCCTCTATTTGCTTTTTCGTTAAGCCTGTATACTTCATTACCAAACTAAGCTGCATTCCATCTGCCAACATGGTACGTGCCACTTCTATTTGTTGTAGAAGTTTACCTTCTTCGCGACCCTCTGCGCGACCTTCTTCGCGACCCTCTGCACGACCTTCTGCACGACCCTCTTCGCGACCTTCTGCACGACCTTCTGCACGACCCTCCTCGTAACCTTCATCGCGACTAGTGTCGAAAAGACTCTTCATATGACGAACAGATTCCATGTGGCGAAAATAGGCTTGCCTATCATCTTCGGAAAGGGCATCAACACGTAAGCGCTCACGAGCTTCAGGAAGTCCTGCTGCTTTTGCCTCTTTACTTATTTGTCCTGTTTTTAGAAAGGCAATCCATTCGTCAAGCGGTGTTTTAGCTACAGAGTCAAAATCGTTTACACGCAATACGTAATATTCGGGAAAAAGCATACCTGCATCTTTACGACGTAGTATATCTTTTTCTTTTTTTCCAAAGAATTTTTCATTTTGACGTACTGAGAGTTTTAATGTATCATGCGGTGCATGTATGCCCTTAAACTCTGTCCTGCCATGATAGACGTAATCTTTACCTTGTCCTAGTTCAAAATAGACAATATTGATGGAATACACTTTGCGCACCTCATCATAGGGCTTGCCTAAACCGATGTATTCCGTGATGGCTTTTGACACTCCATATAGCATGCGATGAAAGTAAGATAGCTCGCGGCTATTCTGCACTTCAATAATGCAGAGTTCGCCGCCTTCGCTCTCTGCAAAGATATCGACACGATTGTATTTGTCTTCATCATCTTCTTGATTGCTTTCGCTCTCAAGGAATCGGTGAATTTTTATCCCTTTACCAATCAGTGAGGATAAGAATCCCTCTAACACCACATAATTGGCCTTATTGCGCAAGAGGCGTTTCATCGCCCAATCAAAACGTATATAGTTTTCTCCATTTTGTATCATAGGTTCTTATTTTTTTAGAGTTGATAGTTATCTACGTCCGAAGAAGTAGGGGCGTCGGGGTTGTGGACGCGGAGTGATGGGTTTGGGATTGAGTTCGGGATAGGCTATGCGCGTATGGTAGATTGTCTTGATACTCTCTACGAGTACGCGCTTGGCATCGGCAATATCGCGGAAGGTGATAGGACACTCGCGGAAGTAGCCTGCCTGCACTTGTCCGTCGACGATGCGGTCGACCAACTCTTTGATACTCTCCTCGGTGTATTCCTTGAGCGAACGTGACGATGCTTCAACGGCATCGCACATCATGAGGATGGCTTGTTCACGCGTGAAAGGGTTGGGGCCAGGATAAGTAAAGAGTTTGGGGTCAGGCTGCTCGCCTTGATGTTTGTTTTGCCACTGTATATAGAAATACTTTACTTGTGAACGTCCGTGGTGAGTACAGATGAAGTCACGTATCACTTTGGGCAGGTGATATTTATCCGCTAAACGAAGACCTTCTGTCACGTGGCTGATGATGATTTGTGCAGAACGCTCTTCGCTGAGTTCATCGTGTGGGTTGACACCCGTTTGATTTTCGGTAAAGAACGCGGGGTTGACCATTTTACCTATATCATGGTAAAGTGCTCCCGTACGCACCAACTGAGGTTTGGCTCCAATCTTATCGGCCACCTCGGCAGCGAGGTTGGCCACTTGCAAGGAGTGAACAAAGGTGCCTTGTGCCTTCTTGGCCATAAGGCGGAAGATTATATTGTTAGTATTGGAAAGTTCGACCAACGTTACGCTTGAAGTGAAGCCAAACGTCTTCTCCAACAGATAGAGTAGGGGATAGGCAAAGAGTAGGAGAACACCATTTACGCCATTATATATATAGATAGAACGATCGATGTGGCTCCAATCGACGCCTTGTGAAAGGTCGAAACCAAGCATAATAGTGGTGGACGTGAGGAAAGCGTAAAGGGCTACACGTAGGAGTTGCGAACGTTCGCTCAAGTCGCGAAGGGCATAGATAGCAGTCATGCCCGCCATGAATTGTACGATCACAAACTCGTAGTTAGAGTGAAGGGCAAAAGAAGAAAGCACGACGCTGCACACCATGGCCATGAAGGCGGTACGAGAATCCATGAAGGTGCGCACAAAGATGGGCACCATGGCGTAAGGCACCATATAGACGCTAAATGTCTTATGATCGACCATGAGATAGGTAATCAAGGGGAAGATAGCTACTAGCGACGATAGGAGCAATATGCTATGAGGTGAATAAAGATAGTCGCGCCGATAGAGGCGGAGGTAGTAGACAAATGAACCTAAAATGCACGACACGAAGATAACCTGTCCGAGGAGCACCTGCCAAAAGCCTTCTGAAGGGTCATTGCGACGCACGGTCTCACGCTCGAAGGATTGTAGTATCTTATATTGGTCGGCCGACACAATCTCACCACGATCGATGATGCGCTGTCCACTTTGTACCATACCTGCTGCGGGAGCTACGGAGGCGATGAGGTCCTCACGTGCGGTGCTTGTCTTGGCACTATCAACAAGTAGGTTGGGGGCGAGGTATTGATTGAGGTTACAACGGGCTATTATCTCACGTGGAAACTGTGTACTGTCGCAATGTACGATGTATTCGTAGGCCGAACGGGTAGAGTAGAGTTCGGTGAGAGAACGCGAGAGGGCTTCAGTGCCTTCGACTACACGAATGCCTGTAATGCGATCTTTGGCCATCTGTGAAAGGTCGGCCGAGTTGACAATACCCGCTTGATAGACGGCTGCCATGAGTCGTTCGATGTGAGGCAAGAAGCGTGCTGGCACATCGTTGAACGCACCATTGACAAAGTCGTTATGAAAGGCGGCTATCTGGCGTTGGGCTATTTGAGCATTCTCAACATAGAAGGGTTGAAAGTTGGCCAAAGCACTATCGCTTTCGGCTTCAACCTCTTGTTGCGTCTTATATATTGGGAAGTCAAAGGTGGCTATGAGTGAGTTGTAGCGCCAGGGGCGTCCTTGCTCGTATTCGTAGCCAAACTTGGTTTCGCGTGGCAGGAAGTAGACAAGTAGCGCCACGACTACCAACACGGCACCTACAAGTGTCATTCCGCCCTTTAACTTTGATTTTGCTTCGAATTTAAACATGGCAAACGATATTTTTAATGTGCAAATGTGCGAATGTGCAAATGGTCGCTTTTACTTGCTGTGTTTTAATGACATTGCATCATTCCTTTTTCTTAAAACTCAGTAAATAAAGGCGACCATTTGCACATTTGCACATTCGCACATTTGCACATTAACCATGCATTTACACTTTAATTAGTTTTCTTCTTCTCCCGTTAATTCATCGGGGAGAGAGGCTGAGGGGGTAAGTCCCTTCTTGCGCCAACCCTCTAATTGACTGATGATGTTGCCACGACCTGTGGTGAGTTGGCGTTGTGCATCGTCGTAAGTGCGGTGCAGTTGGTCGATAGAGTTGCCTATCTTTACAAAGTTTTGGGCAAAGGTACTAAACTTTTTATAAAGTTTCTCGGCTGAGGTGTAAATCTCGTTAACCGAACGGCTTTGTAACTCACTCTGCCACAGATTGTAAGCCAGTTGAAGGGCCATGAGAAGGTTGGTGGGATTGATAAGGATAACGTGTTGCTTGTAAGCTTCAGTGGGCAGTGTAGGGTCGGCCGTCACGGCAGCTACATAGGCGGCTTCGCCAGGAATGAACATTAAAACATAACCAATACTATCCTTTACCAACTTGCTATAATTCTTATCGGCCAATTCCTTAATATGTTGACGCACACTGCGTAAGTGCTCTTTCATAAGGCGGTCTTGCTCAAGGGCATCGTCGGCAGCCACGTATTCGGTAAAGGCTTTGAGTGATACCTTAGAGTCAATAATAACGTTGCGACTTTGCGGTAGGTGAACCACTACATCGGGTATAGCTACGGAGCCACGTCCGTCAGCTACGTGGCTTTGCAACGTATAGTCGCGGCCTTCTGTGAGACCTGATACAGAAAGTAGGTTGGCCAATACAGCTTCGCCCCAATTGCCTTGCAACTTGGTGTTGCCTTTAAGAGCTTTGGCAAGGTCGTCAGCTTCGCGACCAAGCGACTGCGTCTGTTCGACGAGGGCTTTGATATAGCCATCGAGCGAGGCGTGTCCTTTTACAAACTGCGTGCGAAAGGCTTCGATGTCGTGACCAAGAGGTTTGAGTAAGGCTTCGAGCGAGTTGACGTGTTGCTCGCGTAGGGCATCGCCTTGTGTGCGCATCATTTCGACGGACATGGCTTTAAACTCAGCACGTAGGGCTTGCGCCTGTTTGCGCATGGCCTCGTCAGCATGTTGTTGTTCGGCCTTGAGTTGCGCTTTAGCTGCTATGGCCTCGCGCTGCGAACGCAAGGTGCCAATGGCATAACCGGCAATGAGGGATAGGAGGGAGAGGAGAAAGTAGAGCATTCCTTCTTTTTTATTTTGATTGACAAGTTAACAAGTTGACAAGTAAGTTACCTTCAAACTTACCCGTTAACTCGTCAACTTGTTAACTTGTCAACTAAAAGAACTCGTCAACTAAGAATTAGAACAAACTTGCCAAATAGGCTACTAATGGGATACTAATGACGGAGAGCAAGGTAGTAAAGAAGAGACCTTGCGTCATTACGCGCTCGTCCTTACCATATTGTAGGCAGAGCATGATACCATTGGTGGCGACAGGCATAGCACTCAACACAACAGCCACGTCGCTCACAAAGGGATTGATCCCCATCAGAGCTAATACGCCACCTACGGCTAAGGGGAGAATGAAGAGGCGAAGCAGCGTCATGGAATAGACAAAACGATTGCCTAACATATCGCGCACAGGTATGTGGCTCAAACTGGAACCGATGATAAGCAGCGCACAAGGAGTGGTGAGGTCGCCTAAGAGGTGAAACCACTCTCCCACGGGCGTGGGTATCTGAATGCGTGCCACAGCGATTACTACAGCAATGAGCGAAGCTACAACGCAAGGCGATAATATGAGTCGGGGCGAGAAGGCACTCTTAGCTTTGCCTCCATTTATAAACGAGACTCCGATAGTGAAGACTAAAAGGTTGAAGGGAATATTGAGTACAGAGGCGCAAAACACGGCCTTTGAGCCGAACACGGCATCGCACACGGGGTAGCCAATGAAGCTGACGTTGCCAAAGGCTAACATAAAGCGACTGATACCTAATCGAGCTTTGTTTACCTTAAATAAGTGGGGTATGAGATAAGCCAAACCGATGAGTACAATGTAATTGACTACGGCCACTACGGCAAGTGAGATGAGTTCGGAGTTTTCGAATGCGAGGTCTTTGCCCATAACCGATGCCAAGATAAGTGCTGGCATGGATATGTTCATAATAAAGATAGAAAGCTTGCGGTCGAGATCGCCCGCCCACAAATTACGCTTGGCCGCAAAGAGTCCGACCAACACAATGCCGAATATCATCAGCATTTGGGTAATGATGTGCAAGATGTCCATTAAGGGAGGGTTATGAGTTTAGTTAGTTTAATGAGTTTAGTTAGTTTAATGGGTTTAATGAGTTTAATGAGTTTAATGAGTTTAATGAGTTTAATGGGTTTAATACTGCAAACAAGCTCAACTCACTAAACCCATTAAACTTATTAAACTTATTAAACTTATTAAACTTATTAAACTTATTAAACTCCTCTAACCTTGAATAAGATATCCGCCTTCGTTGCCACCTTCGGGGCCAAGTTCGATGATATGGTCAGCACACTTGATAACATCAGGATTGTGTTCAATCACTACGATACTATGGCCTCGCTCAATCAAGGCATTAAAGGCGTGGAGCAGACGGTTGATGTCGTGAAAGTGAAGACCTGTGGTTGGTTCGTCAAAGATGAATAGCGTAGGTACGGAACGTTCCAAACCTAAATAATAGGCCAGCTTGACACGCTGGTTTTCACCGCCCGAAAGGGTAGAACTGGATTGGCCTAACTTGATGTAGCCCAAACCCACGTCTTGTAAAGGACGCAAACGGCTGACAATCTTCTTCTGACCATGTTCGGTAAAGAACTCAATGGCTTGGTTGACAGTCATCTCAAGCATTTCGTAGATATTCTTACCCTCATACTTTACCTCAAGCACGTCGCTCTTGAAGCGCTTGCCATGACAACTCTCACACTCAAGTACTAAGTCAGCCATAAACTGCATCTCGACCTTTACTACACCGTCGCCCTTACACTCCTCACAACGGCCGCCATCGGCATTGAACGAGAAGTAAGCTGGTGTAAAGTCCATTTGCTTGGCCAATGGCTGCGCAGCCATGAGTTTACGTATCTCATCATACGCTTTGACGTAAGTGACGGGATTAGAACGTGAAGAACGACCGATAGGATTTTGATCAACAAACTCAATGGCCTGCACGGCATCAATGTCGCCTGACAGTCGGCGGAACTCGCCTGGACGATCGGCCACCTCGTCTTTAGCCCGCTTAAGAGCCCGATAGAAGATGTCGCGCACGAGGGTAGACTTACCCGAACCACTTACACCTGTCACGACCGTCAGCACGTTGAGAGGGAAGGTTACATCAATGCCCTTCAAATTGTTCTCGCGTGCTCCCTCAACTATGATGCTTCGATTCCACGTGCGATGAGTCGTAGGTACAGGGATTTGTTCGCGACCATATAGGTAGTTGAGCGTGTGTGAGTAATATACCCCCTTCTCCTTATCAAAGAGTTCGGGGTGACACTGCAAGAGTTCATTCTCGTTCTTCATAAAAGGGCCAGCGTACACCACTTGTCCGCCTAATCGGCCCGCTTCAGGACCTATATCTATAATATAGTCAGCCGCACGCATAATCTCTTCATCGTGTTCAACCACGATAACCGTATTTCCCAAGTCGCGCAACTCCTTCAATACGTTGATAAGGCGACGCGTGTCGCGTTGATGAAGACCAATGCTCGGTTCGTCAAGAATGTAGAGCGAGCCGACCAATGAAGAACCTAACGATGTGGCAAGGTTGATGCGCTGACTCTCACCACCCGAAAGCGTATTAGAGAGGCGGTCGAGCGTGAGGTAGTTGAGTCCTACTTCAGAGAGAAAGTGCAGACGACTCTTTATCTCATTCAGCAATCGCTTGGCCACTGCTGCATCGTGTTCACTGAGTTCGAGCTGGTCGAAGAAGGGAACTAACTCCTTGATAGGCAGTTGTACCAATTCCGTGATACTACGGCCGCCCACTTTGACGTATTCTGCATCTTTCTTCAAGCGCGAACCGTGGCACTCAGGACAAATCGTCTTGCCACGATAGCGCGCCAGCATGACACGATATTGTATCTTGTACTGATTGCGCTCTAACATGCGAAAGAAAGCATCAATGCTTACTTGCTCTTCTTCAGGTAATCGTTGTTCGGCCGCATCGCCATGCCAAAGCATGTCCTTCTGTTTGCGCGTAAGTTTATAATAAGGTTCGAAGATAGGGAACCCATTTTTTCGCACCGAGCAACGACGTATAAACTCATTCTTCCACTCTCCCATCTTCTCACCTCGCCAACACATCACAGCACCATCTATAAGACTCTTCGATGTGTCAGGCACAACGAGGTGTTCGCTAATGCCCATTACGCGGCCAAAGCCCTCGCAGCGCTCGCAAGCACCTATGGGCGAGTTGAACGAAAACATATTGTCGTCAGGTTCGCGGAATGTAATGCCATCGGCCTCGAAGCGAGTAGAAAAGGTGTGAAGAATACGGGCTGGATAAAAGCGAAGCATACACTGTCCGTCACCCTCGAAGAAGGCCGTCTCTGCTGAGTCGGCTAAACGCGAAAGCACGTCTTTGTCATCACTTACCGAAAGGCGGTCAATCAACAGATTGAGTTGCGATAGCGAGTAGTACACAGCCTCAGGCGTGGGAGCTGACAAAGCCTCATCGTGTGGTGCATCGTCAACGACTACTTGCCCCGCCTTCAATTGTTCGGCAAAGTCCTCAATGCGCACCATTTCACCGTCAACGTCGAGACGTGAGAGTCCTTGTTGAAGGTCGATGCTGAGCTGCTGGAGCAAGGTACGTTCTTGACGCACTCGCATAGGAGCAAGTACGGTAAAGCGCGTGCCCATAGAGTAAGAGTGCATGCAGTCAATCACGTCCTGCACGGTGTGGCGCTTCACCTCCACACCACTTATGGGCGAGAAGGTGTGACCTATGCGTGCATAAAGCAGACGAAGATATTCATATATCTCGGTGCTGGTGCCCACGGTCGAACGCGGATTACGACTCGTCACGCGCTGTTCGATAGCAATAGCAGGGGGAAGTCCTTTTATGTAGTCACACTCAGGCTTGTGCATACGGCCCAAGAATTGACGTGCATAGGCCGAAAGGCTCTCAACATAGCGTCGTTGACCCTCGGCATACAATGTATCGAAGGCCAACGACGACTTACCCGAACCACTGAGTCCGGTTATAACGATGAGTTTGTCACGCGGTATGTCAATATCCACGTTCTTGAGGTTGTTTACCCTCGCTCCCTTTACCTGTATCGTTTCGTTCATACCTTATTGCTTTCACTAAAGGTGCAAAATTACAGATTTCATTTGAAAAACCTTCATGAACGCAAGAAGGATTGCAGTTTACCTATATATTTAGCGGCCTCTCCCCTACTCCCTCCACCGACCGGGGAGGGGAAATAAGTTACCTCTACTTGCTGCGTTTTCTAACTGATAACCAGTAGAAGGCTCAAAAAGTTAAAGTAACTCGTTCCCCCTCCCCGGTCGGGGAGGGGGTTAGGGGGAGAGGCCCTAATAAAAAAGCCAAGATAGAGGTGTAGACCTTATCTTGGCTTTCTATGATTAATGTGTATAAGCGATTACTTCACTGCTATCTTGAAGCGTTGAATGCTGTTCGCATCAGTCTTCTGCAAGATGTAAGTGCCAGTGGGCAAACCCTTGATAGCTTCGGCAGGCGTGATGGCCTTGCCACTCTTCAAGGCAACACCATTGAGAGCAAATATGGTGATGTCGGCAGGAGCAACGTTGATGCCAGCAATGCCTGTCTGCAAGGTATTGTTGACAGTCAGTACAACGTACTTGTCGGCTGCGCCACGTGAAGCCAACTTAACGTATGCTTCATGAACGCCTTCAGCATCAGAGTTGAAACGAACAGTGAATACACCACCCTCTGCAGGGAGTTCACTCTCAGAGAGTTTGAACTTGCTCTTATTAGCACCTCCCAAGGTGAGTTTGATAGGTTCAGTCAAGTTCTGAGTCATTACGGTTACCTCGTCTGATGTAGCATCTTGGCCCTTAATAGCTTCGAAAGCAAGCGTTGCGACATCTGTGCGAACGACTGGAAGGTCGGTGCGGCCGAAACTTACATCGTCAATGTAGTAAGTAGCAGCGTTGTTACGACCGCGTGTGCTCTTAAAGCGGAAGGCCATAAAGAAGGTGTCAGCAATGGGCTGGTCGGTGAGGTCGACGTGATATTCAAACCATTCACCGCTCTCGTCCTTTGTTGAAGGCATTGTGAAACCGCCAACGGGACTGATATACATATCACCATCAGTGAGATCGATGTAGCAGAGCTCGAGTTGGTCTGTCTGCTCGTCTGTCAAATAGTCACCGCGAACGCGGAAGGTGAAAACCTTTGAAGCAGCATCCTTAAAGTTAAGGGCAGGCGTAACGAGCATCATCTCAGCTTCTGTCTCGTCACCGTCCTCTACCTTAGAGTCGTAAGCCGTTACCTTTGCTACGTGTTCGCCAGCTGACTCGTCCGTATCGCTGAACGTATAGTTCCACCAAGCACGTGTGCCCTTTGTAGCAATGTTCTTCCAACCGTCAATAGCGAGAGGCTTATTCTTCTCGCCCTTATCAAAGTGCTCATTAAGCAATGTTGTGGGGTTAGAAGGATCGAGCGGAAGGAGGTCACCCTCAGTCGGTTTGTCAGGCGTTGTATTGTCCGTAGCTACACCCTTAATAGGAATGTGTAACTCATCAGCGCCCAAAGTAGTAACGATGAGTTCGTTGTCGTAAGTGCCAGCACTCAGCGGAACGAAAGAAATCTTTACAGAAGTGTTGGCATTCTTCATCAACATAGAAGAACTGATGCGGAACACGTCAACACTGGCCAACTTAACGTGTGCATAGTCGGGCAAGTTAGCCGTCTGGATCACGATTGTCTGTTCTGCCGTTTCGCCAGCCTTTGCTTCAAAGTTTACGCTTTCAACGTTGGCCTTAACAACAGGCGGATTTTGCTCGTCAATGGCGTAGGCTGAGAGGGTAATAGATTGTGAGAGTGTAGGCACTTCGGGGCAGTCGATAAAGACACGTGCACTGTGCTTGCCAATGGCTGTCGGGTTATAAGAGATGACAACATCTGTCTCACTTGTTCCCTTCTTAATCTCCGTTACCGAAGTGGCAAACATAGCGCGGTTAGCACCTGTAATCTCAAGCGTAGTAGCTGCGGGCATGTTCTTCGCGCTGATGTGAATGGTACCCACCTCAGTGGTTTGACCTACCTTGCCAGCTGCCATGTCGAACTGAGCGGGTGTAATGGTAAGTTCGGGGTTGCCAACTACTTCAGGTGTCTTGATGTCCTCAGCACTACGTGGTGCAATGATCACTGCACCCATTGAGGTAGAGAGACCTACGAGGTCGATCGCTTCCGTAGGAATAGCCGTACCGATAAGCGAAGTACCCTTGAATATACGCATCTTAGCCGTTTCGGTACCATCGCTCAGCGTAGGTTGTGTCATGCCTTCAGCGAAAGTTTCGCTATCAGACGTAATGGTTACGCCATTAATGCGCACGAGTTTGTTCAAGTAATTCTTAGGAGTAGCCTTTACTTCAGCGAGAGTAGCAACAGTGGGTTCAATCTCATTGTTGGTGCTGAGCACGTTGCCCATTGCCGCTTGTCCCATAAATGATTCGGGAGTGAGCGTAGTTACACCCCAACTGCTACTAACTGTTCCAAAGAAGCCAGAAAGTTTGTCGCCTACATTAGGCATTTTTAAATTTTCATTCGCAATAACAGTTGCAGCAGTAGCATCTTGAACGTAGATGCGGTTGGCCGTATTGTCAATAAAACTTACCACAGCCTCGCCTGTATAGCGATATACTTCATAATTGTCACTGCTCTTAGCATTGAGTTCGCTGAGCGTTGCTACGTCGGTGAGTGAAAGGGCATTGTAACTATAGTTAACTTCCACTGTTTCAGCACCTTCGCTGCTATAAGATACCTTTACGTTACCCGCGCCGGCTTCGGTAGGATCAAACGTAAAAGTGAGTTGTGCACCCTCTGTGCTCTCTACTTCTTCCTTGCTAAGAGTGGTCTTATCAGCTGTCACACCTGTGCCTTCAATTGCAACCGTCACGTCGCTGATCAAATCTGCGCCCTTCACGGTGATAGTCTTAGTAACGGGATAGCCTACGTAAGTATCAGCCAAGAAGGTATCGTTCTTGTTAACGCTGATAGTAGGCGTAGCGGGTTGAGGAGTGTCACCACCACTACTTTCACCGAAGAGGCCAGCATAGGTCTGAGCAATGCGAAGTGCGCCTACATACATTTCTGGACCTTGGTTCGAAGCATTAGAACCTTGACGAAGTTCGAAGCCCTGCAGGCCATAATTGCCAACTGAAGAACCTGTAGCACTTACATCAAATTCTGCACTAGCTTCCTTAGGCTCATTGGTAAAGTCGGTTGGATTAACATAGAGTTTTACCTCGTCTTTACCATCGCTCGTCTTTACACCATACTTTACGACTACAAGTTGGGTAGTGTTGAGTGCAAAAGTTCCTTCTGCTAACACGGCTGTGGAACTGCCACGCGAGATTCCAATTTTATAGGAATTATCGTCGGCCTTAACAATGAAGAGGCGACCGAGTTCTGTTGAACTGAAGTATTTTCCAGCATCAGCCTCGCCAACATTGTACTTCTTAGTGCGAACGAGCAAACTCATAACATAGTTTTGAGCAGAAGGAGCATCTTGCGTAGGCAACTTCGTCACATTAATGAGGGCCGTATAATAAACATATCCACTCTTTATACCTTCATCGTTCGAGTCGAAGCGTGTGCAGAGGTCCTGGCCTGAAACAGTCGGTGTCATCTGAATGCACTTGCCCGTTACGCCACCTGGATAGTTGGCATACTCAAGCGTCTTGTTCACCACTTGAATAGGAGCAGCTGTATTAATGCCATACTGTGTCCACTTGTCTTGGTTGAGCAAGTCGCCCTCGTCATAGTCAAAGTCTTCTTGATACTTAATGGTAGTGCTTCCACCGTCGCCACCTGACGATAAGTCCTGGGCCGCTGCCACAACGGGCACAGTCAATAACGCGATGAGCAAAAGCCATAAGTGTGATAGTTTTTGGTAAACTTTTCTCATTCAGGTAATTTTTAGGTTATTATTAATAATGTGTTATCATTGCATGCTTAAAGAAATGTCATTTTTATCATTTAAAAGACTTTCCGTGTGCTAAAATCTAAAAAAATAATGATATAACCAACTTTTTGACAATAAAAATACGTTCACGTTCGATAAACTGCAATTTGTCGGTCTAATTGGGGGGCGGGTTTTCAACCCGCGGCAGCAGCATGCTTTGAATATCTACTTATAGTTTATAGTCGCTTAGCGCGAGAACATACATAACATACAATTTAACATACTTATTACATACTACTCAATTTGTGCCAAGGCACAAATTGAAACATACAGGCTACGCCCTTGCG
>OQVU01000568.1_pt1 | contig 14156 bp, 11 predicted proteins | sample 1691611 | NCBI WGS metagenome assembly OQVU01 (sample SAMN03418272, study PRJEB22391) | human gut metagenome | biome: human-gut; feature: organic feature; material: feces | host: Homo sapiens | place: Tanzania | collected 2013-01
GCAAGCACAAGGTCAGTTTGTACGCCGAACTGCTCCCGGGCGTAAATATCAGTAGGAAATATCTTTGATGAAAATGAAAAATCCGAACGCATTCCCGATAGGGAATAAGTTCGGATTTTTCATATGTGGTGGAGGTGGGGGGAATTCTATTATATTTACAGTGAATTATTTCTCGTAATTAATGCAGATTTCTTTCTGCTTTCTTGTATTTTCTCGAACCTAAAAATCCAGTTTTTGTTCTACATTCCGTTTTTTTCATCTCCGTTCTGGGGATATTCCGGGAGGCGAAGATGCGTTACAGCTTGTCCAGAACATCCAGAATACGATCATCCTGCTCGGGGTAGAGGTGACCGTATCGATTCCATGTTTGCTCGACCCGTGCGTGTCCGAGGCGCGCGGAGATGGCCTTGATATTGATGTTTGCGTTAATCAGCAGGCTTGCGTGGCTATGCCGAAAATCGTGGATACGGATAATAGGTAATCCGGCCGCTTTGGCCGTGCTCTTGCAAGCGTTGTCCAAGGTGGTATCCGATATAACATCCGGACCGCCGCAAATACGCCAATCATCTGACCACGCCGGATCAGTTTGCTGAAATGCTTTGTGCTCGCCAAGGATGCGCTTCAAGGGCACCGGAACAGATACCTTCCGATAGCTGCTTTTATTCTTGGGCGGGGTTTCCGTTATTCTGCGGCCTTTGATTTTTTGTGAGATGCTGCGCCTGATCCAGACGGCTTCCCCGTCGTAATCCGACCATTTCAGCGCCTGCGCCTCACCTTTTCGGGCGCCGGTATAAAACAGGACGGCAAAAAATACCCGCAAGGCGCGATCCTTAGGCTTCGTACTGGCGGCAAGAATATCATCAAACTGACGATATTGCGCAAAGGTATAAAACTGCATGGCTTCTTCCGGATGCTCCGAAACATTTACGTCATTAAAATTATCGATTTTGCTCAGCGGGCTGGCCGGAAGATACTCGCACTTTACAGCATAATTCAGCAGCGCCCGAAGCTCGGCGTAGGCATTGCGTTTCATTGCAAGGCCGATCTCTTTTGCGTTCATGTTGTCTTGCCATTCCATAAGCACCTGTGCATTCAATTTCGATATTTTCGCGTTCCATAGCGTCGGAAGAATATGATTATTCAGAATGGATCTTTTCTTTTCGTGGCTGGATTCCCGGATCGTTTTAGATGCCAGCAGTCGTCGGAGGTATTCTTCTGCTAGATCGCCGACCGTTTCCGGAGCATCAGCACTACGCTTAGTGGCATCCGCCGCCTGTGCCAAGAGCTTGGTTTCAAGCTCTTGCGCTTGGAGCTTGCCATAGGCTGTGCGCTCCAATTCCTTGTATGTCGGTGATCCATCAGCAGCATAGACGGTGTAAGACACACGCACACGATATTTTTGCAGGCCGTTCTTCTTTGTGGGTTTTCCGTTTTTATCCTTTACAATCGTAATCGGCACACAACTCACCTCTGGTTTTATAATTACACCCGCCTCTTTTAGATCGGAAGAGCACAAAAAGAGGCGTGCGGCGGGTGTTTTGGCCGAATCGGCGGGAGCCAGATCTTTACTTATTTTTTCCAGCAACTCCGAATTATAGGCGGTTGCATCTAAAAAGGCTGCCAGCGCGAATACCAACACCAGCGTAATAGCAGCGCTGAGTGTGACATACAGGAGAGGAATGTATGTGCCTTGTTTGGCCGCGTTAATGATTCCACCAATCACGGCCAGTGCCGCGAGAATGGAAAAGAAAATGCGGAGGATCGTTGCGTGCTTTCTAAGCATGACTTATTCCTTCTTTCTTTTATTATGAGTGGTGCGTTACTCGATCCGTTGAAAGAAAACAAAGTAGCGCCTATGTAAAGGATAGCACATAAAGTGAAACAATACACTATGTTTTACGAAAATAAGCAATTTTTTACGCTTTGCTCAATTTGAGGCAGAGAAATTTGTGCATTTTTACAATGCGTTTTGGTGACTGATTGCGTAATTCATTGTGCACTGCTGTAGTTATAGCTGGGACGTCAAAAGTAAATTTCTGAGGCAATATTACCGTTGACGTAAAGGCAAATTGTTTTCTTCATAAATTCTTCAGTAACACCAAAAAAGTCCGCCAAATCCCATAATTCAATGTGTCCCTCGGCGACCGCATCGTCTAAGGCTTCCTGAGAAATCAAGCGGCGAATTGCCCATTTATCCGCGCGGTTTTCGTGCCTTTGGCGGATATCCAGCCGCGCATAACGGTTATAAAACGCGCCTGTTGTGCAGTGTCCCAACTCGTGGGCTAAGTGTACGCGTTCGTCCGCTTCGGTCTCTAGTCGAGTATAGTCCATGCCAATATAACCGTTCCCAATGTCGATGGACATAGAGGCGGTTTCCGGCAAGGGATAGTTTATGACTTCGATGCGTTTTCGCTCGGCATACCGATAGAGCGATTGCGTGCTTTTCATTTCGGTTCCTTCTTCTTTTGCGCCTCTCGGTTCTTCACGAACGCGGCAAATTGCCGGACTTCGTCATACATGGCGTCGGTGATCTCGCTGTCGCCACCGAAAAGGGCAAATTTAATATCTTCGTCATTGATTTCGTGCTTATCATCAGCGCTTCCAACTCCACCTTCGATTTCTTTCCTGCCGATGTCCATTGCAATAATTTCAGACGCTGTATTAAAATCTGCAAGAGTTAGCGGTGACACACCAAGAGCAAGCGAAATCTTAATTAGTCTATCCGTTGGTATTTTTTCGGTTTCCCCGGTTGCATAGCGCTGCAAAGCTGATTTTGGGATTCCAGTTCGCGTAGATAGCTCGCCGTAAGAAATATTTGCATTATGCAATGCAGCTTGAATCCGTTTAGACATTTCACTCATCGGTATAGCTCCTTCCTCGTCGTATACGGCTGTCGATAGTAGTATACAACAAATAGCCCAAAATTGCAACACGAAATATAAAAGTATTTTGATTTTGTCCCAAAAATGGGTTGACAAGGAAGCAATTGTATGATAGAATCGAGGCGTCCCAAAAATGAAACGGTCGGGAGGTGAGGAAAATTGCAGAGGAATAAACTTGTCGGTCGAATTGCTGAGGCAGGATACACACAGGCGAGCTTGGCACAAGCGATGAAAATGTCTAAAAATTCGCTAAATTCTAAGATTAACGGGAAATCGCAATTCAATTTGAAAGAAATTGAGCAGATGTGTGATATCCTTTCTATAAACAGCTTAGCTGAAAAAGCACAAATTTTTTTCGGCGAATCGTCCCAATAATGGGATGATGGGGCTGTTAACGCAACAAAATGCCGAAATTTTTTTAAGGAAAGGGAGTGCCAAGTATGGAAAAGGTATACACGCCTGACAAAATTCCGGAGGTTGCGAATGTCCCGCCGGTGGAAGATGCCGCATACGCGGTCGTCTGTTACCACACGAAAAATCAGATCACGCCGTCGGACATCAGCAGGATCTTCAACCGGTCGAAGAGCTTCTGTTATCAGCTGATAAACCGCACGAAGGCGGCGTTCCGCAAGCGGAACGTGCCCATCTGGTGCGAAGGTGCGCTGAGCACGGTTGCGGCTTACCAAGTGTGGGGCATCGACATTGAACATCTGGAAGCTGGAATCGCAAAGCTCAAGGAACTCGGATTATGAAAGAAGGTGATTATGTGAACAAATGGAACGCCATTATCCCCGCCGCGCCTACCGTGGCAATCGACGAGGAGGCCGAATTTCGCGCGCTGGAAGCACGGACGCAACAGCGGATCGAACGGGTCATCCTGCTGACAATTGAGCGAAAGACGGCATGCAACGAGCGTGTGCGCCGGGAACGCGTACACAAGCGCAGGACTGCGCAGCATGTCCGGACGTTTGCGTGCGGCGTCGGAGCAACGACCGGCGCCTTCGGGGCGATCGTCGCCTTGGAGGTCGCGCCGGCGCTGGCGATTTTCCCGGTGGTGCTCTGCGCCCTTGCGTTGGGAGTAGCACCCGCAGCAGCTAACTGCTGTAGTGCATTTTTGGTATAGTCGTAAATCTTCTGATATAGCTGCTCGTCGGTCAACGAAGCCCAGTCTGCAGGAGTCCATTGCTTTGCAGGGTCAGCCCATGTGTCAGAATAATGGAAGTCGAGCATCAACTTAAATCCCGCATCCTTTATTCTCTTAGCCAAAGGCTTGATATATTCTATATTTTGGCAAGTGTTGGCATCCTTGTCAGTGCCCGTATATTTACTTGGATCTACGAATAGGCGTAGACGCATAGCGTTCATACCCTCTTGCTTGAAATATTCAAGAGGAGACGAGATACTATTACCCTTAGTATCAAAATATGACGCTTTAGCTTTTTCGTATTCAGGCAATAACGATATGTCGCCACCAACGAATTTCTGTGCCGAAGCACTTGTTGCTACCAAAGATAAAGCAATAAGTAGATGTCTTAGTTTCATGGTTTTTAATTGTTAGGAGATTTATGTGAAATTATACGTTGCAAAAATACGTTTTTTCTCTCACACCCCCAAGCTTTTCTCCACTTTTTATCTTTTACCTTTTTACCCTTTTACCTTTTTACTTTTCTACAGCCATGCCACTACCGTAGGTGTGAGCAATGCTGTGAGGATGCCATTGAGTGTAAGACCCAAGCTGGCATAAGCACCAACAAACTCGTCGCGCTCCATAGCTACAGATGTACCTACAGCATGCGAAGCTGCACCCATAGACAAGCCTTTAGCCATAGGATTGTTGATATGACCTACCGACATTATCTTGAATCCTGCCACACCACCTATCAGTCCTGTTATCACCACGATGGCTGCAGTAAGCGATGGAATACCGCCAAGAGCCTGCGTTACCTCCATAGCAATAGGAGTAGTTACCGATTTACTTGCCAATGAAACCACTACAGCATGCGAAGCTCCAAGCAGTCGCGCTGTTATCACTACGCTCACTATGCCTACGATGCATCCCATCATCTGCGATGCCAGGATTGGTAAAAACTGCTTCTTTATCTGCGATAGCTGTAAATACAAAGGCACACCCAATGCCACAACTGCAGGCTTAAGCCAAAAGTCAATCATCTTTCCGCTCTCATAATATGTCTCGTAGGGAATATCAAAAGTGATGAGAAACAGTATTATCAATCCTATCAATATAGGATTAAGAATTATAGAGCCTGTTTTGCGTTGCAACATCTTTGCCCCTTGGTAAATGCCAAAGGTCAATGCAAGCAGAAAATATTGGTTTGTTATTATATCCTTAATCATGGTTCTTGTGCCTTTCCTCTATTTTATCCTTAATCTTGTTAGTTATCTTCTTTTCGCCCTTAGCCACCACTTGGTGAGTGTGACCAGTAATGAGCAATACCAATGCTGTGCTCACTAATGTGGCTCCGATGATAGGAACCAATTCAGCCTTGATAAGGTTGAAATGCAACATCAGCGCAACGCCTGGTGGCACGAAGAAGAATCCGAGGTTGGCTATCAGAAAGTCAGTAAGTCCTCTTACCCATTCCAGTTTTATTACCTTTACCTTCAGTAGCAACGTAAGCAATAGCATACCGATGATACTCGAAGGCAGTTTCACTCCTGTGAGCGTTGTCACCAGCTCACCCAAAGCCATACATCCAAAGAGGATGAAACATTGTCTAACCATATTTTTCCTATTGTATTGTTATCCTACAACCAATCGTATTGTTCTTATTCGGGTGCAAAGGTAATAATATTATCTAATATAAAAAACATCCTCACCCCATTTTTATGAGGTGAGGACAATTCTTTATTGCATTGTTATAGACATCATTTCTGCTACAGCCTTGTGCCAAGAGCGTGTGGCATCAAGATGTTGTGCCTTTAGCTCATAGTAGGTGCGAAGGTCTGCGATATAAGCTGTGACGCTTATTGCACCTTCGTCGAGCGCTTTCTTCAGCAGTGGCATATTGTTAGAGGTGTTTACGGTCTGATTGTAGGCTTCTGCCACTTCGTGCAGACCAGCTTGGCGCTGATATAGCGACTGCAAGTTGTAATAGAACTGCAGTTTAGCATCTGCCACCTTAGCTTTAGCAGCTACGGCTTCGGCTTTAGCCTGTTTCACCTTATTTTTATTGCTCCATAGCGGTATTGTCATTCCTACAGAGAAGCCACTGAGATTCTCGTCGTTGATATATTCGCCTGTGAAGCCTGCGGTGAGCTTTGGCATACCATCGGCACGAGTTATGGCAACTTGACGGTTTGCCACTTCTGCTTCCTGTCTTGCATAAGCCAATGCTGGACTCTTTGTTTCTGCCTCTGCATACCACGACTTGAAGTCGGAAGGGATAGAGACAACAGGGAAGTCGGCTGTGGTGAGCGATATTGCGTTGCCACCATTGAGACTTTGTAATGACAGCAAGGCGGCTTCGCGGTCGGTATCATTATTCTTTAGCGCCACTTTAGCAGCAGCAAGTTCCATCATGGTGGTGTTATATTCCATCTGTGTACCTTCGCCCTTGTCGAGACGTTGCTTCTGCAATTTAGCATTCTGCTCAGCATATTCCAGTCGTGTGGCAAGGTTGTTGTGCATGGCATTATAATATATAATGTCTATACACAGCTGTCGCGCATTGAGCAATATCTCTTGGCGGTCTACTTTGTATTGGTAGTCAGCCATAGCGTCTTGCTCTTTAGCCATGCGTCGCTTAGCACCTGTAAGGGTTGCCATATCGAAGCTCTGCGATACTTCGATGTTTTTTCTGTTGCCCACAGAGCGTGGTGAGCCCCATAGATATGCGAAGTCTACTTCAGGGTCGTCGAGGGCGAGACCGGTGTGGTTGCCAATTTTTGTTGCCTCAGTAGCCTTGCGCAAGGCAGATAGAGTGGGGTTGTTGTCTTCTATCTGCTGCAGTATGCCGTCAATGCACCCTTGAGCGCGCAACTCCAAGGTTGCGCATAGGGCTGATAATATGATTAATATTCGATACATATTTTTTCTGATTTATGGATTAATGGAGGAAGCGGGGAAGGGAGCGGGGAAGGAAGCTTGGAAGGGAAGTCGTAAAAACGACTTCCAACAAGGACGAAGGGGATGATAGCTTCGCTTTGCTTAATTCTTTGCTTTCTTAATGCTTCGCTTCGCTCTTCATTTTGATTCTTCACTCTTCACTCTTCGTTCTTCACTTAATAAGTGCATTATTGGCACTACGAATGCGTTGAGCAATGTAGAGGTGAAGAGACCGCCGAGGATAACCTTTGCCATAGGGCTTTGTATCTCGTTGCCTGGAAGGTCGCCACCAAGGGCGAGAGGTATCAAGGCAAGAGCTGAGGTCAGAGCCGTCATGAGTATAGGGTTGAGACGGTCGGTAGAGCCACGCATCACACAATCTATGGTGCTGATACCATGAGCCTTTAGGTCGTTGTATCTGCTCACCAGGAGCATACCATTACGTGTGGCGATACCGAAGAGAGAGATGAAGCCGATGATGGCAGGAATGCTTAGCATACCGTTAGATTGCCATACCGCAAACACACCACCGATAAGTGCCAAAGGCAGATTGAGCAATATCACCAACGACTCGCGAAGGTTGCGGAACTGATTAAATAGCAACAGGAAGATGATGATGATAGAGATTATCGAGGTGATAAGCAAGGTCTGCGATGCCGACTTCTCGCTCTCAAACTGTCCACCATATTCTATATGATAGCCCTCTGGTAGCTGTATGCTGCTATCTATCTTCTTCTGTATGTCATCCACCACGCCCACCAAGTCGCGACCAGAAACATTTGCCGAGACAACAAGCTTGCGAGCTACATTCTCGCGGTTTATGGTGTTAGGACCAGTAGCCGATTTCACGTCAGCAACATAGCACAGTGGTATCATCTGTCCGTCGGCATTTATCAGCATATTGCGAATCTCGTCGATAGACGCATGCTGGTTGTCGTCGACTTTAAGCATAAGGTCGAACGATTTGTTACCCTCATAAACTGTCGACACCGCTTCGCCAGCCAGCAATGTGCTTACCATTTCGCCAAAGTCAGCCATGGTTATGCCATAGCGTGCCAGCATATCTCGCTTCGGAATTATCTGTAGCTGCGGACGCTCCACCTGCTGTTCTACGTTGAGGTCGGCAATACCTTCGATGCCAGAAATCTCTTCCTTTATCTTGTTACCGATATCATACATGCGATTGAGGTTGTCGCCAAACACCTTGATAGCGATATTGGCACGAGTACCCGATAGCATAGCATCAATACGGTGGGTGATAGGAGCACCAACTTCAACATTTATGCCTGGTATGGCTTCGAGCTTATGGCGCACATCTGCCAACACCTCATCCTTGCTGCGGTCGGTAAGAGTGAATGGAGCTTCTATCTCAGTATCGTTCACTCCTAAGGCATGCTCATCGAGTTCTGCACGTCCGGTCTTTCTGCCCACGGTATTTATTTCAGGTATTGAGAGCAACTGATGTTCCACCTTATTACCTATGCGGTCAGATTCTGCGAGAGATATACCAGGCAATGTGCTTACGTTGATGGTAAACGAACCCTCGTTGAATGGAGGAAGGAAGTTGCGACCCAACGAAGCGAATACTACCAATGCCACAACGAACAATGCCGCTGCCGAGCCCAATACCACTTTGCGGTGATTGATAGCCCATTCCAAAGCCTTAGCATAATGACCCTTAAGCCATTCTGCCACCTTTGGTTCACGCATCTGTCCCTTGTCGCTACCGAGAAGATAGCTACACAATACAGGGGTGAGGGTTAGGGCAACGAGTGTGGATGCACAAAGAGCTGTGATGAACGCTATGCCTAATGGTACGAGCAGTCTGCCCTCCATGCCTGTAAGGAAGAACAGAGGAATGAAGCTCACGATGATAATCAATGTAGAATTGAGAATAGGCAAGCGAACCTCCTTGGAAGCTTCGAAAACGATGTTTATCAGTGGCTGTCGTTTGCCTTCAGGCTTCATTCGGTTTTCGCGCAGTCGTTTATATACATTCTCTACATCCACAATGGCATCATCGACAAGCGAACCTATCGCTATTGCCATACCGCCAAGGCTCATGGTGTTGATGGTGAGACCCATAAAATGGAGCACCAATATCGACATCACCAACGACAGAGGTATGGTGACGAGAGAGATCACTGTGGTGCGCATATTCATAAGGAAGATAAACAACACTATCACCACAAAGAAGCCACCTTCGTAGAGCGACTCCTTGACATTGTTGATACTGCTATTGATGAAACGCTCCTGACGATATACGTCGGTGCTGAGTTTCACGTCGGCAGGTAGCGACTTCTGCACATCGTTGAGTGCAAGGTCAATCTTGCTTGATAGGTCTATGGTGCTGGTGCTTGGCTGTTTTGTCACAGTCATCATCACGCATTGTTTGCCATTTAGCGATGCCGTACCCATGTTAGGAGCATGGTTGCCTACCTTTACTGTCGCTATATCGCCAATGGTGATAGCGGTGTTGCCCGAACCCTTCACCAATGCTTTCTTTAGCGCCTCTATATTATTTGTGGCGCTTACGCCACGCACAATATATTCGTTACCATATTCATATAGTACACCACCCGAAGTGTTGCGGTTCATATCTTGCATTGCTGCATTCACATCGTTGAGTGCTACTCCATAATGCTTCATGCGCAATGGGTCGAGCAATATCTGGTATTCCTTAACATCGCCACCCAATACCGACACCTGAGCCACACCACCTGTGGCAAGCAAGCGTGGACGAATGGTCCAGTCTGCAAGTGTACGCAGGTCGCGAAGAGAAGTGGTATCAGAGGTTACTGCCACAAACATCAGCTCGCCAAGTATCGACGACTGTGGACCGAGAGTTGGTGCACCTACAGTCTTTGGCAATTGGTCTTTTATGGCAGTGATCTTTTCAGATACTATCTGGCGTGCACGATAAATATCAGTACCCCAATTGAATTCCACCCAAACTATAGAAAAACCTGTTGTCGACGATGAACGCACGCGACGCACATCGGTGGCTCCATTTACCGCAGTTTCTACAGGAAAGGTGACGAGTTGTTCAACCTCTTCGGGTGCCATGCCATTAGCCTCGGTCATCACTACCACCGTAGGGGCATTGAGATCGGGGAATACATCTACATCCATGTGTTTGGCTGTGTAGATGCCAACTATCATGAGCAATACCGCAGATATGAGTATCACTAGACGGTTGTGGAGCGAAAAACTAATTATCTTGTTCAACATATCGCCCTATGTTTAGTGGTTGTGGGTATGTCCGGGAATAGCTTTCGAAGCAGAAGCCAACTTTACGGTATATGCCCCATGGCTCACCACCTTTTCACCCGCCTTAAGTCCGCTCACTATCTCTATACGCTTTCCGTTAGATGCTCCTGTAGATACTTCGCGCTTCATATATGCATCATGTTCTATTTGTACATATACAAACTTTGCCCCCTGTTCTTCGGTCAGCGCCTCCACAGGTACAGAGATGATGTTGGCTTGCTCCTTAGAGAGCAACCACACCTCAGCATAGGCGCCAGATATGATGTCGCCGATGTTGTCGAATTCGAAGTTTACAGGTACAAACGAAGAACCTGCAGCAACGCTTCTGCCATAAGAAAGCAAGCGTCCATGCATATTGTCGAGACTATATACTCTGTCGCTACCTGCCATGCGGAAGTTGGCGCTACCGATAGTTGCCAATGATTGAGCTTGATGGCAAGGAACGTCGGCACGCAACTGTAGGCGACGACTATTGGTGACAACGGCTATAGGCTGACCTACGGCAACATATTCGCCTTGAGCAACCAAGAGAGTCTTGATATATCCACTCATTGGTGACGATACAGATATGCCTGCTGCGGTAGAGTTCTTTGCTTGTGCCTCGTATGCCACACGGGCAGTCTCGTATTGCATCTTTATCTGTCCAAACTCCTTTTGCGATATTATCTTGTCGCCAACGAGAGCTTTAGCACGCTCATATTCGCTTTTGGCAACTTCGTATGCAGCCTTGGCTTTAGCCATAGGGTCGCCATCTTGTATGTTCTTAGCAGATACAGACGCAATGGTCTGACCAGCCTTTACGGCAGTACCTTCAGTTATCGAAGCATTAGCATATTTCACAATACCGTTAGATGTGGCAGCGATAGTTTGCTCATCACCTTGGCTTGCAACAATTTGTCCGCTCACCAATATAGCAGCTCTGAATGGTGCTGCAGCTACAGTTTCAATGGTTATGCCTGCCTCTTTAGCTTGCTTTTCGTTAATTACTATTTCTCCTTCGTGTTCATGCTCGTGGCCATGTTCGCCTTCAGCATGTTCTTCACCTTCTTTGTGGTCTTCATGATTATGACCGCCGCAGCTTGCAAATGCAAACGCAGCAATCATCATGAGCAACATATAAAGTTTGTTCATGATTAAGATAATAAATGATTTTACTGTTTTTATTTTTAAGGCTTTTACCTTTCAAAGGTCTTTTTACTTTTTTACTCTTTTACCTTTAAAAAGCAGGAGGTGCACGGAGGCTTCTATAGCTATATAAACCAATAGATTTATAAAATGAAGTCTTCTTAGTTTCGGCTTTACAAGTGCTGATAGCCATGTCGCCGAAGACAAGACTACCTATGATATTTACAAATAAAAGTACGTGCTTAACAGCAATATTACTGTCAGTAGAATGATGTTGAGATATGAAGAAGTCGCTCTCTGCAACACAGGTCGTATTGTCGCCATGATGATGAGAATGAGCTTCGTTGGCGCAATGGTTGTGGTTGCAATATTCTATAGTGGTGCATATCTCCCCATCGTGATGATGGTGAGGTATTGCTGGCAACAATAGCAATAATATTACTACTGGCAACACAAGCATCGCTATTAGGTTTCTGTTCTTCATATTAAAATTATACTGCAAAATTACTAATAATAAGCGACATATAGATGTTGTGTTATATATTGTTAACTCTTTCCAATATTGCTGTTTATAGTAAATCGCATACCTTTGCGTATGATTTTAGTTATTTTTGATTATGGAGCAAAACAAATACGAGCAAATGCTACTTCAGCATGACATAAAACCAACGGCAAACCGCATCATCATTGTCCGAACATTGGATAGTGCTGGTAAGCCTGTGTCTATGAAAGAGCTGGAATACAGCATATTGTCGTTGGATAAGTCGTCGATATTTCGCACTCTTGTAGTCTTCAAACAGCATCATTTGGTGCATGTGATAGAAGATGGAGAGGGTGGAGTGAAATACGAACTATGCCATAGTCACGACGAGGATGTCGATGATGACGAGCATATGCATTTCTATTGCGAGCACTGTCATTCTATGATTTGTCTTAACGATATGCCATTGCCATGTGTGGAGTTGCCTTCCGACTTCGAACTCCATAGCGTTAACTTCATTATTCGTGGCATCTGTCCTGAATGCAGAAAGAAAAGAGGCTGATTCTGTCTTGCCTTCAATGTTCTTGTCGTATATTCTATCTAACTTTCAATGCTCTCATCGCATTCAGTACTGCCAATACCGTTACGCCTACATCGGCAAACACAGCCATCCACATGGTGCCCAGTCCTACTGTGGCAAGGAGTAAGATAGCAACCTTTACGCCTATAGCAAACCATACATTCTGATGAGCTATGCTGATAGTGCGGCGAGCTATGCTTATGGCTGTTGCCACCTTGCTTGGTTTATCATCCATCAACACCACGTCGGCAGCTTCTATTGCAGCATCGCTACCAAAAGCGCCCATTGCAATACCTACGTCTGCACGCTTTAATACTGGTGCATCGTTGATACCGTCGCCAACAAAGGCAAGAGTGCTACCTGCGGGTTTCTCATTTATTAAACGCTCCATGTGAGAAACCTTATCTGTTGGCAACAACTCAGCATGATATTCGTCGATATGTAGCTGTTGGGCTACATGTTCTCCCACTTCCTTTCTGTCGCCAGTTAACATCACTGTTTTGCCAACTCCAAGAGTCTTTAGTTGTGAGATAGCCTCTTTGCTATCTTCTTTTATCTTGTCGTTGATGATGATATGACCAGCGTAGATGCCGTCGATAGCGATATGGATAATTGTTCCCACCTTGTGGCAGTTGTGCCATTTTGCTCCTATGCTATCCATCATCTTTGTGTTGCCCACACAAACTGTGTGGTTGCCCACCTTTGCTCGTATGCCTTGTCCGGCAATCTCTTCAACCTCTGTTATCGTGCAACCATCGGTGGCCTCGTTAGGAAAAGCATCTCGTAGTGCAGCACCGATAGGGTGGGTGGTGAAATGCTCCACGTGGGCAGCCATATGTAGCAATTCTTGGGCATCATAGTTTTCTGGATGTATTGCTTCAACCTCGAATTGTCCATGAGTAAGGGTGCCTGTCTTATCGAATACAACTGTAGAGAGGTTGGCAAGGGCATCCATATAGTTGCTACCTTTTATTAATATACCATTGCGTGAAGCTCCGCCTATACCACCAAAGAATGTCAACGGCACGCTGATGACAAGTGCGCAAGGACAAGAAACGACGAGGAATATCAATGCGCGGTTGAGCCAAAGAGGGAAGCTTTCGGCATAGCCTGCTGCAGAGAACAATGGTGGCACGAAAGCCAATGCCACAGCCAAGAATACTACAATAGGTGTATATACATGGGCGAAGCGTGAGATGAAAGATTCGCTCTTCGACTTGTTCTCATTAGCATTCTCTACGAGGTTGATAATCTTAGATACTGTGCTTTCACCGAAAGTCTTAGTGGTCTGCACCTTGATAACTCCCGATATATTGATACATCCCGATATCACCTCGTTGCCCTCGGTAATCTGTCGTGGCATACTCTCGCCTGTTATCGCTATGGTGTTTAGAGCCGATTGACCTTCAATCACCTTACCATCCAATGGCACTTTCTCGCCTGGTCTGATAACGATAGTTTCGCCTATTGCTACCTCCTCTGGAGATACCTGCATAGTATTACCATTGCGCTCTACGTTGGCTACATCAGGCTTTATCTCCATCAAATGCGATATGCTGTCTCTGCTTCTTCCTTCGGCATAGCCTTCGAATAGTTCACCTATCTGGAAGAACAACATCACGAAGACAGCCTCCATAAACTCATTGTTGCTATCAGGCAGAAAGCCTATGGCAAGAGCACCGATAGTGGCTACCGACATCAAGAAGTCTTCGTTAAACATGTCGCCATGGAGTAGTCCTTCGGCGGCTTCAC
>OQVU01000575.1_pt1 | contig 14023 bp, 9 predicted proteins | sample 1691611 | NCBI WGS metagenome assembly OQVU01 (sample SAMN03418272, study PRJEB22391) | human gut metagenome | biome: human-gut; feature: organic feature; material: feces | host: Homo sapiens | place: Tanzania | collected 2013-01
ATCCGTAAAGAGCTTGAATGCTTCCTTTTGCCTGTCGTGCTGCATCAGCCAGTTGCCCAACATCGTCTTATAGACCATATCAAGAGGGTGCTTATCAGAAAGACTTTCCAATTCCCGATAAGCAGCTTTGCTATCCCCCATCATTTCATAGACACGCATTTTAGACAGGGTAAACTGCTCACTCTCACCCTCTTCCTTTTCTAATCGGGCAATCGTAGAAAGCATTTTCGGGAAATCATTTTTCTGCTGATAAAGCTGGAGAAGAATGCGCAAAGCATCCGTATTATCATGATTATGCGCATAAATCAGTTCATACGAGTCTATCGCTTTGTCATACTGTTGATTGCCAATATAGTACTGCGCCAGTCGCTCCGGATAGGTCTGGTTTTCAGGATTAAGACTAACAGCCTTTTCCAGACAGGCTAAAGCGATGGAATCCTTTTTCATTTGTGAGTAATACACCGACTGGAAATAATACACTTCAGCCGCATGGGGATTGATGGCACGAGCATGCTCCAACAAGTCGAAGGCAGCACTATAGTTGCCTGCACCTTGTTGGCGGATGGCCTCCAGGAAGAAGTAATCAAAGCGTTTCTTATCATTTGCAGGAATTGTATCCTGTTCAACAGCAACAGCTTTAACTTGCTTTTTCTTACGCGCCAAAGATGGCAAAGTGGCAGTTCCGAGCAACAGAGCCACCATTCCCAAAGCTATATATTTAGCACTAATCTTCACGTTAATCGTTTCCTCTTAAAAAATATTGATTAAACACCAGAATACCTTATATTCTTATTTGACTCCAGTATGTCCATATCCGCCTTCGCCACGTTCAGTTTCATCAAGACTTTCCACCTCAACGAATTCCCCTTGTTCGTGCTTGGCAATAACCATTTGTGCAATACGCTCCCCCTCATTTATAACGAAATCTTCCTGAGAGAAATTGATGAGCAATACCATGATTTCACCACGATAGTCTGCATCGATTGTTCCAGGAGTATTGAGCACGGTAATGCCATGCTTCAGAGCAAGACCGCTGCGAGGGCGAATCTGCGCCTCCAATCCTGCAGGCAAAGCCATATAAAGTCCTGTAGGCACAAGTCTTCTCTCCATGGGATGGAGTACGATAGGCTCGTCAATGTTAGCACGCAAGTCCATGCCCGCACTCTGAGGTGTGGCGTATGTTGGCAGAGGCTGACGCCCCTTGTTGATAATCTGGATTTTAATCATAATTACACTTTTAAATATTTCAAGTTGCTTGGCTTTTTAAAGTAAAGCACAGCATAGATTTTGCAAAAATACTGCTTTTTGAGCACAATAAGGAATTTTTGAAAGAAAAATGCAAGATTTTAAACAAAAATAAGTGCTTTTTATTTTGCATTATGCAAATAAAGGTGTATTTTTGCGTCATGGAATGGAAAAAACTCATATCAAACAAGCGTTTCGGACAAGAGCATAAGCATGCCGAGCGCCATGACGATCGCTCTGAATTCAAGCGCGATTACGATCGCCTTATTTTCTCCTCAGCTTTCCGTCGCTTGCAAAACAAGACCCAGGTATTCCCTCTGCCAGGTAGCATCTTCGTGCATAACCGCCTCACCCACAGTCTGGAAGTGGCGAGTGTCGGAATGTCGCTTGGCAACGATATTTCCCGCCGCATCATAGAGAAACGTCCTGAATTAAAAGACACTCTTTTCGAGGAAATCGGCACCATCGTGAGTGCTGCCTGTCTTGCCCACGACTTAGGCAATCCTCCATTCGGCCATTCAGGCGAGAAAGCCATTCAGACCTTTTTTACTGAAGGAGCAGGACTTGCAGTTAAAGACAAGGTTAGCAAGAAGTTTTGGGACGACATCACCCATTTTGAGGGAAATGCCAACGCCTTCCGCATCCTTACTCATTGTTTTAAGGGAAGACGTCAGGGCGGTTTTGTGATGACCTATTCCATGCTTGCTTCCATCGTGAAATATCCATTTGCCAGCAGTCTGGCTGGAAGTCACGGCAAGTTCGGTTTTTTCACTTCCGAGACGGAATCGTATCAGCGAATTGCGGAAGAATTGGGCATTACCTGTTTTTCTCAACCAGGCGAACCACTCAAGTATGCCCGTCATCCCTTAGTATATATGGTAGAGGCAGCAGACGACATCTGCTATGAAATCATGGATATTGAGGATTCCCACAAGTTGAAAATCCTATCATTCAAGGAAACAGAAGAGTTGTTTTTAGCTTTCTTTGATGAGGACACCCAGCGCAGGATTCGACAACGCATAATCGACGAAGGAGTAACTGATGAAAACGAAAAGGTGGTTTATATGCGAGCCAGCGTTATCGGCAGACTGGAGAACGAATGCGTCAAGACTTTCATCGAGCATGAGGACGAAATACTTGCCGGTACTTTCCAGGGGAGCCTCATCGACCATATTGCAGAGCAACAACGCAATGCCTACAAGCAATGCGAAAAGATTTCCTTTGCGAAGATTTACCACAGCAAACCAGTACTTGACATAGAACTGTCTGGTTATAAAATTATGGCTACGCTGATGGAGGTGTTTATTGATGCCGCCATCAACCCGACCCGTTTCTATTCCCAGCAACTCATCCGCCGTGTAAGCAGCCAATACGACATCAACAATCCCGATTTGGAAGAGCGCATCATGGCCGTGATAGATTACATCAGCGGCATGACAGATATCTACGCATTAGACATCTATCAGAAAATCAATGGTATCAGTTTGCCGATTGTGTAATCCGGAAGGTAATCGAAAATTTGAAGAGCGAAACGAGAAAAAAACATCACCCTTCACCAGCGCATTATAAGCACCTGACACCCAAGCGGTTACAAGGAAAATAACTTAAAATCACCCTTCACCACCCTTCATCTCAATCTAAAAAATGCATTTAGCCTAAAAACCTTCTATGAAGGCTAAAGTTAGTCGTCTATTAAGACCAAGAGTGGTCGTCTATTAAGGCAAGCTCCGGTCTTAATAGACGACAGAACAGACTCATAAGAGGAAGCTAAATTCGAAAATTAAATGTCTTTATTTTTCACCATTAGCATATTTCAAATAAAACGAAGAACCCGTCAATTCAAGCTAAAAAAGGGCAAAAAACGGCAAAAAGATGAAGAGCGATAAAGGGTGATGAAGGGTGATGAAGGGTGCATTTTTACCCTTCACCCTCAGACCTCCTGCGTTTATCGGCATTCCAGGAGAAAAGATGAAGGGTGAAGGGTAAAATCGCATTCCGATTTTAAATTTTCTTTGGTATAAAGATTTTTCCGAAACCCGCCACATACATTTTATATAAATACCGCTACAAACATTTCCTATAATAAGGAAACAAAAGAACAGAATGCCAAGCAGTTGTCCTTGTTCGCTAAGTAGGCAAAGCGCCTTAGTCAGGGCACTATTGCGCCAAGGCAAGGGCACCTTTGTGCTCGGGTAAGAGCACAAAGGTGCCCCCAAAAAGCACAAGGGTGCACAAGTCAGACACCACCCGTAAACCCGAAGCACAGATTTCTATCTATCAGAGATACGAGTTGTAAACAAGTCATTTGTACTTAGGGAATAAGCAATATAGATTTCTGTAAGATGGTAGTTATCAATTCCTTTCTCTGCCCTGGTATATTTTTCTCCCTGCCCACGCAAGAATTTTTCCGTGGGCAGGGAAAAATAAAAGTGGGTACAGAGACTAAAAACGCTCCCACTTCCTCACCTATTCAAGAAGAGGAAATGGGAGCACAAAATATCATGGTTAATTGTCTTTTTCTTTATAAATAACATTGTTAGCTCCACTTGTAATCTTAAGAGCTTCAGGATGTTCTTGGATAAACATATTGATGTGGCGCACACGCTTTTCTTCCAAGATTTCATCAACGGCAATCAAGCAAGCGCTAGGCATTCTCGGTGTCTCTTAGAGCTACACAGTACACTCGTCACGACCTACGGACTGGAATACAACGAGTACAGTAGCGACTTCCAACAAGTTGTTACATTAGAGGACTTATTTAAGGAAGCCTAAAGTGAGTATTTGCAACCTATCGTAAAAAGTTTTCGTAGGAAAAGTGACAAAGTATCATGATTTTGGCAGAAGTATCATCAAAAATTGCATCGGCACGTAGAAAACGCCCCGTGGGGACGGGCCCTTAACACCCATCCCCACGGGGTATCACTGCCCATCCTGACGGGGCATTTTTTCTCTCTGCAACTAGTTTTTTATTTTCCACTATAGAGTTATTTACAGCTTAAAAGTTGAAATTTTATGCTTATAAACGACAATGATATTATTATTCCCTGCAGATTTCACTATACTTGGTTGCCATTTGAACTTAGCTATAGCCGTTCCGTCAGGATAAATCAACCAATAATTGGACTTGTCTGCATTGTTTTGCAGACAAATGGCATCATCAATTTTAAAACGAACAGCAAAAGTCTCACCAAGCTCATACGTGTCAAGTATATTCATGTGGTCATCCAAGACACAAAGTTTATTTTTATCTGTCAGCATCGGGCAAGTGCTAGCACCTGCTTTAACCAAAGTAAGTTTTGGAGCCATACCATGGAAAGCATATAGGTCATGATTCGGAATCAAGAACAACGAGCCAAATTGTTTTTTATCCCAATCCTTGACATTGATGGTCGAATCTTGGAAAGAACAATATACCGCCTTTTCCGAGCCAGCCAAAAATACGCCATTATCCGATAGGGAACCGTCGTTCATGACATGCTTTTTGTCATATAAAGGCAAAAAATTCTCCAGTTTACCTGTCAAAGCATCAAAAACAGCCAAGAAAGGCTTGCCACATTTAATACGTCCACGCATCATACTATCCCCATATCCGTAATTTAGCATGAACACTTTTCCATCTCGCATCATCAGCTCTGACGTAGAGGATTCCTTGTCCTCGAAGTTATACTTCCACTTAACTTGCAAGCTATCAGTACCCAAGCAATACAAATAGTTACGGTCACTCACATAGATGCAAGCGTCTTTTTGAAGGATATTTGAAGTCAATCCAGTAATAGTATATGGATTGAGATTATAATAAAACGTCACAATAGGAGAACTAAAACCAACAGCTGATGCAACAGAGACAACATTTGTCAAAGCCAGCAACGCCATTCCCTTTGTGTCCTTTATACCTGTTTTAGCCTTGACCTTCCACATTTTGCCTGTTGTTATGTCTATCTCGTTGATATCATCCCCGACAACTACCAGATGAGTAGAGTCCACCATGACAGCTCTTTCCCAACCAATATTTCTCGTCATGGGAATATCAGCATTCCATAACAGTTTACCATCATGCAAACGATAGGCATAGGTATTGCTAGAACCTATTTTATCCAATCCTACAACTATATCCAAGCTATCATTGATATAGACTGGGTATAGATATTGAGTCCACAACGACTGACCAGTTTTGCTATCAGCCAACGTTAGCAAAGACTTGCCATTGCTTTTCAAGGTAGCAGATAACAGAACACCTTGCTTTGTTATAGAGTGTACTGTACAAAGCGACAAATCCAAAGGTTCCCCCAAAGGACATCTAAATTCTCTGCATTCAACGCATACAAGTGACCAGAAGTCATTGGCTTATCTTTCTTGGTTGTATCACATGCAAGCACCATGACAAGGCTATCGTAAGTTGCCACAGATTGAATATTTTTGTTCAACTCCAAGGTTTTGCCCCAAAGTTGCTTGCCGTCATTAGTCTCTGCCACAGAGACCGAATCCACCACGTTTTGCGCTGTAACATTTATTGAGAATAACAGCAACAAAAATAACATTAACTTCTTCATATTTACGAGATTTATATTTTTCAGAATCTTACCAATAAACCAGCAGTGAGCATACTCTTGCACCCAGCATTCCACTCGCAGAAATACCTAAAACTTTCTCCACCTAATGACATACCAACTAAAGTCACATTATATCCCAAATCGGCTTTGGTTCGATTACACTCAAAGCCAGGCACAGTAACTTTCTCTTTCAGCAAAGCCAATCCTAAGCCTGCACCCGAATAAGCGCGAAAGATGCCGTAGCCCGATGTAAACCAAGTATAGGTAATAGCTGGAAGTGCATACATGCAAGACAAATCCGAATTTCCACGAGGTTCTGACGGTTCTACCGTATCATCAACATAATTACACCATTCACTAGTAGTAAAACCAACAGAAGCACCAACCGACACTTTCTTTGAAAGGCGATACTTATAATCTATTCCTAGATGAACTGGAATTGCAAAACATTCCGAGTCACCACCACTATATGGAATAGGCTTTGTCAGTTTGTCATGTTTATCTATCACATACAAATTCAACAAGCCCACACCAAAGTATAGTTCATGGCGTTTGCCAATATCTTGCTTACTCGACAATGAGGTTTGAGCATGAGACATAAGTGTTCCCAACAGCCACAAGCCTACAAACATCATTACCACTTTAGCAACATCATCATTCAACACCTTTCCCAAAATACGATCTCTACATTTCATAAGCTTCAAATGGATAATACAACGCGTATAGTCTAACTAGACCATGCTGAGTTTTACAAATATCGACTACTTTTATCGAAAAACAAGCTCTTTTGGATTTTCCTCACCTAAATCTTTAGTTGCAAAAAAATACTGTTTCAACACTTTGATTTTTCTATCTTCTACATCATACCTAACAGCCTTTTCTAAGGAATCAAATACAGACACGACTACAGAATCACGACCTTTATTGTTTAGTAAATCTAGCCAAGTTGGTCGCTTTTTATTTGTTCCTGTAGCAGACACATACAGCGAATCTGCACTATGCATTTTTATTTCCTTAGCCCATCCTTCCCTAATCCACTTTATAATATTATCCTTATTGTATCTGCAATCTACACGGACATAAACCATTCTGTCAGATTGATTCTGAAAAAAGAATGTACAATGAGGATTATCACGATAAAATTCCTCATCTGACTCAAACGGCTCCAAAAAGCCACCACATGAGACAAAGACAAGGAAGAGAATCAGTAAAAATAAAGTCAAAATATGTTTCATATCTTAAAGATTTAACTCTGTATGACCAAAAGACTTGGTCATACAAAGTTTTTACAACATTTATTTAATATCTACTGGATAACGTTCATAATTCCATTCGATGCCATATTTATCTTTGAAATATTTTGCCGCTTTCTTATTAGCCCGACGTTCAAACCACATTGTTTTAACCTTCCCAACTTCTGCATAGCTATTTAAATTTTTCTCAAAGACTGTTACTTTAGTATTTTCATACTTTTTTGTATTAATAAGGCTAGGAATACCAACATTAAAGAGATAAGCTGGCCCATATTCTTGACTTTGAAGATAATGTCCGTACTCATGCATGAACATATCATCTAAATACGGTGCAAAATTCCCATTCTCATCCCTAGGGGTTCCTTTTGGGGTGTTTATATTTATAAAAGACCCAATTGTAACACCATTCCCTATTTTATCAGGTTCTATTTTTCTAACTAAATACGTCGCACCATCAAAGTATTCAACATCACTAACATCATTTACTGCATTTTTTATTTGTGAATAAGAATAACCTATACCCGTCTGAATTGACTCCCAAGTAAAGCGTGACAATATTTGCTTAAAATTGCCTTGGAACAATCCCCAATCAATCTTGAACGAATTATAGGTTCTTTGGAAACTATATTGACTAAAATTAAGGCCATGTTTAATCGGGTTACTAATCAAATCTATCAATCCGTCTATCAAGAAGAAGAACTCGCCATTCTTATCCGTATATTTCAGCGGATTGTTCATGCAATAGCTATAACGGTTGAAGTTCTGACTCTGCTCTGGAGTCTGCACGTATGGGTCTGGAGACAAGAAGCGGCTTGTAGCAGGATCATACAATCTTGCATTCATGTTTATTAAGCCGAAGTCTGCAAGATGCTCATGACCAGTATAGCCTCTGCCCAAACAGAGCGCAGGCTCTTCACCATAAGCATATACCACTTGTGTAGCAGGATTACGCAAACGTCCCCAAACATCATAGCTCAATTCTTGAAGCAGATTGCCATCATAATCGGTAACATGCGTAATGCTACCCAAGTTGTCTCGAAGGACATTACACAACTTCCAAGAAGAGCCCTCCTTGACATACACCATTGGCGAGTCATAATAGTTGCCTGCTAGATAGAGTCTTTCTATAGAGCCAGAGCCAGTCTGCTGAAGTTCATAGCAATCCCCTATATAGTAATGACTATAAGCCACACCGCCATTGCGTGAAACCTCCATCTTCACCCTATCATAGTCACCATTATAGACAAATTTAGCTTTCATATCATTTTCTTCTATATTAGACAAACGATTGAAAGACGTATAAGTTGCATCTTGCCCTACAGTAGGGATAACATTTTTAGACAAATTAACACCCGTCATAGCGTATGGCTTGGAAGCCTGACCATACTCAAAGCTTCCTACATCGCTTCGACTGAGAACATTACCCTTGTCATCATATTCTGCCGTTCCACCAGCATAACTTGTCAATCTGTTGATGTCATCATAGCCGAAGTTCTCTGTAAGATTTCTCATTTCGTCCTTTCTTGACACTAGGTTTCCTGTCAGAGGGTCTATCTCATACGAGAAATTTTGGACAACAATAGAACCTTTAGCCGCTTTTCGACTTACAGGATAGCCATAGTTGTCATAAGCATACGAACGTGTAAGTCCGCCCGAAGAAATCTCCGTTGGCTGACCAAAGACATTCTCTTTTCGTAAACGATATACCTCTTTACCATTGTCCAAACTTACCCCTGTCAAGTAAGAATTGGTATATTTATAGTTTTCTGTTGCCAGTGCCCCATTTTGAGAAGTATATTTGATGGCAGAGACATTACCCTCGGAATAGGAATAATCCTTCTGCAACCACTTTCCATCAACAATATTTTCGCGCCATGAAGTAATTCTTCCCAAGCCATCGTATGAGATGGCTTTCGACGTACCATTATCAGAAGAAACGCCCACCAAGTCATTGAGCGTGCTATAGGTATAAGTTGTCGTCAACTCTGGGCTAACACTTTTGACCACACGATTATACGAATCATACTCTTTGGTTGTAACCTGACCATTGGCATCCGTCACCTTAACGATATTGCCCCCTTTGTCATACTCGTAGGTAGTTCTACCTGCGCTAGGGTCAACAAGCGCAGTACGTCTTCCATAGACATCATATTCAAAAGAGGTGGTTATTCCACCTGGTGCAACGACCGACATCGGCTGTCCGTCTGCGCCCAAATTATACTCTATCGTGCCAGCAGGATCTGTCACTGAGACAAGTTTGCCAAAGACATTATTAGTTTTGGACGTTGTTACATTATCTGTTGTTACAGATGTTGTATTTCCGCTATAACTATACTGAGTCAAATGTCCAGAAGCCTCGGCATACTCCAAAGGTCTGTTATATGCATCGTATGAATACGTATTCCACAAAGATGCAGCACTACCGGAGAAAGGCAAAGATACTTTCTCTAAGTTTCCATACTCGTCATAAGTCTTATCGACAGAAACACTTGTATTGTCAAAATGAGTTACTTGACTTCTCACCTCACGGCCAAATGCATCATATACCGTCTTAGATGTAGGAATCTTAGTACCCGAAGTTTGGACGGCATACACACCTCCATTGTTAGAATCCCAAATATAACGAGTTGTCTTGACAGTTTTGTCTGGATAAGAGGCGGTTATCTCACGTCCCATGTCATCATACTCATACTTGGTAACGCCACCTCTAGCATCCGTCATCTCTATCATGTTTCCAACATTGTCATACGTATATTTCGTCACCAAATTCTGTGGATTAGTCTCTTGGACAACACGACCATAAGAATCATAGGCGTATTGAGTCTTCTGAGGCGTTCCACTGTATGGAGTTACAGAACTAGAGATTATTTTTCCATAACTATCATAATAATAGACAGTTTGCTCTACTTGATTTCCATTTTTAGAAAGAACTGTCACTGTTGGTTTTTTGTTACTTCCCCATACAGGCACAAAGTTCCTTTCCACATAAGTATTGCCATTATAAGTAGTTTTTACCTTTTGGTCATTTACCACCCCCAAGCGATAATCCGTATCGATGTCTGTAAAAGAGCTATAGGTTGTCTCTTTTACAACAAGTGAGCCATCATTAAAGTTGGTAGTTTCCTTAATTGGATATCCGTAGTCATCATATACATATGCAGATGCAGCGATGATACCTCTTAATTTGTCATTTTCCGTTTTCTGAACAAGACGAATTTTTGCGATTTTATTTGCCTTTATATTAATTCTGTATCTATACGAATTTGTTGCAACAGGGGAACTTTCACCAGTTAATATGGCATGACTGGTAGGATCATACTCACTAATATAAGTCTGATGCTTTTTATCAACTGTAGTCACTTTTGCAAAACCGCAAAAGCCCAAGCCCTGCTTATGCACTATGGCGTTGTCATAACTATAGCTCTTATTATCTACTTGCTTGTTATCATAATAAGTCTCAGATGCGGACAATACCACCAACGGTTCTTGGATATTAACGTATGGATAAGTTGCACCAAAACCTTTAGTATATACATCCATTCCTGTATAATATCCCCTAGCACCATCCGTCAAAGAATGATATTCATTCTTTTCAATCACACCAAGGCTATTAGCCATACCCGTCATCAGCAAATTTTTGCTATCATTACGAGAAAAATGATACTTGACAGCCTTTCCATCTTTCAAACTAACAATCTGAGTAAAGACATTATGACTGTTCAAGTTTGTCGGAGCAACAACAGAGTAGAGTTTTGGATAAGATTTATAGGTTTTTTCTCCTCCAAAGATTTGGTCGGAAGTAATATAAGCATAGAAACCATAGTCCATATACTTCACAACATCACTCTTCCCATCACCATTGATGTCTTGGATGATGATGCCTTCGCCATCTTCTTCATCTATAGTTTCACCTTTTATGAAAGAAGTTGCAAAAGTTCCATTTCCTTTTGAGTAATATCCCATCCAATTGGCATCATCTTTTATCGTAGAAGAAGGAGACCGAAGAAAATCCACCAGTCCATCACCATTAAAGTCACCAAGATACAGTTGGCGATTAGCCAAGCTAGCAACCGTTAAACCAGAATAAGTAGTAACCTTTCTAGCAGAAATAGAAGTTCCACTTACGTCAAAGGTATAAATATGTGCACCCGTAGAACTAATATGACAAATATCCGTTTTTCCATCTCCATCATAATCAAAGACAAACAACTTGTCACTATTGTTTGCAGCGGCCGTAGCATCCCCTTGCTGAGTACCCACGAACTCAATATTGTAAGGGAACACTGAACTCTGATAAAGAATTTTATCATTATTCAAATCAAACAGATAACACATAGAAGGCTTGGTCGTATCTCCAAATGGTTGATGAACAGAAACGGCAAGTACCTCTTGCTTTCCATCTCCATTAAAATCACCAGTATAGTAGAACTTTGGCTGAATGCTTTTCTTCTTGTCATTATCTACATATATCGTTGAGAAATTGTATGTTCTTGTATATTTTTTCGCCATGCCACTATACAAATTGGAACAATACACAGTGAATGTCAGTTTATCCTTACCGCCGTCCTCTACATTATTAATCTTGATGACATCTTCTTGCTGTTTACCATCTAAGTCAGCACAAAGTATATCAATAAATCCTGCCTCCGTCAAAAGATTAGGCATTGGATATGCCCATCCATCATCTAGTCCTGCATATAAGAATATCTTCTCAGACTCACCATAATTGTTCACAAAGTAATTTTGTGAATGCCTAAAAGCAGTAGAATGACGATATTTTTTCCAATAAGGATTGAGATTTGGCAAAGTAATCAAGCCATCCATACCACTAAAATAGTCAAATTTTCCTTTTACCACTTTAATCATGCTAGGTTTAGAAGCATTATACCATTCGTACAACTGGGTTGAATCATTAGTAAAAGAAGCATACTTGTCTCCTTCACCATAGTAAAACACAAGCGGATTAAAAGACTTACCTAACGAAGTATAGTCAATTTGTTTCAACAAGGACACGGAGTTTTGAGTCGCATAGGTCAAAGAATATGTTGCCAAGACATTGCTACCCATTTTTGACACAATTTCATTAAGCAAGCAACTCTGATAAACATGCACACCTCCTGAATAAGATGACAAAGGATCATTGCGACCTGATACATACTTAAATTCAACAGAAGAGCCATTATAATCAATCCTACTTATATCATAATGACCATTAAAATCAAAGTAAGAATAATTGATGGTATTGCCATCCATATCCGACAAAGATGCTATCGGATAAGACAACTTATTCCGAGTATTGGAAGTAAATCCATATTGAGCCTTACTACCATCTGGATAAAAAACATCAAAGTACTTCAAAATCTTACCCGAGATATACCCTTTTGCCTTGATATTTCCTTGTTCCGACTCAAAAAGTGTATAATCACTAAAAGCCCTTGTCTTTATCAGATGAACACCATCCAAGACAAAATCATCACTATTGTCCATAGCGACACCTTTTGTTTTATTGTCATAGTAAAGGTTATTACCACAACGAGAGATTTGGGATAGTCCAGAGACAGCCCACCCCATACCTAACACAGAATTGCCTTGCTGACTATTATATGCCAAGGCAAGATTAGGTTGATGTCCATTCATCCCTGGTCCAATCTTGATTGGTACTTCGTATGTTTTGCCACCAGTAGAAGTCGTACCAGATTTAATTTCTACCTGTCCTGCTTCCTTTGAAGTACTTATGTACTTATAAGTTGGGACATAAGAATTAGAAATCGAATAGGTACTAACTTGCGAACTTGCAGTTTTTTTCTGACTTGCCTTCACTGCAGAATCATCTGCCTTGCAAGCTATAACTGGAGGATATAAGACTGCACGAATAGAATCCTCGTAATGCTGATATTGTTCTTCTGTCCAATTAGCAAATCTCTCATCGTCAGTAATGGATTGCGCATAAAGCAAACCACTCTGCAAAAAGAGTCCGATGATTGATATGATTATTTTGTTCATAAACTGTAAAGATTAATTAGTTTTCATGATTTTCCACGTGGTCTTCTCTTGTCCTATCTCCAAAACTAACACATAGATGCCATTGGGTTGATTGGACAAATCGACTTCCGTCTGCCCTTTCACATCTTTTAGTGCCAGCACATTTTGTCCTGACACATTATACACCATCACATCAAACTGTGTCTTACCATCCAGGGCGGAGACCTTCACCTTGCCACTCTTTGCATGAGGTACAATCTGAATCTGATGATCAGAGAGCATGTCAGAGTAAGCTGCAGAACGTTTTGCCTCTTGGCTCTGACTTCGTGACAAAACAAGTTCTCTTTTCACTCGATTGCCTGTGGCATCGTAGCTGTAACCTATCTTGGTTTGGGCACTCATGCCCAAACTACAAGATAGGAGTGAGAACAATAAAAAGTTGGTCTTTAGTTTCTTCATAAACCTTGCGAAATTTTAGTACAACATACCTATCAACTCCACGTCGTTGTAAGAAACTTCCACAGTAGTGCCTCCCATAGGAATCACCACTTCACTTTCCTGTTCTGCCACCAACTCCTGAGACAAGATGTTTCCATCCTCATCTTTGATAGTTACCGTGACGAGCAGACCTGCCACCACATTGACATGGAGGACGGCATCCTCTTGGTAGAGACTTACTAGCTCCTTTGCAGGGGCACGATTAGACTTTGGCTTGCCAATATAGCCACTCAAACTTCCCAGACGTATAGGTCTGCCCTTACTTGTTGCTTGCAATGTGAACACAAGCAACAAACTGGTTAAAACAACAAAAAACTTTTTCATTGTAACTTTTACCTTTAATTACTAAAAACTTGGCGCAAAAGTACAAAAAATGCAATTATTTTACTTCAAAAACCATTCACAACTACATTCACATTTAACAAACACGCTGTACAACATAGAATTTACAAGTTTTTCACAAACTCATCTAAATCTTCAGCCTTGCCTTTCGCT
>OQVU01000578.1_pt1 | contig 13981 bp, 13 predicted proteins | sample 1691611 | NCBI WGS metagenome assembly OQVU01 (sample SAMN03418272, study PRJEB22391) | human gut metagenome | biome: human-gut; feature: organic feature; material: feces | host: Homo sapiens | place: Tanzania | collected 2013-01
GATCAGTTGTGCCCTTATAGTTCAGTTATGGCCGGCTTAATTGCTCAAACTGATCGCGATGATGGCTATTGGTTCTCTCCTTCCAATCGTTCTATTTCCGGAATTACTGGCGTAGAAAGAAAGCTCACTTCTCGCTACAGTGATCCTAATTGTGAAGTTAATCGCCTTAACGAAAAGGGTATTACTTCCATCCTTAATGACTATGGCACAGGATATAAGTCATATGGCAACCGTTTGGCCAACTTCCCTGGTATTTCAGGTATAACTACTTTCATTACTTGCCGCCGTGTGGCTGACATGATTGAAGACACGTTGGAGCAGAATATGGCTCAATTTATCGATAGACCGTTAAATTCTGCCATTATTTCCGACATCATTAGTCTTGGCTCCAGCTACTTGCGCAAACTGGAAGCCAGAGGGGCGATTATTGGCGGTACTTGCTATGCCTCTTCCGAGGATAACACGGCAGATAGTTTGGCCGATGGGCGCTTAGTTGTCTATTACGAATTTACGCCTCCGGCTGCTTTAGAACGCATTACTAATAAAGTCGTTCTTACTAACAAATACTACGGTTCTTAAGGAGTTATTTGTATGAGCATAGTTTCTTCTACTCTTGGTTCTACACTTGGCACCGTCGCCGGGGGAATATTAGGCACAGCTATAGGCAATGCTATTGGTAACGCTATTGGTAGTAAAGCGAACAGCGTCCTCAATCTTTCCGGCATCAATATCGCCAAGATAAGTAACGCTAAGGTGTACTTGAACTCAGGGGCATTGTTGGGTATGGCTGAAACTGTTACCGGATTGGCCGCCCCCAAACCTAAGTTTGGTGAATTTAAAGCTTTAGGCTTGCTTTCCAACCTTAACCTATTCGATGGCTTTGAACAGCCGGAAGTAAAAATTAAGTGGACAAGCATCTATCGCGATTTAGCTCCGTGCCTTTTTAATCCGCTTGCTGTATGCCGCTTGCAAATTCGTGCCAGCCAAGAAACTTACTTGACTGATGGCACAGTGATCTCTGCTCCTGTAGTTGTCGATATTCATGGAAGATGCTCCGACAACACCGATCCCTCTTTCGAGCAAGGCAAAGCTACTTCGTTTGAATCAACCTTCAAAGCCGATTACGGCAAGCTAACCATCAACGGCAACACCGTTTACGAGTATGACGTTATGGGCAACAAGTTTAATGTCGGCGGTACTGATGTCTTTGCTGCCATTTTCACCAATTTAGGTTAGGAGATTAACATAATGAAAAAAGAGCGAGTACCTTTAGAAACACTGAATTTGACTTGCGGTACAGTCGTTGTTCATCAATTGTACGGTATCGATATGCGCTCGATTTTGAGCATGTACGGAGGCAAGGCCTCTCAAGTAGATTTATCCGAAGCGGCAGCTTTGCGTTCTACTACTGTAAACGGCAAACCGTTAACCATGGATATGCTTGATGTAATGCCTGCTAGCGACTATTTGGAAATAATGGGAGCTCAAGCAAAAAACTTCCAAAGTACGACAGCACAGGATTCTTAATGTTGTCGTACGTGACGCACTGGCCATTAAATGTGCTCGATGAATTAACCGTAGATGAGCTCAATTATTGGACAGAGCAAGCTTTGATACTTTGGGAAAAACTTAACACAGTCCCCGACAAAAAATAGCTAGGAAAGGAGGCGGCTCATGTCAGATCTTAATACTAAAGTTACTATAAGCTTAGTAGACGATCTCAGCAGTAAGCTGGGGAAAATTAGCGCGGCTTTAGAAGCGGTAAAAAATGCCAGCAGTCCGCTGGAAAATACCTTCAAAGAGATGACAGCCGCCGCCAATCCCTTAGGCACAAGCTTTAATTCTATGCGGAAAGCGGTAATAACTTTGGCGGGAAAGCTTCCTGCTGTTAACAGAGCTGCTGATCGCACAGACAAAGTTTTTAAGAAGCTAAGAAAAACGGTTCCTTTACTGAGCAAAGGCTTCCGCGAGCTCAATAAAGCCTTAGCTAAAGTTGAACCCAAAATAGGTTCTTCTGCTTCTATTTTGTTGCTGCTGGCTCAAGCTGCCCTTAAGGTAAATAGAGCTTCTGAGAGGATGTCTAATGGCGTCAACAATCTCAACACTAATTTAGGGACGTTGCATCCTAATTTGCAACAAGCTGCCGACAATGCAGATCGTCTAAGTTCTGTTTTTAACCATGCTCAAGATAGTGTTGAAAAGATGAACAAGCCGTTCGGGGAACTTAGCGACGCTTTAGGCGAAGTTGGCGGACATTTAACCTCTATGGGCGCAGCTTTAACCGGTGTAGTAGGCACTGTCGCCGGTGGAGCAGCTTATGCAGTAAAAGCGGCCATGGAGCTAGATACTTCCAAAGCTGCTTTGGCCAATACTTTAACCGGAAACGCTGCTCAATCGGCAGCACAAATGCGCGAGCTACAGAAAAAAGCTCAAAGTTTAGGCGTGGCTTTACCTGGCTCCACCAAAGACATGATGGAGATGTTTACCGAGCTCCGTCAGCAAGGCGTCAATGTCCAGACTATTCTGGGCGGCTTAGGTGAAGCCACGGCACAATTTGCCACACTCTGCGGCCGAGACTTTCAATCCTCAGCCATTATGGTTGCCAAGTTCGCTGAATCCTTAGGCATCAGCGCCGACAAAGCTTCCGAGGTTGTAGACGTATTGCAACGTGTAAAAGGCGCTACCGGTTTAACCGAAGATCAGCTTTTTGAGACTTTCAAATACGTAGCCCCTTCGCTTCAATCTCTAAAGATTGTCGGCCAAGGCAAAAAAGACGACGCTCCTAAAGAAGTGGCCGCTATAATCGGTATGCTTTCTAAAAGTGGTATCGAGGCTTCTATGGCCGGTACTGGCATGGCTCAAGCTCTCCAGCGCATGTCAAGCGTAGAAAAAGTGCTTTATTCCAAGAAATTTGGGAAGTACCGCAAGATAATGCGCGATCAAGGTATTACTTTGGACTTCTTCGACGCCAAAGGCTCCTTTAAGGGTCTTGACAATATGGTTAAACAGCTGGACAAGCTTAAAGCTTTCAACGATCAAGACCAACTTAATGTTGTTAGTATGCTTTTTGGCGACGTTGGCGGTCGCGCTATGCAAGCTATTATTCAGCGTGGCCATAAGGGCTTTAAAGAAGTCACTCAAGAGATGGGCGCTCAGAAGTCCATGCAAGAGAAGATTTCTGCCATTATGGATACTACCGCCATGAAGTGGGAAACCTTTGGTGGACAAACTGAGACCGCTGTGCAGCTCATCGGCACAAAACTAACTGAACATTTTAAGCTTCCCGATTTATTAGATAAGGTCTGTGATAAGCTCGATCAGATAAATGCTTGGATTGACGATCCCCAAAATGCCAAGAAAATTGACGACTACATAGACAAGGCAACAAAAATTCTGCGCATTGTTGGCAGCATAGGCGTAGCTTTAACCGGCTTAGGGGTTTCCATGACTGTAACCGCTGGAGCTATGCAAGCTATCGAAGCTTTTAAGAAGCTCCACGGTACAATAAATGGAGTTAGCGGTGCGCTAAGGATGTTAGCTACGGCTAATGCTTGGTTATTGGCCATAGGACTGGTCGCTTTGCTGGTTATTAAATACTGGAAGCCGTTAACAACGCTTTTTAAGGGCATCGGGCGCGGCTTTATGGATAGCTTCGGCAAGAGATTCCCTCAGCTAATAGCCCAGATGCAACCGGCTATCAACCAATTAAAATCCTGGTTTGACTGGCTTTTAACTCCCTCAGAAGATATGCCCTTTTTAGATTCAGTTGGAGAAAAAATTGGCAACTTACTAGCTTCAGTAGCAGGCTTTGGAATCGTTGGCGATATTGGTGACGCAATAGCAAAGGTTGCGGAGTTTGGCCAATTGTTAGGTACAGCTACAGCCTATTTTGTTGATGGCGGTTTATTGTCTGATTTGGACTCGATGAGCTTAGGCTGGAAGCAATTCTGGCGCGATATGGGCACCGCTTTATACTTAGTTTGGGACGATCTTACTAAGTTCTTGGGAAGCACTTGGGATAAAATTTCCACAACTTTCTCCAACGTTTGCACAACTATTTACAACACCATTGCCAGTTTAGGTGAGCGCTTATTTACTGCTGGCCAAAATATTATCAATAGTATAGTTGATGGCATTAAGTCTAAATATAGCGCTGTTACTGATACGGTTGGCAAGTTGGCTCAAGATATTCGTGACTTTTTCCCCTTCAGCCCAGCCAAGCGCGGCCCTTTGCGCGACCTCAATCGCATCAAGTTTGGCGAGACTATCGCTTCATCCATAAAAACAGATCCAGTAGAAAAAGCTATCAATGTGGCTTCAAATAAGCTTGAATCGCCATTAAATACCGTTTCACAGACTTCAGCGGCGGTAAATTCTGCCAAGAATAATGTCAGCGTCAGTTATGCGCCGGTTATCAATATGAACGGCGGCGGTGAAGAAGCTGTGGCTGCGGTTCTTGCTGAGTTACGTCGCCATCCATCCCAACTGATGGCCATTATCGATTCGGAAATGGCTGGACGTGAGAGAGTGAGTTTTGCATGATTTCAACCGACAACTACGCCTTCTTTGGTAACTTTATTTTAGACGTATACATGCTTGGCGAACTCTCCTACAAAGACGAGTGGAACTATGCCGAGCAAAAGTTGGTAGGCCGCAAAAGCACTTACCAGCTTTCCGGCCAAAACGCTAGGCAAATAAGTTCTCTGACTATTCATTTACACTGGCACTTCCATGATGTTTTGGCTAAATATGTTGAGCTGGAGAACATGGCCAAAGAGCAAAAGGCCTATCCTTTAGTTTTGACCAGCGGCTCCAACCTTGGCAACTATTTAATAAAGTCTTTTGAGCTTATTTACAAGCGTACCGACAATCAAGGCAACATGTTGGAAGCCGAAATAAGGCTTTCTCTTGTCGAGTATGTACCTCCGCAAGAGCAAGTAGCCAAAAAGAAAGCTCCGGCAGTTAAAGACGCCAAGAAAAGCACTACGGCCAAAGCTCAAAAGAAAAATGCCAGCTCTTCTGCGCCCAAAACTTCAGGCAAAAAAAACGCTAAAAAAGCAACTACAGCAAAGGAGATAGTGCGTCAAAATGGCTGACGAATATTCTGCCACTTCAGAGTATCTGGAATATAAAACCATAGATGACGAGCGCTGGGATCAACTAGCTGACAAGTTTTACGGCGTGCCTACACTTTATGAACCGATAATTCGCGCCAATCCTTACATTCCCATCACTTCGACTTTGCCTGCTGGAACGGTGGTCCAGATCCCCATTTTGCAAGAAGACGAACTTGACGCCCAAGACAAAGGAGACTTACCGCCATGGCTATAGATATTCCCACTCTCCAAGTCAAACTTAAATTCGGCCAAAAAGATGTAACTACCACGCTGTCTGAATTTATAACCAAAATTGATTATACAGACAAGTTAGATAGTCAGGACTCTATAATGCTCCATCTTGACGACGGTAAAAGCAAATGGCGTGGTGATTGGTATCCTATTAAAACCGATGAACTATCTTTAGAGTTTGGTTATGCTGGAGAGAAGACCATAAAAGCCAAGTGCTTCATTGATAAAATTACTATAAGTGGCAAACCGGATATAATTGAAATTGGCGCCATATCTGGGGTGGTATCGCAAGATATGAACACCAAGAAGAACGCTGCTTTTGAGAAGAAGAATCTCAAGCAAATTGTACAACAAATAGCCGAGTCTCATGGGCTAAAAGTGCAAGGTGAGATTGAGTCAATAACGGTTAAAAGACGCACTCAAAAAGACGTTAGCGATTATGCCTTTTTGGAAAAATTAGCTAAAGATTTTGGCTATTACTTTGCTGTAAAAAACAAACAGTTAATTTTTTGCAAGAAAGACAAAGTTAAAAAAGATAACTCCTCGTTGGAAATTACTCCCCAGCATTGTTCCAAGTATACTTTTACAGACCAAACATCCAAAGTGTACAAAGCTTGTACTGTGCGCAGTTGGGATCCGACTAGCAAAAAGTTTATTTGTCATACCGAGCAAGCTAAAGGCCTCAAAACTGGTGATGAGCTTATTATCACTCGACGAGTGGAAAATACCGAACAAGCTAAGGCACTGGCAAAAGCCGCTTTAACCGCTCGCAATGAGAGGCAAGTTAATGGAACATTAACCTTAATTGGTCAACATTATTATGTGGCTGGTGTTCAGCTTAATTTAAGCGGTTTTGGTTTGTTATCCGGCATCTATACTGTATCCGAAGCAGCACACACAATAGATCCTAGTGGATGGACAGTTATACTTAAAGTGGCTCGCAATGAGCTCAAAGCTGACGATCCTAAAGAAGAAAAAGCCAAAAAATCAGGCAAGCCAAACGTTAAAAATCCCAATGGTTGGACGCATATAGTCGATGATGACGGCACTTCTCATGATGTCCGGAATGAGACGGCAGCTTGCTTTAATAAGCTTAAAAAACTTGTACACAAACGTTGGCCCGGGCAACCTTTCTGGGTTTCGTGCACTACTGAAGGCAAGCACTCTTCGCAAGCTCATCCAGATGGAAGAGCTATTGACTGTGGCGTCGATGGCATAAGCGCTAAAGAATCCTACATTTTAGAGAGCTTAGCCCAATCCGTCGGTTTCAAAACCTATAACGAGTACGTCAACGACAGTACCTACAAAACCGGCGACCATATGCACATCTACATTTAGGGAGGAACAATGGCTCCAGAATTGCGTGTTGGTATAGTTAAAGAAGTTTTACCCGATAAAGGTAAAGCGATTGTTACTTTCCCTCAGTACGACGATCAAGATAGCTATGAGCTGTCGGTACTCCAAGCTAATACTCTCAAAAATAAGCACTTCCACATGCCAGAAGTAGATGAGCAAGTCTATGTCCTTATGGATGAGGACGCTGAAGACGGCTGTATTTTAGGAGCTATCTACTCGGAAGCTGATCCGCCTAATCAGACGGAAGCCGACGTCTACGCCATGGAGTTCGAAGATAAAACGGCTATTAAATACGACCGTAAAGCCCATTTAATGACCGTTAAAATGGCTGACGAAACTGAACTCAGTTACGATGGCGAGAATCACGCCTTAAAGATTAAGGTTATTTCCGGCGGCAGCGTAGAGATCGAAGCTGAAGGGCCGGTCTCAGTTTCTTCGGCTGAAGCTATGACTTTGAAAGCGGCGCAAAGTATCGCTTTAGAGTCGCCACAAATAGCCTTAAATACTGCCGCTTTATCTTGTACTGCGCCGGTAGCAGAAGATGGCAGCCAACCTAAAGTTTCAGCGGTGCTTCAGGCCGATGTCAAGATTTACGGCGACGACTTTATTTTGCAAGCAGAAAACGCTGAAATTATGTCGCCGTTAATTGTCAATAGTAGCGGCATTTATACCTCCGGCAGTATTTATGCTGACGGCTCCATTATGGATGAAGGAGGCAACAGCAATCACCATGTCCATCCCTGATGCTTCTTTTAAGAAAATCTCAGCTACAGACTGGAGCTCAAAGCTTAATGCTTTAGGTGAAATAGTCGAAGGCTATGACGATATAAAACAGTGCATCGAAATTATTTTACTAACCAGCAAAGGCTCCGTGCCACATCGACCTGAGTTTGGCTGCGATATTTTCAAATATTTAGACCTTCCCGCAAATCACGCCGTGCCTCGCTTGATTTATGGAGCTCACGAAGCGCTTAAACGTTGGGAGCCTCGCATAGACGTTGAGTCTGTCACCGCTGAAGCTAAAGAAGCGCATCATTACTTACTAACTATTACTTGGAGACCTAAAGCCGAGTATGAGCAGCAAATCAGTCAGGAGGTGGTAGTATGAGCGAGCTCGAGCGTCCCGTTTTTTGCAAATGGGATCCTGATGAAATTACTCAGCGAGACGTTGAATTTGTTGAAACAAAGCTGGGAAAAACTTTATTTCCGGCGCAGCCTGAAAGAATTTTTGTCGATTTTGTGGCCTATGTAGAATGTCTTATCCGCCAGCAAATCCAAGAAGCGGCAGAACAAACTTTAACAGAGTACGCTAGGGACGCCGCTTTAGACCAAAATGGCAACAATATTGGCTGCCAAAGGCTGGATGCCCAGCCGTCTTCCTGCGCTGTGCAAATTTCTTTACAGCAGCCACTAGGCTATGCCCATGAAATTGCCGCTGGCTTAAAGTTAAAAACCAGAGACGATCTTTTTTCTTTTGAAACGACTGAAAGTTGCTTTTTCTCAGCCGATTCTGATACGGCCACTTGTGAAGCGGTATGCACAACTACCGGCCCAGATGCCAATGGATATTTACCAGGCAGTCTGGTTTTGGCCGAAACGGTTGTGAATGTAAAAGAAGCCACCAATGTGACTATCACCGCTTTAGGCGCAGAAGAAGAGGAAGACGATCACTATCGCGAGCGCATTCCCGAAACGCTGGAATCCTTTAGCTGTGCTGGGCCGGCCGGTGCTTATCGTTATTGGGCTAAAACGGCTCATCAAAGTGTGGTCGACGTCTCGGCTCAAAATGCAGGCCCAGGTATAGTGAGAGTTGTTCCTTTAACTTCTTCGGGAGCACCTACCGAAAAGTTACTTCAAGCGGTTGCCGATATTTTTAACGACAAATGTCGGCCCATGACAGTACAAGTCAAAGTGGAAGCACCGACAGCTGTCCATTTTTCACTTTCTGCCCAATTGTCTATCTATGCTAATAGCGATCGTGAATCCATTTTAGCGGCAGCTAATCGAAAGATCCTTGAGTACAAGAAGACTTTGGCTCAAAAAATGGGTAAGGATATTGTACCATCTCAGATAGTTGCTTTATTACAACTAGACGGCGTTTATTCCGTAGAGCTGGAGTCTCCAGGCTTATTAAAGATTGATGGAACTTCTTATCCGGTTTTAGATAGTTGGAATATCAACATAGGGAGCATCATCTATGAATAATCAAAGTATGCTTCCGGCCCCATTAGCTAAAGATCCTTACTGGCTAGCTTTGGAAGAATTGTTGGAAAAAATCGGCTTAAGCCTCGATATGACAAAAATTCTAACCAACTGGTTCGACATTGTTGACTCTAGCGCTTTGCCCCATCTAGCCAAACAATTTCACGTCTTAGGTATAGAAGGCTGGGATTATGCCAAAACAGATCGCGAAAAGCGTGACCTCCTCAAGCAAGCCGTCGAGCTTCATCGTTACAAAGGCACCCCTTGGGCAGTACGTCAGAGTATTAAGCGCATCAATCCTATCCTAGATATTAAAGAATGGTTTGAATATCTAGGCGAGCCTTATTACTTCAGACTAACCGGCGATATAAAAATAAGCCTGGCACAAGCTGTTCGCCTGTTTTACACCATCGAGGAGTTTAAGGGGGCTCACGCCTTACTAGAAGGCGGTATCGAAGCCCAAGACGTCCTTGAAAGTGAGCTCAAATCTGCTGCAGCTACAATAATGCAAATAGTAAAAGAGATTACCGCTGCCAAGGCAGACAATCCAGGCAGCGTCATCTTAGTTGGCGGCTACACTCCGGCAGAAGTTTCTAATACTGAGCGTTTTAACTTATCGCCTTATATACCTATTAAAAAGCTGTTTATTGGTACTTTAACCAGAATCGAGGTGAACGCGTGAGCACAACCTATTTAACTACTGGCGGCAGGGTTATGCTAGCTAAACTCCTTGCCGAAGATCGACTTATTTACACTAGAGCAGTTACCAGCTCAGACATAGTAGATGAGCCCTTTAAGCTAGAGCATTTACCTAACGAGCGACAGACTGCCTACTTCTTAAATGTGGAGCAGGTCGATAATTACGCCAAGCTTACGGCCGCTTTCAATTGCAAAGAGCTGGAAGAAAGTTATCAACTTAAAATGCTGGGTATTTACGCTAAAACCGAAACCAGCGCCGAGTGTTTATATAAAGTTGTTGTCTACAAAGATGAGGAAAGCGCCGGAAGTTTACCTGCTGGCCAGGACTTAACTTATCGCTTTATCATCATTGACTCAATTGGCGAAGGCAACCTCACTATCGAAACCGCCCCTGATGCCGCTGCTCCTTTGGAACACGTGAGCAACGCTAACCGCCATATTTTCACGCAAATTAACAATAAAAAGCCGGCCTTGGTAGATTCTGGCGAAAAGAATAGCTTTTCCGATGGGCAACGCATTGTGTTTGTGCCGAAAATTGCTTTAAGCTCCGGCAGCGATACTATTTCCTGTGCTGGCACGCAGTTTTTACTTAAAGCTGTAGATTTAGCTGGCAAAGATGTGGACTGTGTTTTTCTGCCGCACAAGAGCTACGTTTTAACTTATAGCAACGCCAGCAATAGTTTTATTTACGTAAAGCACAACGAGATTGAGTACGTCGATGGCGTCGGCCACTATTGGGATGGAGCCGCTTGGAAAACGGTAATCCCTGCCGGTGAGTTTGGCTCAACTTTTAGCGATACGTTGCCAGCAGGTACGCTGCTTTGCGATGGCGCCAGTTTATTGCGCAGCGAATGGCCGGAGCTTTTTGAAGCGCTAGGCACAAAGTACGGCGCCGCCGATGAAGAGCATTTTAGTCTGCCTAATGCTGTGGGCCGCTGCATTATCGGCGCTGGCACTGGCTACGAATTAGGCAGTACAGGCGGCGAAGCGGAACATGTTTTAACCGAACGCGAGTTGCCGCAGCATAAGCATTCAGTAAACGCCAACACCGGTAGTAAAGCTCCTAGCGTTTCTGTTTCCGGTGTAACAGACACAACTGGAGGCCATTATCACTATAGCGGCGTTGTTAACGATCATGATAACTCTTTTTATCTAGGATTTGGAGCTTCTGCGAAAATAAATGAAGCTCATTATGCCGTCGCCGACGATAAAGACTCGTATAGCCCGAACGCTCAAAATTATCCTAGAACCAGTCGCACAAGCAAGAATGGTGAGCACAGGCACCCTGTTAAACTTACTGGTAATACTGCTATTCATAGTCATCCTATAACTTGCGGAACGACCACAGCCGGTTACGGCGAGCCGTTTAATCTTATGCAGCCATACGTGGCGCTCAATACTTTTGTGTATACAGGAAAGGTGCTTTTATAATGATTGAAATGAATGTCACACAGGCTGGCCTGGCTGCTGTTACTCGTAACCAGGGCTTAACTTTTACTCGTTTTGTAGCCGGAAGCGGTATCGATGCTGAAGGCCAAGTTATTCAAACTGCCGAGCAAAGCATAGGAATCGCCCATCAAGTTACTTATGTTGCCGGTCAAACTTACACAATAAACGGTGTAGAAACCGAAGTCAGCTACAATAGCGTAAAACTGGTTGGCATTTTAGAATCGGCCTTAGCTGAAGCTAATTACACTTGGAAAGAGCTGGCTTTAATGGCCAGAGAGGGCGATTCAACCGAGGAAATAACTATTGCTTACGGCAGTTTATCTCAAGGCAACTACCAGATCGAAGCTGGATCAGCTACTAACTTTGTTATTCCCTTCGAGCTTATTTTCTCCGATTCACCCAAAGTAGTCGTCGAAACCACAGCTACTAACTTAACCTGGGCTGATTTCTTGGCCCACGCTAATGCCAACATATCATCCGCTGGAGCTCATGGCCTTACTTACGTAAATGGCGACTTATGCGTAAACAATCAAGCTTTAGGCCTGGTTAAGCAAAGCCATGTAGAGGCGGTATGTGGTCTGGAAGCTATAGTCTCTGTTTTACCGATACCTAATGCCGCTTGGTTGGGCTCTCTAGTGCTCAATCGTGCCGACTCTAAATTATATCGCCTTAAAAAAACTGCTGAACTTGAAGTCGGTTACTTTATCTATCAAAGCGAAAATAACTGGCTAATTGGCAATGGAACCGAGACCGGCGCTTTACTTGTAGTCGCCGATGAAACGCAACCTTCCGAAGGCGAAATCATTTTAAGCGAAGCTCAGGCCCATTTTATGGCTTGGCAAGAAGAAAACAGCTTCGATCAGCGTTTGACTACCGTGGAAGCTGTAGTAACTTCCAGTAAAGATGTAACTATCGAAACTTTGGACGAAAACGAGTACAATAGCGAATGGTTTTCGCGTATGACCGGCAGCGGTACTGAGGCCAGCCCTTACCTGGTGCGTACGCCTTATGACTTTAATCAAATCCGCGAAAATACCAGCGCAGTTTACCGTTTAGTTAATAACTTAGACTTCTCGGCCGCAATTGGCATTCCCATGTCCATAGAAGGCGGCGTCTTAGTTCGTGGCGATGTAAATGAAAATGCACCTTGTTATAATAACGGAGCTGGGTTCATTCCCATTCCCAGTTTTTCAGGCACTCTAGACGGTAATGGCAAAACAATAAAAGGTTTAACGGCTTGTGGCTCAGGTTGGTACTTTGGCATGGTCGCTACCCTTAACGGTGGCAAGATTCAAAGTTTAACTTTGAAAGACGGTTATATCGTCAGTAGCGACTCTGTCAACAACCCAGCCTACGTTGGCGCTTTTGTCGGCAGGACGGAGAATACTGCTTATATTATTAACTGCGTTAATTATAACACCGTTGCCACAACTTCCACTAACAGTTCATGTTCAGTCATAGTCGGCGGTATTGTTGGCTTAGCCAATGCTTGGAATAACGGCCAAAATGCTATCATAAGAAACTGTGCTAACCACGGCAATTTAGTGAATGCTAATATTGCTCCTAATAGTACTATTTGCGGCATTGCTGGTTGCAGTCGAGATGGGGCCAACGCTACCAAAATAGTTATCGCCAACTGTTACAATACTGCCAATCTCAACGCAGTAAATGTGGCTGGCATAACCAGAAATGCCGAAACCGGTTACCTCGATTGTCACGATTATGAGATCAGCAATTGCTATAACGCCGGCGTTTTAGTTGGCAGTAACGAGTGCTTTGCTATCGCCAACCATAATATCGTGGATAGAAGCGAAAATATTACCAATTGCTGGGCCCGATCCGATTACGGAGAAGCTTTAGGCTGTACGGCTATTTCTCTGGATGAGATAAAATCTGACGATTTCGCTCAAACATTGAACGGCAGCTTAACTGATCCAATTTACGTGAAAGACGCCATCAACGCCAATAACGGTTTGCCGATGTTTAGCTTTGAGTTAAACAAAGCCGAAGCTATTCCAGGTGATTTGCCTTTAGCTTTGTTGGATGTAAGTAAATCAAGGTTGTATTCTAGCAAATTTAGCTACAACCAATTAGCTCAAAGTGCCACTAAACAAGCGCTTAAAGCTGTAAAAGACAGCATTCCGGCGCTTTCTATTGTAAGTTGTAGCTTAACTCAAGAAGGCTGGACGCAAAACATAGAAGTGGAAGGCTCTCCTTACGAGCAAACAATCGAAGCCGCTGCTGTTAAAGCCGATTCTAAACTGTTAGCTGTTCCCAAGTCGGCAGACGTATTCACCTACAATATTACAACCACGCCAGCTGCTGGCCAGCTAAAATTTACAGCAACTACACAACCTACAGCCGCAATAAGCTTGGACGTGTTGGTTATTAACTAAAATAAAATAGGTGTTCAAAAGCGTTTAAAACGTTCTTGAACACCTATTTTTAATACTGGGTTTATTATTCTTGTTTTCCAAAGAAAAGTTGAAAAACAGGAAGTTCATCAGGAAACGGCTCTTCTGCAGGATCTTCTCTATAGTCTTCAGCTATTTCTCTTCTATCTGGAGAACAAAAACTCCAAGTATAATAATCTTTACCGTTCACTTGCCATAGGCGTGAACTCATATAGCCGACATATACTTTATTAATGCAACTATCGTCCAGATAGGCATAAAACTCTATAGTGCACGAATCATTCCGAGTTGCCGTAATTTGATACTCACCTATCCATGTCCCAAAGTATGAGTCGTAATATTTTACCCGATATGTGCTATTGTGCTCTCCGCTGCGCATCTGCCGCAGCGTCATTTGTCGACCCTCATCGAAGTACTTGCCTCTACAGTCATCAAAAACAGCATCAGCACAGGCTGGAGGAACTACGTGCAAAAACAAACACGACAACAAGAACACTGCACATAACAAAAAAC
>OQVU01000586.1_pt1 | contig 13864 bp, 8 predicted proteins | sample 1691611 | NCBI WGS metagenome assembly OQVU01 (sample SAMN03418272, study PRJEB22391) | human gut metagenome | biome: human-gut; feature: organic feature; material: feces | host: Homo sapiens | place: Tanzania | collected 2013-01
AGAATTAGAGGGTCTGGTAGTTATGACACCGCGAAAAGGTGCTGTGGTGGCTGAGATTACTTTAGAGGATCTGACAGACGTTTTAGAGGTAAGAAAGAATTTAGAAGAATTAGCAGTTGTATTATCCTGCAAGAAATCTACGAGAGAAGATATAGAGGAAATGTGCAGATGCAATGAAGCATTTAAAAAGGCACTCTTATCAGATGACCTTACGGTAATGGCAGAGGCAGATGTGACATTTCATGATGTAATATATAAAACAACAGGTAATAAGAGACTCATACAGATACTTAATAATCTTCGTGAGCAGATGTACAGATATCGATTAGAATATATTAAGGACGAGAATAAACGAAAGATACTTGTAGCAGAACATGATACTATAGTAAAGGCAATATCTGAGAGAAACCCTGATAAGGCAAAGAATGCAATCAAGCTTCATATTAATAATCAGGAGAAAACAATTATAGATAATCTGACAACAGAAAAGACAGTGAAAAAAAGCTAATAAGATTTCTTATAAGCGAAGTTTAAGTTAATTATGAATAAGTGATTATGAATTGCACACACTAATACCTATGTAGCAGATGTAACAGGGTAGGAGGGTGTGCAATGTTTTTGTCTAAATCATTTGAGAAAAACAAAAATATGCTTGATGATATATTCAAAAATTGTAATGATGTAAAATGTCTTGATGTAAATATGAAATATTTAGATGAGGTCAGGGGACGTATATATTTCTTAGAGGAAACAGTAAGCGACATTACTATAAAAAAAGTTCTGTACGGACTTACAGATGTAGAAAAAGTTGATACAATTGAAAATGCTATAAAGGGTGTAATGATAGGAAATGCAATCCTGATTCTAGAGGGTGAAGATAAGGCATTAAAGATAAGAGGAGACGGCTATCCCGGAATGGGAGTTCAGGAAGCAAAAAATGAACAGGTAATAAGAGGTTCACAGGAAGGTTTTTCGAGTTCATATAAAACTAATGAAATGCTTGTGAGAAAGAGAATAAGAAGTCATGAACTTAAAATCGAAGAGCAATTCGCAGGAGTCAGGACCAATACAGGAATTGCATTATTATATATGGATACAATTGTGAATAAAGGGTTATTAAAAGAGATTAAATCAAGGTTAGATGACTTTACGATTGATGGTTTTATGGATAGCGGTGTAATCGAACAACTTACAAATGACAATGATTTGTCACCATTTCCACAATATATGACAACCGAAAGACCTGACAGGGCAGCACAATTTCTGTTAAACGGACACGTTGTAGTATTAGTCGATAATTCACCAATTGCACTGGTATTGCCTGTTAATTTTTCGTCATTTATGAAAACCTCAGATGATTATTTTGAACATTGGGGACTTGTTACATTTACAAGGATATTGAGATATATAGCTGTGTTTTTCGCAATTTCACTTCCAGCATTATATATTTCAGTTGTTAATTTTCACCCGGAGATATTACCGGTAAATCTTGTGATGATATTCATAAATGCAAGACGGGGAATACCATATCCGGTATTTGTCGAAGTCATAATTATGGAGATTTCATTTGAATTAATCAGAGAGGCGGGAGTAAGAATACCGGGAGCTATGGGAAATGCAATCGGGATAGTAGGAGGTCTTATCGTTGGTTCGGCAGCAGTAGATGCTTCATTAGCAAGCCCGATAGTGGTAATTGTTGTGGCACTTACAGCATTGTGTTCATTCACTATTCCTAATAATGAATTCTCATCTTCATTTAGAATTATAAAATATTTTCTGATTCTCACATCGGCAATCTGGGGAATATACGGATATATATTAGGCATTATGTGCGTACTTATTCACCTTAGCGGTCTGATAAGCTATTCATTTCCATATCTCGGACCTGTCGCAGGTGGAGAAATTAACAGAGCTGAGAGGGGCAGGGATTTTATAATTCGTGCACCTTTTAAATACCTTACGAGCAGACCGGTATTTGCAAGAAAAGACAATCGCAGAAAACAGAGAATTAAGTGAGGTAGTAGAATGTATGGGAATAACAAGATATCAGCACGACAGATAAAAAGGCTTATTATTGTAGAGGTATTGGCTGTCAGCAGTCTTATTTCTACAGATATTGCAGCAAAATACAGCGGACACGATGGAATATTTGCAATTTTAATCGCAGGAATATTGTCATACGCATATGCAGCGGTAATACTCTGGATATGCAGGTATACTAAGTGGAATTTCTGGGATTATACGGAGAAATATTATGGCAAATTGTGCAGTAAAATAATTGCACTTTTATTTATTATTAAATATTTCATTCTTGCTATAATGACAATAGCTTTTTTTACGAAGTTAATCAAAATCGAGGTCATAGATGAATTAAATTATGTATTTATATTTGCACCGGTTCTGTTGCTTGCGTTATATGGGGCTGCGAAGGGAATAGAAGCGAGAGGGCGGTTAGCAGAGTGTCTGTATATGGTATTTATGATACCTGTTATATTATTAATTATATTTGCAATAAGGGGAGTCGATATTTATTACATTTCACCGTTATTTGTATCAGGTATAAGCCGAACGCTCAAAGGAGCAGTAATATTATTTCTGATTTTCTCACCTGCAGAGATATTGCTTTTAGAAAGCAGCCATTTCTCTATAGAAGATAGTGAGGATTATGTTATTTTTAGAAAATACGTGTTCAGTGGAATTACTGTTGCAATTGTAATAAATATAATTATATTTGCACTAAATGTAGGCAATCTGGGACTGAATACTGTATTGCAAAACGATGAGTCAACTGTGAAATTAATGGATACAGTTAAAATCTCAGGCTTGATTCTGGAAAAACAGGGGGGTTTGTATCTTGTATTCTTCATTATGGCGCTTATCGTTACCTTGACAGGCTTGTTTGGAAATATATTTAATCTGTTGGATGTGATGTGTGGGTTATGCCACATTGGTAATAAAAATGTTGAAAGCAGAAATAAAGAATGTAGTAAACAAAATGAAGAAAATGTGGAAAATAAGAATTACGGGAATCTTCCATATGAAAGTATGAAGTTAAAAAGAATAAACATTATAAAATATGTCATAACGGGTCTGGTAGTAACTTTTGGCGTAGTTGCAGTTGTTAACGAAAACAATAAATTTAAAACAGTTATGGCATCAGGTGAAAAGCGGGTGGAAATTGATAGCAGGGAATATGTTGACAGTATATTTGTTGGTGTCAATGACGGAGAATATGAGGTTATATTATCATTTAATAATGGCGAAAAAGACAGTGATTTCAGAAACTTTAAAATTAAAAATATAGGTGGTCTGAACGAGGCGTATCAAAAAAGTACGGACAAGAAAATAGATTTCTCAAATGTGCAGGCAATTATTCTGAATGTTGATGTATACAAAGACTATCAGAAATTCTATGAGATTGTGAAAATTCTTAATAATGAAGCAGAACTTTCAGACAATGTATATATATATGCGACAGATGAGCCAGTGGAAAGATTTAGTGACGTGGAAGGTGTTAATTTACCGGGAAAATATATAAGCGATATGACGGACAAGAATTTAGAATATGGAAAAACAACAATTGAAGATGTGCGAAAGGTAATAAATAAAACTGAAGAAACAGGTATTATCAGTATATTTAATATTAAAAATAAAGAGATATACCAGGACGGAATGATAATAATGAATAATGAGGGAGTAAAGGGAGAGTTCAAAGAAGAAATGGCAGATTATATCTGGCTTGCGAATGGAAGTGAGGGGATGTATATTGTCCTTGGAAATGGAAATGGAAATGGAAATGGAAATGGAAATGGAAATGGAAATGGAAATGGATTTCATATAGATAAAAATTCCTACCACATAAGTCTTAGCACATCAGATAATGACAACATAGAAGTTAGAATTATATATAGAGGCATGATTTCACCGATTAATGGTTCTACAATAGATGAAAATGAAGTAAATGAGTTAATAAAAGTAGTAATTTATAATAATCTACGGACGTTACTTGAGGAAAATAAATGTGACCTCATAAATGTCTATAAATATCTGAGTGCAGCAGACAGGCATATATATAAGAAATATAATGATGACAGGCATAAGTTATACGAGAAAATTAAGTTTGTAATACAGACGGAGTATAAACTTATATCAACCTGTTAAAGTGAATTTGACAAATATAAATATCAAAACACCTTGTAAGAATTGCGTAAATTTGTAAGATATCTTTTTTCGGCTCAGATTTTGTGTACATTCAACAGACATACATTTAAGACGAGATGTCCGTCTATGACATACACTTTCATGATTCCTTAATCTAGCGCAAGTAAATGCCGTCCTCTGCAAAGGTTATTACGGTGCAGTAAATCAAACGCGCTTTGCTTGAACGGTGATTTACTGCACCGCCCTTTTGCATCTGACGGCATTAACTTGCACACGATACGTCATAAATCAAGTGTATGTCATAGACGTACACATCGTTTTAAGTGTATGGCATTGAATGAACTCAAATAATTAAAAGAGCCAAAAAAGATATCTACAAATTAGCAATTTTTATAAAAGTTTTGATATTTATATATGCAAATTTACTTAATACAGATGATTTAATTCTATTATATCTGTGCGAAATTCAAGAGTTTATTTGATAAAGTAATTCAGAAATGTCAGATATTTAAAACGATATTTTACCGTATATTCATCTGAAACTGCCTGAAATTCATCGGTTGTAAGTGTCTCTTTTAATAATTCTTCACTTTCCGGATTAACTGTGCCATGTGAAATGTCAATAAAGCAAAGTGGAGGATATAGAACACACCACCAGTTTTTACCTTTTGCCTCACCGATTTTTATCTGGAAGGCTCTATATGTTCCGGGAGGAAATGTATAGCTGCCATATGATTTAGTTGGAAAATAAGTATCAGTAATCTCGGCAGTGACTGGATAATCATAATCATTTTCGGAGATAACGTTGTTGGCAATTGAGATTATGTCGTTGGTATGAGACGATAATAAATCTTCTGTTTCACTAATACTTTTGGAATTGCAAAGAAGTTCTGCAGTATAATTGACAACTGCTTCTTTGACCTTTAACTTGAGCGCCTGGTCAGCATCAGAATCACTATTGGCAATAACGTGAAAACGAATTATTTTATGAGAGATGCCCTGTTGTATTGTGGAGATATCGTTGTTCGGTTTAGAAGTTATGTAAGCATATGCAAGTCCTATAATAATTGAGACAATAAAAATTGGCAGAGAATATGTTCTTTTTCTTGATTTCATAACTAAATTCATTCCTTTCGATTGATGATAGGATTATTGACGGATTAATTAAAATTATACAATATTAATAAAAAATGACGTAAATATTGAACCAAAATTTAATTGATTAAATCGACAAAGTGAATTATACTTCTAGTGTGACATAGAGAATATAAAGAAAGGATTATTGCACTGCCTTGTGTCATCTGTTTTATGGGCAGTTTCGAGGAACTTATCCACGATAATGCATTGGTATAAGAATGAGAAAAACGAAAATTGTTTGCACACTTGGACCATCGACAGATAATGATGAAGTTTTAAAGGGAATAATGAAGAATGGTATGGACGTTGCCAGATTCAATTTCTCTCATGGAACACATGAAGAACATAAAGGAAGATTAGATAAAGTTAAGAAATTTAGAAAAGAGTTAGGCCTTCCGATAGCAGCCATGCTTGATACAAAAGGACCAGAAGTCAGAGTCAGAGATTTCGAAGATGGAAAGATTATGTTAGAGAATGGCAATAAATTCACTCTTACCACAAGAGACTTAATGGGTAATTCGGAGATTGCTTCAGTAACATATAAGGGACTTCCTAAGGATGTTGAAGTAGGAACAAGAATACTTATTGATGATGGATTAATTGAATTAAAAGTATTAGAAGTTACAGATACTGATGTTGTATGTGAAGTAATATGTGGTGGACCTGTATCTAACCATAAAGGTGTAAACATTCCTAACGTTGATTTATCAATGCCATATATAAGTGATGTTGACAGAAGCGACATTATATTTGGTATTGAGCAGGGATTTGATTTTATCGCAGCATCATTTGTTAGATGTGCAGATGATATTCTTCAGATAAGAAAGATATTAGATGAGTATAATTGTAAGTCAATTAACATCATTTCTAAGATAGAGAATATGCAGGGTGTAAAAAATATTGATGAAATTATTGAAGTTTCAGATGGTATTATGGTAGCCAGAGGTGATATGGGCGTAGAGATTCCTAATGAAGATGTTCCTGTTATGCAGAAAATGATCATTAAGAAAGTTTACAATGCAGGTAAACAGGTTATAACAGCAACACAGATGCTTGATTCAATGATTAAGAATCCAAGACCTACAAGAGCTGAGACAACAGACGTTGCAAATGCTATTTATGATGGAACGAGTGCTGTAATGTTATCAGGTGAAAGTGCTGCTGGTAAATATCCGGTAGAAGCAGTTCAGACAATGGCAAGAATTGCTGAGAGAACAGAAGAAGATATTGATTACAGAAAGAGATTTTTCGCATTATCAAGAACAGGAAAGATTGAGATAACAGATGCTATTTCCCATGCTACATGTACTACAGCATATGATATCGGAGCTAAGGCAATCGTTACAGTTACTAAATCAGGAAGAACAGCCAGAATGGTATCTAAATACAGACCTGATTGTGCAATTATAGCATGTGCAATGAGCGATAATGTAGCAAGACAGCTTAATATGTCATGGGGTGTAACACCTATTATTATTAAGGAAGAAAAAGATACATTTGAATTATTTGAACATGCAGTTGCGGAGGTTAAAGCCAAAGGATATCTTAAAGATGGCGATAATACTGTTATTACTGCCGGAGTACCTCTTGGAACTTCAGGAACAACAAATATGCTTAAGGTAGAGACTGTATAATCATAGATAAGTAAATTCAATTTATATAAAGTTGGAGACGGAAAGTATTCTGCCTCCGGCTTTTTTACTTACCAGGAAATTTTATAGAAATTGTCCTGGTAAGTAAAAAACGCTCCGCGAGGATCGCACTGCGGCGGAGCAGAAAATGTTGCTATTATTTGACAAATAAAAACATTATATATTATAATGCGAACGGACAAATACAACTTTAACATAAACGTGGAGGAAGAAAATGATTGCTGTGTTTTTAGCACCACTATATATATTGGTAAATGCATATTTATTTTGTAAGATTATGTGGTGGTTTAAATCGTGGTTTCCGGCATTTGAGAAGAAGAAATATTGGATATTGCCAACGATTCTATATGTATTTTTTGCATTATCATTTCTGATAGCATTTTTCCTGCCGGCAGGACATTTCAGAAGAATAATGAAATTGATAGGAAACTATTGGCTTGGAGTTTTACTATACATTGCATTAACGATAATTATAGTAGATTTGGCAAGAATAATCATTGTGCGTGTACTTAAGATAAAATTCACCTCAAAACGTTCAAACCAGATACATAGATTTGTGGGAATATTCTGCTCAGTAGTAATAATTGCAACTTCAATATTAGGTGTTATCAATGCCAGAATTATTAGGGTTACATCATACGACATTACTGTAGACAAAGAGGCTGGAGATATGGATTCCCTGAAAGTTGTTCTTGTAGCGGATTTACACTTAGGATATAACATTGGTGTATCGCAGATGCAGAGAATGGTTGATAAAATTAATAAACAGGATGCCGACCTTGTTGTAATTGCAGGAGATATCTTTGACAATGAATGGGAAGCAGTTGGAGAACCTGACAAACTCGCCGGAGTCTTACGTGGAATTAAGTCAAAATATGGTGTCTATGCCTGCTACGGCAATCATGATATAGAAGAACCCATTCTCGCAGGATTTACATTTGGCGGCAAAGATAAGAAGCAAAGCAGCATTGAGATGGACGAGTTCCTTGAAAATGCTGGAATTAAATTATTAAAAGATGAAGCAGTAATGATAGAGGATGAAATATATCTTTATGGAAGACCGGATGCAAGACGCCCTGGAAGAGGTATTACTAAGCGAAAGACACCATCAGAAATTACAGCATCAATGGATAAAGATAAGCCTATAATAGTAATTGATCATGAACCAAGCCAGTTGAAAGCCCTTGCAAAAGCCGGTGTAGACGTGGATTTGTGCGGACATACACATGATGGTCAGTTATTTCCCGGCAATCTGACAATAAAATTAATGTGGGAAAATGCATATGGATATTTGAAAAAGGGAAAAATGCATAATATTGTTACATCAGGAGTCGGATTATTTGGTCCTAATATGAGAGTTGGTACAAAATCAGAGATAAGCGTGGTTAATATACATTTTAAAAGTTAATTAAAAATACTTCAAAATAAATTTGTAAAAACTTGAAAATGAATTGAAAAATACTTTAAAATAAATTTGCAAATGCTTTAAAACAAAAAAATACTTCAAAACAGATTGGAGAATCTATGGGTACAAGGAAAGAGATGAAAAAAAGAGCCAGAAGTACAGTGTTGCATCATTATGGAATACTGCTGGCGGTATGTCTTTTGGCAGCATTTTTTGGAACAGAATTCGCAGACAGTCTTGATTTTGTGAATCTGTCTACTAAGTCTAAGACAAAAACTCATGAAAAAATTCTGATAGACAATACAATAGAAAGTCAGGGCAATGAACTGTTACATGTTGTCAAGGAAGTTCTGAAAGGTAATTTAGAGCAGGGCGAACAGGAAGCAAATATAATTAAGAAAAATGCTGTGGAAAGTTCAAAAGAGTCTGGTAATAAAGTACTTGGCAGGAGCAGAGGACATCTTGCAGAAATAGTAAATGGAGTTACGAGTGGTTCTATATTTGTAAAAATAGTCAGGATATTTTATCAGATAGGGCTGTCTAAAGATGCAATTATTGGTATAGTCGTGATTGTGATAATGACAATCATAGTCGGCTTCTGGTTTCTCATTAAGAATACTTACAAAGCTGTTGCCAGAAGAATTTTTCTGGAATGCCGTACTTATGAAAGAGTTACACCACAACGTTTTCTATTCTTTATCAAGGCAAGAAAATGGATAAATGTGTGCGTCAATATGCTTATGCAGTATATATTTTATTTTCTGTGGTCATTAACGATTGTGGGTGCAGTGGTTAAGAGATATTCATATTATATGGTGCCTTATATTGTAGCCGAGAATCCTGATATACATTGGAAAGATTGCATAAATTTATCAAGAAAAATGATGAATGGACATAAATTCGAATGTTTTGTCTATGAACTTACATTTCTGTGGTGGGACATATTAGGTATCGTCACACTTGGATTAACTGATTTGTTCTATGCAAATGCATACAAAACAGCGTTTTTTTCCGAATATTATACGAAAATCAGAAGTCTTGCAATCGAAAATAATATCGAAAATACTTCAATGTTTAACGACATTTACCTATTTGAAAAAGCTGATACAGCTCTCTTAAAAGAGAAGTATGCAGATGTAATCAAGATAAGAGAAGAGGTTGAAATCGAGCCACAGTACAAGGGATTACGTGGCTTTATAGAGAAGAATTTTGGAATTACTTTGCATAACAGACCTGATGAGGAAAGATTCCAGACTGAGAAAGAACGTGAATTGGCGGTTATTGCAGCAGAAGCAGCGGTAGAAGGAAAGGCATATCCTGATAGATTATCGCCTAATATGATAACACAGAAGAAGGAAAGACCATTAAAAATACATTATCTCAGACGTTATTCGGTAGCATCTTTAATATTTATGTTTTTCATTTTCTCATTCCTCGGCTGGACATGGGAAGTCAGCATACATTTATTCAAGCGTGGAATCTTTATTAACCGAGGTGTTCTGCATGGACCATGGCTTCCGATATATGGTTCGGGAGGAATACTAATTCTTGTATTGCTCTACAGGTTAAGAAAATGGCCTATATTAGAATTCTTAGCAACGATTCTTATATGTGGAGTGGTGGAATATTTCACTTCATATTACCTGGAATTAACCAAAGGAATGAGATGGTGGGATTACAGCGGATATTTTCTGAACCTTAACGGACGTATATGCGCTGAAGGATTATTCGTATTCGGTGTGGGAGGAATGGCGCTTGTCTATATCGTTGCTCCTATTATAGATAGTCTGTTCAGAAGAGTTAATGCAAAATTCACCATAATCATATGCATAGTACTTTTGACTTTATTCATAAGCGACCAGATATATTCATGTAAATATCCTAATTCCGGAAAAGGAATTGCTAAAAAAGTGAATACTTCGGTACAGTTAAATGTGAAAAGCTGATGATATATTAAAGTTTGTATACGTAAATGTTTCTAGTCTAATTTAATATTAGTTAAACCAATCTCTTCCGGACTTACGGTTGTATCACTTATTATCTGAATTTCATCACTTGCAAGCTTCTGGTATATTGAATCATATATTTTAGAATCAAATTTTGTAAATGATGATGTATTGTAAATGAGTGATACTGCCTCCTCGGATGTCGAATATTCGATGACTTTACCTGCTTCAAAATTATTCTTATAGAATTTAGTAAGATAATCATATATAGGCAGATAATAATTCTTAACTGTATTGGCAATTATATTTTCACTGTCTTTAGGATAGCTGTCATCGCAGGCTATTACCTTCACATCATTTTCGGTAGCAAAATCAAGTGATTTATTAACTAGTTCTTCATCACATATTATCATCACATCAGGCTTAGTTGCGTAAGCTTTAATTAATGATATATCGTAGTCTTCGATAGAAGTAAATGTTGAAGAAATATGTATATCTTTGCGATTAGTATCTTTAGCCGCATAATCTGCACCCTGCAGAAAACCATAATAATAATGAAGCGACTTAATATCATTATCAACTCCAACAAATGACAACTTTGAATATCCCTCATATACAGCAGCATAACCGGCAAGAAAACCTAATTCAGCCTCGCTGAAAGTTAGCGATATCGAATTAAAATTAAGTGTTGCATCTGATGCATCACTATTATGTGGTATACCATCAATAATCAGGAAGTATACACCGATATATGAATTCTGGATATCATAAACAGTTTCTTCAAACGTTGAGTCAGGACAGATAATAAGTGTTGCACCAGACTTAATGGCACTATCAATTGTCTTTTCGTAAGAACCATTGTAGTCATCAGTCTTGAAAACAGAATATTTCTTATCATATTTATCAGAACAATCAGCTACACTTTGCTTCAACTGGGAGATTTCTTCCTTATGAAGTTCAGAATCTATAATTAATGCTGTATTTATGGATTGATTGTCTGAACCTGATGAAGTTTTCTTGTCAGACTTAAATATAGTAATATCAGATTTAAATAAAATAATCAGAATAAAAACTAAGAGAACTATACTTAATATGCCTATATATTTATAGTGTTTTATTAATTTCATACGTTCACCTATTCGATATGTAATAATTTTGTAATATATTTTACTATCTTTTTAAACAAATGACAACAAAAAACTTATAATGGATAGTAGTTTATGCGTTCTAAATCAATGTTATTCGAATTATAGAAATCTATGTAGTATTCAATTTGAGTGGAATGTGGATGACTTTATGCAGGTTCAATGATATACTTATATACAAGGAATGCTTTCAGAAACTGTCGGTTTTCGATGTTTCTTGAAAGTAAATTATTTGGTATTTACTTTATACAAGTAAGTGGATTATTTGGTACTTACCTGACACAAGTGCAAAGTGTGGGTTTGAGAGTCGCTATTTGTTATATAGTTTATGTAAGAAATGAGGTTAATTATGAAGTATGAAAAGTTATCCAAAGAAATGGTAAAAAGAATTACTAATGATAGAGAAAATAATTATAAGAACCCATATGCATGTAAAAATACAGATATTATAAGAAGAAACCCTGATATGGATAAGGAGAATCTATGGAGACCTGCATTTGTAAGAGATATTGAGAAGATTATACATAGTCCATATTATAATCGATATGCAGATAAGACGCAGGTATTTTCATTTTATAAAAATGATGATATTACAAGGAGAGCCTTACACGTTCAGTTAGTATCAAGAATTGCAAGAAATATAGGAAACATTCTGGGATTGAATATCGACTTAATAGAAGCGATTGCATTAGGACATGACATAGGACATACACCATTTGGCCACGCAGGAGAGAGAATACTTAATAAAATATACAATGGCAGAACAGGACGATACTTTAATCATAATGTTCATAGTGTACGTGTGCTTGACAATTTATTTGCAAGGAATATAAGCTTACAGACCTTAGACGGAATAATATGTCATAACGGTGAATTTGAGATGCAGGAATACAGACCTAAGAAAGGACTTACATTTGATAAGTACGATGAAATGGTCGAGCGATGTTATACGGATAAAGATGAAATTGATAAACTTATTCCGATGACACTTGAGGGCTGTGTGGTAAGAATCTGCGATATGATTGCTTATCTGGGTAAAGACCGACAGGATGCAAGAAAAGCCGGTTTCATAGACAGCAGTGTTAAGTTCGAGGATAATGGAATCGGTGTGGAAAATGCGGATATGACTAATAATCTGGTGGTAAATATTATCGAGAACAGTTATGGCAAAGATTATCTATATATGGATGAGAAATATTATCAGGCAATCAAGATAGCTAAAAGGGAAAATTATGAGAAAATCTATTTAAACGAGAAGTTAGACAGATTATATTCTGAAAATATTGAGCCGATGTTCTATGAAATATATGATAAGATGATTAAAGATTTAGAAGAGGAAAATAAAAAGTCAGTCATCTATACACATCACATTGATTTTGTTAATTTGAACAGAGGATATTATAAAGATGGAAGAGATTATGCAAATGAGAATAAAGATGATATTGTGGTAGATTATCTGGCAAGTATGACAGATGATTATTTTATAGATTTGTATAAATATCTGTTTCCGAAAGGAAAGTATTCGATTAAATATGTTCCGTATTTTGAAATATAATAATTCTGATTGTGAAATAGTATAGAAATTGCTTGAACATAATTTTTTGAAAATCAATAATTGACATTTACAAACAGCATTAGTATAATAATTTTCAAATGAGTAAATGCTATGAAAGAGACAGTAAGTCTATGCAGAAAGTTTTAGAGAGTCCCGTATGGTGGAAAGGGATATGAGTAAGCATTGACCGAATATCACTCCGGAGCTGCAGTCCGAAATTATCGTATCTGATTTATATTATTAATTAATAGATACGAATCAGAAGAAGAGTAGAGACTGACGTATTTCCAACGTTAAAGGGAACGCATATAAACATCAGATTATATCTGATATAGTATGTCTGTAACAGGTGGTATAACGTTAGAGAGCTTTCGTCCTATTACAGGATAAGCTCTCTTTTTAGTGTATAGGATTAGGGCATCAAAAGCTCCTTTGAAACTCTAATCGGTATAGGAAATAAATTAAGAAAGGAATTTTAGAATGTACAAGAAAGTATCTACGAATCTCAATTTTGTTGAGAGAGAAAAAGAAGTTGGAAAATTCTGGAAAGACAATGACATTTTTAAGAAAAGTATGGAAAACCGTAAAGAGGGAGAGACATATACTTTCTATGACGGACCTCCAACAGCAAATGGTAAACCACATATCGGTCATGTTCTTACAAGAGTTATAAAGGATATGATTCCAAGATATAGAACAATGAAAGGTTATATGGTTCCAAGAAAAGCAGGCTGGGATACACATGGTCTCCCTGTAGAGCTTGAAGTAGAGAAATTATTAGGCTTAGATGGTAAGGAACAGATTGAAGAGTATGGTCTTGATCCATTTATTAAGAAATGTAAGGAAAGCGTATGGAAATACAA
>OQVU01000593.1_pt1 | contig 13810 bp, 7 predicted proteins | sample 1691611 | NCBI WGS metagenome assembly OQVU01 (sample SAMN03418272, study PRJEB22391) | human gut metagenome | biome: human-gut; feature: organic feature; material: feces | host: Homo sapiens | place: Tanzania | collected 2013-01
GGATATTGAACAATAACAATGCGGTCGGGAAATTTAGTATTGTGCCGTCCTTCTTCTATACGCAAACGCAAACCGGCTTTTTTAAGCACCTCATTGGCTACGGCGAAATCTTTACCCTCAATGGCGGGCACTTCAATTTCATCGGGAATAGCAAAATAAGTGCGGTATATGGTAACTCCCAAAACCGTTCCAAAAGCAATGGCCGAAACCACAACCACCAGAAAAATGGTCGTTTTAATTAGTCCCCAGAGCAACTTTTTCCAACAAAAAGCAGACAGCCAAGGTTCGGTATTTTTCTGCCCCGGATCGACCTTGTCAGGGGAAAGTACAATACCGGGTTGGTCATCTTGACTCTTCTTTTTCTCTTCTGAAGGTAAAGGAGGAGCTAAATGTCGAGTCTCTTGACTGCTGTTGTTGTCGATAGCCGTAGCTTGGATAGGTTCAGCTTTAGATTCAGAGCAAACCTCTTGGACAGGAATTTGAGCTGAACCGGAGTCAGACGACAACTCCAACTTAAACTCAGCCGAACCAGCTTTATCATCCTGTGTTTTTTTATCAGAAGGAGCTACTTTACTCTCGCCTAGACTTCTACCGTTCAGGGCGTTGCTGGGTTTCAGTTCCAGCTTCTTCTTGCTCAGCTTTACAGCCTCGCCAGATTTATTTTTTATCTCATCGCCCATGATTAACAGTCGGCTCCTCTCTCGTATAGCATTTTTCTACCTCGTTAATGGTTGTTTCTAGGGCAAATCCCCGGGAAGTTCAATATTGACGTCAGCACCATTGTCAGCGTGACTATCATCTGCGGAATGTGACTCGGAACTACCATGTCCCGGCGCCACCGGACTTGGTTCCGGTTCACGTAAAGGAACAGCGTTGATATTGACAGTTTCGTTACCTTCATCGGCTGTATTTTTCTGACCTACAGCCACAGCTCTAGTGACAGTTAAATCTATCGAACTGCCCAAAGGAACCACTTGACCGGCGCCAGGGTACTGTTCAATAACAACATTGTCAGTTTGACCAGCCGCAGCAGAGACTTTACCCAATTTAAATCCTGCATTTTGCAAACTGCTTACCGCCTGCTCGTAAGTTTGCGTACAGACATCGGGCACAGTAATCTGAGAGACAGCCGATACTACTAAGCGATTATTGCTTAAAACGCCTCCTGGTTCGGTTTTTTGCGTCAATACACGGGCGCTGTCAGCAGTATCTCCCTCCACCACCAAATCTAAACCTAAACTGGCAGCTTCGGCTTTGGCTTCGGCGACACTCTTGCCAATAAGTGAAGGAGCCGCTTTTTTGGTTTCGCTTCGCTGACAAACTACTACATAGACAACCATACCGCGTTGCATAGTTTTGCCTGAAGCCGGTTCTTGAGAAAGGATAATACCTTCAGTCACTTTGGGATCGTCCTTTTTCTGCCGTATTTTCACACTGCCGCCCAAACTGGCCATTAAATCAGTCGCGCTCTTTAAGCTCATACCGCTTAAATCGGGCACAGTGTCGTCGCCTTTTCCCAAACTGACAAAGACAGTAACTTCATTACCGACTGCAATTTCTTGCCCGGCTTCAGGTTCTTGAGCGAACACCGTACCGGTCGGCGCCTTGCTTTCTTTAGGCACAATAGTATAGACCAGACCATTTTTATCTAGCTCTTCACAGGCTCTATCTTCGGTAAATCCGCTCAAATTGGGCACTGCCACTAACTCGCGACCTATACTAACGTCTACCCAAACTATGCCATCTTTCAGTAACTGAACGCCTCCACTAGGTTCCTGATGTAACACTATGCCTGGTTTGGCTCCGACTTCGTATTTTTGTGAGCGCACTTCTAAACGCAAACCGGATTCTTTGAGAGTTTCACGAGCTTGAGCCAACTTTTGTCCTACCACCGAAGGCACATTAACATTGGGAGCAGCATTTAAGTTAACCCAAGTGACGCCAGCTACAAAAGCAATGAGGACAGTTAAAACGATAGCAATGATCATGCCCAAACTTTTGTTAGCTGGGCCCATCTCAGCTCCGTCTTCAGTCTGAGCATATTCCTCATTCATCCCCTCATCAAAAAAAGGCTCGCCATCTTCGGAGTGATACTGTTCGTATTCCCCTTGTTCAGGATCTTGATACTCTTCATCGTCATAACTGCTTATATCTACAGTATCTACAGGTGAAGAGCCATCCAGCGGACGTACCTGGCCGACTTGGGAATCTTCGTGCATTTTTATTAAATTCTGCGGCAAACGTGTACGCAACATAGTATGTTCAGCCGAAGGAGCAAAACTGCCTACAGAAGCTGCCGAAGCTGCCGGTATAACCGGAGAACCATTGTGAACTTGTCCTTGAACAGTTTGAGCTACAGGGCGCGAGTCAACCCGCGCAGCGGTTGTTTCAACAGTCGAATTGTTTAAAGGCATATTCGACCGCAACGGCACGGCCATAGCCAAAGGCACAGTCGGCTGATTGCCACCGCACAAAGCCAACAGAGCAGAAGTCATTTCAGTGGCTGTGCGATAACGCTGAGCCGGATTTTTAGCCATGGCCTTAAGCACAATGTTATCCAGAGCTTCAGATATTTCCGGACGGGTTGCCGACGGTTTTGGAGTGGGCGCTTGCACATGCATTAAAGCCAGTTTTACTACATTGTCAGAGCTAAAAGGAAGCTCACCGGTAAGCATCTCGTAAAGAAGAACTCCGGTGGAATAAATATCGGCTGCCGGAGTGGCATGGCCACCGCTGGCTTGCTCAGGCGAAATATATTGCACAGAACCGATAAGCTCGCCATCTTGAGTAAGGGTACGCTCACCTACAATACGAGCGATACCAAAATCGGCCACCTTAACCGTACCGTCACGACTTAGCATAACATTGCGAGCCGAAATATCACGGTGCACTACGCCTCGGGAATGAGCAAATTCCAAAGCAGACAGTACGCTCAGAGTTATACGTATAGCTTCATCGATATTCAAATGACCGCATTCTTGCAAATAATCGCGCAGATCACGACCGTCAACTAGCTCCATGACAATAAAGACGTCTTTACCGGATTCAAAAAAGTCATAAATCTGAACAATATTAGGATGAGAAAGAGCGGCGCTGGCTCGAGCCTCACGACGAAAACGTTCCCTAAACTCTGGATCACCGGATACGGACTCAAGCAATACTTTAAGGGCCACATCACGCCCCAAATTTAAATCTTTGGCCTTATAAACTTTGGCCATGCCCCCCATGCCAAGCTGAGAAATTATTTCGTAACGATCTGCAACTGTAGTACCAATCATAACTAGGAGACTTTCTGATATTGCCTTCTTAGTCCTTTAGCCGAGAAGGTCACTATTCGACGAGGCCGACTTATTTTAAGTACGCACTCGCAAATATTCTTTAGTTGCCGCCAAATAAGAGGCAGCTTTAGCTGTCAGACTTTTTAAACCAAAAATATAGGACAGCACAAGAAAGTTTTGACGATGAATCAAGTAATATACTCAACTCATAACAAGCTATGAAAGGGTGTTCAACTTAATATTGCAATTTAATAACCTTATTTTGCTCTACGGACAGATTTACAAAAGGTAACGTTTCTAATTCTATGCTTATCCCCCGCTTGCCACCGGTTACTAAAGAATCGTCAAGCTTAACTTTAGTATTGTCAGTCTTGGGCGTGTTATTTTCTAAATTGGAATCCATGGCAAACACCGGCTTCGATAAAAAATTGAGAATCAGAGTTGCGACTTTAATGAAAAAGACAGTCTCATCAACTGACAATATTTTTCGTTTATATGAACCAATGTCCTATTCTTTTTCCTTCTCTAATCTTCAGCTCAATATCAAAGCCAAACCACATTTCAGCAGGATTTCAAGGTGCCCTGATAAAAGATGACGATTGGTTGTGCGCTTTATTTTTGGGCGCACACTGTTCCGGTTCGCGCCGGAATATTTTTTGAGAAAAAATACCGTGGGACACACGGAAATCTACGCTTGAAACTAAACGTCCCGAGGTGCGGTCAGAGCTGCGACCGAGCGTTTTTGTATCAAGAATCCTCTTTGCGCAAGCTTCGAGGAATGTCAAACACCCCAGACGGTTAAGTTCCCGTCTGTGAGGAGAGTGCGATGACTCCAAAGTTCGGTTCCAGCAAACAATTTAAGCCCGCTATGCCGGGCAAAGATCAGCAAGACGCTGATCAGGGCAAAGGTCTAGTACGCAAGCAAGCTCCCGTCAAGGGACAAGTAAAAACAGATCGTCTTGGCAAGCCTGTCTTCGGCGATATAAATGAGCCTCTCGATGAAGCTCTCGAAGAAGTTAATCAGAATCTGCTGCAAAATCCAGACGATCCAGAGCTTTATAAACGCAAGCTTACTATTTTGCGCAAGCAAAATGACAACAGTGCTATGCAACAAACCTTGGAAGAGGCTATGGAGCATTGCCCTGATATTTTCTTTGCCGTAAAGCTGGCCGACTCTCTGGAAGGTCGCGGTGCTTATGCTAAAGCTCAGCAATTGCGCCAATGGGTATTGGAACAACAGCCGGACGATCCCGATTCAGTGCGTCGTTTGGCCGCAACCTCTGCCCGAGCTTTCGATTTGCCTACCGCCGAGCATAATTATTTGCGCCTTATCGAACTGCGCGACGAAGAAGATTGTCCTTTGGGAGCAACTTTTTTTGAAGAGATGCTGGGCAAAGGCTTGAGACCGGATCAACGCTCTCAGTTGCAACAGATGGGGTTACGTCTAGTAGCCCGCGCTCTCATTCACCATGACAGCAACGCCAGCTTGCTTGAAGCAGCTGCCCGTTTGGCTTACAGAACCAAAAATTATACTGAAGCTCGCGGCGCCTACGAACAGGCTATCAGGACTAATCCCGATCATCGCAATATCCTCATGTGGAAAGTAGAGCTGCTGCGCGTCTATGCTCAGTTGGGCTTACAGAAACACTGGTCTAAACTTAGCGAAGAATTTATTGCCGAACTTAAAAACCAAGTAGCTAAAGATCGCACCAATCAGCGTACCTGGAACTTATTAGCTACCCAACAAATTCAGGCCGGTCTGTTTGATGAGGCTATCGTCACTTTAAAAGACGCTCTTTCGGCCGATTCTAAAAATGCTCAGGCTCTCTGGGAGTTGGGGCGTCTCTATGTGCGCCGAGGTGAAGCTCAAAATGCTATCGATTACTATCGTGACATTGTAGAGGATCCCAATGAGCGCAAATCCATCCGTCGCGGTATCGAAAAAGCTTTGGCCGAGCTTTATTTTAAACTTGGCATGTACAACGAAGCCCTGGCTATTTACATGAACGACGAAGACAATAACGCGGCCATGATTGCTCCTATTTTGGAAGCAACCGGTCAGATACCAGAAGCTCAGGCTTTGTATATAAAGTCTGTAGCTCAATCTCCGCGTGATGCCAAATGTCATTTGGGCTTAGCCGAATATTGGGTACGTCAAGACAATTGGGACAAAGCCATTCAGGCTTCTAAGGATGGTTTGGGATGCAACTATGCCACCGAAGAGGTACATACCAATTTGGCGGTAGCTATGGCTTCTGCTTATATGAAATTAGGCCAATTTGAATCGGCCTTACAAGCTATGGATGAGATCTGTGAACTTTATCCCGATTCTATCCATTGCGTTTTCCGTAAAGTGAAGCTTTTGCTTTTACTCAAACGCGGTCGGGAAGCAGCTCAATTAGCTGAAGAAGTGCGCCTGTCGGCTGAACACCAGACAGGTTGTGCTCCCGCCTCTTCAGTTTTGTGGTCACTCTTGGGCGATACTTGTTCTTTGGCTCACCGCGAAGCCGAAGCCGAACATGCCTATACCCAAGCCGTCAAATATGATGCCATGAATGCTACCGCCGTACGTGGCTTAGCAATTCTGGCCGAGCATAAGGGCGATCTGGTTAGAGCCTATTCCGGCTACAAAAAATTTATCACTTTAGAACCTTTAAATTTGGCCACCCCGGTAGTGAAAAAATTCCTCGAGCGTATCGCTTCCAAGCTTAACGCTGAGCAATTGCAAATTGCCGAAAATGGCACCGGTTTACCCGATATAGCCGCAGCAGAAGCTGCTCAAGCTGCCGAACAAGAAGGTTATTTGGGTTATTCCGCGCCACGCCAAATCAAAGTACATCCCTTCCCCGGATTGCCCTCAGTCACTCCACCCAAGCGCCAAGATCTTTCCCAAGTAGACAAGACAGGCTGGCTGGGCGACGGTAGTGGTAGCGATTACGGTTACGACGGCTAAAAAAAAGATTATATAAACTAAATTGGCCCACTTCCTCAGCTGCCGCCTCAAGCGGCATCCCTTTCAGGAAGTGGGCCAATTTAGTAGCAGGGAGCTAAACTCTTTCGGCTTTGCGACGTTCGCAATCTATAGCTTGCAAAGCGGTAATAACTACCGTATCAACAATATCTTCAGCTTTGCAGCCGCGAGAGAGATCGTTAGAAGCATATTCAAAGCCTTGCAAAATGGGGCCGATAGCGATACCGCCAGACATACGCTCGGCTAACTTGTAGCCGATATTGCCAGACTGAATATCGGGGAAGATCAAAACATTGGCGCGGCCGGCCACAGGAGAACCGGGAGCCTTAGAGCGACCGATGGCGGGAATCAGAGCGGCGTCGACCTGCATTTCACCATCGACATTAAGGTCAGGACGACGAGCCTTGACAATACTTAAGGCTTCGGTAACTTTGTCAATTTTTTCGCTCTTGGCACTACCTTTGGTGCTGAAGCTCAACATAGCAATGCGAGGATCGGCATCTAAGAAGAGACGGCAAGAATCGGCAGTCGTAAGGGTGATTTCGGCCAATTGTAAAGGATCGGGATCGATAACCACACCGCAATCGGCAAAGATCATGGCACCATTTTCGCCAAAAGTTTTGTTGGGGACAACCATTAGGAAGAAACTGGAAACGGTCTTGAGGCCAGGCTGTACGCCCAAGCACTTCAAAGCAGCGCGTACAGTATGAGCAGTGGTATTGGTAGCTCCGGCTACAGTACCATCGGCTTTACCGGAACGAACCATCATATTGGCGTAATAGAGGGGGTCGGCCATAGCTGCGTGAGCTTCTTCGGGGGTCATACCTTTAGCTTTGCGCAACTCGTAGTAAGCGTTAGCATATTCCTCGAAATCGTCGGCAGCCGTATGTTCCAAAATATCCACATCTTCTAAAGAGAAGCCCAGTTCTTTGGCACGGGCGCGTACTTCCTCGGTTTTGCCGATAATGGTCACTTTGGCATAACCGCGATCGGTGATCATACGGGCAGCTTGCAAAGTTCTATCGTCTTTTCCCTCAGGCAGCACAACGTGACGGCGATTAGCTGCGGCCTTACTGCGCAGAATATCGAGAATTTCCATAACACACCTCTTCTTATTCTTCTTTTGCCTCTTCGTGCCTAAAATCAATTTTTATTGATTGACTCAGACCCGGCAACTCAAGCGAAAAGTTCACCTTCATCCTCCACCTGAGAGGCAAAGGACTTCCGGCAAGACTGGGTTAAAGGCAACAATCTCGCTAAAAAGTGGCCCTGCCTTCTTCTTGGTAAGCTCCAACCCTGCTATTTTTGGTCGAGGGAAAAAATATTTCTTTCTTTATACATAAATACAATATATATTAGTGCACAGAACTTACATCCTCACCATTTAATATCCTATATATTGCTTATACAATTGGTATTTTTATTCAATTTTGTATTTTGACAAAGGTAAATTTCAGTCTATTAGATAAGCAACTTTTTTAAAGCCAGGTTTTTCTAACCAGATTGAGAAACTGACAGTTCCTGTTGCCAAGCAACAGCCGGGAGAACGGCTTCTAATGGCGAACCGGTCTTTCACTACAACTGGCGCCGAGTAGGCGCGGAGGATTAGTCTTTTTGCTTACCAGAGATAAGTTTTTTATAATCAGTCTTTTTATGTCGCTGACGCTGTGGCTGGCCGTTACCCTTTCGGTAGCGCTTCCAGTTGCGGCTCAGACAGCTGAAGATTCACCCAAAGCAGCCACTGAAACCACAGCCGATATTCAAAACGACGCCATCGAAACCGATAATTCTAAAGCCGAGGCTGAGCCTCAGGCCGAAGTCGCTCCCCAGGCCACATCTTCAACTGAAGCAGAAGCAACTGACAATCAAAAACAAGCTCAAACCGAAGAAAACAATTTTGCTACTCAGGAAGAAACAGCCCCAGAACAAGAGACCACCAAGAGCTTGAATGAACTCAATGCTGAATTACAAAAAGGCAAGGTCAAAACGATCGATCTGGAGATGGATAAAAAGCCTCGTTTGAGTATACTTCAATCTTCAAACCCCGAGGATTACAAGCGTTTAAGCGGCATTTGGATTTCTGACACCGGCAATGGTCGCATCGTCTACATGAAAAATCTGCAGGGTGAAGATTTTTATCCTTTAGGGTTAAGCGGCAGCGGCTTAGGACGCTTTCTCAATCCGGAGCAAATTTGGGTAGATGTTACTGGTAAAATTTATATCGCCGACCGAGGCAACAATCGTATAGTTCGTTTGGACGATATTCGCGGCTTAGGCTGGACAGAAATGGATAACGGCTTCAGCGGCCCACGCGGCGTGGCCTTTCATGGTAAGCGCCTTTATATTTCCGATACTGATAACGACCGCATTTTAGTTTACGAAAAATTTGGCGATACCACCCCTATGGCCGAACTTAAAGATGACAAAATCAAACAGCCTGGCTACTTATGGCTGGATATGGAAGGCAACCTTTACGTATGTTGCGGCGAAAATAGCATGCGCGGCCAAATTGTGCGCATTCCTTTCGATTTAACCGCTTTACCAAACACTTGGACTGTCTATCGCGGCCAAGGTCTCAGAGGTGCAACTTTTGCTCCTACCCAGTTTGTCAAAACAGAAGACGGCTTCTTCTTTATAGATATGGCCAATCAGCGTTTGGTGGAAACAGACAACTTTAAAGGCAAAAATCCTTTGGAGATAGGTTCTTACGGACATGGTACTTTCCAATTTCTGGAACCCAAAGGTTTAAGTTGCAGCGAATTTACATTGCCGATACCGGTAATGATCGCATTGTCTGTTTGGACCCCAAACAAGCCAATTCCTGGGAAGTTTATGACAGCTTAGAACCGACTTTCGGTTTGCGTTCTCCTAAATGTGTCTTTGTGTGGTCGCCTCGTCCTCTGCCGGAAGAAGACGATAAAGATAAAGACGAAGACAAAGGCAAAGATAAATAGAGAGCTTTCGCTTCGATAAAAAAAGCCCGATCGCCAAACTGACGAGCCCTGTTCCGCTTTTGTAGCGCTACAGGGCTTTTCTATTTTGCAAAACTATAACTTGAGCGAAGGTTCAAACCATATTAACCTAGAAAATCGGCTCTGTGAGTAATAAATTAACTTCCCGTCAGTACGTAGAGCAGCTTTTAGAGCGTTCCCATCGCGAACCGAACAATGTTGATTTACACGTCAGCATAGGTGAAGCTTGTCTGCGCAACGGCGACACTGACGGGGCTTTTAAAGCTTTCAACAGAGCCGCCGAGTTAGATCCCAGTTCTTATTTCCGTTCTTTAGTCTACGAATGGTCAGGCTATATCAATCGCAAGGCCGGTAAAATCAGCGAAGCGATTACTGCCTATAATCAATGGGCTCAAATCGATAGGGCCAGTAGTTTTCCTCTCGATCGCTGGGGAGCTGTTTTAGCTCGCGAGAATATGGCTGTAGACTTGCTGTTGCTGCGCTCTATGTATAAAAAGCGCCTCGAGCAATCTCCTGACGATCCGGAGTTGCGTGCTTCTCTGGCCTTGCTCTCTTTCGTACTCGGCCAAGACGCTATAGACGAAGAAACCACCTTGCTGGAGCTGGCCAGCAGCGCTTTGGAAGCCGAGTACGACAGCTTACCCATGCGTTATTTAATGGGCCTTCTCTATATGCGTATCGCCCATTTCGAAAGCGCCGATTCGGAATTTAAAAAAGTCGTCGAGTTGGATCCGGAACAAACTTGGTGCGAATATCGCTTTAATCTCAATTGGTCAATCGAAAGCGCCATACTTATGCGAGCTCGCATCGCTCATATTCAAAAACGCTATGACGATGCTTTGCGCCTCTGTACCGATTGTATAGACATTTCTTATAAGCTCAATCCCTTTGCTCCCATTGAAGAGATTATTTCTATCCATATGGAACGCGAAGAATATATTAGGGCCTTGCAAATATTCAGTGCTTTCGGCCCTCTGCTTACCGAGTCGCCTTCTCTGCGTCGTATGTATTCGCGTTGCCTATTGGGAGCAGGCCAGATTGAAGCAGCCGCACAAATTTACGAAAACGCCCAGAAAAAAGATGAACTTGAAGCCAACAAACAATCTCAAGTCGACAAAGCTAATTCAGAACAGACAGCCCGAGTTAAAGATGAAATTGCTGCAGCTTCAGCCAGCACTACTTTAGAGTCGGAGCTTCTCTGCGACAGCGGCGAATATGACAAGGCTATAGACACTTGGAAGAAGCTTGCTCTAGCCTACCCCGACAATTTGAGTTTGATTGCCGATGTTGCCGTGGGAGCAGCTAAAGTATACGCCCATCAAGAGCGCTACGATCAGGCTATTTCAGTATTGGAAGGTTGTATGCTCACCACTCCTAAAGTAGCCAAAAATTTAGAGATATGGAAACTTCTCTCCAACTACTATAAAACTTCCGAGCAAACCTTAAAATACCGCTTAGCTCGTATTCAGGTGCAATCTCTTACGCCAGCAGAAGAAGATTCTTTCAGCAATGAGATTATTGCTATACCGGTACCCAACAGCGGCATAGTGGCTTTGGGCATTAGTGCTAGAGCTATGGACGGTAACGGCGTAGTCAAAGTAACCGGTACCGAAACGGTGGCTTCCACTATGGAAATTGCCTGGACTTATCTGCGTTCCGAAGCCAAGAATTTAGGCTTGCCCGATCCCAATGCTTACGATTTCCATATCCATTTGCGTGATATGAGCGCCGATATAAATCGCGAGCTAAATTTACTATCCGAATACTTAGGCAATGAATCTTTGACAGATGAAAACTTAGGCACCGGCGAAGAGTTGGGTCTGGCTTTTCTTTTAGCTATGGTCGGAGCTCTCAGCTCTACTTCCGGAGGCGCTCTATGTGTAGTAGGCGGTCGCTTAGATTTGCAAGGTAGAGTATACAGTTCGCCACAACTGGCAGCCGGTTTGCAGCGCATGTACGACGCTGGCGTTAGATGGAAACGTCTTATTTTGCCTCGCGCCATCAATGCCGACATGGAACATATGCCGCAAACTATTTGGTCGACGCCCAATTTAACCCTTTGTTCAAATGCTCGTCAAGCTATCAAAGCTTGGCTTATCGATTCTTAATTTTGTCAAAGGGGAAAAATCGAAATGAAACTTTATACTAGCAACTTAGAAAAAGTAAAAGTTCAATCCAAAAAAGAAGCTACCAAACTTAAACACCAATTTGTAACTGCCGAGCATTTACTTTTGGCTATCTTGGCTCTAAAAGATTGCCAAGCGGCTATTTTTCTGCGCAGCAAAGGCATAAGCTACACTAAGATCAGCAAAAAGATGGTTGAGCTATTAGGCCGCGGCTACAAAAAAGTAGACGATCCTCCCCGTAGTCTGCGCAACATTATGATGTTTCACAGTGCGGAAGAGTTTGCCCAAACCTACAATAAACCGGTAGGCACACTCCACTTGCTGTGGTCCCTGTTAGATGAATTTAGCTGTGAAGCGGCCCAAGTTTTGGTTAAGGATGAAGACGAATCAAAACGTTGGTGTTCTGACATTGAAGATATGTTGGCCGAGCCGACTACTCGCCGCCCGGAAGTGCTTTCTTTCCGAAGCAAAGGCAGCACAGCCGAGCAAAACAACAAATGGCGCCGCCGTCTTTCCGAATGTGGCGAAGAGCTCAAGCGCAACGTCGTGGTGCAAGAAGCAGCTATTGCTCGCATTGCCGACACCTTAACCCGCTCTTGGGCAGGTTTTTTGGGCAGCAGTCGCCCCATTGCCAGCTTCCTTTTTGTGGGGCCTCGCGGTTCAGGCCGTTTAACCTTGGCTCGCAATTTGGCCAAGTTCCTTTTTAATGACTCCGACCGTGTAGCTCGCTTGAGCTTAGGCGACTTTAGCGACGAAGCCAGAGCAGCTCAGCTTATAGGTAGCGGCGGCCAAGATTCGCTTTTAGGAGTGCTCAATCGCGAATTTCCTTTTGGCGTTATCTATATTGAAGATATAGAGCAAGCCCACCCCAAAGCTATGGAGTGTATCCATCAAATTTTGGAACGAGGTCGCTTTATGACCAGCGACGGCAGCCGCCTCGATTTCCGCGATCATATTATGATCCTCTCTCTGTCTATCGACGCCGAATTTTTCAAAAATGCCAACGTCGGCTTCCGCAAAAGCAAAGACAAAGAAGACAGCTCCCAAGATCAGTACGAGCGTTTGCTTATGCCCGATCTGGAAACAGTGCTGCGCTCCGATACAATTAGCTTAGTGGATGAAACGGTCTTTTTACCGCCTATTAGCGATAAAGATCAACTTAAATTGTTGGATACCTGGATTGAAGCTCTGGCTAAAGAGCTCAAACATGAGCATAATTTAACCTTAAATGTAGATGAAACTGTAAAAATCTACCTTATTAAAAAGAATGAAGACGTAGGTCACGGAGCCACTTCTTTGCATCGCCTTTTCTCTCGAGAAATCGGCAGCTTTGTAGCTAAAGCTCTGCTGGCTCGCCAAATTAGTCGCGGAGACAACATTTTGCTTACTGAGCAAGATAAAGTTCTCTCTATCTCTCAACAACCTAAAAATTCTAAGAATTAGCATTTCACCCAGCGGCAAGATGGTTTTCCTATCTTGCCGCTGGTTTTACCCTTACTGTAGGAGAGCCGTTTTTTTTGCTATGAAGTTTACTTCTCACCTTTTGGCTTTAGCCTGTTTTGTCAGTCTGCCCCTAGCGGCTTGGGCTGCTCCCCTTACTCCGGCAGTCGAGGACAACACTGCCCCGGCGTTTTCCTCGACTGCTATCGTATCTCCTCAAACCGCTTTTTCTGCCTCTGAAGTAAATCTATTTGTTGATGAAAGCATTGTCAAATTACAAGCTATGCAAAAAGAAGGGCGCAATTTTCAAGTTTCTGATGCTCCATGGATCGATAAATTGAGTAAAATGCTCGGCACTGACACTATTGAAGTGCCTGATTTAAACAATTTGCCTCAAAAGCATAAGGTAGATTGTCGCTTAACTTGGGAAAAATTGGCTCAAACAGAAAACAGCGTTTCGATCTTACTCAATACCTTGGTGACAATGAGAGCGGCTACCAAGCTTACTTATCAAACTTTTGTGGGTCCCGATTACAAAGTGCCTGTCTACAACAAGGCTATTTTTGCACTTATGCAGCCCCAATATACCAGTACTTCTCTGCTCAAATTGCGCGATTTGGCTTTACATAACCGTGTTTTCCGCATTAATCTCAACGAGAAAAACGGTTTAATTACTACCAGTGATATTCCCGAAGGCGAAAATCCGGAAATGTCCGCTCGCGCTTGGATAACAGATACTATCCATGCCGGTCTTTTGGAAACTGAAGTAAGCCCTAAAGCTTGGACTGAAGCTTTAAATACTTTAGCTAAATTCTATACCAGCCCAACGGAACAAAAAGCCTTCGATAAAGCAATAGCCAATCCTAAATCGTATCGCGAAGGAGGCCCTGTTGAAGGCGTAGCCCATATCTTTTATCCAGCTACTTTAGAACGAGACAAAAATTGGTTTAATAATAAGCGTCTGGAATCGCATGGCTTATCTTTACGCGCTTTTATGGCTGCTCCAGCTGAAGGAGCGCTAGA
>OQVU01000596.1_pt1 | contig 13800 bp, 10 predicted proteins | sample 1691611 | NCBI WGS metagenome assembly OQVU01 (sample SAMN03418272, study PRJEB22391) | human gut metagenome | biome: human-gut; feature: organic feature; material: feces | host: Homo sapiens | place: Tanzania | collected 2013-01
TGAATCGCCGTCGAGTTCTTCGTTAAGCTCCACGCCGGCGCGGAGGGAACAAGACTCATCTATAAGGTCAATGCAATTTTCCCTCTCGTTTCCGTCATTCTCGACTGCATGGCGGCAAGGGGCATTCTCGCGGACGAGCTCCTCGTGGAAAGCACCTACCGTCTCAGGACAGACAGGAAAAACCGCAAGCACAGGAAATAAGATTTACTATTATTACTACTGAGTTTTCAACGGAATGTCCTTCAGATATGCGAGGACATTTTCGGCGTATGTCTTCGTAATGGAAATCGGCGGAATCGTATCATTTTCGAGATTCAATTGATAACCGTCCTTTTCCTTGCGGAGCACTTTGACTTTGTCCATATTGACGACATACTGCCTGTGACAACGGACAAGACTGCTGCCCTTGAAGCTCTCTTCCACGGTCTTCAGCCTGCAGCGCAACATGTATTTCTTCAGGTCCTTGTTGCTGTCTTCGTACCATACTATTATGTAATTGTCGTCAGACTCAATGTAATACAGGCTTGTAAGGCTCACTGACATCTTAAGCACGCCGCTGTTGTCGAACAGGGTTATCTTCTTCTCGTCTTTCGGAGAAATCGGCTCGTCCGAAACAACATTGGAATAGTTCATCAGGCGGATGATGTTGTTCTTGTCAATGATGGCGAAATACATGCCTGCTATAATATAAGGTATGATCAATGACACGAAGCAGTACAGGAATGCGTTCAGGAATATGTCCACGAATGACGTATCCGCCAGTTCAATGATGCCGAGGTCATCTCCCTTTACGGAAAAAAGCGCATACAAAAGACATATCACCACGACTTCCGCCAAATTCCAGAGTACATACTCCAGATAATTCATATCCTGCATCCTTGTCGCATACATCAGGCGCTTGCTGAAAATTATGACGAAGAGACCGATTACAAAAAAAGCGGCTGTGAACAGGAAAGCCTGCGAGGCACCCAGTTCAAACCACACATTATGTGAAAAAGGAATACTCACCAGCATAAAGACCAGTGAGAAAAAGGCCGTGAATGTGACTGTAGCTATCAGCTGATATTTCTGCCTGAAATAAGCGGGCAATCTATATTTGTCTGACATACTTCATTTTCTATTGCGTCTTGTAAAGGTACAAAATTCCTCAGATTTCTCCAAAGTCCGGCATTTTCACCAAAATTCAGCATGGATTTCACCACTTATTTTGGAATCTCGCCAAAATCCTGCTGCATAGCAGGCAGTTCACCACATTCATTTCAGCATTGGGATAATAAGGAATATCTTTGCACAGGTATAAAATTAGCGAATCTGAAATATTTTAGACAGTATGAAACTTATCGGAACAGGAAGCGCACTTCCGAAAAAGAAAGTGACCAATGCGATGTTGTCGGAGTTCCTCGACACAAGTGATGAGTGGATAATTCCGCGTACCGGCATCAGAAGCAGGCACGTGATCAGTGATGAGAACCTGGAGGACCTCGGAGCCGAGGCTGCATCCAAAGCTCTCGAAATGGCCGGTCTCAAACCGGAGAATATAGATTATTTCATCTGTTCCAATGTCGTGAACGAGTATATGACACCGGGGCTCAGCTGCATCATTTCCGAGAAAATCGGATTGACCTGCCCCTGCATTGACATAAATTGCGCGTGTCCCGGATTCATCTATGCGATGGACATTGCCGAATGCAGGTTTGAAGCCGGAAAGGCGGAGAACGTGCTCATCGTCTGCGCAGAAGAGCCGACCAGGATGACTGACTGGAAAGACAGGGCGACCTGCGTACTGTTCGGCGACGGTGCCGGAGCTGCCGTATTCACCAAAGGAGACAATCTCAAGGGCATCAGACTGCATTCCCAGCCTGCTCCTGACAAGATTTGGGAAAAGCGGGTTCTCGAACCGACACCATATGTCACCAAGGAAGAGACCTGCGCACCTCTGCAGATGAAGGGCAAGGAAGTGTTCAAGTTTGCGGTCAATGCCTCCACGACAGAAGTGGAAGCGCTGCTGTCCGAACTTGGAATGAGCAAGAGCCAGGTGAACTACTATATGGTGCACCAGGCCAACCAGAGGATTATCGACGCCATCAAGAAATATCTGGAAGAGCCGGATGAGAAATTCCCGGTAAACATTTCGGACCACGGAAACTCTTCTTCCGCGTCCTGCGCCATACTTTTGGACGAATGCAACCGCCGCGGAATGTTCCAAAAGGGAGATATTCTGGTCTTCAGCGCGTTTGGTGCAGGCCTGCTATCCGGTGTTGCGGTACTTGAATGGTAAAAATTACTATATTTGCAGGATAGAACATTATAATTATCAAGAATATGATCAAAAGTCCTATTTGTGATATTCTCGGAATAAAATATCCATTATTCCAGGGAGGCATGGCATGGATTGCCGATGCAAATCTCGCCGCTGCAGTTTCAAATGCAGGTGGACTCGGCCTCATCTCTTCCATAAATTTCGGAACAGAAGCGGTCAGAGATGAGATCAGGAAATGCAGAACATTGACAGACAAACCATTCGGAGTGAACATAATGCTTGCGGCACCGAACGCAGCGGAAGTTGCCGACATGGTGATTGAAGAAGGTGTGAAAATCCTTACTACCGGTGCAGGCTCACCTGCCGCATATATGGAAAAATGGAAGGCTGCAGGAATCAAGGTCATTCCTGTAGTGGCTTCTGTCGCCTATGCATTGAAGATGCAGGAACTCGGCGCTACGGCTGCAGTGGCTGAAGGTGCTGAATCTGGCGGACACGTAGGTGACAACCACACGATGGCCCTTGTACCTCAAGTCATTGACGCTCTTGACATTCCGGTACTTGCGGCAGGCGGAATTTTCGACGGACGCGGTGCGGCTGCGGCATTTATGCTCGGGGCTGTGGGCGTGCAGGTCGGAACCCGCTTCCTCATCGCTGACGAGTGCCTCATCCACGAAAACTACAAGGAGAAGCTTCTGAAGGCTTCCGACGTGAGCACAATGGTTACAGGAAAGTCAATGGGTGATGCTGTGCGCTGCCTCAAGACTCCGTTCTCCAAGAAGTTCTTCAAGATGGAGTACGACCCTGCCGTTCCGAAGGAGGAAGTCCTCGATTTCGGAAAGGGAGCAATGCGCAAGGCAGTATTTGACGGAGACAATATGGGCAGCTACCTCGCCGGGGAAGTTGCCGGAATGATTCATAAAAAAGAAAGCGCCAAGGATATCGTGGAAGATATTATGGGCGGAGCTGAGAAGCTTCTGAAAAACGCCCCGGCGCTTGTAAAATAAAACAACAGATATGACAAAAAGAGTAGTAATAACAGGTATGGGCGTCGTTTCCCCGATCGGAAATGATGTAAACACATTCTGGAACAACCTTGTGAACGGAGTATGCGGAATCGACTACATAGAAGAATTCCCGACTGAAAATCTTCCGGTGAAAATCGCCGGCAAGGTCAAGAATTTCCATCCGGAAGAATACGGTATGGACAAGCCGTTCATCAGAAAACAGGACCTCTTCACACAGTTCGGCATGGCAGCAGCTTATCAGGCAATGCAGCAGGCAGGTCTGGTGACAGAAGGCGAAGGCAAGAACATTGATTCGTTCAGACTCGGAGTCTATGTAGGCTCAGGTATCGGCGGATTCGAAATCCAGTACAGAGAGACTGCCAAGATGATTGACGACCCGTCAGGACAGTGGGTTTCCCCGCTCTTCATCCCGACGATGATTTCCAACATTGCAGCAGGCCACATTGCGACAAAACATCACGCAGAAGGCCCTTGTATCGACGTAGTTACGGCTTGCGCCACTTCTACGAACAATATCGGTGAGGCATTCAGGGCTATCCGCCACGGTTATGCTGACGCCATCATCGCAGGAGGCTGTGAGAATGCGACAATTCCTCTCGGAATCGCCGGTTTTGCCAATGCAAAGGCACTTTCCCGTGCTGAAGATCCTAAATACGCATCTCTTCCGTTCAACGGCAACCGTGGAGGTTTCGTAATGGGCGACGGTGCAGGAATCCTGGTTCTTGAGGAACTTGAGCACGCCAAGAAGCGCGGCGCCCACATCATCGCTGAGATGGTCGGCTACGGCAACACTTGCGACGCTTACCACCCTACCGCACCGAGACCGGACGGAACCACTCAGGCAAAATGTATCGAACTCGCATTGGAGGAAGCCGGCTTCGACAAGGAGAAGGACAATATGTACATCAATGCCCATGGCACCGGAACCAAACTGAACGATGTGGCTGAGACCAAGGCATACAAAGTAGCGCTCGGCGACTATGCATACAAGGCTCACATCAGCTCCATCAAGTCAATGACGGGACACATGTTCGGAGCAGCCGGAGCTGCAGAGGCCATCACTACCGTCCTGGCTCTGATCAATGGTATTGTACCTCCTACCATCAATCTCGATACTCCTGACCCTGAATGCGATCTCGACTACACGCCGAACACGGCTGTCAAGACTGACCTCACCATCGGCATCTCCGACTCTTTCGGTTTCGGCGGACACGATGCATGTGTGGCATTCAGAAAGTACGAGGACTAAAAACAGACGACTAAAACCTAAATTTATAATGAACAAGGAAGATATTAAAAAGTTCCTGCCCCACAGGGAGCCGATGCTCCTCATAGATGAGGCCGTAGTGGACGAAAACAATATCGCCCATTGCAAATACACCATCAAGGAAGACGAGTTCTTCACAAGAGGACATTTTCCGGGCAATCCGATTGTCCCTGGTGTAATTCAGTGCGAGATCATGGCTCAGAGCTGTGCCATACTGGTAAAGGACGATATTCCTGGTCATCTTACACTGTATGCAGGACTTGACAAGGTCCGCTTCAAGAATCCTGTAAAGCCAGGTGATGTGTGCGAAATCACGGCGAAGATGATAGAGAAGAGAGGTTCTCTGTATTTCTGCAGCGCCAAACTTGAAGTCGGAGGCAAGCTCTGCTGCAAGGGTGAACTCACTTTCGCGCTGATACCGAAGGAATAATCAGATATCATAACTTATGGAAGTCTCACAATCCGGGTTTTCGGGTTGTGAGATTTTTTAATTTATTGATACAGAAAACGAAAAAATTCATATATTTGTAATATAATAAAACGATACAAGATAACATATACACCAATAGCACTTAACTGACATTCTGATCAACACACTAATCCAATAACAATATGAGCCTATTATCCAGACTATTGCTGACGATTGCGACTCTGACTTCATGCGTGACGATATCGTTCGCGCAAGGACAGGCCTCAATCGGCAAGGACTTGACTGTGACAGTTAAGGTCACGGACAAGACGGGCGCTATGCCGGGAGCAAGCGTACTCGTAAAAGGGACTACAAACGGACAGATTACCGGCCCGGACGGTACTGCTACACTCTCCAATGTACCTGCGGACGCGACACTGGTCGTATCTTTCGTAGGGTATCAGGACGTTGAACTCCACGTAAACGGAAAGACGTCATTCAATGCGTTGCTCAAAGACGACTCACTCGCATTGAACGAAATCGTGGTCGTGGGTTACGGCACACAGAAAAAGGCCAACCTCACGGGAGCCGTGGACCAGGTCGGATCCGAGACATTCGATGGCAGGGCCAATGCCAACATCACCCAAATGCTTCAGGGACAGGTGCCTAACCTCAACCTCAAGTTCACCGACGGAAGGCCTAACAGTTCACCATCCTACAACATCCGAGGTACCACATCCATCGGTCAGGGCGGAAGCGCTCTCGTACTTATCGACGGCGTGGAGGGCGACCCGAGCCTTCTCAACCCTAACGACATCGAGTCGGTCTCTGTCCTGAAAGACGCGGCCTCATCATCCATCTACGGTTCACGCGCACCTTACGGAGTGGTACTCATCACCACCAAGAGCGCTACCAAAGGCAAGCCGACAATCTCCTACCAGGCGAACTTCACGGTGGAGCAACCAACCTCGATACCTGATTACGTATCAGACGGTTACACTTGGGCAGACCATTTCTACAAGTCGTATTACAACTACAACTTCTCCAATCCATCAGGAATCAACAAGACCATGGAGTTCTCCACCGCCTGGCTCGCAGAATACAAGAAGAGAGCAGAGGCCGAGAACTACGAAGTCCTGGTAAGCGACGGAAGCATCGGAACCGCAGGACGATGGCTGTACTACCCTAAGGGAACGGACTATATAGGAATGATCTACAAAGACCACCTGTTCAGCCAGACCCATAATCTGTCAGTCTCAGGTTCTGACGACAAGTTCGACTACTATGTTTCCGGAAGATATTATGACAACAACGGTATCTTCGACTCCCAGACGAACCCGGAAACCTACAAGATCCTGAACAGCCGCATGAAGATGGGATACAAGATCACGCCGTGGCTGAAGATCTCCAACAACACAGACGTCTCCTGGACCAAATACATCATGCCTCAGACCTACTCTGAAGGCAACGGAAACATCTGGAGAAACATCGCGGACGAAGGCCACCCTTGCTCGCCGATCTGGAACCCTGACGGCACCATGACCCACTCCGCAGTATATTCTGTCGGCGATTTCCTCTATGGACACAGCAACAGGACCTACCTCAAGAGACAGCTCAAGACCACGTTCACCGCACAGGCCAAATTCTTCGAGGACAAGCTTCGTGTCAATGCAGATTTCACCTACCGCAACCACGATTTCAATACCACGGTAAAGAAAGTGAAAAGTGAATTCTCCAGATATGAAGGACAGGTGGAGACCATTTCCGGAACACAGTCCTATATGAGCGAGACCCTCAGGAACTACGGTTATCTCTCTACCAATGAGTTCGTGGAATATGAGGACACTTTCGCCGGGAAACATTATTTCAAGGCATTGGTCGGCTACAACTACGAGCAGCAGTATTACAAACAGACCTACGCATACAATGACGACCTCCTGACACCTGACGTGGACAACATAAATCTCGCGATGGGTATCGAGAACAAGAACGTCACCGGAGACTGGTACAAATGGCGCACAGCAGGAGCTTTCGCCCGACTGAACTACTCTTTTGACGACAGATATCTCATCGAATTGAACGGACGTTATGACGGAAGGTCCAAATTCCCTAAGAAACAGCGTTGGGCATTCTTCCCGTCTGTATCAGTCGGCTGGAGAATCACAGAGGAGCCTTGGTTCAAGGTCAGCAAGAACGCTGTCACCAACCTGAAAGTCAGAGCATCCTACGGCTCTCTCGGAAACAGCAACGTGGACAACTACGCCTATGACGAGACCTTCTCATTCAGCAACGGACGTATCATCAACGGAAGCAAGGTGCGTTATACGAGCGCTCCTTCACCTATCCCTGAGTCATTGACCTGGGAAACCGCACAGACTCTGGACGTCGGTCTGGACATGAGTTTCCTCAGCGGAAGGCTCTCCTTCAACGGGGACTGGTACAGCCGAAAGACATTGAACATGTACACTGTCGGACCTACTCTGCCGGACGTGTTCGGAGCAAGTTCGCCTAAGGGCAACTTCGCGGAGATGACCACAAACGGTTACGAGTTCATCATCAAATGGAATGACAGTTTCAACCTTGCAGGCAAGCCGTTCAACTACTCAGTCAGGGCATCGCTTGCAGACTACATCTCCACCATTGACAAGTTCAACAATGCCACCAAGTCGCTTTCGACTTCCTCACGCAACACCAACAATTATTATGAAGGAATGCGCATAGGTGAGATCTGGGGCTTCGTTTCCAACGGTCTCTGGCAGAACCAGGCAGAAATCGATGCTGCAGAAGCCAAGGCACGTGAGGCAGGACAGAAGTACTACAACCCGCTCATGCAGACCTCCAAGACCTACAAGCTCTACCCTGGTGACATCAAGTTTGAAGACCTCAACGGCAACGGATACATCGACAGAGGCAAGAATACGGTGGATGATCCGGGCGACCGCAAGATCATCGGCAACGCAGAGCCGAGATACATCTACAGCTTCGGCTTCGACTTCGAATGGAACGGCATCACGCTCAGCGCATTCTTCCAGGGCGTCGGAAAACAGGACTGGTATCCGTCAAACGAGTCTTCTACCCTCTGGGGACAGTACAACCGTCCTTACGGCCAGATGCCTAAGTGGCATATAGGAAACTACTGGACGGAAGACAATCCTGATGCATATCTCCCGAGATACACAGGCTACTACGCTCCTTTCTACAAGGGAACCAACAATGCCAACACAAGGTATCTGATGGATGTTTCCTATATCAGGCTCAAGAATGTCCAGGTCGGATATACACTTCCGGAAAAATGGACAAAGGCCATCAAGATGAAGAAGATAAGCGTATTCTTCTCAGGAGAGAACCTCTGGACATGGTCACCGATGTACAGACACACGAGGGACATTGACGTTACCGCCAACATTTACGGAACCGACTCTGTTCTGGACACCACCGGAGACGGATACAACTATCCGACAATGCGTTCCTACAGTTTCGGTATCAATCTTACATTTTAATCAGGCAAGATTATGAAAAACAATATTATAGCGCTGATTCTTTCCGCCTCAGTCCTTGTCGTTTCCTGCGACTTGGCTGAACAGCCGAAAGCCAAAGCCGGCAGAGACATGATTTTCGGTTCGGAAACCGGTCTTCTGACCTATACCAACGGGTTCTACGAGTACCTTCCGGACTATGACAATGCCCACAAGCAGAACATCACTATGGACAATGCGGCCAAAAATGCCACAGGCACATATGAAGTGGGCGCATACACTACCAACACATCCACATCATGGAGCTGGAGCAGCATCCGTAATGTGAACTATTTCCTCAAATACAACACTTCATCCAATGTGAGCGAGCCGATCCGCAACAACTACAGCGGTATCGCCAGACTCTTCAGAGCCTACCTGTATTTCAACAAGCTCGTGCAGTACGGTGCAGTTCCTTGGATCGACATTCCTCTGGAGCCGGACAGCCCTGAACTCTTCAAGACCCAGGACAGCCGTGACGTGATCATCAGCAAGATGATTGAGGATCTCGACTTCGCAGCGCAGAATATCACGGAAGAAAAGATAACTCCTAACTCCAACAGAGTGAACAGGTGGACTGCATTGTTCTTCAAATCAAGGGTCTGCCTTTTCGAAGCTTCTTTCAGAAAGTATCACGCCACTGGAAGCAAGTACGGAAAGGAATACCTGAAGGACTGCAAGATCACTGCGGAAGAGCTTTACCGCCAGGCCGCCGACGCTGCTCAGGAAATCATTGAAAAAGGCCCCTACAGACTTTACACGGGAACACCTTATGCGAATGGACGCGGCTCCTATCGCGAGCTTTTCATCAGTGACAATGCCGTTTCTCAGGAAGTCATGCTCTCCCTCGCGCTCGATCCTGTTCTTCAGCTCGGTGAGGCCAACTGGTATTACAATTCTTCCACATATGGTCCGCACCTGTGTATGACCCACGCATTTGCGAAGACCTATCTGAATCTGGACGGCACTCCGTACAATGACAAGAAGGGCGACACATACAAGACATTTGCAGAGGAGACCTCAGGAAGAGACTATCGCCTGAACCAGACCATCAGGGGTGCTGACTACACCTGCAAGGACAAGGAAGGCGTATTCGTTCCGACTCCTGCCAATATGACAGGCCATTCGCTTACCGGCTATCAGTTCACCAAGTATGTAATGGACGACATCTCGTTCGACGGCGGAAGGACCAACTACAATGATGTCCCTATTGCACGTTATGCTGAAGTGCTTCTGAACTACGCCGAGGCCAAAGCCGAACTCGGGACATTGACAGATGCAGACTGGGAGAAGACAATCGGCGCTCTGCGCGGCAGAGCAGGCATCACAGGCGGGCTGGACAAGAAACCGACCACGGCTGACCCTTATATGATGTCCATCTACACAGGCGTGACAGACCCGGTTATACTTGAAGTCAGACGCGAACGCGAAATAGAATTGATACTCGAAGGGCTCAGGCTCGATGACCTGAAACGCTGGGCTTGCGGAAAGCTCTGGGAGACAGCGGCCTGGGACGGCATCTATATTCCTGCGCTCGACACGCCTCTCGACCTCAACGGTGACGGGACCAATGATGTCTTCGTGACTGAGGACAGCAAGTACAGCGGGACTTACAAGAGCATTGCCATGTACACGGGCGACAATCTGAAGGTGGTCAAACTCGCTGATGACACCAAGGGCGGATACCGTCTCAATTATGAGATAAGCCGTGTCTGGAACGACAATATGTACATTTATCCGATTCCGGAAATCGTCATTCAGAAGAATCCTAATCTGAAGCAGAATCCGGGATGGGACAAATAAAGGAGCAGAGCAATGAAAACAATGAACAAGATATTGACGGCAGCTGCGGCATTGTCAATGCTGGCAGGCTGTCAGAAGAATGAAGTCAAGATACACGCTGACTTCACTACGGACAAGAACGTATATGAGCTCTATGAGGACATCAAGCTCACCAATACGTCTTATGCCGAGAACGCATACGTGATGGCGAGCAAATGGGAGTGGGACGGCAATAAGGTATGGGGACACCAGCCTCAGGAGCCCATTTCTTTCGACAAGACGGGCGAATATGAAATCAGGCTGACCGTGGTGGCGGACGTGGACAACATTTCCGACGTCAAGGTGAAAAAGGTGAAAGTCCAGGATACGAACAAGGCTCCGGTCGCCGATTTCAGCTGGAGTCCGGAAAGCGGAATCCGTGCCGGAGATGCCGTACAGTTCACCGACAAGTCCTCCGACCCTGACGGCTCGATTGTAGCCTGGGAATGGAAATTCGGAGCCACTCCTGTCAATGAGCAGAACCCGAAATTCACTTTCGTGGAGTTCGGTGACATAGAGGTGAGCCTCACGGTTACTGACAACATGAAGAAGAAGACCACCAAGAGCGTGATGATTCACGTGGACAAGAGTGCCTATAGTCTTGAATTGCTGTGGGCCAAACCTTATGAAAATGATCCTGAGGCATATATCAAGTTCTCGTCTCCTGCTGTGAGCCCGGACGGAAACACTGTCTATGCATTCTCATCAGGATGTCATCTCGCAGCATTCAGCAAGGACGGAGCATCGCTCTGGACATTCGACGCCACCGCACACAACCCGAGTCCGTACTGCAATGACGGCACCAAGAACGGTAATTCCTGCACGCCTTCAGTGGATTCCAAGGGCAACATCTATATTGCATTGGCATATAACGAAAGGGACGCGAAGGTTGTAGGCACTTACAGTTCAGGTGTTTACTCTATCGCACCTAACGGCAAACAGAACTGGTATTTCGACTACGGAAATGCGCGGTACATCGCAGTCATTCCGGTTATTTTCGAGGACCTCGGACAGGTCATCCTGACCACCAAGGCAAATCCGTCAAAGACCAATTATCCGGCCATCTGGGAAGCTTACGGAGGCCAGGACAACGGACATGCCCTCAATATCGCTGACGGCTCGTTTGCGGAAAGCCTGCAGGTAAAGCAGGGCAACTATGGCGGCTCCGTCGGCTTCAAGAACGGCACTTTCATCACCCACTGCAATGACAAGTACGGTTCGAGAATCTATTTCCGCGAGGGCAGCAAATGGAAGTATTACGGCAATGCCAACAACCAGCACAACAAGGCTCTCGGATATTACAACAGCAAGACTCTGGAGACCGGCGACTCCGGCCAGATGGCCACGTCAGCTGACGGAAAGGTATATATACTCTATACCAACAGGACCAACAGAGTGAGCTCAAGCAGCGTCCTGTACTGCTATGACACCAAGAAGTATGTAAAGGACGACACCACCCCATTCGAGCCTGACTGGGTTACTCCAATCAACGGTAAACTTGCCAGATACAATGCCCAGGGTGTCGTCTGCGGCGCGGATGGAACAATCTATGTAACTACAGGTGTCAATGGCGATGACAAGGCAAGGGTTACTGCAGTAAGTCCTGACGGTAAGTTGAAGTGGGAATCTTTTGCTGACGGCGATATCGCAGGTTCTGCGGCTGTTGACAATGAGAATTACGTCTATTACAATGACTACGTTCTCGGCAAACTCGTGAAACTCTCGCCTGTAGATGGCAAGAAAGTGGCTGAAATCCAGCTCGCTACAGATATGAGGTCATCCCCTACCATCAGCATTGACGGAACCATCTACTGTACCGGCATGAAAGACGGGAAACCGACATTGTTCGCTGTCAAGGGCTCGGCGACGAGTCATGCTGCAGGCTGGTCACAGCTCGGCGGAAATCCGTCAAAGACTTGTGTGTTATACTAATATATTATTGTCCAACAATTTATGAAATACAGAATTTCATTGATCGCTCTTTCAGCCTTGCTTGCTTTTTCAGCCTGCAAGGCTGAGCCTGAGCGGCATTATGTCAAAAATGACAAAGACCAGGAGGAGGAAGTAATTCCTGAAGGGAACGGAAAGACCTTGCTTGCAGGCTCTTTCAATATCAGATACTTCAATACTACGGATACCTATCCGTGGTCTGTGAGGAAGGATGCCGTGTTCAAGTTCATTGAAACCACCAGTCCGGACTTTCTCGGTCTGCAGGAGGTCAAAGCCACTCAGTCTCAGGATTTTGCATACAAACTATCTGGCACTTACGGATATTATGACATTGACCGTGATACCGGAAAGGGCATCAGCAGCGGCTCAGGCGAAGGTATCGGAATCCTTTACAAGAAAGGCCGTTTCGAACTGAAGGACAAGGGATTTTTCTGGCTTGCAGATACGCCGGACAAGCTTCCTGAAAAGAATGAAGACGGCACATATTCTTCATGGAACAGCGCAAAACGCAGAGTCGTGGTATGGACAAAAGTCGCGGACAAGCTTCATGACAATCAGATTGTCTGGTTCTTCGCCACTCATTTCGACCACATCAGCGTGGAAGCCAGGACGAAGTCAAGTACATTGACAATTTCAAAGATCAAGGAACTTACGGGGATTGCAGATCTGTCGAAGAGTTCCGTTCCGATTTTCCTCGTTGCGGATTTCAACTGTACGCTGAATTCTACGGAACTTGCGCCGGTCAGAGCTGCGATGGGAGATGCCAGGACATTGGCAAAGAAGACTGAAAGCGGAAGGACTTTCAATGGTTTCGGCGAGACGAAACAGTCAGTGATTGACCACATCTTCTTCGTGGGCAATGTCAATGCCGACAGATATCACATTGCCACAGAGGATTATGGCGTGAAGTACATTTCCGACCACTACCCTATCACCTTACTCTGCTCTTACAAATAAGTACTGAGTATTATTTTAACTTTGTTTTGAAGTATAGATAAATATACAAAAAATCATAAAATAGTTTCAATTATGAGAAAACTAGCTTTATTTCTAACTCTGATGATGGGAGTCGGTTTTATCGCTTGCAAACAGGAAGGCCTTGATACAAACGACCCTCTCTATCCATCTCCTGAGGCGGTTTTCGTAGATAGTACTATTACGCTCCTTTTTGACGGCAGCGCTGCTGTTAAGGCTGGAGCAACAAGTTTTACATCGGCTCTGACCCCTGATTCAGGTGAGCCGATTGTAATCACACGTGATGCAGGCGCTGCAGATGCTTTCAAGCACGTGTTTAAGAATCTTGCGACAGGCGTCTATAAGGCATCTGTATTCGCAACTTATCCTGACGGTACAAATACAGATCCTGTATATCTGACCGACTCTAAGGGTAACATTGTACAGCTCAAGCTTGCCGGTTCAAACTTGGCAGTTAAGTTTGCTTATGCAACATCTTCAACCCTCGCCTTCTCTTGGAGTGTAAGCGGATTTAAGGATGCTGCAAAGGATTTGAAGGTTGCCTACAGCTTCGGTATCTATCGTGATGAGGCTTG
>OQVU01000599.1_pt1 | contig 13785 bp, 11 predicted proteins | sample 1691611 | NCBI WGS metagenome assembly OQVU01 (sample SAMN03418272, study PRJEB22391) | human gut metagenome | biome: human-gut; feature: organic feature; material: feces | host: Homo sapiens | place: Tanzania | collected 2013-01
AATAGAAGCTATTTTGTTTATCTGCGACTTATCCCAAGGAGTAACTACACCCTGTGTACCTTTAAATTCACTATTAGCAGCCTTAGCATCATTAAGAGGAATTATCTTATATACAGGCTTCAAACTAAGTTTGCCTATGACAAATAAATCACCAACATTAGCACCCTCTGCACCTACAAGAGATGTAATATCAGAGTTTATATTTATGCGAGTTTCTGATGATGGCAATTTACCACTACTATCTGCTATAACATAGAAGTTGATACTATTATTAGCCACCTTAGCATACTTAATACCTAAGCTCGCTACGCTTTCAGTAGTAAGATTAATAGAACCTGTCAATGGAATTGTACCTTTGATTGGCAGATATGCTGCATCTGCTTGTTCCTTGAACTTTCTTAGCCCATCTAAATCTAAATATTGTGCCATATATGTTATGTTTAGAGATGTACATAGGAATTAATGATATAATTCCTATGTACATAATGTATTTAATTAAATAAAGCTTGTATTTTATCCTCGGTTATACGTGTAGCTACACTACCATCAGCCATGAGGATTTGCTGACTTGTACCACCAACCTTAACAATCTTAGGCGAAGTGATAGAATTACCAGTAATATCAGTTTTTTGCCCTGTAAGTGTCCAATCTTGATTGTTAACATCTCCTATTGCTCCTATAGAAGCACTGTGTGCATTAACAACTATACCATCTACATTGACTTTAACTACTTCATCTACTGCACCAGTAGAATTAGCGTGTTGTATTATAATATCTGCTGTACCATTTTCTCCAGTTGCATATATATTGTTCTTACTTGGTGTATCAGCAGTACTAGCATTAACAGTAAGTGTAGGAGTACCAACACCTACTGTAAACACTCCAACATCACTATCTGCTTTACCATCTAATGCAGATTTAATAGCCTTGTTCTGTACAGGATTAGTAGAACTTGTACTTAATGTACTATCAACAATAGTTTTATTAGCTCCTGCTGCAATACCATCTAATTTTTCTTTATCTACGCTTGCCATCAAGCCATCAGCAGAAGTGGTGGCTGTGCTGTAGTTTGGTACTCCGATGGTAATTTTGCCATCAGCATCTGAAGTGACACTAGCTCTGCCAGAACCTACAATATTATGCTTCTCTCTTAACGTTGTGTCATCCAAGAGGTTAAGCCATACATTACCGTTGGTTGCAGCAGCATTATTGGTGGCAGTAATAGAATTACCAACAATAAGCTTAGTGGTGTAATGTGTATTTGCACCTGGGATGCCCAACTTAGTAATATCATCCTTGGTAACAGCAGACACACTACTTACATGTGATGTCGCATCTGTACTAAACTTGTAGAAACCTAATTCTTTGTTTGGAGCAGAACCTGTTGGATGTGAGTAAGTGGAGTCAGGAGCAACTTTAAGTATTCTCCACCTACCAGTGGTAGCATCTACACTATTGCTCTTTTTTAATTGGTACAATGTACCACCCACATTTGTTATAAAGTTGTTTGGAAACCAATCTTCTTTTGCAGCTTTAAGTTCTGCTACGCTATTGAAATAATCACGCTCAAAGTTAAATTGAGGTGATTTCAAATCAAACCCTTGATTAATAATAAATGCCATAATTTTACCTCCTATCTTTAAGCGAATTTATATGTTGATGATGCTGTAGCAGGAAGTTTTTGTACATATACATAATATTCCTGTCCGTTTACTATTATGGTGCTTGCCGTATAGCCACCAATACCCTCAAAGCCGTTGCCATCCTTTATAGAAGTAAGTGTGCCATAGCTCTTAGGATAAGCATATACAATAAGTTGATTAACTTGACTAAGTGTAGAAGTCTTGCTTTTTCCCCACTCTATACTCTTAGTTAGCCCTTTGATAAGAGTTTCATTCATAGTTGTGCCATTGGCTACCACACCAATATATGTTGGATAATGGTATGTTATTGATACACTCTTACTAATAGTAGTCTTACCACTTTCTGTAATATTTATAACAGCAGACTTTGTGGTTGCAGACGTAGCTCCTACTAAAGCAGTTTTCTTGTAGGTGTTTTTGCTCTTCTCTACTGATATAGGAGTAGCACCATCTACAACAATTTCTTGTGAGTAGCTGTCATGGAAGTCTGTATTACTCAATGCCCATGTAAAAGTAATATCTGCGGATGCCCCGACTTCAAGCAAAGACGGAGATGCAGTGAAAGAGCTTATGCTAAGAGGGTATCTTCCTTTTAAGATGTCAAAAGCTTTCTTATCTGCGGCAGACATAAGACCATCAGCAGATGTAGTTGCCACATTCTTAGTAGCTTTCTTGCCCAGTTCACTATTAATGGTAGTAAAGTTGGAGTTGATAACTTTGTTCTGTACAGGGTTGGTAGAGGTAGAAGATAGAGTACTATCCACAATAGTCTTGTTAGCTCCTTCTGCAATACCATTCAACTTCTTGAGGTTAGCCGCGGTTATCACACCAGCCTTGGACTCACTCGCTGCACCAATGCTTATATCTGCGGAATTTCCATCAGCCTTAGTGATAGTTAGATATACATTTTGGTCAATGCCCGAAGCGTTTGTCTGCTGCTCAATATCTTTGATAGTTTCTAACTTCTTAGAATAATCCGTCAAGTCTACGCTTGCTTTAAATTCACCAAGTTTTTCCCACTTAGAAGAATCATAAGTTTTACCACTACCAATTTCGCCAATGTAAATATATTCACTATAGGCATTCTGTGATTCTGTGCTACTAGCATTTTTTACTAAGTAAAGATGCTTCTTGATTTTTGTAACATCTGTTGGTAGTGAAGTAACAACTTCTGCAAATGTTGTGTCAATACCATCTTTACGAACAAATTTTGAATCAATGGTTTTTACTAATGCTTTCAAACCATCATAATCTAAAAATTGTACCATAACTAAATTAATTATTAATTATTAATTATAAATTGCAAAATATATAGTGTACGAACACTATATGTATATGTATATGTATGTTTCAAATGTCTAATATTACTATTATAATTAGATATAATACTAAGGTTTATCTTAATTTCATTGAATCAAGACTTACCTAGAATTAACACTTATAGAATAGGCAAATAGTTGTTCAATTTTTGTTTCCGGAATAATTTGTATATTTTTAATAATATTCTCTATTTGAGTACATCTATTTGATATGTTATCAAGTTGTTCATCGACATTAGGAGTAGCTGGAATACCAGTATCTTTATCATCACTAAACCAATTGCCATTATCTCCAATAGTCACGTTTCCTTTAACTACTACAGATATATAATTTCTTACTTTAATATTTGTATTTGTCCAAACACCATTAGTTTTACATTGATACAGAACTGCATCATTAAGATTAGATCCAACATAAGCGTATTGACCAACATTAGGACTTTGTACATGATTCTTTAACGCATCAGCTTCAACATACCAACCTGTAAATACATTCCAATTATAATAAATATTATTCCAATAATCTTTATTTTCCCAATTTGTTAAATCAGTTGAATTAAACTGCCAAAGTTCAAATTCCGTTTGACGGTCAAGTCTATCAGAATTAAGATTATAAAAACTAAGAATAGCACCTGCTCTACGGTTAATAGAAAGAACTGTAGCTACCGCTTCCTCAAGATTTTCAAAAGCAGTAATTGTGCCATTTTCGTTTTCAGTAGTAAGATTAATGAAATTATTATCAGCATAACCAGTAACATTCATTGGTTGCCAATATTCACGATTTTTAATATCTATTCCATTAGGAACATTAATCTTAGCAATATAACTAAAATTATCATAAGTATTATAAACAAGAGCAAGTTTTTCATACTCTTGTTTTCTATTCCATTTACCTTTAGGAGCAATACTTACATTTCCTAAATCTTTACTGAATTGTTTCATAATATGATATTTTAAAAAAAAATACATTTTAATTGAGATTTATACTTCTTATGATAATTTCATGATTAATAAATTTACTAGACCTTATTATCAGATTCTACATTTAAATGACTTTTATCATCAATAGTAAAAACTTCACCATTATCTTTATTATCTAGATATTTCTGATAAAGTTTACCAGTTTCAATATCTACCATAAATTTAAAATTATTTCCACTACAACTACAAAGAGCTTTCAGTTTACCATCAGGAGTAATTGGATAGTAATTAGTTCCGTTATAAATTGATTTATCTAAATGCTTATAATAGTATTTAAGTTGCTGCTTTATATAATTATAATAAAAATTAGCTTTAGTATAATCTGATTGTTGATAAGCTGCACAAGCACTTTGAAATAATCCCCAACAATTAAATAATTTCTTACCATCACCTTTACAAGCAAAATTACAATCATCAATAATATCTTTGCCTGTATCAGCAATATAATTAATAAGTTGATGATATGTACAAGTCCATTCTGAAGGAATAGTAAGATAAAGTACTTCTGGATGAATTTCTTCAGTACCATCACTTTCTAGTTGGTTAACTATACTTTTATTGTATTGCTCAGTATAAGAGTTCGTATTAATTACAGACTTCTTCACAGGGCGGATTAGTTTAACTTCTTTCATAGGTCTTACTATTTAAACATTATTTGCTTGAAGCCTAATTGCTTCTAATTTATCATCGGTAAGACAATCATAATTATCAACACAATCTTGAAGAATATTATTAATAATAGCTTTACAAATCTTACTAGTATTTACAACATAACCTTGAGAAGAAAGAACTATCTCGGTTTTAACGCCAATTAATTCTTTTTTCTCAAGATCTTGTTTAAGAATATTTGCGATATCACTGTTATTCATAAGAACATCTTATTAAATAGTTCAATGATTAAAAACCTTATTATTTACATAAATAGAATATTCATTAGCAATGATAGTAAGTTTATTAAGAACTTGTCCAATTCGAACATCCTTACCTTGACCATCATATATTACTTCTAAACATTCTTTAGCTGTATCGTCAATCCATTTATCTTTTATTTTTGTAGCAATGTTAACTCCATCAACTTCGTAAGCAGAAAAAACATTATAAAGTTTATAATATTCTGTACTAATAGTTTTAGAAATATTCTCTCTAATTAAATCTCTATTTTCATCAATATTATTATGAATAATAATCTCATTACAAGCTTTACTAATATTAGCTCTAAAACTATCAAAAGCTAAACTTATAACTTGACGAACTTTAGTTAGTTCTTTACTTTCTGCATTTTGAATCTGTTTATCTAAAACAGTATTAAGTTTAACTACATTTTCACTAATTTCTTTTATTGCAGACGCCATTTGAAGCAATGGCTTGTTCTTAGCTTTAGACTTATAAAAATCTACAAGTTTGATAATCAAAGTATATAATATAAAAACACTACTTGAAATCAAAACCGTAGTATAAGATGAATTTTTAACGGCATCACTAACTATATCATTTACTGTTTGTAATTCATCCACATTTTCTAGATGTTTAAATGCACCTTGTCTATTTTACAAGGCAAGGCACATTTAATTAATACTTTATTCTTCACCTTTCTCGTCAACACTAGCAGCAACAGCAGAAATACCAAGAATTGTGTCAAGAGTTGTAATTGCTTCTGCACCAACAGGAACAGCAATATGTACAGTCTGATATACAACTTCATCACGTTGCTTTGCTGAAACACGAGGAACAGCAAAACGAAGAGTATAAAGAGTATACTGATTTTCACTTACAATTTCAGGATAACCAGGATAAATCTCTTTACCGTCCTCACCTGTATAATTAAAGCCTTTACCAGCAGCACAGCGAGAAGCCAAATCTTGAATATCAGCTTTATCAAGTTCTGCCTTCTTACCGTGTGTTACCTCAGTAGGTACAACACCACTAAGACTATCAGCACCGAGAACTTCAAAATCTTTTCCAGCTTCAAGAGCAGTAATTGTAATAGCACCACCTGTATTTGATGCTTCTACACCAAGATTATATTTATTACCATTAATTTGACTAACAATCTGCTTAGCCACATATGCCGCAGTTGTAGATGTAGCCATAGTTGTAAACGTCCAATTACTACGCTCATTAAATACAGTACCTTTCTTAACTATAACTACAGTATAATGTGCACCTTTTTCTGGAGTAGGAACTGTAATTTTAGCAGTAAATTTTTTACCTGCTTCATAAGAAGCCTTAGTAACTTGAAGAGATTTAACATCTACTTCAGGAAACATAAGAGGCATTTTACCTGTAGCACGTCCTACTACAATAGAAAAATTACTAGTAGGAGCAGCTGTTAACAATGCACCATCACTCAAAGAAAAGAGAGCAATAGTTCCTTCTGGAACAGTAGTAAGATCTGTAGCTTTAGCAGTAGATGTTGCATAAGCTTTTTTCTCACAAATAAATAATTGTTTCATTACTTTTATGTTTATTAGTTAATTATTGTTGTTGTTGAGCATTACCTTCATTACGATAATTATTTCTCATATTCTCTTGACGAGCATTTTGTTCTTGAGCTTGTGCTGCCATCATAGAACCACTAATAGCAATACGATATAAATCAACAGCATGTTTGACTATATCAATATGCATATATTCAGGCAAGTCACAATCTACATTTTGTCCACCAACATCTTCTTTATATGCAACAACAGCAGGTTTTGATATATAAGACATACGAAGTTGATAAGGAAGAAGTCTATCTGCAAGATAATATGTAGAAGTAGACTCATCTTTGACGAATTTATCAATATAAAGATCAAAGACATTATCTGCTCCATTATTATATGTAACAATAATAGGACTTCTAAGCCTTGGCTTAAGAACGAAATCGTTAAGAGTATCAGCTAAGAAACTATCATCTATAATACGAACAGGAAAGAAATTTGTAACAAGACCATCAACTTTAAATGCAGGAGGTGTATAGCTTGTATCAGAACCGTCATATCCAAGGTTTGAAGTTTGCTTATAATTCAACGAAAAATCAACAAGAAACATATAACTTGGAATATCTAGTCTAACAGTTTTTGAAGAAGTGCTCATACGACCACTATATCTATCAGATGCAGAAAAACCAAAATATGTATGTTCTTTATCAGTTGGGGACATATCTAAAATAGAAACACGATATAATGAACGAAGTGCATTTATTTGTCCTATCTTAGAATTGTCTGTAATCACCCTGTCATTAGTGATACCTATGTTTTGTTTTATAATCTCATTAACACTATCCATAATAGAAGTGTTAATGAGCAAATCAATCTGTTCAGGAAGAATAGCTCGATGATTTTGCATACCCATTTGTTGAGCATACTGTCTAAACATAACATGCATCTCGGCTATATCCATATCTCTTAGTTTAATTAGAACATTTTAAGTTTATTTTCATAAAGCTCTTTCATATCCTTATTATCAGGATTATTAAAGAAAGCTACAGCACCATTCATATTAGAACCAATTAGGGTACCATCTGCTGTAGAAATTTGCTGATTAAATTCAGAACGAACAAGTTCTCCACGAACAATCAACGTTTCAATGAAAGCACGAGTAGTAATATTCTTATCAGCAAACAACTTATTGAACTTATCAGGATGTGTATTTACATAATCCATAAGATAAGATGTCTTTTCACTATCAGTCTTGATAAGAGCTTCTGATACATTCTCGTTTCTAGATGCAACAATAGTAATATATACAGCATTACGTTTTGTGGGAGATGCGTTAAGTTCAATGAAATTACGCATAGCTTGCATACGATATTCTGTAAGTTTCTTTTGCTTTTCAGCTTCTTTAGCTTCGTCCTTAATATAAAAACGAACAGAAGGATCTGAATTAACAATAGCAGTGTCTTTTGCTACATCTCTGTAAAGAAGACAATGACGATAAATAATATATTGCTCAAGATTTACTGGATGACCAATCTTATATTTTTCACTTTCAAGAGTATTGAGAGCATCTACACGTCTCTTAATACCTTCTTTAATTGCAGAAAGATTAGTTCTATCTACTTTTGCATATTCTTCATCAATAGCATCTTCTTTCTTTTTGAAATCAAGATAATCTTTCTTTGTGTTATAAACAAAAGAAATGTCCAAAGGAACATCATTCTCATTTACAACAAATTGAATGTTGCTAAGCCAAGCTTTAACTCTACTTGTAAAATCAGCATGATTAGGTGATAGACCTACAAGTGCAGGAAAATAAGCATTTACTTCTCCAGCATTGGAAGAAAGAACTCGACAAGAAGTAATAGAACTACCAATAGTTTCTTTACGTTGACCGAGAACTTTCATATTTACTTTACGATAATTTGAATAATTGTGGACAAGACTAATAACAATAGTTCTCTTATCTACGTATTCTTTTGTTAAATCTTCATTATTTGTGTCACTACCACCTGATTGTTCTGGAACTTTAGTAGGACTACTTGGTATAGTTGTTTTAATATCCATTGTTCTATAATTTTACTGATTATTACTAATTAGAGTACACACTTCAAATGGAACATCTTAGTTGCATTATTTACTTGAAGACCATAGCTGTTCTTAATTTCATAACGTGACATATCAACCTCTGTAGAAATTGAATTGTTAGGAACAGAACCCCAAGAAGCAGGAATATCTGTAAGACCTTTCAAAATACCAATCTTATAAATCTGACCAGTTTGACGAACCTTACGAACATTACGAACTCCCTTATAAACAGAAAGGTCAATAAGGAATGCTTGATGTGAAGTCATAGGACGACCTGTACGAGGATGAACCATACCGTTAGCCTTAGCATTTTCTGCAAGAGTACCTGTATCAAGGAAAGGCAAATGTTTAACAGTAATAATATGTCCATCTACAGTCTTGTAACGACGGAAATACTTACCATAAGAAAGACCACCTTCAAAGTCTTCAATCATCTTATCACCAAGAGGTGTAGCAAATCCTTCAGAACGAGTTTCATTACGGATAGCCATATCAAAGTCTTCCATGAAGCCTTTACCACCCATAAGAACAACTTCCATAGAACCAGTATCAGTATCCTTGTCGAGAATATCACCAATAGTGCGTTCAATCTTATTCAAAGTAAGAACTTCACCATAAGTATCATAGTTAGACTCACGACAAATTTGCATCATACCAGCAGTATGAGGAATTGGCTGACCATTATCTGGATCAATAAGAAGAACTTCACCGTTTTCATTACGGTTATATTCTGCAATCCATAGACGCTCTTCATCCATAATACGACAAGTAATATCATGTTGACGCATCTCTTCATTAATCCAAAGGTTAGTAGTACCACCACCCTTAGTCTGGAACTCATAAGTTACAACAACATTAGAAATATTACCTGCAATTTCCTTAGAATAACGGTGGAACTCAAGTTGACTAGTCATCTTACCAGGACCCATAACGTTACTTCTATTACCCTTAGAATAAGATTCACTGATAGTAGGAGCAGTCATAGACCAATACTTACCAACCGCAAGATTAGAAGGATCTACATAAACATTAGGATCAGGAGTAGTAAGCTTAAGACGATAAAGATAACCACCATGAGGACCTTCACCAAGATCCTTCATAATACGAACTTGTGTTATACCATCAGGAGCAATAAGACCATACTGCTCAATAAGCCAGTGAGTAGCAAACTCTACATCAAACATAGCACCACCCTTACCAGGTGTAGTATTAGCAGTGTTAAAATAAATAACATAATCATTGAACTTCATACGACCCATAGTCTTCCAAGTCCACTGAACAGTTTTAATGTCTTTAACACCAGCAATACCTTGACCTTCAGTAAGGAATGTCAAAGGAAATCTATCATCATCCATACCATAAGTATAGGTAAGAGTATTATTAATTTCCTCTGGTTTAGACAACATAAGATGAGCAATGGTTTCTTCGTTAGAATAACCACGGTCATCATAATTAGTACGAGATACTTCTCTAAGTTTATACATACTTATTAAAGTTAAAAATTAAACATTAAAAATTTATTGAAGGATTATATCATCAATGTTTGACTTACCATCTTGTTTTTTAACAAGTTTAACAGTTTTAGTAGAACGATTTTGTTTAGATTTGACAATAAGTTTGCGAACTTCGTTTTCCTTAACTGCCATATCAATTAAATCTTTATAAGTTCCTCCTGTAAACATAAGCCAAGCATCAAGCATTTCGCGAGCCATATATTCATCATCGGTGAGTTGAGCTAAATCTCTCTGATAACCTGTAACCTTACTACCGTCTTCTCTTTCTACTGAAGCATTAGAAACATAATTAAAGAAATCATTAGGAGTAATAACTACTTTTTTACCATCAACTTCTTTTGTAAAACTATCAGGAATTTTATAACCGTTAATAACACGTCCATTAATCATATTATTAACCTTTTCCCAATATGCTTTAAGGTCTTCTGCTTCTTGTTGACGTTGAGCAGCAGCCTGTGTTTCAATATCCTTACGATATGCTTTATCTTTATCAACAAGAGCTGCAAGTTGAGTTTTAGCCTCATCATAAAGGCTTCCACTATCTCGAAGATATTTAATATAATTATCGTTAAGACTCTTATTACCAAACTCAGTAGCAGCCATCTTAATCACAGCAACAAGTTGACTTTCGTTGTCTTTATCCAATTTAATTCCACTACGATCTGGAATATCACCAAAACCTTTAGGAGTACCTTTAAGTTGTACATAGTCTTGGAATTGTTTAAGAAGAGGATTATCTTGATAAAGACGATTAATTGCTGCTTGTTGAAGTTCAGTAGAACGAAGATTAATAACAGAATCAATATAAGATTTAACTCCATTTGCATCTTCTGTAAACTCAACAGGAGTTCCATTTTCATCGTTTATTGTAATACCTACTGCTTCCTGAATAGAAGAAAGACTAAGCGGATCATTGTCACTACCATCATTAATATCAACTGTTTTAAGCCACTCAGCTACATCTGCTGCTGCTTTAAACACATTACCTTCAGCATCAACAACATCTCCGTTTTCAGAAACAGTATAAGTAACACCATCAACCTCAATTTGATCTCCAACATTTAGCTCCCCCGTAGAATGGTTGTCATTACCATTGTTGTTATCATTGCCATTGTTGTTATCATCATTACTGTTAGATGTATCTTTGTTATCATCTGTATCAGAAGTATTAATATCTGATACATCACTACCATTAAGATGAGTAACATCATCTTGATTATTTTGAGCACCACCATTATTATTGTCATTGGTGTTAGTAGCTTTGCTACCTGCTCCTTCAAAATCAATGTCTACAAGTGCCATAACTTTATTAATATTTTTAGGATTATTATTAGAATATCTAATCATCGCAAAGATAACATTTTTTATTTTAACTACAAAACAAATTTGAAGATTTTTAGTAATAATATCACTAAAAATAAGATATACTATATTATTACTGCCAACATCAGACATAACAAATGTTAATGAAATGCCGACATTTAATAGAATACTGCCAATAAAAAATGCTTTAGATAGTGCCAATCTTTGCCTGTGTTGGCTTGAAATCAGATAGATGAACAACTATATCAGTCAGCAAACAAAACGTCTGAAACCGCTTGAAAATATATGGAATAAAATAAAATAGTCTTCTTAATAATCACAAGGACTATTAAGAAGACAAAGAGTAGTTTGGAAATGCACTATACTACTAATTATTACTTATCGTATCTATTTTTATTAGTTTTAGCAATTTTTAATTGAGTATCTATTTGATGACGTTTAACTTCTCTATCTGCTGCTTTACTATAACTATCTGCAACAATCTTTTCTCGTTCAAGTTGGATACGTTGTTGTTCAAGATTACGCTTGTTTTCTTCTGCTAATCCAGCAAGACGAGTTTTAGCCGCTGTATCATCGCTATCAGCAGCAAGCATTGACATATCAACATCAATATATTTAAGTTGCATTTCATAAGCATATTGAAGTTCTTTTGTTAGTCTATCTTGTTCACCCTTAGCTTGAATCTCTTGGAGTTTAGTTTGAAGTTCTTCTTGCTTCAACATCTGTTCCATTTGTTTCATCTGTTCTTCATGTTGTCTTTTAATTTCCATAAATTTTTGAACAGTCGCCTTAATTTGACTAACATTATCTCCAGATATTGCAGCAAGAGCCATATCTAAATCTCCATTTTGAGCAGCACTAAATGCCCATTGACGAAGTTGTTGAATTTTATCAAGTTCTTTAGAATCATTACGAACTGTAGTAGAATAATCATAACTTATAAAACTATTAACATCAAGACTTATATATCTACGATTACCAAGTTCATCCCAATAAGAAGTATCAAGTCCTTCAACAAAAGCAAGTTTACAATAATCTAAATCTCTATTATAATCTGCTCTTCTAAATTCATCAAACATTTGAACAAGAATAACCATACCCATTGATGAACGAGTAATAGCTTCTTGTGTTGTTGCTGCTCCAGCAGATTGAGCTATATCACCATATCGTTGCATATTCATATCTACCATTTCACGAGCTTCAAGTTTGGTAGACTCCATAAGATTAGTAAGTTGAGTGATATAGTCACCCATATTAGCATTAAGCAATCTTATTTGCTGCATCTTTGTAGAATTAGTATCTTCACTATCATCTATAGGAAGAACTCCATCTGCTTGAAGTCTATATAATTTATCTTCAGTATCAGAAGCAATAAGAGATTCAGGAAGAAGAAGAATTAACATTTTATTTTTAGCAATAACCATTTCTCTGTGATAAGCAAATATATTACGCATAATTTGATAAGGAGTAACAAGTTTAATTATGCTAAATTTACCCATCATAGGAAGAACTTCCATAATACCATTATAAGGTAATTTACCTCCACGATTAAAAGCTATAGGACGAGCTTTAATAGGATATATAGAGTTATATCTTCCACCTATTCGATAACCCTCATAAACTTGTGGTTTATAAAGCCATTCTATGCTTATATCTCCTGCTTGTTTATTAAGAGTATAATCTTCTTCAACAATACGTGTTGTTTCTAAGCCAAGTTCATTTATGTAAGTAAGAACACCTTGTTTTGCTTCACCTCTCCAAACAACATGCCATACTTCAAATAAATTATTATTTTCAGCACAAATAGTTATAGGCTCTTTTTTAAATAGTTCTCTTTCATCTTTTGAAAACTTTTGACAAACATCAGAATAAGATTCAAACATTTGATTATAACTAAGTCTAGTTATACCATGATTAGATGAGGCTCTTCCATAATATAATTCAAGAAATGCTTTATCTTTTTCATCAAGAAAATCATCAAACATATCTATAATTTGTTGATAAGACATGAGCATGCGTCTAGCAAACATGTCATGGTCTTCAACAAAAAACTTATCATTAGGAATAGGATAAGCTTCAAGAACAGGAACATTTTCTTTAAACAGTGTATCTCCTCTTACATCTGAATAAGAATAACATTCTCCAAGAGAAACAAAATTAAAGAAAGCAGAAAGATAAATAATATTATCTTGTGTCATTGAGCGAATATAATCAAGAATATCTTGTCCTTGTTTACTTTCTTTATCAATATATTTCTCATTAAAATCTTTAATAAATTCCTCTACATCAGGCATAGCTTGTTGTGGATCAACAGTATTAGGATCTTGTCCTTGTTGTTGAGCTTGTTGAACCATAGCTTGATATTGACGTTCAAACTCTTGTTGAAATGCTTGTTGAGCAAGTTCACCAATCTTTTCTTTCAACTTTGCATTTTTATTAATAATTATATCAGGATTATCAGCTCCTACAACAAATTCATGAACGCCTTTAAAATATT
>OQVU01000601.1_pt1 | contig 13750 bp, 14 predicted proteins | sample 1691611 | NCBI WGS metagenome assembly OQVU01 (sample SAMN03418272, study PRJEB22391) | human gut metagenome | biome: human-gut; feature: organic feature; material: feces | host: Homo sapiens | place: Tanzania | collected 2013-01
TGCACAAAAAGGAAATGACCATTTGTGCGGTATGCACAGAGCCTTGTAAAAACATGTAAATCCCGCGTAAATATGTAAATAACAGGTAAAGGAGTAAGTATTTCAACTGGTAAAACAGACTCTTTTTAAGTATGATAGGAGATAGGGCGATTATAAGTGTGGGAGGAAATGCTCAGAACAGTGCTCACGGCTAACGGTAAATCCTACAGCAATCCGGTATACAAGAAGGACGGCTCTGTGGATATGGCAGCGTCCAGACGAGTTGAGATCAAGTTCAGGTTTCAGGATGAAGAGATGATAGACGAGATGATGGATATTTTAAAGGATAAATAAGTTGTCAAAGAGGAATAAAATGGCAGTAAACAAGACAAAACTCAAAAAACAAATATTTGACATTATACAGATCGGAGACAAAAGCAATCTGGCGAGCAGGGCATTTGACATATTCATAGTGGTTGTCATATTGTCGAACATATCGGTGATGTTCCTGCAGACCTACGATCAGCTTGAACCATATTATGGGCTGCTGAGTGTTATCGAGTGGGTGACTACAGGCATATTCTGTGTTGAGTACATTCTCCGCATATGGACGGCGGATTTTCTGTATCCCACATGCACCAGAGGAAAGGCTATAGGAAAGTTTCTCATATCATATGACGGAGTTGTGGATCTTCTCACGATCATACCGGTGTTCTTCCTGTCAGGATTCGTGGCGTTCAGGATGCTCAGGGTAGTCAGGATATTCCATCTGTTCAGGATCAATTCCAGATACGACAGCTTCAATGTCATCAAGCTGGTTCTCGTGAGAAAGAGCAGACAGATCATATCGTCCATGTTCATCATATTCATACTCATGATGGCGAGCAGCCTGTGCATGTACAGCACGGAGCACGCGGCCCAGCCGGGAGTTTTCAGCAACGCCTTCAGTGGAATCTGGTGGGCGGTGTCCACTGTACTCACCGTGGGATACGGAGACATTTACCCGATCACTCTCCTCGGCAAATGTATGGCGATAGTCATAGCGTTCATGGGAGTCCTGCTGGTTGCCATACCTACAGGTATCATCAGCGCGGGTTTTGTTGAGCAGTACCAGAACAATGCCAACGAGGAGTCTAAGGTCATCGATGTGGATGAGATAGGAGAACTGCTGATAGACGACAGGAGCAAATTCCGGGGCAGGACCATACTTCAGGCCACAGAGGAGTACGGAGTGAATATATATATGATACTGAGAGACAATATGTCTATACTGCCGACAGGCGACCTGAAGATACAGAGTGGAGATATACTTATAGTAAAGTCGAGATCTCTTGAAAAGAGACGCAGAAGTTCATTATCTTAGGTTATGCAAGTAATAAATATAAAATTCAGATTATAAATGAGAACTTTCTGTAAACTACAAAAAAAACTCAATAATCATATTGATTTATTTTGACTAATTGGGTATACTTTCAACTGAATATGAGAGTAAGTGTTCATATTTATTTCCAGATTATTGAGTGCCGCATAAAACGCAGTGCCGGCAGGGCATGAGCGACAGGCATCTATCAATGAAATACATTTAAAGAAAAGGAGTTAAGAAAAATGGCAACAGTTGATTTAACTAAGTATGGCATTACAGGCACAACAGAGATCGTACACAATCCTTCATATGAATTGTTATTCGAGGAAGAGACAAAGGCTGACCTTCAGGGATACGAGAAGGGACAGGTTAGTGAGCTCGGCGCAGTTAACGTTATGACTGGTATTTATACAGGCCGTTCACCTAAAGATAAGTATATCGTAGTAGATGAGAACTCAAAGGACACTGTATGGTGGACATCAGATGAGTACAAGAACGATAACCATCCAATGCCAGAGGAGACATGGGCATCAGTTAAGGATCTTGCAAAGAAGGAGCTTTCAAACAAGAGACTTTTCGTAGTTGATGCATTCTGCGGAGCAAATGCTGATACACGTATGGCTATCCGTTTCATCGTTGAGGTTGCTTGGCAGGCTCATTTCGTAACAAACATGTTCATCAAGCCAACTGAGGAAGAGCTTAAGAACTTTGAGCCAGATTTTGTTGTATACAACGCTTCAAAGGCTAAGGTTGAGAACTACAAGGAGTTAGGACTTAACTCAGAGACATGTGTAGCATTCAACATCACAAGCCATGAGCAGGTTATTGTTAACACATGGTACGGCGGAGAGATGAAGAAGGGTATGTTCTCAATGATGAACTACTACCTTCCACTTAAGGGAATGGCTTCAATGCACTGCTCAGCTAACACAGATATGAACGGTGAGAACACAGCCATCTTCTTCGGACTTTCAGGAACAGGTAAGACAACACTTTCAACAGATCCAAAGCGTCTCCTCATCGGTGATGATGAGCACGGCTGGGATGACAACGGCGTATTCAACTTCGAGGGTGGATGCTACGCTAAGGTTATCGACCTTGACAAGGATTCAGAGCCAGATATCTACAACGCTATCAGGAGAAATGCTCTTCTTGAGAACGTTACACTTGATGCAAACGGCAAGATCGACTTCGCTGATAAGAGCGTAACAGAGAATACTCGTGTATCTTACCCAATAGATCACATCAAGAACATTGTAAGACCTATATCATCAGCACCAGCTGCAAAGAACGTAATCTTCCTTTCAGCAGATGCATTTGGAGTACTTCCTCCAGTGTCAATCCTTACACCAGAGCAGACACAGTACTACTTCCTGTCAGGATTCACAGCAAAGCTTGCTGGTACAGAGAGAGGTATCACAGAGCCAACACCTACATTCTCAGCTTGCTTCGGCCAGGCATTCCTCGAGCTGCATCCTACAAAGTATGCAGAGGAGCTTGTTAAGAAGATGGAGAAGAGCGGTGCTAAGGCATATCTTGTCAACACAGGATGGAATGGAACAGGCAAGAGAATCTCAATCAAGGATACAAGAGGAATCATCGATGCAATCCTCAGCGGTGCTATCAATGAGGCTCCTACAAAGAAGATCCCTATGTTCGACTTCGAGGTTCCAACAGAGCTTCCTGGCGTAGATCCAGCAATCCTTGACCCACGTGACACATACGCTGATGCTTCAGAGTGGGAGACAAAGGCTAAGGATCTTGCAGCAAGATTCCAGAAGAACTTTGCTAAGTACGAGGGAAATGCAGCAGGTAAGGCATTAGTTGCAGCAGGTCCACAGCTCTAAGATATAGCTTAGAATCATATAGAAGAAAGGAATGGTCATAGATCAGAGCCTTTCGGACAGAGAAGATCGGATACATTCGTTCAGAGTGTGTCCGGTCTTTTTTGCGCCTATCAGTGCTGTGAAGTTCCAGTCGGATAACCAGAAATTACCTCTTGCAATATCGAACAAATGTTCGTATAATTGAATGCATGAACGAGATAATTACAGGACTTACAACAAAGGAAAAACTGAATATACTGGCAGATGCGGCGAAGTATGATGTGGCGTGTACCTCCAGCGGGGTGGACAGGAAAGGACAGAAGGGATCACTAGGCAACAGTGTATCCTGCGGAATATGTCACAGCTTTGCAGCGGATGGAAGATGTATATCGCTGCTTAAGGTTCTCATGACAAACCACTGTGTGTATGACTGCAAATATTGCCTGAACCGCAGGAGTAATGATGTGCCAAGAGCGACATTTGAGCCGGAGGAGCTGTGCGAGCTGGTCATAGAATTTTATAAGAGGAATTATATAGAAGGACTGTTCCTGAGCTCTGGTGTGCTCAGAGATCCCACATACACCATGCAGAGGATGTGTGAGACTCTGTATCTTCTCAGGACGAAGTACAGGTTCAATGGATATATCCATGTGAAGACCATTCCGGGGGCATCGGATGAGCTTATAAGCATGGTGGGATATTTAGCGGACAGGATAAGTGTTAATATGGAGCTGCCGACTGAGGAGAGCCTTAAGAGGCTGGCACCGAACAAGAGCTTTGGCACGATACTTGATCCCATGGGCAAGCTGACCAGCACCATAGAATCCCACAGGCTGGCGGTTGGCAAGACCGCACGGATGGAGAGGAGCGGAATCAACAGATATCTGACCGGAAGTATATTCAATGAGAAGAATCTGCAGAAGGATCTGGATGCATATAAGACAGAGCTGGTGGAACAGGATAGCCATGGTGCTTTGCAGATGACATCGGCAGGGACGCTCCCTGTCATGTTTGGAGATACGGACAGGAGACGGGCATTTGCTCCGGCGGGACAGAGCACCCAGATGATAGTTGGAGCCAGCGGAGAGTCGGATTACACGCTCATACACACAGCCCAGAGACTGTATCAGCGATACGATCTGAAGCGTGTGTTCTACTCCGCGTATATACCGATCAACGAGGACTCGGCACTCCCTGCATTGGATACGGCGGTTCCGTTGCTCCGTGAGCACAGATTGTATCAGGCGGACTGGCTGCTCAGATATTATGGTTTCCATGCGGAGGAGATATTGTCTGAGAACGAGCCGAACCTCGATCGGAGAATGGATCCGAAGTGCAACTGGGCAGTGAGACATCTTGACCAGTTCCCGGTGGAGGTGCAGACGGCACCGTATGATCTGCTTCTCAGGATTCCAGGCATAGGGCCGAAGTCGGCGGGCAGGATAGTGAGAGCCCGCAGATACGGAAGGCTGGATTTCGATAATCTGAAGAAGATGGGGGTGGTGCTTAAGAGAGCACATTATTTTATAACGTGTGGTGGACGTATGATGTACAGGATCCCTATAGAGAGGAATTACATTGTCAGGGAGATGACGGATCTGAGCCGGGGAGAGAACTGGCAGGCATCACACGGCAATGAACAGTACAGACAGATGACTTTATTTGATATAGGAATGAAGGCGTGAAGGTGGAAGTTATGGACAATATGAAGGTTTTTACATGCAGAGACAGATATGACGATATGGCTACATGCATATATGAGGCATGGAGTATGGCGCTGCAGGTTGGACACGACCATGTGATGCTTATGAAGGAGCCAGTGGAACAACTGGACATGTTCGCTGACTATATACATGTAGAGCCGGATGCGGACAAGGTGCAGAAGTTTACCAGATCCGTGAAGAAGGTATCTTGGCTTGTGTACCGCAACGTATTCAATGCGCTATTGTCTCATCAGGAGGATGCACTGGACACTGTGTACAGATATCTGATACTGGCATTTGCCGAGGGGCGGAAGGTGGAACATATGCTCATAAGTCCGGAGGTGATGCGGATCATGGAACTTGGACGGAGTGTGAGCAACGAGGCACATCTGTTCAGGGAGATAGCCAGATTCACTGTTGTCCAGGGACGGGTGTATGTATGTCATATAGAACCGAAGGACGATGTTGCGCTTCTTGTCGCCAGTCATTTTGCGGACAGGATGCCGTCAGAGTACTGGCTGATAGTGGATGATGGCAGACGTTACGCCGTGGTGCATCCGGTGGATTCGGATATGTATGTGAGGCGGCTTACGAATCAGGAGATGGAGACGCTGGGCAACGCAGAATATATGGAGGATGATTACACGGATATGTGGAGAACGTTCTTCAGTGCGGTGAGCGTGGAGCAGAGAGAGAACTACAGATGTCAGAGAAGTATGTTCCCACTGTGGTCGAGAAAGCATGCCACAGAATTTTTGGGATGATCAGAGAAAAAATGCTTGAATTGGCTGGAAAAATATGATAGTATCTGAACTTGTGATGTATTAATCATATTTTCCTTGCTCACAGATGACTGTGGGCCAGAGACCATAAGGAGGTGCAATGTAATGAACAAATATGAATTAACTTTAGTTGTTAGTGCAAAGATTGATGAGGAAGCCAGAACAGCTGTAGTTGATAAGGTTAAGTCTTATATTGAGAAGGCTAACGCAACAATTACAGAAGTTAACGAGTGTGGACTCAAGAAGCTTGCTTACGAGATTCAGAAGATGGGCGAAGCATACTACTACTTCATTCAGTTTGATGCAGAGGCTGGAGTTCCAGCTCAGCTTGAGGCTAACATTCGTATTATGGAATCAGTTCTTAGATATCTTTGCGTTAGATTAGACGCCGAGTAATAGGAGGTATTCTATAATGAACAAGGTAATATTGATGGGTCGTCTCACAAGAGACCCGGAAGTTAGATATTCACAGTCAAACACAGGTGATGGCCAGATGGCTATTGCAAGATACACATTGGCTGTAGACAGAAGATTCAATAGAAATGGCGACCAGAGTGCAGACTTCATCGGCTGCGTTGCATTTGGCAAGAGCGCTGAGTTTGCAGAGAAGTACCTGAAGCAGGGAACGAAGATTGCTATAACAGGTAGAATCCAGACTGGAAGCTATACGAATAAGGATGGTAACAAGGTGTACACAACTGATGTTGTCGTTGAGGAGCAGGAGTTTGCTGAGAGCAAGGCTGCAAGTGGACAGGCATCAGGCGGTGGATATCAGCCAGCAGGAAGACCGGCACCTGGCAATGCAGGAGCTGAGGGCTTCATGAGTATACCGGAAGGTATTGAGGACGATTTACCATTCAAGTAAAATAGGAGGTAAATACAATGGCTTACAATAAGACTGATAGAGCTGACGCTCCAATGAAGAGAAGAAATATCCGTAGAAGAAAGAAAGTCTGCGAGTATTGTGCTAATAAAGAGGCTGTGATCGATTACAAGGATTCAAACGCACTCAGAAAGTATATCTCAGAGAGAGGTAAGATCCTTCCAAGAAGAATCACAGGAACATGTGCTAAGCATCAGAGAGCAATCACAATTGCTGTTAAGAGAGCTAGACAGATCGCAATATTACCATACGTTCAGGATTAATTCTTATCATTGATAAGTATATAAAGGACCCGTTGTTCAGCTATGTGCTGGATGACGGGTTTTTGTGTAAATTCATAGAATATTATTTCCTGTAGGTGTATTTTATGAGGACAGAAAGGTGGGGAATAAATGGCAGAGAATGTTGTGAGAGTAAGCGGACTCACGAAGACATTTGGAAAGAATACTGTTTTGTCCAATGTCAATATATCTCTTGAAAGGGGAAAGATATATGGCTTTATAGGACAGAACGGGGCAGGAAAGACGACCATGATCAATCATATCAATGGTCTGTTGTTTCCTGATGAGGGAGAGATAGAGTTATTTGGCGCCAGTGACAGTAAGGGGCTGGTGAATGCCAGAAAGAGGATAGGAACGGTGTGTGAACATGCCGGACTGCACGACAATTATAATGCTAGAGACAACATAAAGCTTAATATGAAGCTGAGGGGGATAAAGAACGACAAGCTCATCGACCAGACCATAGCAAACGTTGGACTGCAGGGTGTTGGTAAGAAGAAATTCAGAAACTATTCGATGGGAATGAAGCAGAGACTGGCAATTGGTTGTGCCATGCTGTCAGGTCCGGATCTTCTGCTCCTGGATGAACCTATAAACGGGCTTGATCCGGTTGGAATAGTTGAGATAAGAAATCTTCTCAAGCAGATAAATCAGAGGTTTGGCGTGACGATACTTATATCAAGCCATATACTCACAGAGCTTCACGAGCTGGCAACGGACTACATAATGATAGACAGAGGACAGATCATAGACTGCCTCTCCGCAGCGCAGCTTGACGCGAAGTGTCACAGAAGACTGAGACTGCGCACCAATGATGTGAAGAAGGTGCTTGATATACTTGCTATGAGATACAATATAGTGAATGTGTATGTGAATGGCGATGAGATAATCGTGGACCAGCCGGTAAACTCAGATGAGCTGGCATGGGTTCTCTACAATGAGAGGGTGTTTGTCAGTGAGTACCATCTCGAGGAGGAGAGTCTTGAGAACTACTTTATTCACAGGATAGGAGGTGCTCATTATGCGTGAACTGTTGTCGGCTGAATTCTATAAGTTGTATAAGAGTCTGGGCTTCAGGGTGTGCCTGATAGTTTTCTTTGCTCAGGATATAATATATCTGATCTCGGTGGGACTGGTTGGAGATATTCTTGGAATAGAACTAACGGGAGATTTTCAGTTCCAGTATCTGCTGGGCTCGTTTTCCGGAAGCTCGGTGTCGGGCATGCTGTTTGGATTTATTGCGGCGTCGCTCATCACCAGCGATTACAAGTCCAGGGATATCCAGTGTGCGATAGCCCAGGGACACAGCAGAGCACATATAATGTTTGCGAAGATCATAGTATATATAGTGGCGATCTGGATACTTTCTCTTGAAGATATACTTGTGTATACCGTGGGAGGATGCATTTGTGGAGGCTTTGGAAAGGCATTTACCATGGACGTGGCGGGATATATGCTGAGATCGGTGGCGTGTGAGGGATTTGTGCTTACGATGTTATATATGACATGCGTGTTCCTTGCGTTTGCACTGACGTCCAAGGCTGCGTCAGTATCAGTGAATTTGCTGCTGTTTTTCCTTGTGGATCTCGGCGTGCAGATCATGCCTGTGCTATTCCAGTCGGATGTTCTGGAGAAAATACTGGGCTATATGCCGTTCAGTTCTGTGAGGGAGATGAGTCAGGTCGATATAGACTGGAGCCATGCTGGAATATCCCTGGCGGTGGCTGCTGCATACGGCACGGTGATGATCGTGGCAACATGGCTGACATTCAGAAAGAGAGATCTTCGATAGATAATTATGACAGAATATACATTTGCTCAATCGTTCATCTGTGTTGACAAAAGTTCTGTCAAAGTTTATTATAACTCTAGCTATGAGAAAATCTCATAGAGATTTACATGCAGAGGATCAAACAATGTGTAGAAAAGGAGTATAACGATGGGAAAATACACAAAGGAAGACATACTGAAAAAGGTCAAAGAAGATGATGTTGAGTTTATAAGACTTCAGTTCACAGATATTTTTGGTGACCTTAAGAACGTAGCGATAACCTCAAGCCAGATAGAGAAGGCACTTGACAACAAGATCATGTTCGACGGTTCTTCTATAGAGGGCTTTGCAAGAATTGAGGAGTCAGATATGTATCTGTATCCTGATTATGATACATATGAGACATTCCCTTGGAGACCACAGCAGGGAAAGGTTGCAAGACTTATATGTGATGTATATAAGCCTGATGGAACACCATTTGAGGGTGATCCAAGATATGTACTTAAGAGAGCTCTGGCTGAGGCAAAAGAGATGGGTTACACTATGAATGTAGGTCCTGAGTGTGAGTTCTTCCTCTTCCAGACAGATGAGAACGGAATGCCTACGACTAACACATACGAGAGAGCAAGCTATTTTGATCTCGGACCACTGGATTTCGGTGAGAATGCGAGAAGAGATATGGTTCTTACTCTTGAGCAGATGGGATTTGAGATCGAGGCATCACACCATGAGGTAGCTCCTGCACAGCATGAGATAGATTTCAAGTACGGTGAGGCTTTGAGAACCGCCGACAACATCGAGACATTCAAACTGGTTGTAAAGACTATTGCCAAGAGACATGGTCTCTGCGCAACATTCATGCCAAAGCCAAAGTATGGCGTATGCGGTTCAGGTATGCATATGAACATGTCGCTCCAGAAGGATGGCAAGAACATATTTGCAGATGAGAACGATAAGCTCGGACTTAGCCAGGAGGCTTACTGGTTCATCGCCGGAATCATGGAGCATATGAAGGAGATGACAGCCATCACCAACCCACTTGTAAATTCATACAAGAGACTTGTTCCAGGATATGAGGCTCCTATTTACATCGCATGGTCAGCAAAGAACAGAAGTCCACTTATCAGAATTCCAAGTGCACGTGGCGCAGGAACAAGAGTTGAGCTCAGATGTCCGGATCCAACAGCTAACCCATACCTTGCCATGGCAGTATGCCTTAAAGCAGGACTTGACGGAATCAAGCGTCAGCTTCCGGTTCCACCAAGTGTAGATACAAATATATTCAACCTCACTGCAGAGGAGAAGAAGGCACGTCATATCCACAGCCTTCCTGCAAACCTCAGAGAGGCAACTCTTGCCATGAGCGAGAGCGACTTCATGAAGGAGGCAGTTGGTTCACACATCTTCGAGAGATATACAAGTGCCAAGATGGATGAGTGGAATGAGTACACAAGACAGGTTACAGACTGGGAGATCTCAAACTATCTGTACAAAGTCTGATCTTATACACGAACAATATAAAATGATGAGTAGTATAGGTAAGCGGAGCGAAAGGTCTGCTTACCTATATATTTGATAATGGCTATACATACACGATTGAGAGGGCTTTGATTTGGTAAATGTTATAATAGTTTTTCCGAAAATAGAGGAAGCAAAGAGTATAAAAAACCTGCTCATTCGCAATGGTATAAGTGTTACAAAGGTGTGTACAACCGGAGCCCAGGCGGCGCAGGCTGCGGATGCGTGTGACGACGGAGTCATAATATGCGGATATAAATTCCTGGATATGATGTATTCGGATCTTGAGAATTATATTCCGAAATATTTTGACATGATCGTGCTCAGCAGCAAGAAGAATTATGAGGAAGTCCGGGACAGCGGCGTGGTATGTCTGTCTATGCCGATAAAGTCTATGGACTTTGTGAATACCGTAAGTCTCACCATAGAGAATCTTCTGTGGGAGAGAAAAAAGAGAAAGTCCAGGCCAAAGGAGAGAACCGAGGAAGAGAAGAAGGTCATCAAGGCGGCAAAGCTCAAGCTTATGCATGACTTTGAGTATGATGAACAGGGTGCTCACAGATATCTGCAAAAGAAGAGCATGGATAACGGTATAAATATAGTCGAGATGGCATATATGATACTGGATAATTCAGATTGTTTCTAAAACAGATCAAGAGGGAGGCTTTCTATTGCGATTCACGAAGATGGAAGGACTTGGAAATGACTACGTGTACGTGAACTGCTTCAGAGAAAAGGTGTATGATCCGGAGATCCTTGCCAGGCTTGTCAGTGACAGGCACAGGGGCATTGGGGGCGACGGACTGATACTTATAGGACCTTCGGCCAGTGCTGATTTTAATATGGATATATACAATGCGGATGGCAGCAGGGCAGAGATGTGTGGAAATGGCATAAGATGCCTTGGCAAGTATGTATACGACCATGGAATGACGGAGAAGACGGAATTTACTGTTGAGACACAGGCGGGTATAAAACGGCTCAGATGCATTCTGCAGGATGGAAGAGTGGCTGCGGTGTGTGTGGATATGGGCAGACCGGATATAGGTGCGGCTGTCGAGACGGCTATACTGCCTGATGAAACTGTGGATTTTGTCCGGGTATCCATGGGCAATCCCCATGCGGTTGTGTGGGTGGATGATATATATGTCTGTCAGATGGAGACTCTGGGACCTGAGATGGAAGTGCATCCCACGTTCCCGAACAGGACAAATGTAGAATTTGTCCAGATCGTTGACGAAGATCATATGCGGATGCGCGTGTGGGAGCGCGGCTCCGGTGAGACTTTTGCGTGTGGTACAGGCGCATGTGCGGCTGTGGCGGCGGGGATAGCTGCCGGCAGGACTAGTGATTCGGTGAAGGTCTCATTGCTCGGAGGAACTCTGGATATTGATTATGACAGGCGGAATGAAACTATTTACATGACAGGACCGGCAAGGGAAGTATTTGAAGGCTGGACTGATATATATTAGGAGGAAAGATATGTTTAAGGCAAATGAAAATTATTTAAAGCTTCCGGGAAGTTATCTCTTCTCAACAGTTGGAAGAAAGCAGAGAGAGTACAGCGCAGCACATCCTGACAAGAAGGTTATAAGACTCAGTATCGGTGATGTGACTCAGCCACTTGCACCGGCTATCATAGAGCGCCTTCACAAGGCTGTAGACGAGATGGCAGTTGCGGAGACATTCAAGGGATATGCTCCTGATCTCGGCTATGAGTTCCTCAGAAACACCATAGCAAAGAACGACTATGCTGACAGAGGCGTGGACATATCTGCTGATGAGATATTTGTCAGCGACGGGGCAAAGAGTGACTCAGCAAATATCCAGGAGATATTTACAGCAGACAGCAAGATCGCAGTATGTGATCCTGTATACCCTGTATATGTTGATTCAAATGTAATGGCAGGAAGAACAGGAACATACGACAAGAACACAGAGTTGTGGAGCGATGTAATTTACATGCCGTGTCTTGCAGACAATAACTTTGCGCCAGAGCTTCCAAAGGAGACACCTGACATCATATATCTGTGTTTCCCAAACAACCCTACAGGAGCAACGATCAAGAAGGATCAGCTTCAGGAGTGGGTAGATTACGCAAATAAGGTCGGAGCAGTCATCATCTACGATGCTGCATACGAGGCATATATCAGCGAGGAGGATGTTCCTCATACAATATATGAGTGCGAGGGTGCAAAGACATGTGCTATCGAGCTCAAGAGCTTTTCTAAGAACGCAGGATTCACAGGAACACGTCTTGGCTATGCTGTAGTTCCAAAGGATCTGAAGGATGCAGATGGTGTGTCAATGCACAGCCTGTGGGCAAGAAGACATGGAACAAAGTTCAATGGCGCTCCATACATTGTTCAGGCAGCAGGAGACGCAGTGTACTCAGACGAGGGCAAGGCTCAGACAAAGGCTCAGATCGCATATTACATGAACAATGCAAAGGTTATATCACAGGGACTCGAGGATGCAGGCTACACTGTATCAGGAGGTGTAAATGCGCCATACATCTGGCTTAAGACACCGAACAACATGTCATCATGGGATTTCTTCGATTATCTGCTTGAGAATGCAAATGTAGTCGGAACCCCAGGTTCAGGCTTCGGACCAAGTGGTGAGGGATACTTCAGACTTACTGCATTTGGAACTTATGAGAATACAGTTGAGGCTATAGAGAGAATCAAGAATATGTAATACAGCTATAAGCTGTGGTGTATACATGCATGGATCAGCGTGTGTGATCCGAGATATATACGTTACAGCACATAGTGTCTTAGACATGCCTGCAGGCACTCCGGTAAGGGGAGTCTGCGGGCATGTTTTTTGTTATTTGTCGGTCTTTACTCATATATTCAGATTTGATATAATGACTTATAAGGGTGATTAAAAGCCAATAACGGAGGTATTGAGATGAAGGATAACGGACTTTTGGTACAGTATTTTACAGCGAATACGACCGACAGCCAGGATTTATGGAAAAAGGCAGCAGAGGACGCTGCGGTTCTGAAGAAGATGGGGGCTACGGCTGTATGGTTTCCGCCTGCTACAAAGGGAGCACAGGGCAAAGAAGATATGGGGTATGCTCCGTACGATCTGTATGATCTGGGAGAGTTTGACCAGAAGGGTTCAGTTGGAACCAGATATGGAACTAAGGATGAGTATATAGCTGCTATAAAGGCTATGAAGGATCAGGGGATAAATGTCTATGCGGACATTGCAGTCAGACAGAAGCTTGGCGCTGACAAGATAGAGAAGGTTACAGCAGCCGACTTCAACACCAAGGATATTCCACAGATGATCGGCAATAAGAAGACTGTGGGAGCACTTTCAAAGTTTACATTCCCTGGAAGAAAGTCAAAGTATTCCAAGTTCAAGTGGAACTGGAAGCACTTTGCAGGAATAGACTGGAAGCAGGAAGAATTCAAGAAGCGTGTATGCGCTCTTGAGGGCAAGGATTATGACGAGGCGAACAAGGAATATTCCAAGTATGATTATATAATCGGAAGCGAGATTGATTTCTACAATCAGGAAGTGTACGACGAGCTCATGGCGTGGGCTCAGTGGTACGAGAAGACCACTGATGTGGACGGATTCAGATTCCAGGAGGCAGAGGCTATCCCTGCATGGTTTGTGAAGGA
>OQVU01000604.1_pt1 | contig 13740 bp, 9 predicted proteins | sample 1691611 | NCBI WGS metagenome assembly OQVU01 (sample SAMN03418272, study PRJEB22391) | human gut metagenome | biome: human-gut; feature: organic feature; material: feces | host: Homo sapiens | place: Tanzania | collected 2013-01
GTAAGTTCCCCCGTCTGGGCGTCTATCTTAGCAACTCTCTCATTTGATGAGCTCCATGTTATATTCTCATGAGGATTCTTCTCGTCATCAGTTGCTGTGAGTGTGGTAACATCTCCTACTCTGAAGCTGAGAGTAGATGCACCAGACTCTGTAACTCCGCCATCAGTTGTATACCATACCACAAGTCTGAGCGGATTCTGTATGTTAAGTGTGAACTTAACCTTTCCAAGTCCTGCTCCTGTGTAATAATTGTATGTGATCTTCTGCTCATCAGGATCTGCTGTCAGGTTATATCCATCGATCTGTCCACCGGTTACAGTTGATGACTGATTTTTGGCATCTATTCCCTGTATTCCTGCATAACCTACTGTATCCTTGGTTCTTTCATATTTTGCATTGCCCTCTTTGTCATATACAGGTGGCAGATCAAGGTCATCCCACGCCTTGTGAAGTCCATACTGTGATGAGAACTCACCAAGATCATAATCATAATTAGGAGTCTCAAGAACTATGTCTCTGCTGTTTCCTGCACAACTGAACACTCCGCCTTCGCCATAAAGCTGAGGACACACTGATATATCTATAGCCACAAGACTATTGTTATCAAGATTGAGCTCCTTCAGATAATCATGGCCCTTCAGATCTATTCCCTGAAGATCATTATCCTCAAGATACAGCTTCTCCAACGCACTGTTTGATGCTATGTCAAGCTCTGCGAGGGAATTTTCAGATGCATCAAGGTTGATCAGCCCCTTCAGGGTGGTTATATCAAGCTTATTTATACCTGTATCCTTAACATAAAGATTAGTAAGCTTGGTATTCTTTGTAACATCCACAGCACCTAATGCATTACTGCTGACATCAAGACTGGTGAGGCTCGTATTCTGTGTCACGTCTATCGATGTAAGTCTTGTATTAGAACAGTTGAGGTCTGTGAGTCCTGGTGTATTATCGATATTAAGATCGACAATGTTACTGTTAGAACAGTCAAGTGAAGCAAGAGCTGTATCACCAGACACATCAAGCTTTGTGAGTGATGAACGAACACTTCCTCCTTCCGGTCCGGCACAGTACAGTGATGTGAGCTTCGTGTGATCTGACACATCAAGTGTTGACAGTGAGCTCATGCTGTCACAATAGAGTGATGTGAGCTCCATGTTTGATCCGAGATCAAGTGTTGATATGGTGGTTCCACTTACACCAAGCACCTTAAGCCCCTTCATATTGCTGACATCTATCGATGAAAGGTTTGTTGAATTGGCATTGAGCAGTACAAGATTATTGTAATCAGCCAGAGATGTAAGGCTTGTGATCTTGTTTCCACTTATATCAAGATATGTAAGTTTCTCTGCACTTACCGGCAGAGTCAGAGTGTCTATTCTGTTACTTGAGACATCTATATATTCAAGATTCTCAAGATTCTCTATATCAAGATTCCTTATAGACTGCTCATTACAATCCAGCTTTGACAGATTGGTGAACAATTCTACGCCATTCAAACTTGATATAGCAGGAGAACACTTCGAAACATCTATAGATGTTACATTCGCGATCTCCGCATCTGACAGATAACCATTACTGTCTGTATCGAAATTACTCGACACATAGCTTCTAAACGACGAATCCGTAAACGTGTCAGCTATGGATACGCCATCATCCGCTGCATAAACCGGGCCAACACTGGCCAGTGACTGGACAATCATCGCTGCACTCACAGCCGCTGCCAGCCATCTCTTCCCTTTTCTCATAAAATACCTCCCTTAGTAATTCATGGTTTATTTACAATTAATCTAATTTTAGTATACCTGTTTGTGCAATGTCAACATAATGTTATCAATAATACCGCATAATATGACGCCATGCAAAACAAAAAAATTGCCGGGACATGTTTAGCAACATTATCCCGACAGATCTTTATAATATTGTTAGTACAGATACTTCAAATATCCATATATTTTATTACTTCTTTGTGATATATCCCTTAGCCTTCAGAAGCTCTGCACAGAGAACTGCACCACCTGCAGCACCTCTTACAGTGTTGTGTGAAAGGCCAACGAACTTCCAGTCATATACTGAATCCTCACGGAGACGTCCAACGCTGATACCCATACCATTCTCGAAGTCAACGTCCAGAGCAACCTGTGGTCTGTTGTCCTCCTCAAGGTACTGGATAAACTGCTTTGGTGCACTTGGAAGACCAAGCTCCTGAGGCGCGCCCTTGAAGCTTGTCATAGCCTCGATAAGCTGCTCCTTTGTAGGGTTCTTTCTGAACTTTACAAATACAGTTGCTGTATGTCCGTTGAGAACCGGAACTCTGATACACTGGCTTGTGATAGTGATTCCCTCTGCAGGAACGATCACACCATTCTCCTTGTCTACCTTACCCCAGATTCTGAGTGGCTCCTTCTCTGACTTCTCTTCCTCACCACCGATATATGGGATGATGTTGCCAAGCATCTCAGGCCAATCCTTGAATGTCTTACCTGCTCCTGAGATTGCCTGATATGTGCTTACGATAACCTCGTATGGCTCAAATGGCATCCATGCTGTAAGTACCGGTGCGTAGCTCTGGATTGAGCAGTTAGGCTTAACTGCAACAAATCCTCTCTCTGTTCCAAGTCTCTTCTTCTGGAACTCGATAACCTCTGCATGGTCTGCATTGATCTCTGGAACCATCATAGGAACATCAGGAGTCCATCTGTGAGCTGAGTTGTTTGAAACTACAGGAGTCTCTGTCTTGGCATAAGCCTCCTCTATAGCTTTGATCTCATCCTTTGTCATATCTACTGCTGAGAATACGAAATCAACTGTGGCTGCGACCTTCTCTACCTCATTGACATTGTATACTACAAGCTTCTTAACTGCCTCTGGCATCGGTGTATCCATCTTCCATCTGTCACCAACTGCCTCTTCGTATGTCTTGCCTGCGCTTCTTGGGCTGGCTGCTACTGTAACAACCTCAAACCAAGGATGTTTCTCAAGAAGTGAGATAAATCTCTGACCTACCATACCTGTTGCGCCAAGGATACCTACCTTTAACTTGTCACTCATTTTTCTTCTCTCCTATTTATCTTTTATTACTTTATGACTCTTACCTTTACCACTCCCTCGATTGCTGAGAGCTCTGCGATGTCGTCTGCTGTTGGCTCTACACCGATATCAAGGATTGAGTATGCGTAATCACCCTTTGCCTTGCTGATCATTCCTGATACGTTGCCACCCTTCTTGGAGAATACTCCTGTGAACTGGGTGAGCATGTTAGGGATGTTCTTGTGGCAGATGGTAACTCTGGCTACATCACTGCACTGTCCCATGTTGACATTTGGATAGTTTACAGAGTTCTTGATGTTTCCATCGTTGATGTATGCCTTAATCTCCTTACAAGCCATAACTGCACAGTTGTCCTCTGACTCTGCTGTTGAAGCTCCAAGATGTGGGAATGCTACCACGTTCTTGTAACCTGCTATAGCTGGGTTAGGGAAGTCTGTCATATACTTTGCAACCTTGCCTGAGTCGAGTGCCGCCTTCATATCCTCATCGTTGACCAGTACGTCTCTTGCGAAGTTGAGGATCTTCACGCCGTCCTTCATCAGTGCAAATGCATCTGCATTGATCATTCCCTTTGTGCTGTCAAGAGCTGGAACATGAACTGTTATATAATCACAGTCTCTGTAGATATCCTCTACATTAGTGATGTGCTTTACATCCTTTGAAAGTCCCCATGCTGCATCTACTGACACATATGGATCATATCCGTATACCTGCATGCCGAGCTTAAGCGCAACATTTGCAACCTTTGCTCCTATGGCACCAAGTCCGATTACACCGAGCTTCTTGCCGAGAATCTCATTGCCTGCGTAGTTCTTCTTCTGCTTCTCCACCATCTTGGCGATATCTGCCTCAGCGGCATTGTCCTTGACCCAGTTGTAACCGCCAACGAGGTCTCTTGAAGCCATGAGGAGTGCTGCTACTACAAGCTCCTTAACACCGTTTGCATTTGCTCCTGGTGTGTTAAATACTACGATACCCTTCTCAGCGCACTTATCAAGTGGAATGTTGTTGACACCTGCACCTGCACGGGCTACTGCCAGAAGGTTGTCTGACAGCTCAAGATCATGCATGGATGCACTTCTGACCAGAACTGCTTCTGCATCTGCGAAATTGTCTGTTACTTCATATGTATCAGGTAAAAGCTCCATACCGCACTTGGCGATAGGGTTTAAGCAATTAATCTTTACTGACATGTCTTTTTCTCCCTTTTCTGTTACTATATATTACTTGTTCTCTGCCTCGAACTTCTTCATGAACTCTACAAGCTTCTCAACACCCTCGATCGGCATTGCGTTGTAGATAGATGCTCTCATACCACCTACTGTTCTGTGGCCCTTGAGGTTGACAAATCCAGCCTCTGTAGCCTCCTTGACGAACTTGGCATCAAGATCAGCGTCACCTGTTACAAATGGTACGTTCATGAGTGAACGGTCTTCCTTAACTACAGTTCCCTTGAAGAGCTCTGAGCTGTCGAGGAAATCATAGAGGATCTTGGCCTTCTTCTCGTTGTGAGCCTTCATAGCCTCAAGGCCGCCCATCTCCTTAACCCACTTGAATACCTTGCCACAGATATAGATGCCGTAGCATGGAGGTGTGTTGTAGAGTGAGTCTGCATCTGCCTGAGTCTTGTACTTGAGCATGGTTGGTGTAAATGGCATTACGTCATCTCTGATAAGATCCTCACGGATGATAGCCACTACTACGCCTGCAGGACCAACGTTCTTCTGAACTCCGAAGTAGATCATACCGTAATCCTCAACATTTACAGGCTGTGAGAGAATGTCTGATGACATATCTGCAACAAGTATCTTGCCCTTTGTGTTAGGAAGTGTGTGGTATGTTGTTCCATATATAGTGTTGTTATGACAAATGTATACATAATCAGCATCGTCATCTATTGGAAGATCTGAACAATCTGGGATATATGAGAAAGTCTTGTCTGCTGATGATGCAACTGCAACTGCCTTTCCATATTTCTTTGCTTCTTCGTATGCTTTCTTTGCCCACTGACCTGTTATGATGTAGTCAGCTACGCCATTCTTCATGAGATTCATTGGAATTGCTGCAAACTGCTGTGAAGCTCCTCCCTGAAGGAAAAGCACCTTGTAGTTGTCAGGTATGTTCATGAGATCTCTGAGATCCTTCTCTGCCTCTTTGATGATATTGTCGAAGGCTTTAGATCGATGGCTCATCTCCATTACGCTCATGCCTGTTCCCTTGTAATCAAGCATTTCTTCTGCTGCCTCTTTTAATACCACCTCAGGAAGAACTGAAGGGCCTGCTGAAAAGTTGTACACTCTTGCCATTTTTGTTATCTCTCCTTCTTTTTAATTATCGCTTGCGATTAACAAGTTATTTCTACTAAATTCTTATATTATCAAGTAAAACAACTTTATTATCGCTTATATCCCTGTACTATAGCACTCTTTTCGCCTGTCGGCAAGTAGGGATTTACATATCGTCCTCTGAGAAACAGGTATCGATGGCTGCTCCCGGAGCTACCATTGGCCATACCTTGTCGTCTCCTGCTATTGTCACATCGATCACTACCGGCCGGCCGGCTGTCAGAGCTGTCTTCATTGCTGCCTCGAACTCATCAAGGGTGTTGGCTCTGATTCCCATGGCACCAAGTCCCTCTGCTACCTTGACAAAATCTACTGAATCGTCAAGCACGGTGTTGGAATATCTGTGGTCATAGAACAGAGTCTGCCACTGTCTTACCATTCCAAGTACATGGTTGTTCAGGACTACCTGGATTATAGGCACATTGTATCTTGCCGCTGTTGCTATCTCGTTAAGATTCATTCTGAAGCATCCGTCACCAGCTATGTTGATGACTGTCTTATCAGGTCTGCCGTACTTTGCTCCGATCGCAGCGCCGACACCGTAACCCATGGTTCCAAGTCCACCTGATGACAGGAATGTTCTAGGCTCCTTGAATGTGTAGTTCTGTGCTGCCCACATCTGATGCTGTCCGACATCTGTTGTGATGATCGCATTACCCTCTGTAAGCTCGTAGATCTTCTTGATAGCTGCTGGTCCGTTCAGTGTGTCAAAGCTGTACACGTCAGGATTCTGCTTCTTGAGGTCTTCGATCTCAGACATCCATGTCTTGTTGGACTGGGCGGCAAGCTTGCTGTTGAGGATCTTCAGAACTTCCTTTGCATCGCCGACTATACTGGCATTTGTTGGGATATTCTTATCTATCTCAGCCGCATCTATATCTATATGTATGATCTTTGCATTTGGCGCGAACTTGGATGCATTTCCGATAACTCGGTCTGAGAATCTGGCACCAACAACGATCACAAGATCTGCCCTTGACACGCCGAGGTTGGACACCTTGGTTCCGTGCATACCGATCATGCCTGTGTATCTCTCACTTCTTCCATCAAATGCTCCCTTGCCCATAAGTGTATCGCACACTGGTGCATCCACCTTGTCTGCAAATTCTGCAAGCTCTGCCGATGCGTCAGAGATGATGCATCCGCCACCTGCCATGATAAATGGTCTTCTTGAAACCTTGATCATCTCAAGGACTTTGTTCACATCATCCTCGCGGATGGTGTCTGTCTTTCTCTCGATGACCTCCGGTGTCTCTGGTATATACTCTGTCTCCGCTGCGGTTACATCCTTTGTTATATCCACAAGCACCGGGCCAGGTCTGCCGCTCTTTGCGATCTTGAACGCACGTCTGATGGTCGGTGCAAGATCATCTATTTGCTTCACGATAAAGCTGTGCTTGGTGATAGGCATAACAACACCTGCAATGTCTACCTCCTGGAAGCTGTCCTTACCGAGCATATTTACACCTACATTTGCTGTGATAGCTACAACAGGAATAGAATCCATGTATGCTGTAGCTATACCTGTTACAAGGTTGGTGGCACCCGGACCTGATGTGGCCATACATACTCCGACCTTGCCTGTAGCTCTGGCATATCCATCTGCCGCATGGGCAGCCCCCTGCTCATGTGATGTGAGCACATGGTTGATCTCATCCTGGTGCTTGTAGAGGGCATCATATACGTTGAGGATAGTTCCTCCCGGATAACCGAACACGGTGTCAACGCCCTGTTCCTTAAGGCACTCTATAACAATTTCAGAACCTGATATCTTTGACATCTTTCTTTCTCCTTTTCCCTTAATTGTGGTCAATTAATTCTTTGGCACCTCAAGCACAGCTCCTCTGTTTCCTGATGTAACCATTGCTGCGTATCTTGCAAGATAGCCTGTTGTAACCCTTGGCTCCCTTGGTGTCCATGCAGCCTTTCTCTTTGCGAGCTCCTCGTCTGACACATCTAGCTTGATACTGAGGTTGTTGATATCGATCTCGATCATATCGCCTTCCTCAACAAGTGCGATAGGTCCGCCCACAGCAGCCTCTGGTGATACATGTCCGATGGATGCTCCACGGCTTGCTCCTGAGAATCTTCCGTCTGTGATAAGGGCAACTGATGAGCCAAGTCCCATACCAGCGATGGCTGATGTCGGATTGAGCATCTCTCTCATACCAGGGCCTCCCTTTGGTCCCTCGTATCTGATGACTACCACGTCACCCTCTACGATCTTGCCGCCCTTGATAGCTGCGATCGCATCCTCCTCACAGTCAAATACCCTTGCAGGACCCTTGTGAGCCAGCATCTCAGGCACAACTGCTGAACGCTTTACTACAGAGCCGTCCGGTGCAAGGTTACCCTTGAGCACAGCCAAACCACCTGTAACTGTATATGGATTGTCCATAGGTCTGATGACCTCAGGATTCTTGTTTACACTGTTTGCAACAGCCTCACCTATTGTCTTGCCTGTAACTGTCATGCAGTCCTTGTTGATAAGTCCTGCATCTGCAAGCTGCTTGATAACCGCATACACACCACCGGCCTCATTAAGATCCTCCATGTATGTGTGGCCTGCAGGAGCAAGGTGACACAGGTTAGGTGTCTTTGCGCTGATCTCATTTGCAAATGAGATATCAAAGTCGAAACCGATCTCATGTGCGATTGCTGGAAGATGGAGCATGGAGTTGGTTGAACATCCAAGTGCCATATCAACTGTAAGAGCGTTGATGATGGACTCCTTTGTGATGATGTCTCTAGGCTTGATGCCCTTTCTGTACATATCCATAACCGCCATTCCTGCATGCTTTGCAAGCTTAAGTCTCTCTGAATAAACGGCTGGAATAGTTCCATTTCCTGGAAGTCCCATTCCAAGTGCCTCTGTCAGACAGTTCATTGAGTTGGCTGTGTACATACCTGAACATGATCCGCATGTAGGACATGTCTTGCACTCATACTCGTATACATCCTCCTCAGTCATGGTTCCGGCTGCATATGAACCTACAGCCTCGAACATGCTTGAAAGGCTTGTCTTATTTCCCTTTACATGTCCGGCAAGCATAGGACCGCCAGATACAAATACTGTTGGGACATTTACTCTGGCTGCTGCCATGAGAAGTCCAGGAACGTTCTTGTCACAGTTAGGGATCATAACCAGTGCGTCAAACTGATGAGCTATAGCCATAGCCTCTGTTGAGTCTGCGATCAGATCTCTTGTAACCAGTGAATACTTCATTCCGATGTGTCCCATTGCTATACCGTCACACACAGCGATTGCCGGGAACATAACAGGTGTACCGCCTGCCATGGCAACTCCCATCTTTACTGCCTGTGCTATCTTATCCAGGTTCATGTGTCCTGGAACTATCTCATTGTATGAACATACGATACCTACTAAAGGTCTCTCCATCTCTTCCTTTGTCATGCCCAGTGCGTTGAACAGAGATCTGTGTGGCGCCTGCTGCATTCCAACCCTAACATTATCACTCTTCATCTTATTCTCCTCCAATAATGGTTCTTTCTATATTCTCTCGCAGATAAGATCACCCATCTCGGAACAGCTTACGAGCTGTGTTCCGTCTGAGTGTATATCTATTGTTCTGTATCCGTCCTTGAGCACCTGCTTTACAGCATTCTCAACTGCATCTGCCTCTTTGTCAAGATCAAATGTGTATCTGAGCATCATTGCTGCTGACAGGATGGTTGCTATTGGATTTGCCTTGTTCTGGCCTGCTATGTCAGGTGCTGATCCGCCTGATGGCTCGTACATACCAAACTTTGTCTCGTTAAGTGATGCCGATGAAAGCATTCCGATAGAACCCGAGATCATGGATGCCTCGTCTGAGAGGATGTCTCCGAACATGTTCTCTGTGAGCACAACGTCGAACTGTGCAGGATCCTTCACAAGCTGCATTGCACAGTTGTCGACGAGCATGTGCTCAAGCTCAACTTCTGGATAATCCTTTGCCACTTCCTCAACTACCTTTCTCCAAAGTCTTGAAGAATCAAGTACATTTGCCTTGTCTACGGATGTGACTTTCTTTCTTCTCTTCATAGCTATGTCAAATGCCTTGATGGCTATTCTTCTGATCTCGTTCTCATTGTATGTGAGGGTATCAACGGCTGTCATAACTCCGTCAACCTCCTCTGTGTGTCTCTCGCCGAAGTAGAGACCACCGGTGAGCTCTCTCATCATCATCATGTCAAATCCGCGCTCTGCTATCTCAGCCTTAAGTGGGCAAGCCTCCTTCAGCTCATCGTAGAGATTTGCCGGACGAAGATTCGCAAAAAGTCCAAGCTCTTTTCTGATCTTCAGAAGTCCTGCCTCCGGACGGAGATTTGGAGGGAGCTTATACCATGGTGATGTGGATGTATTTCCTCCGATTGAACCGAGGAGAACTGCATCCTTTGACTTTGCAACTGCCACAGCCTCGTCCGTGAGTGGTACACCTGTTGCATCTATTGAACATCCACCCATGAGTATCTGCTCATAGTCAAATGTGTGTCCAAACTTTTTACCTACTGTATCGAGAACCTTCATAGCCTCTGTGACTACCTCAGGACCGATACCGTCGCCTTTTATTACGGCTAAATTGCACTGCATTTTCTTATTCCTTCTTTCTAAATGTAACCCTTTGTCATTAGTTCTTGCTATTTATGTAGTTGATAAGTCCCTCGCTCTTGATGATCTCCTGCATGAACGGAGGGAATGCCTGACCCTTGAACTCTGTTCCCTGTGTTCTGTCATAGATCATACCGCTGTCGAAATCTATCTCCACATCATCTCCTGCCTGGATAGCCTCTGCTGCCTCGGGACACTCGATGATAGGAAGTCCGATATTGATGGCATTCCTATAGAAGATTCTGGCAAATGTCTCTGCGATTACGCAGCTTATTCCTGAAGCCTTGATGGCTATAGGTGCATGCTCTCTTGAAGATCCACAGCCGAAATTCTTTCTTGCCACCATGATGTCGCCTGGCTTTACGCGCTTAACGAAATCCTTGTCTATATCCTCCATACAGCTCTTTGCAAGCTCTGCAGGATCTGATGAATTCAGGTATCTTGCAGGGATGATTACATCTGTATCTACGTTGTCACCATATTTGTGTACTGTTCCATGTGCTTTCATACTCTATATCTCCTTATAAAATATTCTGTAGTAGACTGAATCCTATAAACCGAGTTCGTCCGGGCTGCTAATCTTACCTGTGATGGCTGAAGCTGCTGCAACAGCAGGGCTGGCAAGATATACCTCTGAGTCTACGTGACCCATACGTCCTACGAAGTTACGATTGGTTGTTGATACAGCTCTCTCTCCTGCTGCCATGACACCCATATGTCCTCCGAGACATGGTCCGCATGTAGGAGTTGAAACCACTGCTCCGGCCTTTACAAATATAGTCATAAGGCCTTCCTCAATACACTGAAGGTAGATATCCTGTGTTCCAGGGATTACGATAACTCTGACACCGTCAGCCACCTTTCTTCCCTTGATGATATCTGCTGCAATTCTCATATCTGAGATACGTCCATTTGTACATGAACCGATGACTACCTGATCGATCTTGATGTCACCGACCTCATCGATTGTCCTGGTGTTCTCCGGAAGATGAGGGAAAGCAACTGTCGGCTTAAGCTGTGACAGGTCGATGGTGTACTCTGCATCGTATACAGCGTCCTCGTCTGCCTCATACTTTGTATATGACTTGGTGCTGTGCTCCTTCATGTACTCCTCTGTAAGCTCATCAACAGGGAAGATACCGTTCTTGGCACCAGCCTCGATGGCCATGTTCGCAATTGTAAATCTGTCGTCCATAGTAAGGTTCTTGATACCCTCTCCAACGAACTCCATAGACTTGTAAAGTGCACCATCAACACCGATCATACCGATGATGTGAAGGATGACATCCTTACCGCTGATCCACTTTGCCTTCTCACCAACGATGTTGAACTTGATGGCTGATGGAACCTTGAACCAGGCCTTGCCTGTCACCATTCCTGCTGCCATATCTGTACTTCCGACACCTGTTGAGAATGCGCCGAGTGCTCCATATGTACATGTATGTGAGTCTGCACCGATACATGTCTCTCCTGCCACGATAAGTCCTTTCTCTGGAAGGAGCGCATGCTCGATACCCATTGCTCCAACATCGAAATAGTTCTCGATCTCATTTGCCGCTGAGAACTGTCTCACACACTTACAGTGCTCCGCACTCTTGATGTCCTTGTTAGGTGTGAAGTGATCCATGACAAGAGCTATCTTCTTCTTGTCAAATACTTCCTTCTTGTTGAACTTCTCCATCTCGTGAATTGCAACTGGAGTTGTTACGTCATTTCCTAATACTAAATCCAAATCTGCCTCGATAAGCTGTCCTGCTTCAACTGATGGCAGTCCTGCATGAGCAGCTAAAATCTTCTGAGTCATGGTCATACCCATATTTATAGTCCTCCTATCATTTGCTTCTAAATACAAATTCTTACTCTTGATAATATCACTCATCTAGGTATAATTACAATATATAAAAAGAATAATTGCTATAACCTGGAGGAATATCATGATAAGCAATCTGAACAATTACGTTATTTTTCATACAGTCGCCAAAGCCGGTAACATCAGCAAGGCCGCAAATCAGCTCTACATCAGTCAGCCCGCGATAAGCAAGGCTATTTCCAAGCTTGAAGAAGAACTCGGCACCGCACTATTTAACAGAAGTTCCAGAGGGGTAACTCTAACCGAAGAGGGACAGGTTCTCTATGAATATGTTGAGAGGGCATTTGACTCTCTGAATATAGGCGAGGAAAACCTGAAAAATTACAAGGAGCTTGGAATAGGCCACATAAGGATCGGCGTGAGCACATCCCTGTGCAAGCACATACTCCTGGACTATCTAAAGGACTTCATCAGGGAGAATCCCAACATCAAGTTCAGCATAGACTGTCACTCAACAGTGAATACCATTAAACTGCTTAAGAATGACGATATAGATATCGGACTAATATGCAACACCGAGCTTCCAAAAGGGATAGTGTACTCTCCTATAAAGGAGATACACGATGTGTTCGTGGCAAGCCCGGAATATCTGGATAACTTCTATGAGAGAAATGGAAATGCACTTGATGATATGATGGATGAGCTGTCGCCACATATAAAAGGGAATATCATTCCACTTTTAGGTGCATCAAAAAGAGCCGTCAAGAATACATCTTCCGACTCCTTATATAATGATTCTGACTCTGCTGCAGCATTAGAGAATATGGCTGACCATGTTTTAACAAAAGCTACTACAGACAATCCGACTGATAGCAGTCTGCCGAATCACTCCAATATCACAACAACAGATATCCTCGAAAACTCCAACCTCATGGTTCTCGAGGAAGCCAACGTAACCCGTACCCACGTGGACGACTATCTCCGCAGCCAAGGTATCCACTGCAGCCAGGTATTAGAGATCAACAACATGGATCTTCTCATCGACTTCGCCGCCATCGGCATGGGAGTTGCCAGCGTGGTACGTGAATTCGCACATGAACAGCTCTCATCCGGGGGGATAACCGAGCTTCCGCTGGATACGCCTATCCCTAGCAGAAGTGTCGGCTTCGCATACTCAGGGGTAAAGAATCAGAGCACGGCTATGAAGAAATTTATGGAGTGGGTGGGGGTGTGATATGTCTCATATATATAACAGCTATACCCCATCCTATAAAAGATAATATCAAACCCAGTTTAAACCCATATGGTACATATCTGAATTCCACTGTATGTGTGCCTTCAGTCAGCTCCACGCCAATAAGTGCCCCATCTGCCAAAGTTGTTATATCAGTCTTTTTCCCATCCACATATGCAGTAAATCCCTTATAATATGGAATAGACGTATATAGTATCCCATCCTGTTTTGCAGTAACCTTACCTTTTATATAAGTATCCTTCGCAGATTCAATAACCATTGAACTATCCTCAACATACACCATGCACTCCTGCATTCTGTCATCATGATACTCATAAAAACTTATAAATGTTACACCTTTTTTTAGCACAGATGATAAATTAACAGCCTGTATCTCAATCTTCTGCCCCTTCTTCAGATTTCCCAGATCAAGCACTCCTTTAGGTACAGCATATGAAGCATTTTTATCTATCTCTTCTATTATCTTTCCATCCACAGTTACTGCACTGCAAAATCTATTAGAATCCTCCAGACTCACATATAAATGCATAGCTCTCGGAACTACGAACATATAAATCTGGCTGGCGTATGCAGGTTAAGCTGACAATCGGGGAACGTTTGAAGGATTTGCGAACAGCACAAAAGCTGACGTTGGAGCAGCTTGCCGCCGAGGTGGGCATCTCACAAT